>ENA-ORDC01001983-ORDC01001983.1-marine-metagenome-genome-assembly--contig:-NODE-1983-length-13575-cov-2.756631_pt1 | contig 13575 bp, 10 predicted proteins | sample MGYA00237783_ERZ508515 | MGnify/ENA primary metagenome ERZ508515 (study PRJEB26186, sample SAMN06268792) | marine metagenome | isolation source: Eden Landing Ponds, San Francisco, CA, USA | place... | reverse complement strand
GCGTAGGCGTCCGAAACCGCAGCGTCGCCGACATAGTACAGGTTGAGGTGCTCGATGGTGCGCTCCGGCCCCCGCGGCTCCAGCCAGATGGTGAAGGCGTGGTCGCACTGCACGCCGAGCAGCACGTTGGGGAACAGCGCAATGTACTCGGCCCCCGTGCGCGCCGTCTCCGGGAGGTTCGGGAACTGCGGCAGCGGCGCGTCGTCGCTGGGCGCGTAGACGCGGCTGCCCTGGCCGGCGAAGCGCTGGTCGACGATGTTGTAGTGGTCGGCCAGGTTGGAATAGCTGTTCAGGTTCGGGTGCACCCAGGGCAGGTGGTAGCTCTCGCAGTAGTTCTCCACCGCCAGCTTCCAGTTGCAGGCGACCTCCAGGTCGAGCGCGCCCCCGACCGCGCCGCCGTGGCGGAGCCGTGATAGGTCGTAGGCCGCGAAGCGCTCGGCCAGCGGCGCCACGTGATCGGCGAAGGGCGGCGCGTTGCCGGCCAGGTTGACGAACACGAGATCGAGCCAGACCGCGCTCGCCACCTCCCGCAGTCCATGCTCGGCGCGGTCGAGGTCGGGATCGTCGTCGACGTTCTGGCCGCCGAAGTGCGGCGTGTGCTTCAGCCGGCCCCCGTCCACGTCGTAGCAGAAGCAGTGGTAGGGGCACTTGATCAGCCCCTTCACCCGGCCCGGCCTGTCGACCAGCTTCACGCCGCGGTGGCTGCAGACGTTGTGGTAGACCCGCACGGCGCCGTCGCGCCCGCGCACCAGCAGCAGCGGCACCCCGGCCAGGTCGACCGGCTTGACCCAGCCGGCGCGCGGCAGGTTGCTGGCCACGCCGACGCAGGTCCAAGTGCGCGCCAGCAGCCAGTCGCGCTCCAGCCGATGGAACCCGGGATCGGTATAGGCCTCGTTGGGCAGCCCGCGGGCCTGCATGCCCGTGGCCAGCGGCTGCCGCAGCCGCGCCGCCAGAGCATCGCCGAGGCCGTCGTGCTGGGCGTTCGTCACCGTCATCGCAGGGCCTCCCCGAACTGCCGGTCCAGGCAACGGACCGGTTTCGCCACGATCAAAGCTGGCGTACGTTCGGGTGCGCGTGAACGGCATGATTTCTCATGTTTCGATTGATCTGGTGTTATGTGAGTGATGCTGCGATGCGGAATCCGAAAGCACCGACTGCTTCAGCCTGAGCCGGCCGGCGTCAGCCGGCCGAGTCGAGGGACGCACGCCCGGCGCGCCTGCCCACCGACGATCCGCCACGCGCCGCAGGCGTAGGGGGCACCACAGAGGCGCAGAGATGGTGAGACTGGACCCGACGCTGATGGAAGTCTCGGTCGCTCTGGGCCTCTGTGTCTCTGTGGTTCGATCCCTTGGCCTCCTGCGGCGGGGCGTCCTTCGACTCGCGCCTGCGGCGGCCCGAGAGCGTGTCCCATGCCCAGCCTGAATCGCACGCTGCCGCCGCTGGCGGCGCTGGTGGCGTTCGAGGCGGTGGCGCGGCACCTGTCGGTGACCCGGGCGGCGGACGAGCTGGCGCTGACCCAGGCTGCGGTCAGCCGCAAGATCCGGGCGCTGGAGGACGATCTCGGCGTGCGCCTGTTCCACCGGCTGCATCGGGCGCTGCGGCTGACGGCGGAGGGCGAGCGGCTGCAGGCGGTGGCGGCGGCCAGCCTGACCCACGTCGCCGAGGCGGCCGAGCAGCTGCGGCGGCGCGGCGCCAGCGCCCAGGTCGAGGTATCGACGACGATCGCCTTCGCCTCGTTCTGGCTGATGCCGCGGATCCCGCAGTTCCGCTCGCGCCATCCCGAGGTCGAGCTGCGGCTCAGCGTCTCCGACCCGTTCGTCGACCCGGCGCGCGAGGGCGTCGACGCCGGCATCCGCTACGGCTCCGGCGACTGGCCGGGGCTGAGCGCGCAGCTGCTGTTCGACGAGGAGGTGTTTCCGGTGTGCAGCCCGGGCTATCTGGAGGCGCACCCGGAGCTCACCGACGTGGCGGCGCTGGCGCAGCAGACGCTGCTGCACCTGGACGTCGACTACCACGCCTGGACCGATTGGGGCACCTGGTTCCGCGAGCTCGGCCAGGAGCCGCCGCCGCGCCGCCGCGGCCTGCAGTTCAACACCTATACGATTCTAATCCAGGCGGCGACAGCCGGCCAGGGCGTGGCGCTGGGCTGGCGCCACATGGTCGACGACTTCCTCGACCAGGGCTCGCTGGTGCGCCCGATTCCCGCCACCTCGCGCCCGCGCGGCGCCTACTATCTGGTGCAGCCGCGCGAGCGCGCGCTCGCCCCGGAAGCGCAGACCTTCTGCGACTGGCTGGTCGCGGAGGCGCGGGGCTAGCGGAGGCCAAATGGGTCCAGAGCGCGGTGCACGCCGGCTTGGCGTGCGGCGCGCCCCGCGCGAGACTGCCGGACATGCGCATCGCCCTCTCCGGCCGCTCGCTCGGTCTTCTCCTCTTCACCCTGGCGCTGGCCGCGCTCGGCGGTGCGCTGTTCCTGCAGGCGCCGCCGGCAGAGCGGACCTCGCCGGGTGCCGGACCGCGCTTCGACCTGCGCGCGGCGCCGGAGCGGGCCACCCTTGCGGCGCTGCGCCGGACGCTCGCGGCCGGCGTTACGACGCTGCGGCTGGACGTGCGGCGCGGGCCCGGCGGCACGCCGGTTCTGCGAGGGGATCGCGCCGTGGACGACGCGCCGACCCTGGCGCAGGCGTTGGCGTTGACCGAGCGGCGCAGCGGCGGGCGCCTGCACTATGCCGTCGCCGTCGGCGTCCGGCCGGACGACGGGACGGCGCCGTCCGAGATCGCTGCGGCGGTGCTGCAGGCGGTGCGCGGCGCCGGCGTGGCGGCGCGCACGACGATCCGGGCGCTGGACTGGCGCGTGCTGGCGCACGTACGCACGCAAGCCCCCGAGGTCGGGCGCACGTACGCCACGGCGGAACGCGACCGGCTCGATACCGTGCAGCGCGGGCAGGACGGCGCGTCGCCCTGGCTCGACGGGCTGGACGTGGACGCGTACGGCGCTTCGGTCCCGCGCACCATCGCGGCGGCGGAAACGCCGGCCGGCGGCACGTACGCCGCGCCGCCGCCCTGGCGCGTGGTCTGGTCGCCGTACGTGCGCGACCTGCGGCCCGCCGACCTGCGCCGCGCGCACGCGCTCGGCCTCAAGGTCGTGCCCTGGGGCGTCGCCGACCGGGCGACCATGGACGCTCTGCTGGCCGACGGCGTCGACGGGCTGGTCACGCCCTATCCTGCGCGCGCCCGCGCGGCGATGCAGGCGCGCGGGCTGTCCGTGCCGCCGCAGGTTCAGGCGGACTAGGCGGGACGCCAGCAGGCCACCAAGACGGCCGTGGCGGCGGCGCCGCCGAGCCGTGCGGATTCGACTCGGTCCTTCGACGGGCTCAGGACCGGCTCAGCATGAGGTGGTGGTGCAATCGTACCTGCTCATACGCCTCATCCTGAGCTGCGCAGCAGGGGCGAGTCGAAGGATCGCCGCGCGCTGCCGATCGATGCGCCGAGGCCTTTGGTGCCGTCGTGCCCCGGTGGTCCGCCCTCCGCTACTCGAGCTCGATGTCGCCGTCGATGTCGACTTCGAGGCCGAGCTGCTCGATCTTCAGCGTCGCCTGCGCCTTGACGGTCTCGTCGCCCTTGAGCTTGCCGCTCTCGATCGCCTCGCGCACCGCCTTCTCGATCTCGCGCTGGCTGGTTACGCCGACCTTCTTCAGGAACTTGCGCATCTCGGTGTTGAAGGTTTCTTCGTTCATCGCGGACTCCGCTGGGCCAATGAGGGTCGGCGGCAATCTAGTCGCCGCAGGCGGCGGCGGGAAGAGGCGCCGGCTTGTCGCCGCGCCGCGGGCTCTCTAGGCTCGCCGGCAACGCGAAGCCGGGGGCGACCCACCGGCCGGGGCGAAGGCAAAGACGGGAGCGGCACCATGAACCTCTATCGCATGCTGCAGGCACGGGCCGAGGACGGCCGGCCGGTGCGCGTCGGGCTGATCGGCGCGGGCAAGTTCGGCACCATGTTCCTGGCCCAGCTGGGCCACACGCCGGGGCTGCAGATGCTGGGCATCGCCGACCTGGACCCGCGCCGCGCCGAGGCGGCGGCCGCCTCGGTCGGCTGGTCGGCCGACCGGGTCACCGCGCCCGACTTCGAGACCGCGCGCAAACAGGGGAGTACCCGCCTGGTGGCCGACCCGGCCGAGCTGATCGCCGCCGACGGGCTCGACGTGGTGATCGACGCCACCGGCCACCCGGCCGCCGGCATCCGCCACGCCCGCCTGTGCGTCGAGCACGGCCGGCACCTGGTGATGGTCAACGTCGAGGCCGACGTGCTGGCGGGCCCGCTGCTGGCGCGCGAGTTCGCCGACGCCGGCCTGGTGTACTCGCTGGCCTACGGCGACCAGCCGGCGCTGATCTGCGAGCTGGTGGACTGGGCGCGCGCCAGCGGCCTGAACGTCGTGGCCGCCGGCAAGGGGACCAAGTACCTGGAGAGCTTCCACCTCTCGACGCCGGACACGGTCTGGGACCTGTACGGCATGCCGGCGGAGCAGGCGCGCCGGGCCGGTCTGAACTCACAGATGTTCAACTCCTTCCTCGACGGCACCAAGTCGGCGATCGAGATGGCGGCGGTGGCCAACGCCACCGGCCTGGGCGTGGCGCCCGACGGGCTGCACTTCCCGCCCTGCTCGGTCGACGATCTGGCGCACGTGCTGCGCCCGCCGGAGGTCGGCGGGCGGCTGCACCAGGCGGGCCAGGTCGAGGTGGGGTCCAGCCTGGAGCGCGACGGCCGGGAGATCGACCGCGATCTGCGCTGGGGCGTCTACGTCACTTTCGAGGCGCCCAGCGACTACACCGCCACCTGCTTCCGCGAGTACGGCCTGGTGACCGACGCCAGCGGCCGCTACTCGGCGCTGTACCGGCCCTACCACCTGATCGGGCTGGAGCTCGGCATCTCGGTGGCCAACGCCGCGCTGCGCGGCGAGCCCACCGGCAGTCCCACAGCCTTCCGCGGCGACGTGGTCGCGGTCGCCAAGCGCGACCTGGAGCCCGGCGAGACGCTGGACGGCGAGGGCGGCTACCACGCCTGGGGCCGGCTGATGCCGGCGGCCGACAGCCTGGCCCAGGGCGGCCTGCCGATTGGGCTGGCGCACGGCGTCACGCTGCAGCGCAAGGTGCCGCAGGGCCAGCCGATCCCGCGCGACGCGGTGGCGCTGGACGAGTCCGATCCCACCGTGGCGGCGCGGCTGGAGATGGAGCGTCGGTTCGCCGGCAGCCGCCAGGCGGCGCAGTAATCGACGCGCCGCAATCAACACGACGAGGACGTAGACGGGAGAGCCCGCATGGCCGGCACTGGAACCCTGGTCGTCACCGGCGGCGGACGCGGCATCGGCGCCGCGGTCTGCCGCGCCGCCGCCGCCCGCGGCTGGCCGGTGGCGGTGAACTACCGCGCCCGCTCCGACGCCGCCGACGCACTGGTGTCGGAGATCCTGGCGCACGGCGGCCAGGCGACGGCGATCAAGGCCGACGTGGCCGACGCCGCCGAGGTCGAGCGGCTGTTCGCCGAGGCGGAGCAGGCGCTGGGCCGGATCGGCGGCCTGGTCAACAACGCCGGCATCACCGGCCGGGTCAGCCGGCTGGACGCGGCCGATCCGGCGACGATCCGCGAGGTCGTCGACATCAACGTCACCGGTGCGCTCTACTGCGCCCGCGAGGCGGTGCGCCGGATGAGCCCGGGCCACGGCGGCCGCGGCGGCGCCATCGTCAACCTATCCAGCGCCGCGGCGACGCTGGGTAGCCCGAACGACTACGTCTGGTACGCCGCCAGCAAGGGCGCGATCGATTCCCTGACCACCGGGCTGGCCAAGGAGGTCGCCGGCGAGAGCATCCGCGTCAACGGCGTCGCGCCGGGCCTGACCGAGACCGACATCCATGCCGAGAGCAGCGGCATGCCCGACCGCGTCCGGCAGGTCGGCCCCAGCGTCCCGATGGGCCGCGCCGGCACCCCGGAGGAGGTCGCGGCGGCGGTGGTCTGGCTGCTGTCGCACGACGCCAGCTACGTCACCGGCGCGACGATCCGGGTGTCCGGCGGGCGGTAGCGCTCGGCGATCTCGGCGCAGCTTCCGACGCAGCCGCCGTGCCGCGGGAGACGCCGCATCACCCCCACCCGGAGGGCTAGCGCCCTCCGACCTCCCCCATCGAGGGGGAGGTGGCGGGACGGGGCCACCGCGTCCCTTCCCCCTTGATGGGGGAAGGCCAGGATGGGGGTGGCACACCGTCCTTCGCTGGTGAGCTCCCGACGGAACGGCCCAGCCCCGCGTTGACGCCTGCGCCCGGCCGCGCTTAGGTGCGCCGCACCAGGGCACATCCACACGGACGGCATGACGGACTCCCCACAGCAGGACGAGGCGGCGCATCCTGACGGCCCGCTCGCGGCCTACCGCGCCAAGCGGCGGGCCGGCGAGCTGAAGCCGGACGCCGCGCAGGAGCTGGCGGCGGAGAAGCTGCAGTCGCTGCACCACGCGCTGCGGCACTACGAGCCGGCCAGCGGGCGCGGCGGCTGGAAGGCCCGGCTCGGCCTGGCCCGGCGCCGCGAGGAGCCGCCGCAGGGGCTGTACCTGTTCGGCGGCGTCGGCCGCGGCAAGTCGATGCTGATGGACATCTTCTTCGCCAGCGCGCCGGTGACCCGCAAGCGCCGGGTCCATTTCCACGCCTTCATGGCCGAGGTGCACGATCGGCTGCATGCCTGGCGCGCCGAGACCAAGGGCAGCAAGGCCGATCCGCTGCCGGAACTGGCGGCCGCGATCGCCGACGAGACCTGGCTGCTGTGTTTCGACGAGTTCCACGTCGTCAACGTCGCCGACGCGATGATCCTGGGGCGGCTGTTCGAATCGCTGTTCGAGCGCGGCGTGGTGGTGGTCGCCACGTCCAACTTCCCGCCCGACCGGCTGTACGAGGGCGGGCTGCAGCGCGGCCGCTTCCTGCCGTTCATCGAGCTGATGAAGCGGCGCCTGGACGTGCTCGAGCTGGACGGCGGCACCGACTACCGGCTCGCCCGGCTGAGCGACATCTCGACCTACCAGACGCCGCTCGGCAGCAAGGCGCGGCAGGCGCTCGACGCCGCGTTCGACCAGCTCACCGAGGGCGCCGAGCCGGCGCCGACCCAGATCACCGTGAAGGGCCGGCAGGTGCAGGTGCCGCGGGCGGCGCGCGGAGTCGCGCGCTTCGCCTTTGCCGAGCTTTGCGCGGCGGCGCTGGGGGCGCAGGACTATCTGGCGATCGCGACTCACTACCACACGGTGATCCTGGACGGCGTGCCGCGCATGGACGAGAGCCAGCGCAACGAGGCGCGCCGCTTCATGACGCTGATCGACGCGCTGTACGAGCACCGCTGCAACCTGATCGTCGCCGCCGACGCCCCGCCCGACCGCCTTTACGCCGGCCGCGACGGCGGCTTCGAGTTTCAGCGCACCGTCTCCCGCCTGATGGAGATGCAGTCCCGCACCTACATCGATCTGCCGCATCTGACCTGAGAGCCCGGGCCGCGCCGCGTCGGCCGCCCTTATTGGAAGCGTTGGTCAGGTCGCCGCCGGCTCGACCGGCCCAGACCGAGCCCCAGCAGCAGCGCGGCGAGCAGCGCCACCGCGGGCACCTGCGGGGCGAAGTCGATCGCGCCCTGGACGGCGACCAGCGTCATCACGGCTGCGGCCAGCGCAGGCGCCGGGTCGCGGCGGCCGAGCCGGACCGCGCGCAGGCAGCGCAGCGCCAGGCCCGCCAGCAGCGCATGCCAGGCCAGGGCCGCAGGCAAGCCGGCTTCCGCGGCCCACTCCAGCGGGCCGCTGTGCGCCGTCCGCGCGGGCCGGCCGACGGCATCGGGACGGTACAGGTCGAACAGGTCCGGGAAGCTGCCGAGGCCGTGGCCGAGCCAGGGACGGTCGGCGGCCGCGGCGAGCGCGACGCGCCAGATCGCCACTCTCTGCGCCAGATCCTCCGGCGCCGCCAGCATCCGGGAGTCCAGGCCGGTGGCCAGCGCCGCCAGCGCGACCGCGCCGGGCAGCAGCACGGCGGCCGCGACCGCGGCCCGGCGCGGCAGCGCGCCTTGCCGGACCAGCAGTACCAGCAGCACGGCGTGGCCGGCCAGCGCCGCCGCGAGGCCGGCGCGCGACCGGCTGGCCAGCAGGGCCGCGGCGAGCAGCAGCCAGGCTGCGGCCAGCGCCCAGCGCCGCCAGGGCGTGCGCGCACCGGCGACGCGCGCGACCGCCGCCAGCATCGCGAGGCCGCAGAAGGCGGCGAACGCGCCGCGGGAGATGAAGGGACCGCTCGCGGCGTCGTAGGCGCTCCGCCCCAGCCACAGCACCCCGTCGAGCCCGGCCGCCCGGACCGCCAGCGCATAGGCCGCGTACAGCGCCGCGGCAGCGACGATGGCCGCCAGCACTGGCCGCGTGCTCCGGGCGGCGGCGCATCGCGCGGCCAGCCAGGCCACGCCGGCATAGCTCGCGAGTCGCACCAGCGCCGCGCGCGCCGCGTCCGGGTCGAGCGCGGCGGCGGGCTCGACGGCGACGCCGCCGCCCGCCGCGTCCAGACGCAGCGGATGGGCCGGCCAAGCGGCGAAAGCCTGCCACAGCGCCAGCACCGCGAGCGCCGCGGCGCCGGCCAGGGCCCACACCGGCAACGCCGTCGCCGGCGGCCCCGGCTGCACGGCGTTGGCCAGCAGCAGCGCGGCCACGCCGACCGCCAGCGTCGCCCACCCCCAGGACGGCGCGGCGCCGAACGCAAGCGGCGCCAGCAGCACCAGGGCGATCAGGGCGCGGTCAGCCGCGGTTCCCCGCACGGTTGTGCGTCGGGTCACATCGCAGTCCCTCGAATCTGCGCCATGCGGGTCAATTTTCGGGTCGATTCTGGTTTCGTTTCCCTATCCAGGTGCACCACACAAGTGTACATCAAAAAGAGAGGGGAGGCAGCGGATGCTTGGTCGGCTCGAACCGTCGGGTATGCACCCGGTCCGCGCGGCGGCAGGTCCGTCGGCGCGGCGGTTCCGGGTGGCCGGGGGCGAGGCCGGCAAGCGCACGCTGGATCTGGTTCTGGCCGGGCTCGGCCTGGTGCTGGCCGCGCCGCTGCTGGTGGCGGTCGTGGCGGCGATCAAGCTCGGGGACGGCGGGCCGGTGCTGTACCGGCAGGCGCGCGCCGGGCGGCACGCTCGCCCCTTCACCCTGTTGAAGTTCCGTACCATGCGGGTCGGCGCCGTGCGCGCGGTGCCCTGTCAGGGGCCGCGGCCGCCGCAGGCGGTGGCGGGCGATCCGCGGGTGACCGCGGTCGGCCGGTGGCTGCGCCGCAGCAGCCTGGACGAGTTGCCGCAGCTGTGGAACGTGCTGCGCGGTGAGATGTCGCTCGTCGGGCCGCGGCCGCATGCGCTTGGCCATGCCGCCTACTACGCCGCGCGGGTGCCGGCCTACCGGCTGCGCCATGCGGTCAAGCCCGGCCTGACCGGCTGGGCACAGGTGAACGGTCTGCGTGGGCCGACGCCGACAGCCGCCTGCATGGCCGCGCGGGTGCGCTTCGACCTGGAATACGTGGCGCGGCGGTCCTTCGCGTTCGACCTGCGCATCGTTGCCGCCACGGCGCTGTGCCTAGCGCACCCGAACGCGCACTGAGCGGTCGGACGGGGGAGCGCAACCGTGCCCGCGATGCCCGCCTCCGCCGCCGCCACCTTCACCACCGCTGCGCCGTGCGTTCGGGAGTCCGACACCGTCCTGCGCGGCGCCGGACCGTCGGCGATCGTGCGGCTGGCGCAGGCGGCGCTGACCGTGCTGCTGGCGCTGGCCGCGGCCCGGCTGCTCGGTGCGGCGGAGTACGGGCGCTTCGCGCTGGCGGCGACGCTGTCCACCTTGCTAGCGGTGCCGGTTGGCCTCGGCCTGCCGACCCTCGCGGTGCGCGAGGTGGCCGGCCGGGCACACGGCGATCCCGGCCGGCTGAGGGCGCTGGCCCGCACCGGGCCGTGGCTGATCATCGGCGCCGGCGCCGCTCTGACCGCAACGACGGCGCTGGCCCTGGCGGTCGCGCCCGCCGGCTTGCCGGCACCCCGGGACGCACCGCTGCTGCTCGGCGCGGTCGCGCTGGCGGGCCCCTGGGCGCTGCTGCGCTGGGCAGGCGGCTGGCTGCAGGGCCTCGGCCGCGCGGTCTGGGCGCAGGCCGGCGACGGGCTGCTGCGGCCGCTGTTGGCGCTGGCCGGCCTGGGGCTGTGCGCTGGCGCCGGGCTCGACGGTCCGGCGGCGTTCGCCGTGCTGGCCGGGGCGGTGCTCGGCGCCCTCGGGATCGTTGCCCGGCAGGTGCATCGGGCGGGCCGTCTCTGGCCGTCCGACGCGCCGGCGCGACCGGACACGGTGGGCTGGCTCGGCGTCGGGCTGCCGCTGATGGCGGCGGGCACGCTGTCGATGCTGCAGCTGACCGCCGACGTCGCGATGCTGGGCGCGCTCGCCGACAGTTCGGCCGCCGGGGTCTACCACGTCGCCAGCCGGCTGGCGCAGCTCGCCGCGCTGCTGCTGGTGGCGGCCAACGTGGTGGTGGCGCCGCGGGCGGCGCAGCTGCACCGCGCCGGCGACCGGGCCGGGCTGCAGCGGCTGCTGACGCATTCGGCGCGGCTGACCACGGTGGCGGCGCTCGTCGTGCTGGCCGCGACGCTGCCCGGCGGAGCGGCGCTGCTGGACCTGTTCGGGCCGGGTTTCGCCGCCGGCGCGCCCGCCCTCACCGTGTGCGCGCTGGCGCAGCTGGCGAACGTGGCCTGCGGCTCGGTCGCCGTGGTGCTGGCGATGACCGGGCGACAGCGCGCGCTGCTGCTCGGCGTGACGCTCGGCGCGGGTGTGAACCTGGTGCTGAACGCGTTGCTGATCCCGGCGTGCGGAATGCTGGGTGCGGCGCTGGCGACGCTGGCCTCGACGGCGGTGTGGAACGGCGTGCTGGCGTGGCAGGTGCGCCGGAGCCTCGGCGTCGATCCCACAGTGCTGGGCCGCGTTCCGGAGGCACCCCGGTGAAGCCGGCCGTTATGCGCGTGGGCGTGTTCCACCCCGGCACCCAGAACTCCTGGCAGCGCGCGGTCGCGTTCCAGGAGGCCGGCATGCTGGCTTGGTACGCGACCTCGCTGCACTTCCCAGCTGACGGCGCCGTGCTGCGTTGGGCCGCGCGGGTGCCGGGCGCGGCGGGCCGGCGGCTGCGGCGTCTGCTGGCCCGGCGCAGCTCCGAGCTGTTGGAGGCGCAGCATCTGCGCCGGATGGGCTGGCTGCCGCCAGCGGCGATCGCCGCGCGTCGGCTGGGGCGCGCGGATCTGGCGCGGCGGCTCGACGCTCTCGGCGACCGCCGGTTCGGCCGGTCGGTGACGCGGTTGGCTGCGCGCGAGCCGGTCGACGCGCTGTGGACCCACGACGGCCGCGCGCTGGAGGCCTTCCGCTGGGCCAAGCCGCGCGGCATCGCCTGCGTGCTGGACCAGTCGATCCCGCACCCGCGGGCGCTGAACGCGGTGCTGCGGGCCGAGCGGGCGCGGGACCCGGAGGCGTTGCGCCACTGGACGCCGGCGTCATCGGCCGTGATCGCCCGCGCCGACGCGGAGATCGCGCTGGCCGACCGGGTCGTGGTGGGGTCGCAGTTCGCCTATCACACGATGATCGTCGAAGGGTGTCCGGCGAAGAAGCTGCGGCTGGTGCCGTACGGCTGGGACGAGACGCTGTTCCCGGATGCGCCGCCGGTGCGCCCGCCGCTGCAGGGACGCCCGCTGGAGCTGCTGTTCGTGGGCACCGTCTGTGCCCGCAAGGGCGTCGGTCCGCTGCTCGTGGCGATGGCGCTGCTGCCGCCGGGCCTGGCCCGCCTGACCCTGCTGGGCCGGCTCGAGCTGCCGGAATCGCTGCTGCGGCGTCCGGACGTGTGCCATCGGCCGCAGGTTCCGCGGGCTGAGGTCCCGGAATACATGCGCGCGGCCGACGTACTCGTGCTCCCGTCGCTGTTCGAGGGCGGCGGCATCGTGCTGTACGAGGCGCTGGCGTCCGGGTTGGCGATCGTGCAGTCGCGCCACTGCGGCGACGGCGTTCAGGACGGCGCCAACGGCCTGGTGCTGGACGCGGTGGCGCCGGCGGCAATCGCGGCGGCGATCCACGCGGCGGCCGATCCGGAGTGGCTGGCGCGTTGGCAGGCGGCGTCCTGGGCGCGGCGCGAAAGCCGGAGTTGGGCGGCCTACCGGCGGCGCCTGCCGGCCGTGCTGGAGGGGCTCGGCCGATGATCGCGATGGCCCTGGCGCTGCAGCTGGCGATCGCCCTGGCGGTGGCGGCGGGCTTCGCCTGCCACCGCGGTGCCTCTCTGCTGCACCCGCTGGCCTTCTACCTCGCCTTCCATTTGCTGGTCTTCGTGCTGCGGCCGGCGCTGGTGCACTTCGCCGGCTTCGACGGGCAGTGGCAGTTCATGGGCTTCACGCCGACCCCGGCCGGCTTCGTCGAGACCCTGGCAGTGGCGAGCCTGGGGCTGATCTGCTTCGCCGCGGCCAGCCTGCTGGCCGGCGGGGCGGACGCCGCCGGGAAGCCGCAGCCGCTGCACCTGACGCCGCCGCAGCGCCGGGGCATGTGGCTGGTCGCCGCCGCGCTGCTGCCCGTCGCCCTGCTCGGCGCGCATCTCGACCTGGGCCTGTTCGCGCAGCCGATTGCGGCGGACGGGCCACTGCAGCGCGACGCCGCCAGCGGCTACACGCTGTTCGTGGGCACCACCGCCTATCTGGTGAAGGCGCACAACCTGCTGGGCCCGCTGGCCGCGCTGGTGCTGGTGGCCGGCCGCTTCCGCTGGTGGGCCTGGCTGCCGCTGCTCGCCTTCCTGGCGTTCCGCTTCTACCTGGGCAGCCGCTGGGGCGTGGCGATCGTCGGCGGCATGGCACTGCTGCTGTACCTGCACGCGACGGGACGGCGCTGGCCGCCGCTGCGGGCGTTGGCGGCGGCGCTGCCGCTGCTGCTGCTGTTCCACGCTGTCGGCCAGGACCGGACCGTGCTGCGCGAGCTGTTCGCGGCCGAGCCGGTGCGCCACGTCCGGTCAGTCGCGGCGCCCGCGGGGCCGCTGGACGCGTTGGATCGGCCGGACTTCGCCAACTTCGACTTCCTCGCCTATATCGTCGACCGGGTGCCGGAACGCTCCGGCACCTACACCTACTTCACCCAGTACCTGGCGCTGTTCACCCATCCGATCCCGCGGGTGCTGTGGCCGGACAAGCCGGTCGGCTCGCCGATCAAGCTGGTCGAGCTGAACGACTACGGCCGCTTCACGGGACGCACCTGGTCGCTTCCGGGGGACGGCTGGCTGAGCCTCGGCTGGGCCGGCGTCGCCGTGACGCTGGCCGGCGTCGGCGCGCTGCTGGGCCGGCTGCACGCGCTGTACCGGCGCCACGCCGACCGCCTGCTCCCCGCAGTCGCCTACTGCGCCTTCCTGCCCGTCACCATCCTCTGGTTCCGCGGCGGCACGATCACCTCGGTCGGCCGTATCGGCATGTGGATGCTGCTGCCGGTGCTGCTGTGGTGGGCCGTCTCAGCAATGCTGGCGGCGCTGGCCCGGCGGCGCACGCCGGCCCGGCCGCTGCCGCCCGGCGGG
>ENA-ORDC01001982-ORDC01001982.1-marine-metagenome-genome-assembly--contig:-NODE-1982-length-13579-cov-3.161458_pt1 | contig 13579 bp, 15 predicted proteins | sample MGYA00237783_ERZ508515 | MGnify/ENA primary metagenome ERZ508515 (study PRJEB26186, sample SAMN06268792) | marine metagenome | isolation source: Eden Landing Ponds, San Francisco, CA, USA | place... | reverse complement strand
CGCTCGACGATCTCGCCGAGGTAGGGCTCGCAGTCCGCGCCGAAGTCCCGGGGGGCGACGCCATCCTTCTTCGGGACGCTCCCCTTCAGCAGGAACATGAGGATCTTCCCGACGGAGTAGACGTCAGACCACGGGCCCTGGCGCGCCTGCGTAGTGTCGGCCTCGGCGACCTCCCGTGGCTTGTAGGGTCCGAGGATGGTCGTCCCGGAGTCGGCCGCGACGCCCGTCGCGTCGAAGCCCGTCGCCGTGTTGAAGTCGATGAGGACCGGCGTCACCTCACCGTCGCGCTCGGTGATCATGACGTTGTCAGGCTTGAGGTCGCGGTAGACGATCTCGTTCTCGTGGAGGAAGCTCATCGCCTCGCAGAGGTCGATACCGATCCGGCGGACGTCCTCGGTGTCTTCGAGCGGCCCCGTCTCCTCGATGGCCTCGTCCAGTTCGTACCCGTCGACGTACTCCACGACCAGTTTCGTGGTGCCGTCGGCGTCGTCGCGCTCGCGGAGCGTCATCAGGTTGGGGTGACCCTCCACCGCCCGGATCCGCTCTAATGCCTCGGCCTCCTTCTCGACGTACTCGTCGATGACTTCGGGGTCGTTGCTCGACCCCTCGTAGTTGGGCACTTTGACGACGACCTGGTCCCCCGTCTGGACGTCCAGGGCCTCGTAGGCGAGGGCGAAGCCGCCCTCGCCGGCGATTCCCTCCAGCCGGTACCGATCCGCGACGAGGTCACCGGAGCCGGGGACGGCCGTGTGGGTCACGGCGGGGATCCCTCCTCCAGGGGCGGCACTGCACCGACGGGGGCACCGCCGTCGGGGACTGAGACGACGCCGGGCGGGGACGCCATGGTCAGGACTGGAGGCCCTCGTCGTCGTCCGTGACGATCTTCGTCGCGCGGTTGCGCTCCGCGCGGCCGCCCTCCTTGACGAGCTCGGTCTGGCGGGCGGCCTCCTCGACGACGCGGGGGTCCGCGCCGTGGATTCGCGTCATCTTCTCGACCTGCGTCTCGGCGGTGGCGACGTTGCCCTTGCCGAGCGCCGTGTTGACGACGGTCTGGCGGTGGTCGAGGTCGACGCCCTCGTTGTTCTGTGCCAGCTTCGCGTTGTCGTCGGTGTACTCCACGGAGATGATGCCGGTGGCCTGGGCGCCCCTCGCCGTCAGCGTCAGGTCCGCGAGTTTGTGGTGTTCGTCCTCCGCGGGGCCGTCGTCGCGTCGCTCCGCCAGCACGCTGTCGGGCGCGTCGTCCTCGGGGATGCCGTCCATTCCTGGCGCGTGGACCTTCATGACGACGCGCTGGTGTTCCCGCTCGATCAGGTCAGGGAGCTTGACGATGGCGACGTTGTCCGTCCAGTCCAGGTCGACGTCCTGGGCCTGGGGACGCGCCCGGTAGACGTCGGTGATTTCGACGCCCGGGGCGACGTCGAGTTCGAGTTGTGCGTCGGGTGCGACGACCTCGCTGGCCGCCTCGACGGCGTCGCCGAAGAACTTCTCGATGTCGCCGGGCTGCTCCAGGTGGGTCCACTCGCCGCGCGCCGTCGTCCCGATGGTCCGGATCGTCTCCTCGTCGTAGTCCTCGCCGATGCCGGCCGACTGGATCCGGATGCCCATCCCGTCGAGTTCCTCGGCGAGGTCGGTGAACGCGTCGAGTTCGTGGTCGTTGTCCTTGCCGTCGGAGAGCAGGAGGATGCGCCGGACCGCCTCCTCGTCGGACCGGTACCCCATCGACCGGAGGGCGCTACCGGCCGTCTCCAGGCCGTCGTACATGTCCGTGCCGCCGCCGGCGCTCAGTCGATCGACCTTCGACATCGCCTCCTCGCGCGAAATCTCGGCCCACTGCCGGGGGCGCATGACGAAACTGGCCTCGGAGTCGAAGGCGACGATCGTCAGGAAGTCCTCGTCCTCGAGCAGCCCGAAGACCCAGGCCGCACCCTCGCGAGCCTGGGCGATCTTCTCGCCACCCATCGACCCGCTCGTGTCGACACAGAGGGCGACGTGGCGCGCCCTCGCGCCGTCCCGGGTCCCCGGCTCGACGTCGACCTCGGCCGTGACCGTGGCGCCGGACCACGGGATGGCCGGCCGGTTGACGGCCGACGACAGCTGCGGTGTCATACGGTGTGGGTGGCTCTCGCCCGGTATGAATTTTTGCACCAGTTTGGCAGCTGACGGCCAGGATCGGGAGCGCTCGGGTGGCTCCGACCAGGTCCACACGAGGCGTGCGACCTCACTCTGGCTCAGGAGTCCGTCCGGACCTCGTCGCCGACCCGGAGAGTCTGCCCACGGTCGTCCTCGGGAACCCGAGCGATGAGCATCAGCGTGTAGAAGTGCTCGAAGGCGTCCCGGTCGGCCCACTCGGGGACGGTCTCCTCGCGCTTCCGGACGAACCGCTGGCGAAACTCCGGGAGCGCCTCGCCCGTGTCGGGGTCGCGCGTCGGCACGACACAGCGGCCACAGGGTGTGACCCCCTCGAAGCGAACCTCGCCCGCCTCGAAGGTCGGTGCGTCGTCGCCGACGAACCGATCCTCCCAGAAGGCTGGGACGCCCGAGACCTCCACGTTGGCCCGCAGACGCCGGCGGACGCCCTCGACGGTCAGGTCGTCGAACCACGACGCCACGGTCCGGAGCGTCGCCGTGCTGACGACGGACGGGCCCATGTCGGGCCGGTCGACGTGACCCACCGATTCGTCCCGACGGATCCTCACGTCCACGTCGAACCACGCCTCGAAGAACGTCTCGGCGCGCGCCCGGTCCGCGTCGAGGTCGAACGACCGGCATTCGCCGGCCGGCGTCTCGACCGTCAGCACGTGCGCGTCCGGGTCGAAGTCCGTCGCGAGTTCGTGAATCCGGGCGGTCCGCTTGCCGTTGATCACCTCGTCGTCGGCGTCGAAGAGCGCGTACTCGCGGTCGTGTGCGAGGGTTCCGCCCGGACGGATCGCCGCCGAATCGAGTGCCACGCCGTCGAGACCCTTGACCGGGTACACTCTGAGGTGCGCGACCGGCGCCATTGCAGGGACGTCGGTCCGGCCGGGATTTATCGTTTTCCGCGCGGGCGATACTCTCGACCGGCGCTGGACCGACGGATGAGCGGCTCCCCCACCCGGCTGTCCGCACGTCGATCGGCGGCGCTCGCCTGGCCTACATGTACCCGAGGTCGCGCAGGCGCTCCATCAGGTCCTCCTTGTCCTGGGCGCGGCCGGCGCGCTCGGTGGTGTTTGCCATGTCCTGGAGCCAGGCGGGCTCCTGGGCGCTCTTCTCGGTCGAGACCTCGCTGCCAAGGGAGCGGAAGCCCGCGAAGTACTTCGGGGAGACAGGAACGTCGTCCTGAGTCAGGCCGTTGGGCAGGTCGTCGCCGCTCTCCGGAACGTAGCCGTCGTCCGGGAAGTTCTCGACGGTGTCGGGTACCACGAAGTACCAGAAAGCCTCCCAGACGTCGGGTTCGGCGAACTGGAGGATGGGCTGGATGCGGTCGTGGGGCGGGTAGATGTCGGGGTCGTGGCGCGGCGAGAAGAACGTCTCGTCGGCGCGGGCCTCCTGTTCGTCCCAGCGAACGCCGCTGATGACGCCGTCGACGTCGTACTCCTCCAGCGTGTCGTTGAGCGCGACCGTCTTGAGCAGGTGGTTCCCGACGTACGTGTCCAGCAGGAAGGGGAACGTGTCCTCCTCGTACTCCAGCAGGTCGCGGACGTGGTGCTGGTTGTGCTCGGACAGTTCCTCGATCAGGATGTCGTCGCCGGGTTCGAGACCGTGTTCGTCGACGTAGTCGCCGACGTCCTCGTTGCGGGCGTAGATCACGTCGAGGTCCCACTCCTCGGCCCAGTGGTCGACGAAGTCGTGGATGCCCTCGAAGTGCTGGAAGTGGTCGATGAAGACCGCCGGCGGGACCTCGAGGCCGTACTGCTCTGCGACCTCCTTGATGAAGTACAGCGTCAGCGTCGAGTCCTTGCCGCCGGTCCACATGACGACGGGGTTCTCGTACTCCTCGAGGCCCTGGCGGGTGACCTCGATGGCCTTCTCGATCTTGTCCTGGATCCCGGGGTAGTCAGCGGGCTCCTCGCCCTCGCCGTCGGTGTAGTCCACGTCGATCGACTCCGGAAACGCGTCTGTCGATGCCATTCTATAATGAGATGTAATTACGACCCGGGATAAGTATTCGGGATTTGCCGAGTCTGTCGTGGATCACGTTGGCAGGTATCAGGGCCAGTCGCACGGCTCATGGGGCTGCGTCTCGGACACGCGTGCAATGGCAGAACTGCCGCTCGACGACGGGACGCTGTGGTACGAAGAGACTGGATCCGGACCGCCGCTCGTGTTCGTCCACGGTGGCTGGATGGACAGCGACGCCTGGGAGCCACAGGTCGAGCGCTTCGCCGACGACCACCGGGTCGTCCGGCTCGATTTGCGGGGTCACGGTCGAACGGGGTCGACGGACTCACGCCGGTACTCGGTGGACCTGTTCGCGGCGGACCTCGAACGGCTCTTCGACCACCTCGCCCTCGAGGACGCCGTGCTCTGTGGCCTCTCGCTCGGAAACATCGTCACGCAGACCTTCCTCCATCGCCACCCTGACCGGCTCCGGGCGGCAGTGCTCGGCGGGCCGCTCCGCTCGTTCCCGCCGTTCGACCTCCCGAAGTGGCTGAAAGCCGCCGGTAATCCGAGCGCCAGTATCAAGACCGCACTCCAGCTCTCGGGGTCGAAGGGCACCTTCCGGTCGATGCTCGCCTCCGTCCGCGCGACCACCGGCGAGCCGTGGCTGAGCGTCGACCGGGAGACGCGCACGCGAGCGATCGAGTCCGCGGGGTCGATCTCCCGGGCGGAGTACGAGAAGATTTTCGACGCCCTCTATCGCTACGAGCCCGCGACGCTCTCGCACGTGTCGACGCCCACGCTCGCCATCTACGGCGAGGGCGAGGCCCCCCTCGTCAAGCGCCAGGGCCAGCAAATCGCCGCCACCGTCGAGGACGGGGCCGTCCGGTCGATCCCCGACGCGGCCCACCTCGTCAACGCGGACAACCCCGTCGCCTTCAACGACGCTCTCGTCGAGTTCGTGGACCGCCCCGAAACCGCGGCCTGAGCGGTCGACGGGACCCGTTTCGCCGATTTCGATCCGCTTCCGCCACGACTCGCCGATGCCGAGTCCGACCGCCTCGGAATCGCAGTCGGCATCGAGGCGACCCGTCCCTGGACGTATCCCAACCCCCGAGGGTCAGGACTCGTCCGTGGGCTCCGAGTCCGTCGATTCGGCGTCTGCGTCGGTCGTCGTCGCTTCGTCGTCATCCCGGCCCCCGTCGGTGGCGACATCGTCGACCGGCAGCATCCCCCGCCCGACTGCGACGCCCGCGAGGACGAGGACCAGACCGAGGACGACCAGCGCGAGGGACTGGACGGTGACTGCCCCGGAGACTGCATCGACGACGCCGAGGAGTGCCTCGCCGACCGGCGACGGGTCGGTAGCGTCGACGCGCATCGCCCCCGAGAGCAGTCGGGAAAGCAACAGCCCGACTGCGACGCCGAGACCGCCAGCGACCAGCACGGGGATGCCGATCCGCCAGAGCGCGCGAGAGCGGCGGCGAGAGCGATAGCCGATCGCGCCCGCCGAGGCGAGCGCCACGAGCGGGAGCACGACGAGCAGGACCCCCGCGATGGAGACGCCGGTCCGGGCGGTCTGCAGACCCGCCATCGCGCTCTCGTCGAGGTCCCCGGTCACGTTCCGCTGGTCCGGGTGGTCCTCGTCGAGGCGCTGGCGGGTCGCCCCGCCGACGGCGTCCGCGAGGTCGTGGCGGCTCGCGTTCTCCCGGTCGAGGAACGCGTCGTAGCTGGCGTTCTCGGCGACGAGTGCATCGATCCCGACCGTCCCGTAGGCCACGCTCGCCGCCTGGACGGACTCGGGGTTCCCGCTGTCCGCGACCCGGGACTCGAGGTCCGACACCATCCGGTCTCGGACCTCGTCGCGCCGGTCGTCGTAGATCTCCAGCAGCTCGGGCCGGGTGTGCTCGCGCTGCGTCTCGTTCTGGATGCGCTGGAGCTGGTCGTCGGTGAACGACTCCCGGGTCTCGCGGAACGACGACTCGCTCTCCGCGAGGTCACCCATCCGCGGACTGATCTCGGCGGGGTCGAGGGACGCGACCCACGCAGCCATCTCCTCGCTAATGCCCGCTTTCACCGGCACGAGGTCGAACGTGAGCGAGAGGGTCTCCTGCTCGCCCTCGAGGTAGGCGTAGATGTCCTCGAGGTTCCCCTCGACCTCCCCCTGGACGTACGCCGGCGTCACCACCGACCGGACCATCTCGTCGATCGGGGGCTGTTCGGTGTCGTTGGCGAGCCCCACGGACACCTTCGTCTCGTTGTCCGGTTCGACCTCACTGGCCATGTCCGCCGCCATCGACTCGTAGACGCCTGCCTCGTCCAGTTCGTCGGCGACGTTCGCCGGATTCATCACTGTCCGCTCGGCGCCGACAACCAGGGTAGCGCCGAGCAGGGCCACCACGAGGACGGCGCCCAGCAGCGCGAACACCAGTCGCCGCCCACCGGCCGATTGTGCCATGTTGCCGTCTGTAGGACGCAGTACCCCCCTAAGCGTTCCGGCCGTGTAGACAGTCGATACCGGATCGCGTCGCCGACACGTGACCGACCCGAGCAGTTCGAGAAGAGAGGTCCTGCCGGGACGGGGCCCACAGAGACGGCATCACCAACGCTTTGCCGCGAGCCACCATACGGGACGCCGTGCTCGTCCTGGGTGACGCCCACGCCGCCCACCCGGCGCGCCGGGAGGCGCTGCTCGCGGCCTACGACGACAGCGACGCCGACGTCGCACTCCACGTCGGCGACCTGGAGTACTACGCGCTCCCGATTCCGACCTACTTCGTGGCCGGCAACAACGAGGACCTCGACGTGATCGACGCCCTGCGCGCCGGCGAGACGCCCGACGGCGTCGAGAACGCCCACCTCCTCGCGAGCACGGTCGCGGAGGTGGCGGGGCTGCGCGTCGCGGGCCTCTCGGGCAACTTCGCGCCGACGCGCTTCGAGAAGACACGGGACGAACTCGTCGGCGACCGGCGGCGCCACTTCACCCGCGAGGAGGTCGAGCGGGCCGAGGCACTGGACGACGTCGACGTCCTCCTGGCCCACGAGGCCCCGCGGGGGCTGATCTCCTACGGATACGACGCCGGCATCGACCACGTCACCGCCCTGATCGAGGCCCTCGACCCCGACCTCTGTCTGACCGGCCACCACCACACCCACGCCGAGACCGAGGTGGCCGGCGTCAGGGCCGTGAGCCTGGCCCCGGTCTGGACGTGCTACTACACCCTCGACCCCGACGACCTGACGCTGTCGGTTCACGATGCGCCGGTCCACGCGGCCGCGCCGGAGTGACTCCCGGCACTTGCCGGCGGAAACGCTATCGCCTCGGGGCGCGTTCGTCGGACGACGATCATGAGTTCAACGAGCCAACACGTGGGAATCGAATCGCTGCGGATGCTGACCCTCGTCGTATACGACGTCGACGAGGCCCTAGAGTTCTACACGGAGACGCTGGGGTTCAATTTGAAGCCAAGTTGGATGACACCATCTGGCTCAGATAATCGAAAGAGGTGGCCTCGATGTCTCTGCTCGGCAGCGCCATCAGGCTACTGAGGCTCTACCTACCGACGAGGAATCCGGTCCAACGTCGATAGAGCCTCCAGCCTTGTTCGACAATCTCGCCTTCGGCAATAATGGGGCCTCCTCTCCAACAAGCTTGAGATTGGCTCGGATTCCTCATTATCTGACTCCGAACTCGAAGAGCATCTGGAGTCGTACGAGGCCAACGGCTGGGAATCAGCCGCCGAAGCATTCAAGCGAAGATCGGAAATCGTTGAGGGCAACTTAACCTACCTTGAATGTGATTTTTGCTTCATTATCATTCATACAAGTCCTCAACCTCGTAATCGTCGCTATAAGCATAGAGGATTTCCTGATATCGAGTTCGGATTGTGGATGCAGATACACTTGCGACGTCACCTATTTGTTGTTGGGTGATTCTTTCGTTGTTCAGCAGAGTGCTTACGTATACTGCTCCAGCTGCTATACCCGCAGGAGATCTCCCATTCACTACTCCAGATTCCTCAGCTGCATCAATCATCTCACAAGCTTTCGATTCCGTATGATCACTTAGATCGAATTCATCACAGTATCTCGGGACGAAGTCTTTCGGATCGGTTGGGCCTGTGTTTAATCCCAGTTCGCGAGATAATTCAGCATGGGTTCTTGAAATGTCACGTTCACTCACTATTGACTCCTCAGCCACTTCTGAGAGCACTCGAGCCTCGGCTTCTACTCGGCAAGCTGCGAAAACTGCAGCGGCAGAAACTTCTGCGACGCTTCGATTTTGAATCACTGAATGCTCCAGTGCACGACGATAGATTGCTTTTGATACGGTCTTAATTCCATCAGATAACCCAACAATGTTACAGAGACGCGTTATCTCACCCTCGGCAAGGGGGAGAAGGTCCAATCCACGCTTCTCGGTTCGAATACGCTCTTGCAGTGACTCTTCTTCGGCTATCGAACTGTTCTCCATGGGACCGTGGGAGTTATTTGAAATTCTCATTGGTTACCTTCGAACTTAAATGCTATCAAGAGGAGGCCGACAAGAAGTGCGAAGATGGCTTCGATGACCCGTTTGATGACGTACTCAAGTTGAACGATACCGACGTTATAGGCCATGAGAAGGATGGTTACAGCTATGGAAGCAACAAATAGGATGGACATCGCCAACGGAGCGGTTCGACAAACGTCGAAGACTAGGTCAGGAAACTTAAGTAGGGGGGTCCGGTCCTTTTCGCTATCCGAACGCCCTTTACGCAGAGTCCCCGTGCTGGTTGGACCCACCGCTCACAGCACGGAGAGGAAGTTGGCTTCGGTGAAACAGAATCACCGAGTGGGTCAGGCTCATGAGGGTTTGTGATTTCCCTGCCACATTAAGGCTTGGGGTGGTCCTGACGGTGGTGTTTAGTTTAGACTGAAAAGCGAGGCGAGCGGATTTCTGAGTGGTCTATGCCCGAAATCGCCCGCCTCACCGGTTGTAACGATTGGATCGACTTGGAGTTTCTGGAGCGCGAGCGGACACCGAGCCAGCTGATGAAACTCGGCATCCGTCTGCATCTGGCGGGACTATCACTTTCAGATACCGTCTCTGAACTCGATAAGTTCGGTGTCCAACGGAGTCGAAAAGCCATCCACAACTGGGTGCAGAAGGCCGATATACAGCCCGCCGACGGTAAATCGCCGGATCACGTTGCGGTCGACGAAACCGTGATCCAACTCGAGGACGAGCAGTATTGGCTGTACGCCGCCGTCGATACCGAATCAAATCATATTCTCCACATCAGGCTCTATTCTGGCCGAAAAACGGCCTCGACAGAGATGTTTCTTCGGGAATTGAAGCAAAAACACGACGTCGACGACGCTCTCTTTCTCGTCGAGGGTGCGCCGTGGCTTCACAAGGCGTACGAGCGTCACCGGCTTCGGTTCCAGCATGATACCCACGGGAATCGGAATGCCGTCGAACGTGTGTATCGAGAGATAAAACGAAGAGCATCTTCGTTCTCAAATACGTTCAGCCACGTCAAGCCAGAAACAGCCGAAACGGGGCTGCTCGCACATACGAGGTGACACAATTCGCTTAACTAAACACGACCTCCTCCCGTGAAAGTTCTAATGAAAATGACGGAAAGCGATGGTAACGGTTGGGGCTGAATATATCCGAAACTACGGGCCCTCCTTTACTTCGGTTGCCCGTGAAACAGGTTCTGGATATTGGTATCCCTTGTAGCGAGAATTAGCGAGGTAGAGATTTTTGGTATATTTTTATGGCCCAATTATGAGACTTCGTCCAGAGCTCGGAGTTTTGCAATTCAAGGAACAGCTTGTCTGTACCTATGAACATTTGATCGGTGTATGTTAGGATCTAATTATCTGAAACAAGCGTTATTTTTATAGTGGATAGAACACTTATTCCAGTTGATGAATATTACAGTAACATTACGCCACGGGCCCCTTGACGTGGAGATAGAAGCTGAGAACGGTGAAGACTATCGTCAGGAGATACTCGATTTGTCTGAATTTCTTGAAGATAACGATGAGGCGCTCGAGGCGTTCAATCGGGCAGTACCCCAACCAGTAGCGGAAGAGGGAACAACTACGCAGGCATCCCTCCAAGAATCGGCTAATCCAAGTTCGAATGGTTCAAATAGCGGTGGAGATGATGACACCGACGTTGATGATGGAGGACCACTTGCACCGATAGCAAGTGCTACTGGGATAGGAGAGTCCACATTGGAACACCTGATAGCGGCACCCCAAGAAGATGACCGTGTGCCATATTTGGTCCTCGATGACCTGGAAATTCTCGGAAGTAAAGAAGTGGATAAAAAGCGTTCAGCCGCACTCATTCTCCTGCTCGCATTCCACGAATGTTACGATGCCGACCGTATTCCCTCCTCTGATTTGAAAGATGCATTCATACGGAGCGGAGTCCCAGAGGACCATATTAACGAAGCTTATCACGACGAAGGAAAGCGGTTCTTCGATCCGAAAGGGCGGGGTGGCTCCGCTTCCGTCGCGCTCCTTGGACCTGGCAAGAGAGAGGCGAAAAAAGAGATCAACCGAATAATCAGTGAAATGAACATTTAAGATGGATTTTGATGAGCTACTCAGACAGGCTGACTATTCGAGTCAACGAGATCTCGTTGGTCTGGCGATCTATTATCTGGAAAATTATGAAGACGAGGAGGGTGTAGAGACTTCTCGAGTGCAGTCCCTACTCGAGAGCTCTCGGGCCTCAGCGAATGCGAATACTGCCCCTCAGCGGATTCAAGATCTAAGGGATGCAGACCCGCCCCTAGTGAAGAAGTACGGAGAAGACGGCCAAGCCTACCTCTATGTATTAACGCATGAAGGCATTGATGAATTTGAAAAAATATCTGGCGATTCTGATGAGGCGGACAAGGTTCGGGATGACCTATTTATAGATGCTGATGACGTGACGGTTGAATATTACCGAAATCTCGTAGATGACATCAACAAAAGCTATCAGTACGGGATAAACGACGCCGCGATTGTCCTAACACGCAACCTCTTCGAGAATCTCGTCATCGACATCCTCCGCGCAGAATATGGTGGAAAGGGCATCGATCTGTACTTCAACACAGATAACGGTCGATTCCACGGGTTAGGGACGCTCTGTGGAAAACTAGAAGACAAAGCCACTGATCTCAAGCATTACTCCCGTCAGTTGGATAACGGTCTCGTCGCTCGGGTAGAACAGTTCAAGGAGCAGGGCAATTCGCAAGCCCACTCCGTCCGAGTTGATATCGATAACGACGAACTGGAAGGGATGAGTAGCGAGGCGACGGATCTGACGAAGACTCTCTATGATATCCGCGAGGAAGTCCGTATAGCGAACGGGTAGACGCCATACCTTGGCGCAGGGAAGTAGTGAATAGTTTTCCTAAGTAACTGTTTGAACTATTCCCAACGATCTCAGTAGAATCACGAGCAGGGTGCCTAGGAGCAAGTAAAGTCGAGGCGTGCCACCGTAATATGCCCGCCACCAACCGAGTATAGCTAGCTGCTGTAGAGCCTTTACTTATCTTCAAAAAGGGCCAACAACAATGAATCCTAAAATAAAAGCTGAAGAAACGACGGAGTGTATTGGCTGCGAAGAAGAAAAGACCGAGGCGATAACTGTGAAAGACGGCGACGGGAGCAGCGTATCCATCTGCCAAGATTGTTGGCCAAATGAGATTGAGGTCACCTTCGAGTTGACGGTCCCAGAAGCGTAGTCAATACTGAATCGATTGCATCGTTGTTGGTCCATGTCAGAGAACGGGAAGCAATTTTTTCGTTAACCAACCAGCCAACGATGCGCAACAATATAGAACTCTTCTTGAAGTGACTCAGCTAATGAACTCGTTGTCGCGCCAGTTCACGCCGCCGTCCTCCTCGTCCTCGTTCGGGTCCTCGGTCACCGTCACCGAGGCCGGTCGTTCCTCGCCGTCGACGATCTGAACCGCCTGGAGGCCGTCCTCCTCGGTCGCGGCGATGGCGGTGAGGGTGCCCTTCTCGGCCTCGCGGGCGACGTTACACAGGACGAGGAACATCGGGTACTGGAGGGCGGTGTTCTGGAGCACGGTCTCGCGGTCGCCCTTGAAGCAGGCGTACTCGACGAGCTCGGACTCGATTTCCTCCTCTTCCTCTTCGAGGGTCCCCCACTGCGGACCGCCACCGCCTGGCGAGGGCGGGCCGCCCGGCCCGTCCTCTGGCTCCTCCTCGTAGACCCGGTTCTCGGTCACGCTGGCCTTCAGCTGGGCCGACGGCGTGTACTTGCTGATGGAGTCGTCCGCCGGGACCGCGCTGATGATCAGCGTGTTGTTCCGCCGGGTGATGTCGATGTCGGCGATCTCCGAGGGGAGCTCCGGTGAATCGAAGTGGTCGTAGAGGTCCTCGAGGGGCAGTTCCAGCGTCGAGTGGAGTCTGTAAACGCGGCTGGTCATAGTTGGGGGGATGATGCGCGCGGGCGTCTGCCGACCACGACGCCCGTAGTCAGCGCTACCTACGGGCCGCACCCATATATGGCCTATCCTTCTTCGTCATCGCCACGTCCGACGATTGTGGGGCGTGTCATCGCGACCCACAGGAAGCCCAGATCGTCCACCGCGGCGCGGTAGTCACCGGTTACCAGACAGTATAGGTGGCTCGACCCCCAAGGGTCGCGCGATGACTGCTTCGACCGATGTCGACGCACACGTGGCGGTCGTCGGCGGGGGTCCCGCGGGGTTGACCGCCGCGATGTACACGACGCGCCTGGGCCTCGACACGGTCCTGGTCGACCGCGGTGGCGGGCGCGCCGCCATGATGCAGGAGACCCACAACGTCATCGGCGTGACCGAGGACGTCAGCGGGATGGACTTCCTCGGCACTGCCCTCGAACAGGTCAAGGAGTACGGCACAGCCCACGTCCGGGACACGATCACGGCCGTCGAGCGGACCGACGACGGTCGCTTCGCCCTGGCCGGAAACGACGTCGACGTCGTGGCCGACCGAGTGGTCCTGGCGACCGGCTTCGCGGACGGGCGGCCCGACCCGCCGGCCCCCCGAACCGGTCGCGGCCTCCACTACTGTCTCCACTGCGACGCGTACACCTTCGTCGACGCGCCCGTGTACGTCATGGGAACGGGCAACAGCGCGGCGTTCGTCGCGATGATCATGCTCAACTTCACCGCCGACGTCGACCTGCTCCTCGACGGCGACCGCCCGACCTGGGACGAGTCGGTCGGCGAGCAGTTGCGAGCCCACCCAGTAGACGTGCTCGAATCGGACGTCTCCGAAGTGACCAACGACGAGGCGGGCTGGCTCGAGTCGATGACCTTCGCGGACGGGACCACCCGCGAGTACCGCGGCGGCTTCGCGATGTACGGCTCCGACTACAACACCGATCTCGCCGAACAACTCGGCTGTGACCTCACCGACGACGGCACCATCGCGGTCGACGACCACGGAAACACGAGCGTGGACGGCGTCTACGCGGTCGGGGCCGTGACGCCGG
>ENA-ORDC01001981-ORDC01001981.1-marine-metagenome-genome-assembly--contig:-NODE-1981-length-13582-cov-19.061459_pt1 | contig 13582 bp, 9 predicted proteins | sample MGYA00237783_ERZ508515 | MGnify/ENA primary metagenome ERZ508515 (study PRJEB26186, sample SAMN06268792) | marine metagenome | isolation source: Eden Landing Ponds, San Francisco, CA, USA | place... | reverse complement strand
GCCCAGATGGGCGTCATGCGCGTCAGCCACCCGGACGTCATCCAGTTCATCCACGCCAAGAACAAGGACGTCTCCCTGGCGGAGACCCTCCGACTGAACGATCCGGACGACTTCACGCACAACTCCTTCGCCGACGCCCTCGAAGAGGCTCGGGAACTCATCGACGACGACGGCAAAGTACCCAAGCACCTCCGTAACGCCGTCGAGGGCCACCTCTCGAACTTCAACATCTCCGTCGGGATCACCGACGACTTCATGGACGCGGTGAAGAACGGCGAGGAGTTCACGTTCACCAATCCGCGGACGGACGAACCCCACGTCGCCACGCAGGAGACCAAGGAACTGTACGACATGTTCGACCTCGGCGAGCACGTCGAGGTCGGCGAGATCCTCTCGATCCCGGCCGAGAAGATCTTCGAGCGGATCGTCCAGGGCGCTCACGAGAACGGCGAACCCGGCGTCATCTACCTCGAACGCGTCAACAAGGAGCACTCCTTCGACGTCGAGGAGCACCCGGATCACCAGATCCTCGCGACCAATCCGTGTGTCACTGGCGACACGCTCATCAGCACCGAGAACGGACTCGTCGAGGCCGAAGAACTGTACGAGCAGGGCGTCGCTCGTGACGTCGTAGTCGACGGCCGCCTCAGCGAGGAGACGGTCAAAGAAGCGAGTAGCGTCTACAAAACCGGCGAGAAAGACGTCTACAAGCTCGAAACCGAGGAAGGCTACGAGCTTCGGCTGACGGCCGACCACCGCGTGATGACCGATGACGGCTGGGTCGAAGCACAGAACCTCGACAGCGGCGATACGGTACACATCCAGAATCGGAAAGGCGAGTTCGGCCAGCACGGCTCAGCCAAAGAAGGCCGCGTCCTCGGCTGGATGGTCGGCGACGGCCACCTCAAGGACGGCGAGGAACGTGCTGTTCTGAACTTCTACGACGAGGATGCGGAGGTTTCGGAGCAGTTCGCAGACGACGTCAACGACGTTGTCCGCGAGCCGACTGGAAACGCCGACTACGAGATTGGGGTCAACGAAGTCGCTCGGAGCGACGACTATCGCGGTGCGCAGGCCATAGAACAGCGCATCCGCTCGGCACGTCTCTACGAGTACGCCGACGAAGCCGGGCTCGTCGACGAGAAACTGCAGGTCCCCGACGCAGTCATGCGCGGGAGCGAGGAGATGGGCCGCGGGTTCCTGCAGGCACTGTTCAGTGCCGACGGGAACGTCCAGGGGAACGTCGAGAAGGGTATCTCGGTTCGCCTCGCTAGCGTCGACACTGACTTTCTGAAGGAGGTCCAGCAACTTCTCCTCAACTTCGGTATCGGTAGCAACATCTACGAGGACCGGAAAGAATCGGGCGTCACCGAACTCCCTGACAGCAACGGCGGAACCGAGGAGTACGAAACACAGGGATTCCACGAACTCGTCGTCTCTAGCTCCCACACTGTCGCGTTCGAGGAAGAGATTGGGTTCCTACTCGATTACAAGAACGAAGCGCTTGCGGAGCGACTCGACGAGTACAGCCGTGGTCCATATTCGCCGAAGTTCGAAGCGACGGTCGAGTCCGTCGAACGCGACGGTCACGAAGCGGTCTACGACTTGACCGAGCCGGATACACACTCGTTTGTCGCCAATGGCCTCGTCGTCCACAACTGCGGCGAGCAGCCGCTCGAAGAGTACGAGGCCTGCAACCTCGGCCACATCAACCTCTCGACGCTCGCCGCCCAGGACGCCCCCGACTGGCGGGTCTGGAGCGAGCGCCACGCCGACGAGTACGACACTACGGAGGCGGCCGTCGAGGCCTTCCTTGAAGAGGCAGTCGACTGGGAGGAGTTCGACCGACGTATCGAGATGGGGACGCGCTTCCTCGAGAATGTCGTCACCATGTCGGACTTCCCGGTCGAGCAGATCGAGCAGAAGGTCCGGGAGATGCGCAAGATCGGCCTGGGCGTGATGGGGCTGGCCCAGCTGTATATCCAGCTCGGCATGAAGTACGGCGACGACGTCTCCAACGAGGTCGCCGGCCAGCTCATGCAACACATCAACCACCACTCGAAGTGGACCAGCCACGAACTCGCCGAGGAACGCGGCACCTTCGAGGAGTGGGACAACTCCAAGTACGCCGACCCCACCGAGTACCGCGAGTGGTTCGAACACCAGACCGGCCTCGACGCCGACGACTTCGAGGACGGCTTTACGATCCGCAACCACAACACGACGACGATCGCGCCCACGGGCACCACGTCGATGGTCGGCAACACGACGGGTGGGTGTGAGCCGATCTACAACGTCGCCTACTACAAGAACGTCTCCGACGACGTCCAGGGCGACGAGATGCTCGTCGAGTTCGACGACTACTTCCTGCGCGTGCTGGAAGAGAACGACCTCGACGTCGACGCCGTGAAAGAAGAGGCCCAGGAGCAGATGGCCGGAAACGAGTTCGGCGGCGTCGACGGTCTCTCGACCGTGCCGGACGCCGTCGGCGAACTGTTCGTCACGACCGGCGATCTCTCCGCGAAAGAGCACGCCGGTGTGCAGGTCGCCTGCCAGCAGGGCGTCGACTCGGCCATCTCGAAGACGGTCAACGCCCCGAACGACTCGACGATCGAGGACGCCGCGGAAGTGTTCGAGTACATCTACGAGCACGGCGGCAAGGGCGTCACCTACTACCGCGACGGCACCCGCTCCAAGCAGGTGCTGACCACGCGTGCACAGAACACCGAGTTCGCCGACATGGACGAGGGCGAGATCGTCGCCCAGATCGAGGAGGTCTTCGACGGCATCGAGGGCTTCCTCGAGAGCGAGGAAGTCCAGGCCGCGCTCGACGACTCCATCGCGGAAATCCTGGACATCGCTGACGGTGTCGAGCCCGAGTACGCCAGCAAGCGACCGCGTCCGGACGTCCTCCACGGCGTGACCCAGCGGATCGACACCGGCTACGGGAAGCTCTACGTCAACATCAACGAGGACGACAAGGGCCGGCCGTTCGAGCTGTTCGCCAACATCGGCAACAGCGGTGGCTTCACCGCTTCCTTCACCGAGGCGCTCGCGAAGACCATCTCGACGGCGCTCCGTTCGGGTGTCGATCCCGACGAGATCGCCGACGAACTGCAGGGAATCCGGTCGCCGAAGGTCGCCTGGGACAAGGGCGAGCAGATCCAGTCCATCCCGGACGCCATCGGCACCGCGATGCGCCGGTATCTGGACGACGACATCGAGCGCGCCTACCCCCAGCAGCAGAACCTCACCGAACTCGAGAAAGAGGAGGCTGACGAAGAGGAAGCCGAAGCGGCTCCACACTCACCTGACGGTGGGGCCGTGGCAGCCGACGCCAGTGCGCAGGAGACCGAAACGGGAGCCCAGCAGGAACTCATCGACAAGGGCGAGAGCCCCGAGTGTCCCGAGTGTGGCTCGATGACGCTGTACTACTCCGAAGGCTGCAAAACGTGCGAAAGTTGTGGCTGGAGCGAATGTTGAGCTGACGCGATAGGATTTTCTCTTTCTATTTCAACGTGACGTAGGTCAGGAACGCGAACGCGACTGTTTCGAGGGCCCGCATCGCCAGCACGACCTGCTGGGCCAGCGTGTCCCCGGCGTAGAGCATCCGCATGCTGCTCTGGAAGAAGTAGAGCGCGACCAGATTCTCCAGCAGCATGACGACGCTGAACGCGAGCAGGCCGGCGATCAGCGGGGTCTTGAACGTGCGGTAGTTGCGCGCCCAGACGACCGTCAGCGTCCCCAGGAGGACGACGTTGACGACCGAGAGGGCGCTCGCGATCTGTAGCCACGGTCCGGATAGTCCCATCAGTACTCACTCCATGTTGTCGGTGATTTGGTCGTAGGTGTCGCGGTGGTGCTCGAACTGGTCAGTGAGGAAGTACATCGTCCCGTAGTCCGCACCACTTTTTTCGAGGACGTTGTGCTCGACGAGCATCTCGAGGTGGTGGCGGATCGTGTTGTAGTCGACTTCGAGGTGCTCGGCGAGCTGGTTGGCGTTACGCGGGCGTTCGTCGAGACTCTCAATGATTCGCGCCCGATTTTCGCCACCTCGCGTCCCCGCGAGCAGGTACCACAGCGCCTTCTCCATCGACGATCCTTGCTGGTGCTCCGAAGGGGTGGGTTGTATGTGTGGTGGTTCGATCGCTGGCATGTCATGGACGCACCGTCTGGCGAACCCACCCAGTCGCGCCGTTGGGATAGGCACCGGCTTCCTGTTCGGTCTGGAGCGTCCCCTCGCCGTCGATCGCGCGGACGACGACTTCGTGCTCGCTATCGGGCGGATCGTACGTGTGACTCCACTGCCGCCAGACGTCGTTGCCGGGCAGTGGTTCGGTCAACTCGGCGCCCGTCCAGGTGTCGCCGCCGTCTGTCGAGACTTCGACGCGATCGATCCCGCGGGTCCCGGCGTAGGCGTGGCCGGCAAGCTGGATCGTCCCGTCGTCGCGATGGACGATGCCGTCCAGGTCGTCGCCGTCCCAGAGTTTTGCGACGGTGTGGACCGGGCCCGTCCCGTGCCAGCCGCGTTTCTCCCAGTAGCCCTCGGCTTCGCGTTCGAGCACCTCGATCTCGGTGACCCACTTGACGTTGACTTCGCCCCAGTGGCCCGGCACGAGCACCCGCACCGGATAGCCGTGACTCCGCGGGATCGTCTGGCCGTTCATCCCGAACGCCAACAGTCCGTCTTCGAGCGCAGACAGCGGAAACTCCTGGTAGAAATCGTCGGCCGCCCGCAGCATGACACAATCACAGTCGCTGTCCGGACTGGCCTGTTCGAGCACCTCCGAGACGGGGATGCCGGTCCAGATGGCCGTGTCCATCTTCCTGCCGTTGAGGGAATCACCCACGCACCGAAGCGTGGAGAACCGATTTTCGGCGGGGAGATTGCGGAGGTCCTCGTAGTCCAGCTCGACCTCCTCCTCGACTTCGCCGGTGACCGACAGCGTCCAGCTGTCCCGGTCGACCGTCGGATCGATCGTGTTGATGTCGACCGTGTAGTGATTCTCCGAGAGCAGCGGTTCGATCGAACCGACGCCGAGCGAGCGCTCGGTCGCGAGTTCCCTGAGCTGTGGAACGGACATCCCCGCTCCCTCCCCGGTTTGCCCGCCGGGATTGGAGGCGGCGTCGACAGGTTCGGTTTCGATCTGCGGTCGGGGACCGATCCCTAACCCGAGTGCGCCGAGACCGAGCGCCGACAGCGAACCGGCGACGACTCGCCGACGATTTGGCGAGATGTCGACGCTGGTGACGTCTCGGCCCGCGGCTTCGGCCAGGCCGACGACCATTCCGCTCGCGAGGCCAGCGCTGGCCGACGCGAGGACGCTTCCGGTGAGTGCCGTCCCGACGGCCCAGGTGCTCGCGACCGTGATCGGAACGGCCAGCGCCGAGACGCCGACGCTGCGGCCGAGAGCGATTGCAAGTGCCGCCAACCCGGCAAATACGATCGTCGCGAGCGTCGTCGCCAGCAGCAGATTCATATCCTGACCCGAGACGCCGAACTGCGCGACGTACTTGCCGATGGCTCGCGCCGGGAGGACGTCCGTCGAGGCCCGGGCGATCGGCTGAGCGACGAACTGCCGGGTGAGACCGACCGACGCGTACGATCCCGCGACGCCGCCGACACCGGCTGCCAGGGCGACGCCGCTGGTCGCGATCGTCTCACGCGACGGGCTCTTCATGTTACCATTCCTCAGAGCCCCGGAGAGATAGTCGTTCGCGTCGGTGCCTGGTCGTGCGCCGTCGTGTTCGCGTGGTCATCGTAGTGCTACGTCAGTCGAGCGCCCCCATAGGGATTTTTCGAACTTCGACACAATTCGTTCTAGAATTGCCCGTCGGTGGGGCACAAGAGCCAAGCATTCGCGGCTATCAGACAGCACTATGCCCGAGACTGGTGGCCGGCCGTGTCCGCGATGCGAGCGGCCGATGTACCGACGTCACTGCAAGTACGTCTGCCCCGAACACGGTGTCGTCTTCGACTGCGCCGACACGTTTTATTGAGGTCGATCGACTCGAAACCGCTTGCGGATTTATTAGTGTGGAGGAAAACACGGTGGTATGAGCAGTGCCGACGGGCAGCCGATCAGGGTGTTGCACGTCGACGACGAACCCGACTTCGCCGACCTCGTAGCGACCTATCTCCAGCGCAGCCACGACGACATCAGAGTCGAGACGGCGACCGACGCAGCCGAAGGGTTGGACGCGCTCGCGGAGACGCCCGTCGACTGTATCGTCAGTGATCACGACATGCCCGGGATGGACGGGCTTGACTTTCTCCGTGCCGTCCGTGAGGAGCATCCGGACCTTCCGTTCATCCTGTTCACCGGCAAGGGCAACGAGGAAATCGCCAGCGACGCCATCTCTGCGGGCGTCACCGAGTACCTCCAGAAAGGGACCGGGACCGACCAGTACGCCGTTCTGGCGAACCGGATCGAGCGGGCGGTCGGTGAATATCGTGCGAAGAACGCCCTCGAGGAGAGCGAGCGAATGCTCTCGACGCTGATCAGCAACCTCCCGGGGATGGCCTATCGCTGTCTGAACGAACCCGGGTGGCCGATGGAGTTCGTCAGCGACGGCTGTCGGGAGTTGACCGGATACGATTCCGAGGTGCTCGTCGCCGGCGAGGTCGTCTGGGGTGAGGAGGTCTTGATCGATGACGACCGAGACGAGCTCTGGGAGACCGTCCAGGCGGCACTCGACGCTGGCGATCCGTTCGAGGTCACCTACCGTATCGAGACTGCGGACGGTGAGCGCAAGTGGGTCTGGGAACAGGGTCGCGGCGTCTACGACGACGGGGAACTGACGGCGCTCGAGGGAATCATCCTCGACGTCGATACGAGATTGATCGATCCCGCCGACCGCCAGATAGGACGGACGCTCGCCGAGAACGTGACTGGTCGCGAGCGGATCCTCGAACGGGTCGGCGATGGGTTCCTCGCACTCGACGACGCGTGGACGATCACCTACGCGAACGACCGGGCGGCAGCGCTGGTCGGGCGGGATACCGAGTCGTTGGTCGGACAGCAGATGTGGGACGTCTTTCCCGAAGGGGTCGGCTCGGACTTCGAGGAGCAGTACGTACAAGCGATGGAGACACAGCGACCCGCCGAGTTCGAGGCGTACTACGACCCGCTGGATAGCTGGTTCGAAGTACGCGCGTTCCCGGGCGAACACGGGCTGTCGATCTACTTTCGTGACGTCACCGAGTGGCGCGAACGGGAGGACCGTCTCGAACGCTACCGGACGCTCGTCGAGAACGTCGGCGATCCAATGTACGTGCTCGACTACGACGGCACGATCACGATGGCAAACCAGGCGATGGCCGATCATCTCGGCTACGATCGCGACGAGATCGTCGGCGCACACGCGACGCGGTTCATGTCCGAAGCCGATATCGAGCGTGGGACCGACCTCCTCCTCGATCTGATGGACAGCGACCGGACCTGGGCGACGTTCGAGATGGAGACCATCCACGCCGACGGTACGCGAACGATCAACGAGGACAAGATCGCCGCGCTCACAGACCAGGGAGAGTTCGTCGGTTCGGTCGGCGTCATCCGTGACATCACCGAGCGCAAGGCCCGCGAGCGCGAACTCGAACGCTACGAGACGATCATCCAGACCGTCGAAGATCCAGTGTACGCACTCGACGCCGAAGGTCGGTTCGCGTTCGTCAACGAGGCCGTCGAGCCGATGACGGGATACACTCCGGCGGAACTCGTCGGCGAGAGCGTCACGACACTGGTCGCGGAGGACGACTACCGCGCCGGCGTCGAGATGGTCCAGACGCTTCTGGAGGAGCCCGAACGGACCTACGTGACCTACGAGATCGACCTGCACACCAAAGACGGTGACACGGTCGCTGCCGAGAACCACATCGCGTTACTCCCGCCCGACGAAGACGAGTTTACTGGGACTGCCGGCGTCATCCGGGACATCACCGAGCGCAAACAGCGCGAGCGCCGCCTCGAAGAGTTCGCGAGCGTCGTCAGCCACGACCTGCAATCCCCGCTGAACGTCATCACCGGTCGTGCGGAACTGGCGCTCGACACTGGCGACTTGGGACACGTCGAGAACATCCTCGACGCCGCCGACCGCATGGAGGCGCTCATCGAGGGACTACTGACGCTGGCTCGGCAGGGCGAGGTCGTCGGCGACGTCGAGGAGACATCACTGTCGACTCTCACAGAGCAGGCGTGGAAACAGGTCCAGACGGCTGCTGCGTCGATCGACCTCCGTGACGATCGCTCACTGGAAGCCGATCCCGACCGGTTGCGGGAACTCCTCGAAAACCTCTTCTCGAACGCCGTCACCCACGCCGGCGAGGACGTCACCGTCTCGGTCGGGACGACCGACTCGGGATTCTACGTCGCCGACGACGGCGAGGGAATCCCTGCCGACCGACGGTCGAAAGTCTTCGAACACGGCCACTCGACCAGCGAAGAAGGGACGGGACTCGGACTGACGATCGTCGCACGGATCGCCGACGCCCACGGTTGGGACGTGACTGTCACCGACAGCAGTTCGGGCGGCGCTCGCTTCGAGTTCAGCGTCTGAGCCGGGGCCCGTCGACGACGCCACGGTGACGGAGCTGACGATAGAGTGGCCCACTCAGGAGGACGATACCCAGGCAACTCGCGGCGATTACCAGCGGGAGCGCCTGTCCCGCTTCTTCGAGGGCGAACGCCCGCATCGAGGCTCCGGCCACGACGGTCGCGACCACCCACGGCGTCTCGCCCAGTGCCGTCCCCAGCACGTAGCGCCCTGGCGGCACGTCAGAGAGTCCGGCCGCGTACGAGACGCCGTCGGCTGGCAGCGGGATCAACCGCGCGGCGACAAGCCCGCGGAAGTCACCGGTCACGTCGACGACTGAACTCCCGACCGCGTGCAAGCGAGCGGTCGGCCCACGTTCCCGTGGCGCGTATCGGGCCAGCAGATACGGCGGCAAACACGTGTAGACGGCTCCGGCCAGTCCGATCGGTATTCCCAGCACCGGGCCGTAGACGAACCCGACGAGCAGCGAGAGCGCCGAGATTGGCCACAGCACCAGCGATCGCCCGCCGTACAGGACGATCAGGAGCGCACCGAACAGCACGGGCCGACCGGCCAGCGCCGTCAGCGACGCGAGGACCCGCTCGGGCGTGAGCACGAGGACGCCGAGCAGGCCAGTCACGCCGAGGGCAAGCCCGCCTGCAAGCTGAAAGCGCACCTGCCGATCCATCGATCCAACGGTGTGGGTCGAGTGGAATACGCCTTGTGGTCGCCCGGGCAATATTCATGACGGCCCCGTCCTATCGTTCGCCCGTGGACGAGGACACCGACCCCGTCGAACTCGGCGTGACGCTACTGGCGCACCTCGAACACGAGCAACTGTCGCTTGCAGACGCCGTCGACCGCCTGGAGACGATCACGACCGATCCCAACGTCACCAGAGAGATCCTCGACACCGCCGAAGTCCGGGGGATCATCGACCGCGAGGACGGGATCATCAGTCCACAGAGCGGATCGTTCGTCCGCTTCGAGAGTCAGGTCGTCTCCAGGGAGGGTGAGTTCGACTGCCGTCGCTGTGGCTCGTCGCTCTCGACGGGCTATTTTATCCAGTTCGACTCGGGAGAAGTCGGCCCGTTCGGCTCTTCGTGTATCCGGAAAGTCACTGGCCGGGAGTGATCGTCACTGTCGACCCTGCCGCAGCTCTTCGATCAACTGTTTGATCGCGCCGTGTTGCTTGCGCAGGAGCTCGTTCTGCTTGTTGACGGCCGTCGTCAGCTCCGAGAGCTGGTCGCTGACCTCCTGTAGATCCTCCTGGGTGAGCGCGTCGGGGTCGGGTCCGTCGCCGGTCTCGATCGACGCCGACTCCGTCTCGCTCAATCCGCTCGCGATCGCCGGCTCTCCGTCTTCCGTCTCTCCCTTGGTCGGCTCGTCTTCGGCGTCGACGATCGAGCGATTGGTCTCGTCTTCTGTGCTCGCGTTGGTCGCCTCGCTATCACCGCCGAGCGGCGTGATCTCGCTGCCGAAGCTGAACTCGTCGCCCGTGCTTGCCGGCTCCTCGTCGACGCTTTTCTCGTCGGCTTCGGTTTGGAAGTGGCTCTGCAACTCCGACATCGAGGTGACGTCGAAGAACTCGAAGACGGCCTTCTGGAGGGTCTTCTCGACGAGTCGAGCTTTGTCGTTCGGAGTCTTGATCCGCTGGGGCCGACCGTCGATCTGCAGGACGATCTCGGTGGCGACGCTGGCTTTCTCGAACTCTAATCCTGTGAGATCCTCGTAGGCGAAGGTCTCGAAGTCGCTCTCCCAGACCGAACCGCCGACGTGTTTGACCAGTCGCTGTTCGGCGACGATCAGGGTAAGTTCGCTGAAGCGGAAGGCACCGACGACGCCTTCGTCCTCTTCGAGAACGCGCTCGGTCGAGAGGATTCCCTCGAGGACGAGTTCGAGGACGTCGCCCGCGACGCCGTTGGGGACGGTCAGCGAGCGCGTGTCTTCGACGTACTCGAAGACGAACTTGGTCTTTCGTCGGCCCTCGTTGAGACCGAGTCGTTCGACCTCGTGGGGGTATTCGGTGACGCTCTCGTCGCTGAGCAGCCCCTCGGCGCGATAGCAGAGCAGTCGGGTCGGCGTGAGACAGAGGACGTCCTCGTCGCCGAGCATGATGCCTGTCTGCAGTTCCTCGCCCCCGAGGTGTTCCTGGACGAGCTCCGGAATCTCCATGCTCGGGCTGTGTCCGCCCGACAGCATAAATCCGCGGGGTGGTCACGGGGGGTACGACATCGCCCGACACAGAGGGGGGCAGATGAGAAGCTTAAAGAGTACCACCACGCTATCACCGGGTGCGCCCGGGTGGCTTAGCTGGACATAGCGCCGCACTCATAGGGTTTCACTGTGAACGCGGCACCATCCCGGCATGCCCGTCGAGGCGCTGTCGAGCCTCGGACCTGGGTCATGCGGAGATCGAGGGTTCGGAGCCCTCCCCGGGCACTTCTATTTCGGCACTCGCTCCGTCGAGTGCCAACTCTCGAAGTGCCGGCGGTGGGCGGAGAACCCGGTTGGATTCACGCGAACGCCAGTGAGCGTGAATGAGGAGAGCGCTTGCGATCTCCGTCGTTCGCGAGCCCTCCCCGGGCCTTTTAATACATGCTTTAATTCTGCAGAGCGTCTGTAAATGGTCTTCAGGGTAGATAGTTGCGATATGACTGTTCTATCGCAACCAATCGCGGCGCTCTTGATAGTCGGCATCTCGGAATGGATCAGGAACCTCGGTTATGTCCGAGGCACTGCCAACCGTGAAAGCCATCCAGTATCCAGCGTGCCATCCGAGTGCATCTGTGTCGATTCCTTGGATCGTGATATTCTGAAGAGTATAATATTCGAAGGCATGGTCCGAGTCTTCGTTCATACCGTAGGCGGTACCGCACGACCCTGGACCGTTCGTGTCCTCACAGAGCTGTATCTGGCCGCCATTGATAATGATCTCTGCTGCCGATCGGTTTCGAGTCATCGTAACGTTGAGCTCTTCGGCTACATGTGGTGACGAACCGGTATCGTAGTAGTCGACGGCTTTCTCGAACTGGAAGCGGACATCTTCCCGTGGTGCGTCGAATGAATTGTAGTCGACGAATACTTCGATCGGATTTTCCCGGAATGGGTTCGTACGCTCCGTCGCGTTGAGTTTGGGTATGCGCGTCGCGTTGACGATTGAGGCGTTCATAATCGGCATTGGTTCCTGGCCGTGTTGACGGCCGTAGACGTGTCCGAACTCGTGTTTGAGAATGTCGACCGTTGTCTCGTTCGTGTACCCGACTTCTATTTGAACGTCTGTCACTGGATCTGCTAGAACACCCCGGCCGTAGAGGTCCGCACATCCGATGAAGTCCCCAGTCTCGAATCCACATGTGTCGATGTCATCGATCATCGAAACCGTGACATCTGCATGTTCGGCGTCGGGGCGAAAGACGAAGTTTTCGGTGTAGTTGCCGTACTCATGCTCCGCGGCGTCCCAGTAGTCGAGTGACTGACGAACCAGTGGTGCCCACTCTCTCGTCCCGTCGACCTCGACTGAGAGATTTACCACTACTGTCGACTTGGTTGGCCAGGGATCGAGATATTGCGGTGATCGATCACTGAGGGTATCGATTTCGAGTTCCTCGGCTGGTGCCTCGTATCCGATGTACTGCCCTGTTGCGATTTGTACGATACGTTTTATATCCGTCTGCCTGTAGATACCCGAGACGATGACGTTCGTGTCTCTATCTGTACTATTGTCCAGTGTGCAGTAGTACCACTCCGTCTCGATCTGGTCTCCGTTACAATCCTGCACTCGTCCACCGAGGATTATGTGGAAGTCTGCAGCATCTGCGTCGGTCGTATATGTGAACTCGAGTTCGGTTCCGTCGGGCTTTCTGTTCCACGACTCAACGGCTTCTCGTATGATGGTGGTGTAGTTGGGCTGTACTATCGCTCTCGCTGTCACTGTATAGCGGACCGTTTCTGGGGTTTCGGCCGTTGGTCTTGCTGCCTCTTCTGGACTATCGTCACTCGTCTGCTGTTCGGCCGTCGATGGTGCTGACGTCGTCTCGTCGGAAATTGTCACTGTCGGCTCTGACTGGTCCTGTAATCCTGTACAGCCGGCCAGAACGAGGAGGAGACAACAGCCAAGAACTACTGCGACTCGCAGCCAGGCGTTCCCACCTCGAAATACCATACGCTCTCTTGTGTTTTTTCAGTGAATAATCTACGGGTGCTTGATGGCACGTTCTCCGTAGACAGGGGCCTCACTACACCTCTTTACAGATTCTATATATCAATATATGGTATATCCGTCGAGAAAGCCTGTCGTTCCTCGGCGGTGTACAGCTACGTTTCGTTCGATTAACTCGCAGAACGACACTGCCACAACCCACGACCGGCAGCCATCGCCTCGCGTTCGGCCTCGGCGTAGCGGTCGCGTTCGGAGAAGTCGGTGTCGTACAGGCGGGCGTGGCCGTCCTCGATCAGGTCGTAGTTCACCGAGTGGTTCTCGTGAACTACGATCCCCAGGAGTCGGCCGTAGCCACCCCGGGTATCGCCGCCGTGGTCGAGGCGGATCGTGACCCGCTCGCCGTCGAGTCGCTGTTCGACCACTGAACTGGCGTTCTTGCCGGCGTCCCGGAGGCACGCTCGACCCGACTTGGTGTCGGGCACGCCTTCGAACTCGTCTGGTTGGGTCTCGACGTGGACTTCGGGAGTGTCGATCCCGAGCAACCGGACGGTCTCGGTCGACCCGTTGGCAAACCGAACGTCGATAGTGTCGCCGTCGACGACGTCTGTGACTGTGGCTTCGAGCGTCTCACCCTGCTGTGGAGATCCGCCGAGCTCCACAGAGACACTGCAACCGGCCAGCCCGACCAGCGTGAGCGTACAGACCGCGAGCACCGCCGTGCGCGTCTGAAACACGGGTCGTGATGGGGCCGCGCTACTCTTGGGCGTTCTGGCCGATAAACGAGTATGCGCGATATCGAACCTTCTGGGCGGTGAAGTTGAGACTATACCTGGTTTAGCGGGGCTGTGATGCGTGAACTTGGCCGGTTCTGTCAACGCAGACCACCTC
>ENA-ORDC01001979-ORDC01001979.1-marine-metagenome-genome-assembly--contig:-NODE-1979-length-13585-cov-2.932040_pt1 | contig 13585 bp, 11 predicted proteins | sample MGYA00237783_ERZ508515 | MGnify/ENA primary metagenome ERZ508515 (study PRJEB26186, sample SAMN06268792) | marine metagenome | isolation source: Eden Landing Ponds, San Francisco, CA, USA | place... | reverse complement strand
CTTCGACCACTACGTACGGGGCGAGGACACCTGGGACCAGCCCCGCGTCGAGTACTTCATGATGGGAACCGGCGACGGCCACCGGACGGCGGACGGGCACCTCTTCCACGGCGGCGAGTGGCACAGCGCCGAGGAGTGGCCACCAGCGGACGTGACGATGACCCGGTTCTACGCGCACGGCGACGGGACGCTCTCGACCGAGCAGCCGACGGCCGAGACGTCGGCGACCACCTTCGAGTTCGACCCGACCGATCCCGTCCCGACGATCGGCGGGAACACGTCCTCGTATCTCACCTACGAGCCACGCGAGGAGTCGGTCGGCGCCTATCCGCTCGGCGACCGGAACATCGTCGACTTCGCGGGGCGGGGCGGCTACGACCAGCGCACGGACGAGACCACCTTCGGCGCGAGCGCGCCCTACGGCCCGCTGCACGAGCGGGACGACGTGCTCACCTTCCGGACGCCGCCGCTGGACGCACCCGTCGAGATCGCCGGGCCGATCCAGGTCCGCGTCTTCGGCGAGACCGACGGGCAAGACACCGACTTCACGGCGAAACTGATCGACGAGTATCCGGCGAGTGAGGACTACCCCGACGGCTACGACCTGAACATCTCGGACTCCATCTGTCGCGGCCGGTACCGCGGCTACCGCGACGAACCGGACCTCCTCACTCCGGGCGAGGTCTACGAGTTCTACATGGAACCCTACGACACGGCGAACCGCTTCAAGGCGGGCCACCGGATTCGCCTGGACGTCTCCTCGTCGAACTGGCCGCGCTTCGACGTCAACCACAACACGGGCGGTCCGCTGTACACCGACGAGGACTACCGCGTCGCCGAGAACACGGTCCACCACTCCGCGACCCACGCGACGCACGTCGACCTCCCCGTCCGAGAGACGAACTGAGCGCGGGAGTCGCTTCGCCCACTTGCTTTCGCCTTCGAGGCCGACCAGGCGGCCTGCGCGCTACGGGTCGCCCCGGAACCGCCACCGTGTGGCTCGTTGGCAAAACACTTAATACTCGTCTCGTCGCCATACTACAACGTCCGATCGGGTAACCGAATCCGCCTGAGACCCATGTGCTGGCACCGACCCAACAGCGCCGACAGACAGCGTCCCCACCCCGGAGGTCACCCCGGATGAAACCGGCGACCTTCGAGTACCACCGACCGACCTCCATCGACGAGACGGTCGAACTACTCGCCGAACTGGGCCACGACGCGGAACTGCTCGCGGGCAACCAGAGTCTCGGCATCATCATGGCCAACCGACTCGCCTCCCCCGACAACCTCGTCGACCTCGGGCAGGTCGAGGCACTCTCCGGCTGGACGGTCGACGAGGACGTCGTCGAACTCGGTGCGATGACCACCCACCGGGACCTGGAGTTCGCCGACGACCTGCGCGAGGTCGTGGAGATGGTCCCCGAGGCCGCCGAACAGATCGCTGGCCCGAGCGTCCGGAACCGTGGCACCGTCGGCGGCAGCGTCGCGGAGGCCGATCCCGCGGGGAACTACCCGGCGGCTTTCGTCGCGCTCGACGCCGACCTGCACCTGACGTCCGCCGACGACGAGCGGACCGTCTCCGCCCGCGACTTTTTCATCGCCTACATGTTCACCGATCTGGAGCCGGAGGAACTGGTCACCCACGTCACCATCGACCGGGCGCCCTTCCCGCCGGCCCGAACCGGGATGGCCTTCGAGGAACTGAAACGAGCCGCACAGACCTTCCCCACAGTCAGCGCCGGGACCGCCGTCCGCGTCGACGACCCGGACGCCGACGAGCCCACGATCGAGGAGGCCCGCGTCGCCCTCGCGAACGTCGCCGAGATCCCCCTCCACGTCCCCGACGCCGAGACCGCGGTCGAGGGGTCGAGCCTCGACGACGACGCGCTGGACGAAGCGGCCGCCGCCGCGACCGGGGCGGCGGATCCCTCGCCAGAGATGCACGCCGACGAGGAGTGGAAGGTCGAACTGGCTGGCGAATACACCCGACTGTCCCTCCGGACGGCATACGACCGCGCAACCCAATGATAGAATTCTCCGGTGACTTCGAGTCAGACCACCCGCCCGAACAGCTCTGGAACTACTTCACCGACCCCGAGATCCTCGCACAGTGTGCCCCCGGCTGTGACCACATCGAACAGGAGTCCGCGTCCGAACTCGCTGCGACCGTCGCGGTCGGCGTCGGCAGCGTCAAGCCGACGTTCGACGTCGACATGGTCGTCGTAGAAGCCGACCGCCCGACCCGCCTCGTGATGGACGCCGCTGGCGATGCGTCGCGGAACTCCTTCGAGACGGTCGCAGAGATGCACCTCGTCGAGACCGCAGACGGCACGACGGCTGACTGGCACGCGGAGGTCGCCGTCTCCGGCCTCATTGCCAGTCTCGGGCAGCGGGCCCTGGGCAGCGTCGCCGAGCGTCTCGTCACCGACTTCTTCGAGGACGTAGAGGCCCTCGCCGACGAGGGAGTGCCCGCGGACTCGCAGATCCGCGCAAAACCGGACGCAAAAGCGGCGCTGGACGACTGACGCCGCGGCCCTTCTGGTGGGATCGCACCGGATACGAGTAGGACCACTCTTGCTCGTCCGAGACGGTGCCCCGGTCAGTCCTCGCGTTCCCGCTCGGCGTCCCGCAGGCGGCTGCGGACCCGGTGTGGGGTCATGGGGATCTGGTCGGCCACGACGTCGAATTCCTCGAGTGCGGCGTTGATCGATGACGCGATGGCGGCGGGCCCGTCGATCATGCCGCCCTCGCCGGTCCCTTTCGCCCCGGTCTCGGTGAACGGCGAGGGCGTCTCCGTGTGTTCCATCTCTATCTCGGGCACGTTCTTCGTCGACGGAAGCAGGTAATCGAACATCGTGATCGCCTGCGGTTGGCCCTCCTCGTCGTACTGGAACTCCTCCATGAGTGCGGCGCCGATGCCCTGGGCGAGACCGCCGTGGGCCTGCCCCTCGACGATGGTGGGATTGAGCATCGTGCCACAGTCACGGAGGGTGTAGAATTTCAGGATCTCGACCTCGCCGGTCCGCGTGTCGACCTCGACGATCGGCGCGTTCGCGGCGAAAGCCGCCGTGGGGTAGACCGGGTATTTGCTCGTCAGTGCCTCGTCGAAGTCCGGGACCTGCGTCGCGGGGTGGTCGTAGTCGTAGCTCACGCGCGTCAGGCTGTCCGTGCGGTCCGCGTCGAGCGCGGCGAGTTCGGCCAGTTCGAGTCGGTCGCCGGTCTCTGCGTGTTCGACGCCGCCGTCGCGGTACGTAACTGCGCCGGCGTCACAGTCGAACGCAGCTTCTGCGGCGAGTCGGCGGCAGTTCTCCCGGAGCGTCTCCGCGGCGCCCGCCGTTGCGCCCGAGAGCATCACCGCCATCCGCGACGCCGCCGTTCCGTACTCCGTCGGGGCCTCGACGCTGTCGAGGTACCCGACCTCGACGTCGCTGGGAAGCACCTCGAGGCCGTCCGCGAGCAACTGCGACACCAGCGTCTGGTGGCCCTGGCCGGACGTGTCGGTCGCGATCGACGCCTCGACGGTGCCGTCGTCCGCCAGCGCGATGCGGAAGTGCTCGGGCAACTCGGCGACGTCCTCGCGGGTGCGCGCAGCGAGCGTCTCGTCGTCGGTGCGCTGGCGGTCCGTCCAGTCCGACCCCGAGACGCCCGGCTCGATGTGGACGGTGTGGCTGACGCCGCGATACTTCCCCGCTTCCCGTCGTTTCTCGACGACTGCGGGGTCGAGCAGGCCGCCCTCGCGGCGCTCGCGCTCGTCGACGATCTCCTCGATGCGATCCAGCGCGGCCGGGTAGTCCCCCGAGTCGTAGATGTTGTGTGTCGGCAGCCGGTAGGGCATCTGGTCGGGCTGGATGAGGTTCACCCGCCGGACGTCCTCGCGGTCCAGGCCAAGGTCGGCGGCGGCTTCGTCGACGACCATCTCGACGGCGTGGATGTGCGCGGGGACGCCGAACCCGCGGTAGGCGGTCTGGCTGGTCTTGTTGGTCATCACCAGCTCGTAGTCGTAGCGGACGGCCTCGATGTCGTAGGCGTTCGTCACCACCGAGAGTGGCTTCAACGCCTGGTTCACGGGATACCGGGGGAAGGCGCCGAAGTCGTCGACGAACCACGTATCGAGGCCGCGGATCGTCCCGTCGTCGTCGTAGGCCAGCCTGACGCGGTACTCGCGGTCCGAGGAGTGCATGTCGCCTCCCTGGAGGTTCTCGACCCGGTCCTCGACGAATTTGACAGGGGTCCCGTCGAGCTGTTGGCTGGCCATCGAGGCGAGCGCACAGTACCGGTGGATGGCGATTTTCGTGCCGAAGCTCCCACCGACGTCGGCTGGAACCTCCAGGTTTACCTTCTCCGGCGGGTAGCCCAGCGTCTCGTAGACCGTGTCGTCGACGAGTGTGTGCAACTGGATGTTGCAGTCGATGTCGAAGGCGTCGGTGTCGGTGTCGTAGCGTGCGAGGACGCCCGCCGTCTCCAGGGGCACGCCCGAAATCCGGCCCCAGGAGTACTCCCGTTCGATGACGTTGTCCGCGTCCGCGAAGGCGTCATCGACGGCCCCGAACTCCAGGGTCTCCTCGTCCGGGACGTTCGTGCCGACGTCTTCGTGGACGATCGTCTCGTCCTCGCGGGCTTCCAACGCGTCCACCACCGGGTCGAGTTGCTCGTACTCGACGTGGACCCTGTCGACGAGGTCCTCGGCGACGTAGCGGTCGGTTGCGAACACCGCGACGACCGGCTCGCCCGCGTACCGCACCTTGTCGACGGCGAGGGACCACTCCTCGAACCCGGGGAGACCACAGGGCATCGGCTGGTAGTCCGCCTGGACGTCCTCGCCGGTCAGTACGAGCTCGCACTCGGGGTGGTCCTCGGCGCGGCTCACGTCGACGTCGACGATCCGGGCGTGGGGATGGACGCTCCGGACGAGTGCCATGTGGACCGCGTCCGCCGGCCCGAGGTCGTGGACGAACTCGGCCTCGCCGGTCAGGATTCGGTGATCCTCGACGCGCTCCATCCCGGTGCCGACGAAGGACTCGCCGTCCGCCTCGGCCTCCTCGCCCGTGGCGACGTCCGGCGTGGTACCGGCACCCGACATCTAGTTGTCACCTCCGCCGCCGGCGCCAGGGTCCGTCGCCCCGCCCGGGCGATCCTCGTTCGGGGCGTCGGCGAGGTCGGCCGCGGCCCGGTCGACCGCGTCGTAGATGTTCTGGTACCCGGTACACCGGCAGATGTTGTCCGCCAGCCCCTTCTCGATGGTCTCGCGGTCCGGGTCCGGCTCGCGGTCGAGCAACTCCTTCGTCGCGAGGACGAACCCGCTCGTACAGAAGCCACACTGGAGAGCGTGCTCCTGGTGGAACGCCTCCTGGATTGGGTGCAGGTCGCCCTCCTCCGTGAGCCCCTCGACGGTGGTCACGTCGCAGCCGTCGACCTGGACGGCGTACCTGAGGCAACTCTTGACGGCTTCGCCGTCGACGAGGACGGTGCAGGCGCCACAGACGCCGTGCTCACAGCCCACGCGCACCCCCCGCTGTCCGCACTCCTCGCGGAGGAAGTCAGAGAGCTTGAGACGGGGTTCGACGGTGGCCGACCGCTCCTCACCGTTGACCGACAGGGAGACGGCCTCGGTGGGACGCGCGGGGCTCTGTGAATCGCTCTCACTACTCATGTGAACTACCCACGGAGCGCCAGCCCATTATTGTTTCGTCGATCCGCGCCGGCCCGTCCCACGACAGGACCGCCGTCCCCCTGTCAGAGTTCGCGGGGCGCGACGGCACGCTGCCACAGCAGCCAGATGCCCAGCACCGAGGCACCCATCGCCGCGAAGCCGAGGGCGTAGCTGTCGGTGGCGCCGACGAGTTCGCCCACGAGCCAGGGGTAGGCGAGCGCACCGGCGTTGCCGACCGCGAGCATCGCGACGAGCGTCACGCCCACGTCGTCCGCCAGCGTCGAGAAGGCGAGCCCGAAGAGGGGCCCGAAGGGGACGCTGAAGCCGAGACCGGTCCCGGCGACGGCGACCACCACGAGGAGGCCGGACTCGAGATGGACGCCCGCGCTCATCCCGACGAGCAGGAGTGCGAGGGCGAGAAGCGAGTGACGAACGACGGCGCGGTCACCCACGCGAGCCGCCAGTAGGCCGCCGAGCGCCCGTCCGACGACCGTCGTCACGGCGAACGCGACGAGCGTCGCCGCCGTCGGGACGGCCGGCAGCCCCTCGAGGACCGCCTCGTACCACGTCGTCGCAACCATCAGGAAGCCGAACGTCGCCATGTTTCCCAGGCCGAGTGCGAGCCCGACCGAGGAGCGCAGCGGGGCGAGGTACGCCCTGAACGGCACGGGAGGCCGAACGGTGGCGGCCGACAGGAACGGCGTGCCGCAGGCGCCGACCGCCGTCACGACCGCGACGGCGGTCATCGTCACTGCGACACCGACCCGCTGGAAGGCGGACGGTGTCGCCGCCAGCGCCACGGCGAGCCCGAGGGTGAACATCGCACCCAGAAATCCCTGGGCCGTCGACACGCGGGCCTGGGGCGTGCGCCTGCCCACGTGTTTCATCGCACCGACGAACGCCGCCCCCTGGCCGAGTCCGAGCAGCCCGCGTGCCGCGAGCGTGGCAGCGATGGTGCCGCCGACCGACAGGAGGCTCGCGGCCGCGGCCGGCGCGACCACGACCAGCTGTCCGAGGAGGAACAGCGTCATGCCGAGGCCGGCGACGCCGGGCGCGACTCCGCGGTCGACGAGCCGTGCCACCGCTGCGCCGTAGCTCCCGACCGCCAACCCCATCCCGAACAGCCCGAGACCGAGGACGAGGAGCGCCCGTCGTGGCAGTTCGTCGCGCACACCACCGGGTTCCGGGGCACCCGCCAAAACTGTCCCGGCTCGGGCGGGCGCGACGGCACGACTAACTCATGGCTCGAGGATCGTCACGCCGGCAGTGTCGCCGGCGCGGAGGTCCCCGTGGACCTCCGGGACGTCCGACAGGCCGACCGCGTCGCCGTAGTCGGCTGTCACGCGGCCGTCCGCGAGCAGTCTGGCCGCGCGAACCACCTCGTCTTTCGTCGCGTAACGCGAGCCGCGGATGGTCGTCTCCCGTTCGACGAACGCCCGCAACGGCGGCGCGAACGACCGCTCGTGGTGCGTGGTCAACGTCACGACCTGCCCGCCCATGGCCAGCGCGTCCCAGGCGTCCCCGAGCGTGTCGACGTCGCCGACCGTGTCGACGGCCACGGTCGGCCCCCGACCGTCGGGCGTCTCGTCGGCGAGTCGCGCGGCGACGTCCGATTCGCGTGCGTCCACCGGCGTCACGGCGTCGGGGGTCACGGCGTCGAGATGGTCGAGGCGGTCTCGCCGGACGTCGGCTGCGAGGACGTGGGCGCCGCGCGCCGCGGCGAGCTTCGACAGGTGGAGGCCGATGCGACCGCCGCCGCCGATCACGAGGACAATGTCGTCGTCCCCGACGTCGGTTTTCTCACAGATGTGCAGCGGCGTCGCGAGCCCGTCGGTCGCCACCGCACCCGCCGCGAAGGACGCGCCGTCGGGGAGCGGCAGGAGGTTCGCGGCCGGGATCGTCGTGGCTTCGGCGTAGGCGCCGTCGCGGTGGACGCCGAACCAGCCGCCGAAGTTCAGACACTGGTTCGCGTCGCCGCGCCGGCACCGGTCACACCGCCCACAGGTGAGATAGAAGTACGCGAGCACGCGGTCCCCGACCGCCACGTTCGAGACGCCGGGGCCGATCGCGTCGACCACCCCGGCGAACTCGTGGCCGGGGATCCTGGGCGTGTGTGCCGGGTCGTCGCTGAGGCCGCCCTGGACGGCGTTCTCGATCGTGCGCGTGATCGCACACGCGCGGACGTCGACGCGGACCTCCCCCTCGTCCGGCTCCGGCCGGTCGACTGTTTGCACGGCGAGGTCGCCACCCCACTGCTCGAGGACGACTGCGTCCATCTGTGGCATACGGGGCCATCTCGGGCGGCGCAGTTAGGTGTTCGGCCGAGCAGTATCCACAAACCGGTCGCCGATCGTGACTGTTGGGTGCTGGTACGAGTCTGGACGCCGGAGGCGGCCAACCCAACGAATCGGTTGGAAAATCTGCGAGACCGTAAAAATTTAAGCCACAGTGCGTCCTGGATCGCGGCATGCCGTCCGATAGTTCGAGTTCCGGTAGCACAGCCCCTGGTCGCGGGCTCGTCGACTACGGCATCGAAGAACGGCCCGCGATGGGCGAATCAGTCGCGCTCGGCATTCAACACCTCCTCGCGATGTTCCTCTCTACGGTCGCACTCCCGCTGGTCATCGCCGGCGGTATCGGCCTGTCGGGCCCCGACACCGTCTTCATCGTCCAGATGGCGCTGTTCGTCGCCGGCATCGCGACCATCGTCCAGGTGTACCCCATCGGTCCGGTCGGTGCGCGACTCCCCATCGTCATGGGGACGAGCGCCATCTTCGTGTCGCCGCTCATCGACGTCGGCAGCGAGTTCGGCCTCGCTGCCATCTTCGGCGCAGTCATCGTCGCCGCGCCGGTCGAGATCGCCCTCGGGTACGTCTTCGAGGACATTCGAAGGTTGTTCCCTCCGCTCGTCACGGGCATCGTCGTGATGCTCGTCGGACTAACCCTCATCCCCACGGCGATGCAGTACGCCGCGGGTGGTCCCGGTGCGCCGACGTTCGGCAACCTCGAGAACCTCGGGCTCGCCGCGCTCGTCCTCGTCGTCTCGATCGTCGTCAACCAGTTCTTCGACGGCTTCCTCCGGGCCGCGAGTGTGCTCGTCGCCGTTGTCGTCGGCTACCTCGCCGCCGTCCCGCTCGGACTGCTCGACCTCTCCGCGGTCGCCGACGCGGCGTGGTTCTCCCTGCCGATGCCGCTGTCACACGGCGTCTCCTTCGAACCGAGCGCCATCCTCCTGGTCGCGTTCGCGTACGTCGTGACCGGCATGGAGACAATCGGCGACATCTCGGGGACGACCGAGTCTGTCGGTCGGGAGCCGACAACCGACGAGACCAAGGGCGGCCTCGTCGCAGACGGCGTCATGTCCGCGTTCGCCGGCCTCTTCGGGGCGTTCCCGAACACGTCGTTCAGCCAGAACGTGGGCCTCATCAGCTTCACCGGCGTCGCCAGCCGATTCGTCGTGGCGATTGCGGGCGCCTTCCTCGTCGTCCTCGGCCTCGTCCCGAAGGTCGCTGAGGTCGTCGCCGCCATGCCAAATCCCGTCCTGGGCGGGGCTGCCGTCGTGCTGTTCGGGATGATCTTCTCGATCGGACTGCGGATCGTCTCCCGGGGTGCCGAACTCAACCGCCGCACGCTCACGATTCTGGCCGTTTCCGTCCTCCTCGGCGTCGGCGTCGAATGGCAGTCGGATGCGCTCGCACAGCTCCCACAGGACGTCCAGATCTTCGCGACGTCCGGCATCATCGTCGGCGGGACAGTCGCACTCGTCCTGAACGCCGTCCTCCCGCGGGAGGTGCCGCCAGCGGGCGTCAGTCCGGTGGACGACCCCGTGGCCGGTGAGGAGTCGGGGACCGAACGCGCCGAATAAACGCCGAGAACCGCCTTATTCCTCGGTGAACGCGACAACGCGCGAGACGGAGGACTCGCCGCCGCGGAACCGCCACGGGAAGGTGCCGATCTGGCAGCGCTCGTTCAGCAGTTCCTCGGGCACGTCGGCGTTCTCGACGTGGACGATGCCCTCCGGGAACAGTTCGGTGTGCATCAGCTGGTAGCCCTCGGGCGGGAAGACCTCGTCGAGGTCGTCGACGCCGAAGTGCTCGCGGGCCTCGGCGGCCAGTTCGGGGCGGACGTCCCGGATGACGGTGTTCATCGGGTGGTCGGCGCTCCCGCAGTCGAGAAGCAGGTAGTTCAGGCCCTTCTCCTTGCACCAGTCCGCGAACTCCTGGTTCGGGCCGGGGTGCTTGCAGAAGAACTTGTGCGGGTCGGCCTCGTCCTTGTGCCAGGCGTAGTCCTGGTAACCGGTGTGGATGAAGAGGATGTCGCCCTCGCGCACGTCGACGACGTCCTCGACCATCTCCGACGTGTAGACGTCGTAGTCGCCGACCTTCTCGGAGATGTCGGCGACGACGGCGTCGCCCACGAGCTCGTCGAGGGGCATCGACTCGATGTCGCGGCCGTGTGCGACGAAGTGCTTCTCGCCGTCGAGGTGCGTCCCGGTGTGGTTCATGAACTCGATCTTCTGGCCGTTGACCTTCTCCGTGTCCAGGGACTTCTCGTACCAGACCTTGGGATTGTCGTAGGTCGGCCACGCCGGCGTGTCTGCGCACCACGGCTGCGTCAGGTCGTGCATCTCGTATCCGTCCAGCATATCCCGACACTCACGGGTCATCACCTTAAGAATTGGCATGGGTGGACGGACGCCTGAAACAACGCGGCCGGTACCGGCCCGCTCGGATGCCCGGAAGTAGTCTGCGCGTCACTCCTCGCCGAAGACCCCGGCGTCGGCTAGTTCGTCGATCCGGTCCTCGGTGTACCCGATGTCGGCGAACACGTCGCGGGTGTGCTCGCCGAGCGCGGGCGGCGGCGAGTCGAAGCCGCTCTCGCTGTGCGCGTAGTTCAGCGGATGCTCGATGACGGGAATGGTGTGCCCGCGGGCCTCCATTTCCGTGACGACGCCCCGGGCCTCGACCTGTTCGTTGTCCAGCGCGTCCGCGACATCGTAGACGGGACCGGCCGGGATACCTGCCTCCTCGACGAGGACCTCCATCCACGCCGCCGTGGTGCGCTCGCGGAGTTCGGTCGCGAGTTCGCTCTCCAGTTCGTCCATGTGTTCGACGCGGTCGCCGTTCGTCTCGAACCGCTCGTCCGCGAGAAGGTCCTCGCGGTCGATGGCCGCACAGAACTGCCGCCAGAGCTTCTGGTTCAGGCACGCGACGTTGATGTGGCCGTCGGCGGTCTCGAAAGTTTGGTACGGTGCCAGGACGGGATCCCTGGTCCCCATCCGGTGGGGTTCCTCGCCGACGAAGGCCTTGCCGGCCTGTTTCGTGAGCCAGGGGAGCGTCGCGTCGAGCATCCCGAGTTCGAGGTAGTCGCCCTCGCCGGTGACTGCCCGGCGGTAGAGTGCCCCCACGATACCGAAAGCCGCCCACATCGCCGTGATGAGGTCCGTCTGGGGCAGTCCCACTTTCACGGGCTGACCGTCGGATTCCCCCGTGACGCTCATGATCCCGCTCATGCCCTGGATCAGCAGGTCGTAGCCCGGCCGTTCCCGCCACGGCCCGGTCTGCCCGAAGGCCGAGATGGCACAGTAGACGAGTCGATCGTTGACCTCGCGGAGGTCCGCCTCGGCGACCCCGAGTTTCTCGGCGGTGCCGGGCCGGTAGTTCTGGATGAAGACGTCCGCTTCGGCGGCGAGGTCGTACAGCGCCGCCAGGCCCTCGGGTTCCGTGAGGTCCAGCTCGACGCTGCGCTTGTCGTAGTTCACCGTCCAGAAGTACGGGGATTCGCCGTCGACGAACGGCGGGCCGGAGTGGCGGTTGTCGTCGCCCACGTCCGGCCGTTCGACCTTGATGACGTCTGCGCCCTGATTCGCGAGCATCAGCGAACAGAAGCCGCCCGTCACGAACGTACTCAAATCGAGGACTGTCACGTCCTCGAGGATGGGGTCCTCGGTCATCGTGGTAAACGACCGGGAGGAACAATTTAAATCATTGCCAGTGGTCGCCGCTGCGGACGTGGCCATCGAGGGAAATCCACGTGTCCACTCGCCCGGGGCTTAACCCCCACCTGGACAGGAGCCGCCCGTTCAGTAATACTGAACAACTCTGCCGCCTATCAAATTTGTAAATTGAGCGAAAACACACCGTTGGGGGCACTATTGGGGATATTCGGACAGGGCTGGGATTGCCCCTCGTTAACATACCGTTCAGGGATACTGATCTGACCGCAGTATTTGTCAGAGTGTCGGACGACTATCCTGTCTGTATGAACAAAAAGCTTACCTGGGTGAACGTTGACTGTGGCACACAGAACAATGGACGACGCCAGCACGCCATCGGTGAAGTCGGTCGAAACCACCCTGCGGATCGTGGAGGCCCTCCACGACAGCGACGGTGCCGGAGTTACCGACCTCGCCACGACGCTCTCCGTTCCCAAGAGTACCGTCCACAACCACCTCCAGACGCTGGAGCGAAACGAGTACGTGATCAACGACGACGGCACCTATCGCGTCGGCACGCGGTTTTTGGAACTGGGCGCCCACGCGCGCGATCGCCGCGCTGTCTACGACGTCGCCCGTCCGGAGGTCGAGCGTCTCGCTGCGGAGACTGGCGAACTCTCGGGCGTCGTCGTCGAGGAACACGGACGCGGCGTCTTCCTCCACCGCGCGAAGGGCGACCGCGCAGTGCACGTCGACACGTTCGAGGGGAAGCGCATCTACCTCCACGGCGCCGCACTCGGCAAGGCCGTTCTCGCGAACCTCCCCCAGGAGCGCGTCGACGAGATCATCGACCGCCACGGGTTGCCCGCCCTCACGGCCAACACCATCACCGATCGGGAGGACCTGGCCGCCGAACTGGCGGCGATCCGCGAGACCGGCATCGCGTACGACGACGAGGAGCGCCTCGAGGGGCTCAGGAGCGTCGGCGCCGCCATCACCGGACCGAACGACGACGTCCTCGGGGCGGTGAGCGTGGCCGGACCCACGACCCGCTTGCAGGACGATCGGTTTCGCGAGGAGATTCCCACGGCCGTCCGCAGCGCCGTCAACGTCATCGACCTGAACGTCACGTACTCCTAGACGTTACAAATATAGGAACGTAATGACGACCCCTCAGAATTCGGTGTATACCGTTGAAACATCAAACAGACGAGTATACAACTGGAGTTTGGTTTGATTTTGTGAATACTACATTGTTGGGGGCTATACTGGCTAAATATCGACACTATTACCGAATATTCGCCACCAGAGGCACGCATATTTGACAAAATTAATATTGGCAGTAGAGCGTCTGAAACTGCGAAATACCCTCCATAACGGACACCGTCCGAATTATATACTAGCAAAATATGTTTGCTGGCAATAATACATGTGTATGAAACACTCGTGTACTGCCGTACACCCGTCTTCCGGTCCGACCCCTCGGAGCCGTAGACTGGCCGACCGGTACCCTCGTCGGCTAGCCAGCCTCGGAGCGAGCGCGAGCACGCGCTCTCAGACATCTTGGGCTCTCGAGAACGAACATACGAAAGCGGAATCGCCGACGGGGGAAGACCGGAGAACCGAACCCTCAGTCCGCGGCGACTTCTTCGGCCTGCTCCTCGTCGTCGCCGTGCCAGTACTCCTCGATGTACTCCTCGTCGACGCGGTTGAGTTCCTCGGCGGGGAGCATCGAGAGGAGGTCCCAGCCGATGTCTAAGGTCTCGTCGATGGAGCGGTCCGTGTGGGACCCCTGGTCGACGAACTCCGTCTCGAAGCGGTCCGCGAAGTCGAGGAACCGGTTGTCGCGCTCGGACAGCGCCTCGCGACCGACGATGTTCACGAGGTCGCGCAGGTCCTCGCCCTCCGCGTAGGCCGCGTAGAGCTGGTCGGACACGCCGCCGTGGTCCTCGCGGGTGAGGCCCTCGCCGATCCCGTCGTCCATGAGCCGTGAGAGG
>ENA-ORDC01001976-ORDC01001976.1-marine-metagenome-genome-assembly--contig:-NODE-1976-length-13596-cov-2.853318_pt1 | contig 13596 bp, 9 predicted proteins | sample MGYA00237783_ERZ508515 | MGnify/ENA primary metagenome ERZ508515 (study PRJEB26186, sample SAMN06268792) | marine metagenome | isolation source: Eden Landing Ponds, San Francisco, CA, USA | place... | reverse complement strand
CGGCGGCGAACCGCCGAGCGCCCGCGCCGCCCGGGCCGTGCTGAAGACGATTGGCCGACGGGGCGGCTGACCGCCGATCAGTCGCGCTCGTCGAGCGCGACGAACTCGCGCGGGCCGTAGCCGGTGTAGAGCTGACGCGGCCGGCTGATCTTCTGGCCCGGGTCCTCGATCATCTCCTTCCACTGCGCCACCCAGCCGACGGTGCGGGCGAGGGCGAACAGCACGGTGAACATCGAGCTGGGGAAGCCCATCGCCTTCAGGATGATGCCGGAATAGAAGTCGACGTTCGGGAACAGCTTCTTGGAGACGAAGTAGTCGTCCTCCAGCGCGATGCGCTCCAGCTCCATCGCCAGGTCGAGCAGCGGGTCGTCGCGCTTGCCCAGCTCGTCCAGCACCTCGTGGGCGGAATCGCGCAGCACCGAGGCGCGCGGGTCGTAGTTCTTGTAGACCCGGTGGCCGAAGCCCATCAGGCGGAACGGATCGTCCTTGTCCTTCGCCCGCTCCAGGAACTCCGGGATCTTATCCTTGCTGCCGATCTGCTGCAGCATCTCCAGCACCGCCTGGTTGGCGCCGCCGTGCGCCGGTCCCCACAGCGAGGCGATGCCGGCGGCGATGCAGGCGAACGGGTTGGCGCCGGAGGAACCGGAGATCCGCACCGTCGAGGTCGAGGCGTTCTGCTCGTGGTCGGCGTGCAGAATGAAGATCCGGTCCATCGCGCGTGCCAGGGTCGGCGACACCCGGTACTCCTCGGCCGGTACGGCGAACGTCATGTAGAGGAAGTTCTCGGCGTAGGACAGGTCGTTGCGTGGATAGATGAACGGCTGGCCGACCGAGAACTTGTACGCCATCGCGGCGATCGTCGGCATCTTCGCGATCAGCCGGTGCGAGGCCACCATACGCTGGTGCGGGTCGGTGATGTCGGTCGAGTCATGGTAGAACGCCGACAGGGCGCCGACCGCGCCCACCATCACCGCCATCGGATGCGCGTCGCGGCGGAAGCCGCGGAAGAAGTAGAGCATCTGCTCGTGCAGCATCGTGTGGTAGGTGATGGCGGTCTCGAAGTCCTGCTTGTCCTGCCGGTTCGGCAGCTCGCCGTGCAGCAGCAGGTAGCAGACCTCCATGAAGTCGCTCTTCTCGGCGAGATCCTCGATCGCGTAGCCGCGGTGCAGCAGCTGGCCCTTGTCGCCGTCGATGAAGGTGATGCCGGAGGAGCAGCTCGCCGTCGAGGTGAAGCCCGGGTCGTAGGTGAACGCGCCGGTCTCGGCGTAGAGCTTGCGCACGTCGTAGACACGCGGCCCCATATTGCCGTCCATGATCGGCAACTCGAACGTCTCGCCGGTCTCGTTGTCGGTCAGCGTCGCGGTTTTCGCGCCGGACGTGGCCTGGGCCGCAGCCTTGCTATCCGTCATCGCCATGTCCTTGAGATAGGGGGTGTGTCGCGGGAATTTAGCTGCATTGCAGCATAGAAGCTAGCGTACAGCCGATCAACGAAGCGCCACGCGGCCCGCACCGCCGCCTCACGCCTCGGGCCGACTCACGCCTCGGATTGCGCCCGCAGGCGGGCCAGCGTCTCCTCCCGGCCCAGGACCTCCATGACCTCGAAGATGCCCGGCGAGACGGTGCTGCCGGTCAGCGCCGCGCGCAGCGGCTGCGCCACCTTGCCGAGCTTGAGATCGTTGGCCTCGCAGTAGTCCCGGGCCTCGCTCTCCAGCAGGTCCTGGTTCCACGATTGCAGCTTGTCCAGCCGCGCCAGCAGCTCGCCCAGCCGGCCGCGCGCTTCGGCGTCGAGCTGCTTCTCCGCCTTGCCGGTGAACTGCTTCGGCCGTTCCACGTAGAAGCGGGCGTTCTCGGAGAGATCCTGGAGCGTCTTGGCGCGCTGCTTCAGGCCGTCCATCCCCGCCAGCAGGCGGGAGCGCTCGTCGCCGGTGAGCTCGCGGTTGAGCTCGGCTTCCAGGCGCGGCTGCATTAGGTCGGTCAGCCGGGTGTCGTCGGCCTGGCGCAGGTAGTGGCCGTTGAAGTTGTCGAGTTTGTCGAAGTCGAAGCGCGCCGCGGACTTGCCGACGCCGTCCAGATCGAATAGCTCAACCGCTTGCTCGGTGGAGACGATCTCCAGGTCGCCGTGGCCCCAGCCGAGCCGCAGCAGGTAGTTGCGCAGCGCTTCCGGCAGATAGCCGCGGTCGCGGTAGGTCTCCAGGCCGACCGCGCCGTGGCGCTTCGACATCTTGGCGCCGTCCGGGCCGTGGATCAGCGGGATGTGCGCGAACACCGGCGGCTCCCAGTCCATCGCGCGGTACAGCTGGAACTGCCGGAACGCGTTGGTCAGGTGATCGTCGCCGCGGATCACGTGGGTGACCCCCATGTCGTGGTCGTCGACGACGACGGAGAGCATGTAGGTCGGGCTGCCGTCGGCGCGCAGCAGCACCATGTCGTCGAGCTGCTCGTTGCCGACCGTGACCTCGCCCTGCACCGCGTCGGCGATCTTGGTTTCGCCTTCCTGCGGCATCTTGATGCGGATGCAGGGCGTGACGTCGTCCGGCGCCTCCGCCGGATCGCGGTCGCGCCAGCGGCCGTCGTACTTGATCGGCTTGCCGGCGGCGCGCTGCTGCTCGCGCATCTCCTCCAGCTCGGCCTGGCTGGCGTAGCAATGGTAGGCCATGCCCTGCTCCAGCAGGGCGTAGGCGACCTCGCTGTGCCGCTCGGCGCGGGCGGACTGGTAGACCACCTCGTCGTCCCACTCCAGGCCCAGCCACTTCAGGCCGTCGAGGATCGCCTGGATCGCGTCCTTGGTGGAGCGCTGCCGGTCGGTGTCCTCGATGCGCAGGCGGAAGGTGCCGCCGTGGTGGCGCGCGTACAGCCAGTTGAACAGCGCCGTACGGGCGCCGCCGATGTGCAGGAAGCCGGTGGGCGAGGGGGCAAAGCGCGTGACGACGCTCATCTGCGGTGCTCGTCTCCTGGGCCGGTCGCCGGGTGCTCGGACGGTCGAGCGGGCGGCTGTTTAGCACACGCGGGCCGGACGTGCCACGCCCAGCCGCTGTGGCGATTGCGCCGCGCCGCAATCGCCTTTCGCGCGCATCTGCTGGCATAGTGGCAGGCCAGGGGTGCAGAACATCGGACGGCGGGGATGCGCGGGCGGCTGCGGACGGCGGCGCAGGGCAGAGCGGAGGCGGCGGCCGTCGGCCGGCTGCTCGACCTGTGGCTGGCGCTGCAGGTGCGGCTGCTGGCCGAGCGGGCGCGCTGGCCGCTGTGGCTGCCGGTCGGCTTCGGCATCGGCATCGCCGCCTACTTCGCCTGGCCGGTCGAGCCGCCGGGCTGGTTCGGCCTGGTTGGCGTCGGCTTCGCGGCCCTGTTCGCCCTGCAGGCGCGCGGCCGCACCTGGGCGCTGCTGGGGGCGCTGGCGCTGGGCGCGCTGGCCGGCGGCTTCGGCGCGGCGCAGCTGCGGGCGCATCTGGTGGCGGCGCCGGTGCTGCCGGACGAGCACGGCCCGGCACGGATCCACGCCACCGTCGTCGAGGTCGAGCCGCGCGAAACCGGCGTGCGCCTGCGCCTGGCCCGGCCGGAGATCGCGCGGCTGGCGCCGCAGGCGACGCCCGAGGTGGTCCGCGTCGCCGTCTCCGCCGGCGCGCCCGAGGTGACGCCGGGCGACCGGGTGCGGCTGCTGGCGATCCTGCAGCCGCCGCCCGCACCGGCGGCGCCGGGCGCCTACGACTTCGCCCGGCGCGCCTACTTCGAGCGGCTCGGCGCCGTCGGCTTCGCCCTCGGCGGCGTCGAGCGTCTGGGCCGGGCGGCCGGCGCCGGGCCGTCGGCCTGGTCGATCTGGTGGGCGGAGCACCGGCAGGCGATCGCCGCCGAGGTGCGGGCGCGGGTGCCGGGGCGCGCCGGCACCGTCGCGGCGGCGCTGATAACCGGCGAGCGCGGCGCCATCCCCGAGGCGGTGCTGCAGGCGATGCGCGATTCCGGGCTGGCGCACCTGCTGGCGATCTCCGGCTTGCACGTCGGCCTGATCGCCGGCCTGGTGTTCTTCCTGGTACGGGCGGGGCTGGCGCTGGTGCCGTGGCTGGCGCTGCGGCTGCACGGCAAGAAGTGGGCGGCGCTGGCGGCCGCGGCCGCCGGCTTCGGCTATCTGATGCTGGTCGGCGCCACGGTGCCCACCCAGCGCGCCTTCCTGATGCTGGCGATCGTGCTGCTGGCGGTCGCGCTCGACCGCAGCGCACTGACCATGCGGATGGTCGCCTGGGCCGCCTTCGCGGTGCTGCTGCTGCATCCGGAGGCGCTGACCGGCGCCAGCTTCCAGATGTCGTTCGCCGCCGCCGCCGGGCTGGTCGCGACCTACGAGGCGATCCGCCGCACCCGGGCGCGGCGGCCGCGCGATCGCGGCTGGGCGGCGACCGCGGCGCTGTATCTGGGCGGGGTGGCGCTGACCAGCGTGGTGGCGATCCTGGCGACCGCGCCGTTCGCGGTGTTCCACTTCAACCGGCTGGCGCTGTACGGCCTGGCGGCCAACCTGGTGGCGGTGCCGCTGACCGCGTTCTGGATCATGCCGATGGCGCTCGCCGGCTTCGCGCTGATGCCGCTGGGGCTGCACGCGGCGCCGCTGGCCGCAATGGGCTGGGGCGTCGAGGCAATGCTGCGCACCGCGGACGCGGTCGCCGCGTGGCCCGGCGCGGTCGAGCTGCTGCCGTCGCCGAGCCTGCCCGGACTGGCCGCGGTGACGCTGGGCGGGCTCTGGCTGTGCCTCTGGCAGACGCGCTGGCGGCTGTTCGGGCTGATCCCGGCGGCGCTGGGCCTGCTGACGGTGCCGCTGGCGCCCTTGCCGGACGTGCTGGTGTCGGACGACGGCCGGCTGCTGGCGGTGCGGGCGGCGGACGGGCGGCTGTGGCTCGACACCGACCGGCGCGAGCGTTTCACCGCCGACGTCTGGCTGCGCCGGGTCGGGCAGGACACCGCGCGGGTGTGGCCGCCGGTCGGCCTGGCCCCCGCCGCCGGGCTCAGCTGCGATCCGCTGGGCTGCCTGTTCCGCAAGTACGGGACGCTGGTCGCCCTGGTGCGCGACGGCCGCGCGCTGGCCGAGGACTGCCGCACCGCCGACGTGGTTGTGTCGCTGCTGCCGGTGTCGCGCCAGCGCTGCGCCGAGCCGACGCTGCTGATCGACCGCTTCGACCTGTGGCGCTCCGGCGGCCATGCGGTCTACCTAGCCCGCGACGGCCCGTCCCGGGTGCGCGTCGAGAGCGTCCGCGCGCGCCGCGGCGCGCGCCCCTGGGTGCGCCGGCCGGAGGCGCAATAGTTCGGGACGGTCACTGCATCCTGACACTCTGTCCGGCACTTGGAAGCATCGCCGAGGTCTGCGGCTACCTCCTCACCCTGTCCCTCTCCTCCCTCGTGGAGGAGAGGGAACGCTCACCGCTGCTGTAGGGTCCCCTCTCCGCCAATGGGCGGAGAGGGACAGGGTGAGGTGGTGGCCGCGGCCGCTGCGAATGTTGTCTCGGACAGGCTCTGAGCAGGCCCGCAGCGGTCTCGAAGGGGATGCCCGGGCAACGCGCGCCGCTCAGTAGCGCCGCAGCAGCGCCACCAGGCGGCCCTGCACCTTCACCCGGTCGGGCGGGAAGATGCGGGTTTCGTAGGCTTTGTTGGCGGGCTCCAGCGCGATCGAATAGCCGCGCTTGCGGATCCGCTTGAGCGTGGCTTCCTCGCCGTCCACCAGGGCCACCACGATGCTGCCGTTCTCCGCCGTTTCGCCGCGCTCGATGATCACAGTGTCGCCGTCGAAGATGCCGGCGTCGACCATCGAATCGCCGTCAACCTCGAGGCAATAGTGGTCGCCGCCGCCGAGCAGCGCGGCCGGCACGTCGACAAAGGCGGATTCGTCGCGCAGCGCCTCGATCGGCGTGCCGGCGGCGATCCGGCCGTACAGCGGCAGGTGCAGGCTGTCGCCGCTGCCATCGGCGCTGGGCTCCGGCACCGTGGGGGTGTGGAAGTTCGGGCGCACCACGTTGCTGCCCGGCGCCGCGGCGCCGTCGTTGGCCTCGGCCCCGGGTGCGGCCCCGGGCGCAGCCGCGCCCTCCCGGCCCATGTCCTCGGGCAGGCGCAGCACTTCGAGCGCACGCGCCCGGTGCGGCAGACGCCGGATGAAGCCGCGTTCCTCCAGTCCGCTGATCAGGCGGTGAATACCCGACTTGGACTTCAGCTTGAGGGCGTCCTTCATCTCGTCGAACGAGGGGGAGACCCCGTGTTCGTTCAGGTGCCGGTAGATATAGAGCAGCAGCTCGTGTTGTTTGCGCGTCAACATGGATGCATCCGCTTCGCTGTTTGGCCCCTCGGTCTTCGCAGCCGCGCCGCGCCCCCGTGGCCGCGACCGCACGCACCCGCCATGGGCGCCGGGCATTTGGTTGGGAGCATCCTCCACTCAGGTGGCGGGCCCGCCGAAACCAACGCACGCTGGAACAAATCGTCAACCTTCAGTGTATGTTCTACTTTGGTTCCAGCGAGTCGTCAAGTCGGATCGATCAAGTTCCCGCGATTTCGGCTAAATCGATAGGTAGCCGTCGCCAAGCGGCACGACTTCGACCGCATCGCCGGTCGTGGCGGGCGGCGCCTCCGGAGCCCGCACCACCAAGCCGTCGGCCCCGGCGAGGCGGCTCAGCATCGAGCTGTCCTGCTTGTCGAACGGCGTGGCGACACGGTTGCCGACGCGATCGACCTCGACGCGCGCGCGCATGTACTCCTGGCGCGCGCCGCCGGCCGGCAGGTCGCGCCCCAGCCGCGCCGGCACCCGCGGCTCCGGGTCGGCATCGTGGCCGCTCATCCGGTCCAGCGCCGGGCGCACGAACAGGGTCGAGCACACCAGCCCGGACACCGGGTTGCCGGGCAGGCCCAGCACCGGCGTGCCCGCGGGCAGACGCGCAAACATCAGCGGCTTGCCCGGCCGCATGGCGATCTTCCAGAAGTCGAGTTCCGCGCCCAGCGCCTGCAGCACCTCCTGCATCAGGTCGTGCTCGCCGACGCTGGCGCCGCCGCTGGTCAGCAGCAGGTCGAGGCCGCCCGCCGCCTGCAGCCGCTCCGCCAGCCCGTCGCGGTCGTCCGGCGCGATGCCGAGGTGGACCGGCACGCCGCCGCAAGCCGCGACGAAAGCCGACAGCGCGAAGCCGTTGGAGCTCAGGATCTGGTTGTCGCCGAGCGGCTCGCCCGGCAGCACCACCTCGTCGCCGGTCGCCAGCACGCCGATCCGCGGCTGCCGCCGCACGCGCAGCCAGGGCCGGTTCATCGCCGCCGCCAGGCCGACGTCGCGCGAGGTCAGGCGGCGGCCGGCGGCCAGCCCCACGGTGCCGTGCGCGAAGTCGAGCCCGGCCGGCCGCACCCAGCGGCCGGGCTCCTCGGCCTGCTGCACCACGACACGGTCGCCGTCGCGCTCGGCGTTTTCCTGGATCACGATGGTGTCGGCGCCCTCGGGCAGCGGGGCCCCGGTGAAGATCCGCACCGCCTGGCCGGGCGCCAGCGTGCCGCCGTGACTGCTGCCGGCCGGCACGTCGCCGACGATGTCGAGGGTGACCGGCGCCTCGGCCACGTCGGCGGCGCGCACCGCGTAGCCGTCCATCGCCGAGACGTCCTTGGGCGGCTGCGTCACCCGGGCGGCGACATCCTCCGCCAGCACCCGGCCGAGCCCGCGCTCGAGCCCGACGACCTCGGCCGGCAGCGGCTCGAACGCGGCCAGGATGCGCGCCCGGGCCTCCGCCACCGACAGCATCACTCGGCCTCGTAGGTGCCGGACTTGCCGCCGGACTTGTGGGTCACGCGCAGGTCGGTGATCCGCATGCCCTTATCCACCGCCTTGCACATGTCGTAGACGGTCAGCGCGGCGACGCTGCAGGCGGTCAGCGCCTCCATCTCCACGCCGGTGCGGCCGGCGATCTTGCAGGTGGCGACGATCTCCACGGCGGGCTCGCTCTCGTGCAGGTACAGGTCGACCTCGACGCTGGACAGCGCCAGCGGGTGGCACAGCGGGATCAGTTCGGGCGTGCGCTTGGCGCCCATGATGCCGGCCAGCCGCGCCACGGACAGCACGTCGCCCTTCTTGACGCCGCCCTCGGCGATCAGGCGGGCGGTCTCCGGCTGCATCTCGACGCGGCCCTTGGCGACCGCGATGCGCGCGCTCTCCGCCTTGTCGGAGACGTCGACCATGCGGGCGCGGCCTTCGCTGTCGAAGTGGGTGAAGTCGCTCATGACGCGGCTCCGGCGCGGTCGGCCACGTCCTCGCCGCGCAGCCGCGCGGTGGCCGCACGCACGTCCGGCTGGCGCATCAGCGATTCGCCGATCAGGAAGGCGCCGGCGCCGACCTCCGTCATCGCCAGCAGGTCGGCGCGCGTCGACAGGCCGCTCTCGCACACCAAAAAACGGTCGCGCGGCACCCGCGGCGCCAGCGTGCGGGTGGTGTCGAGATCGACCTCCAGGGTCTTGAGATTGCGGTTGTTGATGCCGATCACCGGACTGGCGAGGGCGAGCGCGCGGTCCAGCTCCGCGGCGTCGTGCACCTCAACCAGCACGTCCAGCTCGCACTCCCGCGCGGTTTCGTCCAGCTCGGCCGCCTGCGCGTCCGATAGCGCCGCCATGATCAGCAGCACGCAGTCCGCGCCCAGCGCCCGTGATTCGACGATCTGGTAAGGCTCCAGCATGAAGTCCTTGCGCAGCACCGGCAGGTCGACGGCTTGGCGTGCGGCGACGAGATGGTCGTCGCTGCCCTGGAAGTAGGGGCCGTCGGTCAGCACCGACAGGCAGGACGCGCCGCCGTCGCGGTAGGCGCGGGCGATCCAGGGCGGGTCGAAGTCGTCGCGGATCAGACCCTTGGACGGCGAGGCCTTCTTGATCTCGCAGATCAGCCCGAAGCCGTCGCGAGCCGCGCCGGTCTCCAGCGCGCTGCGGAAGCCGCGCGGCGGCGTCTGCCCCCGCGCCTCGGCCTCCAGCTCGGCCAGCGGCCTGGCCTGCTTGCGGGCGGCGACGTGCTCGGCCTTGTCGGCGCAGATGCGCTGCAGGACGTCGCTCATCGCGCGGCTCGCTTGGCTGCGGGGGCGGGGGCGTGGCTGATCTCGATCAGGCGGTCGAGGGCCTGCGCTGCGCGGCCCTCGTCGATCGCCGCGGCGGCCTGCTCGGCGCCCTGCCGTAGGTCGGCCGCCTTGTCGGCGACCACCAGCGTGGCGGCGGCGGTGTAGACCACGATGTCGCGGAACGGCCCGTGCTCGCCCTCCAGCATGGCGCGCAGCACGCGGGCGTTCTGTTCGGCTTCGCCGCCCAGCAGGTCGCCCAGGCTGGCGCGCTCCAGCCCAGCGTCCTCCGGCGCCACCTCGAAGGTGCGCACGGCGCCGTCCTTCAGTTCGGCGACCATCGACGGGCCGGTGGTGGACAGCTCGTCCAGGCCGTCGGCGCCGTGCACCACCCAGGCGCGCTCGTGGCCAAGATTCTGCAGCACGTGCGCCAGCGGCTCGACCCAGTCGGGCGAGAACACGCCGATCACCTGGCGCTTGACCTTCGCCGGGTTGGACAGCGGACCCAGCAGGTTGAAGATCGTGCGGGTGCCGAGCTCGACCCGGGTCGGGCCGACGTGGCGCATCGCGTTGTGGTGGCGCGGCGCCAGCAGGAAGCAGGTGCCGGCCTCGCGCAGCGCGCGCTTGACCAGCTCGGTATCGGCCTCGACCTCGACGCCGAGCGCCTTCAGCACGTCGGCCGCGCCGGACTTGGAGGAGGCGGCGCGGTTGCCGTGCTTGGCCACCGGCACGCCGCAGCCGGCTACCACGAAGGCGGCGGCGGTGGAGATGTTGTAGGTGCCCTTGCCGTCGCCGCCGGTGCCGCAGGTGTCGACCGCGCCGGCCGGGGCGTCGATGGTCAGCATCTTGGCGCGCATCGACCGGGCGGCGCCGGTGATCTCCTCGACGCTCTCCCCGCGCACCCTGAGCGCCATCAGGAAGCCGCCCATCTGCGCCGGCGTGGCGTTGCCAGTCATGATGATGTCGAAGGCTTGCTCGGCCTCCGCGGCGGTGAGCGCACGGCCGTCGGCGACGCGGGCGATCAGCGTCTTCAGATCGGTCATGTCGCCGGTCATGCGGGTCTCCAGTCAAACGTTCGGCGCCGGGCGTGTCGTCCGCCGCGGCTCAGGCGTTGTGGCCGGCCACCGTCAGGAAGTTGCGCAGCAGCTGATGGCCGTGCTCGGAGGCAATGCTTTCGGGATGGAACTGCACCCCGTGCAGCGGCAGCGAGGTGTGGCTCAGCCCCATGATCACGCCGTCGTCCGTCTCCGCGGTGACCTCCAGCTCGTCCGGCAGCCCCTCCGGCTCGACCACCAGCGAGTGATAGCGGGTCGACTTCATCGGGGCCGGCAGATCGCGGAAGATGCCGCCCTGACGGTGGCGGATCTCGCTGACCTTGCCGTGCATCGGCGCCGGCGCGCGGCCAACCCGGCCGCCCAGTGCCTGGCCGATCGCCTGATGGCCCAGGCAGACGCCCAGGATCGGCACGTTCTCTTTCGCCGCACCGATCAGGTCGAGACAGATGCCCGCCCGGTCGGGGTCGCAGGGGCCGGGCGACAGCACGATGCCCTGCGGCTTCATCGCCATCGCCTCGTCGACCGTGATGGCATCGTTGCGCCGCACCTCCACCGTCGCGCCGAGTTCGCCGAGGTAGTGGTACAGGTTGTAGACGAAGCTGTCGTAGTTATCGATGAGCAGAAACATGTCAGGGGCTTACGCGCGGACCTTGAGAGCCCGTCCGAAGCCGGGCTGTCTCCTTATAGCAGCCTGATTTCCGGGACGGAAGCAAGCCCCCGCGATGGCTGCGGGCAGGGTCCGCAGCAGACCTTGACCTTCCAGTGACTGGAATCCCCATGTCACGGTGGAACGCGAGCAACCGTGGACCCCAGCGATGACCGACGCCGACATCCAAACCCGCGCCAGCGCCGCGCCGATCGAACTGCAGGTCGAGGGCCTGAGCTGCCAGGGCTGCGCCGACAAGACGCGGCGCGCGCTGCTGGACGTTGCCGGCGTGGCCGACGCCGAGGTCGACCACGCCGACGGCCGCGCCCTGGTGACGCCGCAGGGCGATGGCCCTGCGGCGGCGCAGTTGGTCGACGCGGTGACGCGGGCCGGCTACCGGGCCAAGTTGGTGCAGACGCCCGGGTCGGCGGCGGTCCTGCTGCCGGTGTACGGCATGACCTGCGGCGGCTGCGCGGCCAAGGTGCAGCGGGCGCTGGAGGCGGTGCCCGGCGTCGCCGCCGTGCAGGTCGACCGGTCCCGCAACCTGGCCGAGATCACGCCGAGCGACGGCGGTCCCGAGGCGGACGCGCTGGCCCGCGCCGTCACCGAGGCCGGCTACCGCACCGCGCCGCAGGCCGCGGCGAGCGCCGACACCGCATCGGATCGGGCCGCCGAGCCGGAGGCGAAGCCGGAGCCGGAGCCGGCGGCCTCGCCCGAGCCCGAGGGCGGGGCCACGGTCGAGTTGGCGATCGGCGGCATGACCTGCGCCTCCTGCGTCGGCACGGTCGAGAAGGCGCTGACCGGCGTGTCCGGGGTGCGGAGCGTCTCGGCCAACCTGGCGACCAAGCAGGCGCGGGTGGTGACCGACGGCCAACCCGACATCGCGCGGCTGACCGAGGCGGTGCGCGCGGTCGGCTACGAGGCGCGGCCGGCGCAGGCCGCCGACGACGACCAGGACGCCGAGGCCGCGCGGTCGCGCGCCGAGGGCCGGCGCGAGTGGGCACTGTTCGCGCTCTGCGCCGTCCTGACGCTGCCGCTGGTGGCGCAGATGGCGTTCCCGCTGGTCGGGCTGGGCGGGCACCTGCCGCCGCTGGTGCAGCTCGCGCTGGCGCTACCGGTGCAGGTGCTCGCCGGGGCGCGCTTCTACAAGGCTGCCTGGCCGGCGCTGAAACGTCTCACCGGCAACATGGACACGCTGGTCGCGCTGGGCACCACCGCCGCCTTCGGGCTCAGCCTGTACAACAGCCTGGCCGCGCCGGCCGAGCTGCTGGCCTGGGGCGGCGGCGGCCACCTGTACTTCGAGGCCGCGGCGGCGGTGCTCACCCTGGTGCTGCTGGGGCGGATCCTGGAGGACCGGGCCACCCGCAGTGCCGGCGCCGCCGTCAAGGCGCTGATGAAGCTGCGCCCGGAGCGCGCGCGGGTCGAGCGCGACGGCGCGACCGTCGAGATTCCGGCCGGCGAGGTCCGGCGCGGCGACGTCGTCGTGGTGCGGCCGGGCGAGCGCATCCCGGTCGACGGCACCGTGCTGGAGGGCCGCAGCCAGGCCGACGAGAGCCTGGTCACCGGCGAGAGCCTGCCGGTCGAGAAGCAGCCGGACGACGGCGTGGTGGGCGGCGCCATCAATGGCGACGGGCTGCTGCGGATCGAGGCGACGACGGTGGGCGCGCAGTCCACGCTGTCCAGGATCATCGACCTGGTGCAGGCCGCGCAGGCCTCGAAGCCGCCGGTGCAGCGGCTGGTCGACAAGATCGCGTCGGTGTTCGTGCCGGCGGTGATCGTCGCCGCGCTGGCGACCTTCGCCGGTTGGACGGTGGCCGGCGCCCCGGTCGCCGATGCGCTGATCTACGCGGTCGCGGTGCTGGTGATCGCGTGCCCCTGCGCGCTCGGCCTGGCGACGCCGACAGCGGTGATGGTCGGCACCGGCCTCGCCGCCCGGCGCGGCGTGCTGATCAAGGATGCCAAGGCGCTGGAGCAGGCCCGCGCGGTGACCACGGTGGTGTTCGACAAGACCGGCACCCTGACCGAGGGCCGACCGCAGGTGCGCGAGCTGGCGCCGCTGCAGGCCTCGCGCGGCGAGCTGCTGCGGCTCGCCGGCTCGGTGCAGCGCGGCAGCGGCCACCCGCTGGCCGAGGCGATCGTCGCCGCGGCGCAGGCCGAGGAGGCCGAGCTGCGCGACCCGTCCGACTTCCGGAACGTCTCCGGCAAGGGCGTGCTGGCGACGGTCGACGGCCGCCGCCTGGCGCTGGGCAACCGTCGGCTGATGCAGGAGCAGGGCGTTCCCACCGACGCCGGCGACGCCGCCGCGGAGCGCTTCGAAACGCAGGGCTGGTCGGTGGTCTGGGTGGCCGAACTGGGTGAGGCCCCGACGCCGCTCGGCGTGATCGGCCTGGGCGACGCGCTCAAGCCCGGCGTGGCCGACGCGGTTAGGGCGCTGCACGACGCCGGGCTGGAGGTGACGCTGCTGTCCGGCGACAACCGCCGCGCCGCCGAGGCGGTGGCTGGCCAGATCGGCATCGACCGGGTGCTGGCGGAGGTGCTGCCGGAGGACAAGGCGAACGAGATCGAGCGCCTGCGCGGCCAGGGCCGCGTCGTCGCCATGGTCGGCGACGGCGTCAACGACGCCCCCGCGCTGGCGGCGGCGGACGTCGGCATCGCCATGGGCGGCGGCACCGACGTGGCGCTGCAGACCGCCGGCATCGCGCTGATGCGCGGCGATCCGCGCCTGGTGGCCGAGGCGGTGGCGCTCAGCCGCAAGACCTACGCGAAGATCCGGCAGAACCTGTTCTGGGCGTTCGTCTACAACACCGTGGCGATCCCGGTGGCGGCCGCCGGCCTGCTCAGCCCGATGATCGCCGGCGCGGCGATG
>ENA-ORDC01001975-ORDC01001975.1-marine-metagenome-genome-assembly--contig:-NODE-1975-length-13597-cov-18.096376_pt1 | contig 13597 bp, 11 predicted proteins | sample MGYA00237783_ERZ508515 | MGnify/ENA primary metagenome ERZ508515 (study PRJEB26186, sample SAMN06268792) | marine metagenome | isolation source: Eden Landing Ponds, San Francisco, CA, USA | place... | reverse complement strand
TGCCACTGGTAGACGTCCCGGACGTTGATCTCGTCGTTCTCGGGTGTGTACTCGTTGATCTCGGTCAGGGACTTGTTTCGGCGGACCTTGTTGCCGTTGACCCGTGTCTGGGTCTGGATCGAGACCAGATCCAGCGCGGTAAACAGCGTCTTCGAGACGTTGATCGGATCGGTCGTGAACCGCTTGATCACCTCGCCCACCGAGTCGGCGTGGAACGTCGTGTAGGTGGTGTGACCGGTCGACATGACCTGGAACAGCGTTCGACCCTCCTCACCACGGATCTCCCCCATCACGATGTAGTCGGGACGTTGCCGGAGCGCGGCTTCCAGCAAGTCGAACTCGTCGACGTCACCCTTGTCGTCCTGACCGAAGGACGGTCGAGTCACGCTTGCCACCCAGTTACGCTGGGGGAGTTCGACCTCGCGGGTGTCCTCGATGGAGACGATCTTCGAGTTCGAGGGAATAAAGAGTGAGATCGCGTTCAGGCTGGTCGTCTTTCCCGACGCCGTACCGCCGGCGAAGATCATCGACTTGTTGTTCTCGATACAGAGCCAGAGGAACGCCATCTCGTCGAGACTGAAGGTGTTCCAGTTGATCAGGTCGATCGGCGTGAACGGGACGTCCTTGAACTGACGGATGGTGTAGTTCGTCCCGTGATCGGACACTTCGTTGCCCAGGGTGAGCTGTGCACGTGAGCCGTCCGGCAATGTCGCGTCGACCTGTGGCTGGCGTTTGGAGATCCCCTTGCCCGAGCGCTGGGCAAGCTTGACGACGAAGTCGTCCAGCGTCGACTTCCCGTGCTCGACGTTGGTGATGATGTTCTCGTACTCGGTGTGGTAGACGAACACCCGGGAGTTGTACCCGTCACAGGAGACGTCCTCCACGTTGATGTCGTGTTTGATCGGGTCGATCTTCTGATAGCCGATGAAGTTCCGCTTGAGGAAATAGAGGAGTTTCTCGACCTGATACTCGGTGAGTGTCTTTGCGTCTTCGGCCAGAATCGCCGGCTCGGGCTGGGTCAGGATCCCTTCGAGCTCGCCCGATAGCTCTTCGGTTTCCGTCCCCATCCCGAGCAAGCCTTTGATGGTCCCGACAGTCCCGCTGCCGTTCGTGACGGGTTCACTGTAGAGGTCGTAGCGCTGGAGGAGCTGTTCGGTTTCGCGCTGGATGACGTCGGCTCGGTCGGCCTCGGAGCCATCGACGACGATGTCGTCGTCGGAGTATTTGATCGCCGTGCGGAGTTTGCGCGCGAGAAAGTCCTGCAGATTGATCTCGATCTCGTTGAGATACGGCTCGACGACGTAGTACTTGCGCTCGTTCTCCTTTCGGGAGTGAAAGATGATGACACAGGCGTAGGGCTTGTTTACCCAGTAGCGTTCGACCTCGTAGAAATGCTTTTTCTTCTCGAGGGGAACGGTCTTCTCCAGATCGTAGCGGTTGACAACGGTCGTGTTCCCTTCGACCGTCGAGAAGAAGGCGTCCTCGTCGAGTTCTTCGTTGACATCGACGGTCCGTTCGTCGACGAGGTCCTTCAGCGTGCTCGCGCGGTCCTCGCCAAGACTGAGTTCTCCCTCGACGTCGTCCTTGTCAAAGCCGAGGTAGTCTTCGAGTTCGAACGGAATCTTGTTGCCGTCGCCATCCCGCGGTGCTCGGTCGCCGTCCTCGTAGTAGTACTCCCGCTTGAAGTGTTCGAGCCGGTAGCGCCCCTTTACCACCGGCGTCGTCTCTAGATCCAGAAACGATTGCCAGTACTGGTCGAGCGTCTTCCCAGCACTGGCCCCGTCTTCGAGGTAGTCGTCGGTTCGTTGTGGGTCGAACCCGAGATACTTACTGCGGTCGAACCGACCACCATCGTGATGCTCACGTCGGAAGTCTGCCCAGCTGTATCCGGCACCCGCCTCCTCGTTGACATTTTGTAAGAGCCGATCACTGCTAGAGCGAGTCTCTTCACTCTCCCCCCCGTCTGTGTCATCAATTGCCATTAATACTCCTTTCGTCGGTACTGAGGAAAAAGCTTTACGTCAATCATAGACATTTTTCGGACAGTTCAGCGGTCGGATATTGCCCAAATCGAGCGTTGGTTTCGAGGGAGTAGAGAACGCTTAACAGCCACATCCTCCTACTGGCGGACGATGGATCAGACAGCGATAGGCGGATGGGCGCTTCTCGCAGAGAACGACGGTGCGAGCGCACTCGTCGGTGCGATCCTCGAACTGGATCCGGACCGAACGTACACGCGATCTGCACTGGCAGACGCGGCTGGTGTGCCACTGAAAGAGCTGTATCTCTCGGACGCGCTAGGTGTACTCGTCGAAGTCGGACTGCTCGAATCGATCCCGGAGGCCGAGGAGGCGACCTATGCGATCGCGGACGACTCGGCAGTCTACGAGCGCGCGGCGGCGTTTGAGGCGGCTGTCCGTGAACACCTGTCCAGCACCGATCGATCAGTCTGAGGGGATCCGGAAGTCGAGAGGCCTAAACGCACCGCAAACGAACGTCTATCAGTGTCATCGACGGACTCGACGACCGCGCTCGTCGTCTCGCTGATCGGCGGCTCGCACTTTCTCAACCACGCGTACTTCATGTTGCTACCGCCAATCTTCGGGCCCTTGCAGTCCCAACTGGGGATTTCGACGGCCCAGGCGGGACTTGCGCTGGGACTGGTCGGGTTCGTCGTCGTTGCTCTGCAGTTGCCCTTGGGCTATCTTTCGGACACATACAGTCGGCGGGCAGTCCTCGCACTCTCGCTGACTGTCGGGGCGGTCGGGGCGGCCCTGACGGCCACGGCACAGAGCTACGCCTGGTTGCTGGTCGCCTCAGCCGTGACGGGTGTTGGAATCGCGGGTCACCACCCCGCACACTACCCGATGCTCTCGGCCGCGACCGAGCCGAGTGCGCGCGGTCGCGCCTACTCCATCCACGGGTTTACTGGCGCGCTCGGGTTCGCCGCGCCGCCGGCGGTCGTCGGCGTCGTCTCCTCGGCGGCGATCCCCGGCGACTGGCGAGTTGCCATCGGGGCGATCGCGGTTGTCGGCGCACTCTACGCCGTCGGCGCACTGTGGCTGGTCGTCCGCCGGGTCCCGCGGTCGGTTACCCACGCACCGGGGAGTCGATCCAGTGGATCGCGTGGCGAGCGCCCACCACTTCGGACGCTTCCGCGCAGAGCCGTCGCCGGGGTACGCGCGACGTTCTCGGCGACGGCAATCGTACTCCTGACAGTCCTGTGGTTTCTGGTCTCGATGGTCGTCTGGGGGATTCAGGCATACACCGCGCCGCTGTTGATCGGGAGCTACGGCGTCGCCGAGTCGACGGCGAATCTGCTCGTCTCGGCGATGCTCGTCGTCGGCGCAGTCGCGATCCTCGGTGGTGGCTGGCTCACCGACCGTTACGGCGCTCGAACGACGGTCCTCGGTGCTATCGCCGGCGTCATTGTCGTCGCCGCGACACTCGCGAGTGCGGTCTTACCGGTCGCGCTCGCGCTCGCGGTGACACTCGTCTTTGCGGCGACTATTAAGGCCGCTCGACCGGCCCTGTCGACGCTCGGGGATACCCTCTCTGCGCGGGACGACCTCGGGAAGAACTTCGGGTTGCTGACGATCGGAATCTCGGGGGGTGGTGCTGTCGCACCGCCCGTCTTCGGTGCGCTCTCGGAGGCGGCGTCGATCCAGACTGTGTTCTGGGTGATGGCCGCGATCGGGGTCGTTGCCTTCTTGTTCACCTTCGTTGTGGTCGCAGTCGGTGAGCGATCGACGACCCCGGCGTGATCGTCGGGAACGAAGGTCTTTGATAGTGATTGCTGTAACGATTGCCGGTAGAACCGCACGAAGGCGCGCGGTCAATCCGGAATAGACTTACAGCAACCACTATGAGCGTCCCGCTCGTAGATTCTCCCGATATGGTTTCGCTCGACACAGCCGATCACCGACTCTCGCGTGGCGATCCCGCACCCGAGTTCGAACTCCCTGGAACGGACGGCCAGACACACAGGCTCGATGACTTCAGTGACTTCAGGGCGCTACTCGTGGTCTTCACTTGCAACCACTGTCCGTACGCCAAGGCGAAGTTCGCGGAACTGAACTATCTCGCAGACGAGTACGACGACCTCGCAGTCGTCGGGATCAGCGCCAACGACGCCGCGGAGTACCCAGACGATTCTTTCGAACGCATGCAAGAACTCGTCGAGGAGGGGACAATCGACTACGACGCCTACCTCTACGACGAGTCACAAACTGTGGCGGCGGCCTACGGCGCGGTCTGTACGCCCGATCCGTTCCTGTTCGCCAACGAGGATGGCGACTTCCGGTTGGCCTACCATGGCCGGATCGACGACGCGCTCAACCCTGACGACGACCCCACCGAATACGAGATGCGCGAGTACGTCGAGACGGTGCTGGCGGGCGAAGACATCGAGGCCGAGGACAAACCCTCCCGTGGTTGTTCGATCAAGTGGAAAGCGGGCAACGAACCAGACTACTGGAACCAGTAGCGCGGCTTTTTCGAGTGCTACTCATCGCGACGGCTCGTCGTAGTTCGTCGCTACGATGTCGTAGGCCACACACAGTAGCACTGCATACGCACTGCCGACGAGCGCCGTGCCGACGGAGGCACGGACGGGAACTGTTGCATCGACTACCAGCGACAGGGGGATCCCAGTGATCCAGTACCGCACGAGCCCGAACGCCAGCACGAACACGACGAACAGCGGCCACGTCTGGCGAGTCGCCCGCCAGCTCCAGGCGATCCCCGATCTCAGTCCCCGACCGTCTCGTACGATCGTGACTGGCGCGATGAATAGCCGCGTGATTAGATAGACAGCGACGAGTGTCAGGATTGTCGTGAGAACGAACCCCGAAAGGAATCCGTCGAGCAACGGTATCGTGAGGATCTGGGCGACGACCACGAACCCACCGAGATGCGCGAGTCGCCGTCGTGGTGGGAGCCAGCCATCCGTCCCGGGTGCAGTACGCCAGGCGACGACGCCCACTGCGAGCGTCAGCGCCAGCAGCCACGCGACCGTGGTCAGGGCGTAGACAGCCAGCAGTTCGGGAACGAGCCCCCTGAACGTCCCGGGAAGTGGGTGTGCGAGGCTCGGTCCAGTCGGAAGTAGGGCCAGATCGACGGAGAACGTGCCCTGCAGGGGAACACTCACGTCGTGTTGCGGTATCTCGACTGCACTCCTGACGACGTATACCCCCGCACGGACAGCGCCGAACAGCGCGAAGACCACGAACAGCGCCGGATGTCCCGAGAGCACGTCCCAGTACCCAGAAACGACGCTGTCGAACAGTGCCTCGGACGAATCGTCTTCCTGAATCGCGCTTCCAACTGTGGAATCAGCCGATTGCGCGCCGGCAGCGTCAGTCTGTGCTGTCCCTTCACTCGTCATGGTTCCTCCAGGGCGATCAGCGACGAGCCGTCCCAGAGATACACTCGTCCATCACCGACGACGAGCGATTCGACCAGCTCCCCGATCGGTTCGAAGTCGTCCGACACTGTTCGCTCCGATTCGATTCGCCAGCGCTCGGTTCCGTCCGCCAGCGCGAACGCGAGGACCGATCCGCGCTCGGTGCCGACGTAGACCGTTCGGTTACCGATCGCCAGCGTTCGAACGATCCGTGTCTCTCCGATTTCCATGTCTGTTCGCCACCGTAGCTCGCCGCTCTCTCGATCGAGTCCGAGGAGTATCGTCGGGTACTCCCACTCATTCCCCAGTGTCTCGTCGCGACGTTGCCCTACGACGGCGACGACGTATTCGGGACTGACGGCGAGATGGGCGTTCGAACGTCCGTCGACGTTGAGCGTCTCTTGCCAGGTTTGACCGAGCGTCTGGGCGTCGTGCGACGTGACGCGAACCTGCTCGGCGACGGACACCCGGGTGATTGAGCCGTCTCGAAGCGCCAACTGTGCCGGTGCGTCGGTCGAATCCTGGACGTCGATCCGTTCGACCGTGGTCCCGTCGTGGTCGAATACGTGCAGCGTCGCTCCTTCGTCGTCCCCGTCGACGGCGACGACGACTCGCTCCGAGTCCGCCAGGAGTGTCGGTCGTCCGGTGGCGTCGAGCCGTCGCGTCCATCGCTTTCGGCCGTCGTCGACGTCGACCGCCCGGACCGTCGCCGGCTCGCCGGACGGACAGTAAAACCACGTCCCGTCGGCGACCGTGATCGAATCCCCCGGCCTCGCCCCGCGCCAACCATGCGGCGCAGGTCGCTGTACGTTCCAGCGCTGGGCGGCGACGCCACCCGACGGATTGAGGCCGAGCGTTCGGTCTTCGTCGTGTCGGCGTGGTGCGCCACCCTCAGTTTGGCCAGCGAGGACGACGCCGTCAGTGTACGTCCGGGTCCCGGCGACACCATAGACGGCGTCGACGTTCGGCACACGAAACTGGATGTCGCCGCTCGTGGCGTCGACGCCGTACAATGCGCCGATGTCACCCGTAAATCCCGCTGGCGAGAAATACGACCGTCTGACCGCGTTCGAGCCGACGTACACTGTCCCGTCGACGAGAAATAGCGACGCGTAAAATCCAGTATCGAGCGCGTCGAACGGCTGTCTCCAGGCGACTTCGGCGTCCGCGACGGGACCGGGAGTTGACGAGTAGTTCGTCTTCCCGGCGTCGGCCTGCACCTGTGGCCAGTCGGCCGGCTCGAACGTCGAGCGGTCGGGAAGAGACAGACACCCCGCGCCCGACCCAAGTATCCCGCCGGCCCCGACCAGGAGGGACCGTCGCGACAGACGACTCATAGATCAACCTCATATCTATCTGTAAAGAAAGTTCCGGAAGACGGCGTGTAAATCGTTTTAGGCCCCTCACTTCGCCCCCGGGATGTGGCCAGACACGTCGGCCCGCGCTCGGCCGTCCTGGGGGTAACTGCCGCGGCCGGGTCCCGACCATCCCGAGAAGGTAACGTTCCCAGTCGGGCGGTAGCGATGGTAGCGACGACTCTCGACGGGGTCACGAAGTATTTTCCCTGTCAGGAATCGACCGTCCGGCCGTCGCCCACCAGATTGTAGACGAACAGCATCGCGTAAGCGTGAACCGAACCGACGAGCGCAGTTCCGACGACGACGGTCGCTCCGAGCCCGACTAGCCCGCCACCGAACACACCGAAGGGAGCAGTCACGACCCGCCTCGCGTACGCCAGCACGAGCACCAGCCCCGTTGTCCTGACTGTCCACCGGAGACCGCCGAGCGAGCGAACGCTCCAGTGGATCGCGTCCAGCGGTCGGCGTCCATCGAGGACGATCGAGACGGGCGCGACGAACAGCCGTCCGGCGATCAGCGCGAGTACGAGCGTCCAGGCCCATTCGAGCCCCGCCAAGTTGGCCGGGAGCGAGTCGACGGCCAGATCGCCCCCGAAGACGGTCAGCACGACCGCCCCGACACCGTAGCCGACGAGCCATCCCATGCTGGATAGCGGCGGGACGGCGCCGGATTCACGATCGAGACTCCACCAGAACAGTCCGGCCGCCGTCACGACTGTGAGAACGGCGAGTAGCCAGAGTCCGACCGTCACCACGAGATACGACGGCTTCATCCCCCAGATGGCCTCCGGGCGGAGCGAGACGGGCGCGACCCAGGTGGGGACCAGCGAGACGGGAAACGAGAGGTACGGGAATTCGAGTTGGTAGGTGGTCTCCGCCAGTGGAACCGACAAGCGGCGAATCGCGACGATGACGGCCAACGCGAGCACGCCTGCGAACGCGAACGCACTCCGAGCAGCCCACTCGGCAATGCTCCTGAAAAGTGAGTTCTCGGCAGCAGTTTCGTCGGTTACACGATCAGTCGTGGGTGTCTCTGTTTCGGTCACCGTTCCTCCAGGGCGTACAGGGCTCGACCATCGATCGGGACGAGCAATCGATCGTTCGCGATCACGATCGGACCGCCGGGTATGTAGTCGTCGGGTGGCGACCACGTCCAGCGTTCCTCACCGGTCGCGCTGTCGAGACACGCAACGCTCCCGCCGCTGAGATAGACCGACGTATCTGTTGCGACGAGCCACGGCGCTGCCGAAACGGAGCGTGACCACTGAACCGAACCGTCGGTTGTCGACAGCGAGACGCAGTAGTCACCACCCCGTGTCTCGATCAGGACGTACACCGAGTCCGGGCCGACGGCGAACCCACCGAAACTCGGGCGAGCGTCGTCGCTTTCGAGGAGATCGGCGGGTGTCACCCGCCACGATAGCTCGCCGGCAGACCCGTCGACAGCCGAAAGCGTCGGCATCACCTCCTGGCGTTCGATCGCGCGGTTGCTCGTCCGGAGATATGCCGTCCCTTCGCGAGCGGCTACGAGAACGTCGGTCTCGTCTATCGCGAATCCCTGTTTGGGAAACCCCGATCCCCGCTCGAAGATGGTCAGGTCGCCGTCTGAACCGGTGACGAACAGCCGTTCGTCGTCTGCACAGACCGATTCGACGTCCAGTGTCACGTCGGTTCGCCACTGGCGACTCCCATCGTCGGCATCGAAGGCGACAACCGCACCCCGCGACTCGCCGAACTCCGTCGGCCAGACAGCCCCGAAGACGGTCCCATCGTCGACCGTGCCAGTGTACTGGTAGGACCCGTCACGAGGTGACCCCGCAATCCATCGCCGGGCGTTCTCACATCGGTCCCCGACGCCCGTCGGAATCGACGGTCGAACGCCGTACAGACGGGCTCCGTCAGGTCCACCGAACTGTCTCCCGGCATCCAGCGTGCTCGAAACGATGATGCCATCCGTGTACGATTCAGTGCGTGCGAATCCGATTCGTCCGTCCTGAAAGCACCCACTACGTGTCCGGATGTCGCCGGTATCGAGCCCGATAGCCGTCCCTCGTTTCGTGACGATTGTTCCGTCGGCGACGATCATCCCAGGTTGTCGTAGACCAGTCCCGATGTCGTCGTCACGAGCCGTGACACGAACAGCACCCGCTTGCCAAGCGAGTCGAGGCCGGTCGAGCGGCGGCGATCCGGTCGGTTTGTAGTTGGTGTGGCCCGCGTCGTATCCTTGCTGGGGCCAGTCGCTCGCTCTAGCCGACGGAGATAGCGCGCCAGCGAGACATCCCGCCCCAGCGGTCATTGCCAGGCCCGCGCCACCCAGAACCGCGCGGCGCGAGATGTTCGCGCCCTCGAATGTCATGCGAGAAATATCCACAATCATGTGATAATTATTTTGTGGCATCTCCGGAAGATGTGAAGGCAATGTTTTCACGATTGCGCGTGTCTATCCACCATGCCCAATCCCATCCCGGACAGCATCGAGCAGTTCGCCTCAGTCGTCGGTCCCGACGGCGACGACGTGCTCGCTGAGATGGACGACTACGCCGAGCGTGAGGGGTTCCCGACTGTCGGCCCGGCAGTCGGCGGCTGGCTCGAACTGCTCGCTCGCATGGTCGGGGCCGAACGGATCTTCGAGTTCGGTTCGGGCTACGGCTACTCTGCCTACTGGTTTTCGCGGGCACTCGACGGGAGCGGCGAGATCGTTCTTACCGAAATCGACGCGGACGAACTCGAACTCGCGCGGGAGTACCTCGGTCGCGGCGACTTCGACTCGACAGCACACTTCGAACTGGGCGACGCCATCGACACAGTCGAAGACTACGACGGCCCCTTCGACGTGGTCCTGATCGACAACGAGAAACACCGCTATCGGGAGGCCTTCGATTCGGTTCGCGAGCAGGTCGCGCCCGGCGGGGTCGTCCTGGTGGACAACGCCGTCGCCGGTGGGACGATCCAGCACGAAGACGTGCAGGCGCTGCTCGACGGCGAGGGCGTCGAGACGGACGAGATGAGTGCAGGGATCGCCGACTACCTCGAAACCGTCCGAGCCGATCCGGCGTTCGAGACGACGCTGTTGCCGGTCGGCGATGGCGTTGCCGTCAGTTACCGAATCGCGTAAGTTCGAGTTCCGGATCGCTCGACTGGAGAACTCGCCGGTGCGCATTTAGCGCTGCAGCCGAATGACACGTATGGAAACGACAGTCCTCGTCGTCGGCGGTGGCGCAACTGGCGTCGGTGTCGCACGCGATCTGGCCATCCGAGACATCGACGTCACGCTGGTCGACCGCGGCGGTCTCGGGAGCGGGACATCCGGTCGGTCACACGGGCTCCTGCACAGTGGCGCCCGTTACGCTGAAGCCGACGCTGTCGGTGCCCAAGAGTGCATCCGGGAGAACGGAATTTTGCGCGATATCGCGGGTGAGTGTATTAGCGATACGGGTGGTCTGTTCGTCCAACTTGAGGACGACGATCCGGACTACTTCCAGGCCAAGCAGTCGGCCTGCGAAGAGATCGGTATCCCGACGACGACCCTCGACGCTGCGGCGGTTCGCGAGCGTGTCCCCGACCTCTCAGCGAATGTCGAACGAGCCTTCGAGGTCCCGGACGCGGTGATCTACCCCTCGCGGCTGGTGGCGGCCAACGCGGCCGATGCTCGTGACCACGGCGCATCGATCTACACGCACGCACCCGTCGAAGACGTCGTCGTGTCGGACGGTCGCGTCACCGGCGTCGAAGTCGGCGGTACGGTCGACGGCCGTATCGAAGCCGAGTACGTGGTCAACGCAGCCGGTGCCTGGGCCGGGCAACTCGCGGAGATGGCCGGCCTCGACGTCTCGATGCGACCGACCCGCGGCGTGATGGTCTCGGTCGAGTACGAGAGCCTCGGACCGGTGCTCAATCGCTGTCGTGACCCCGACGACGGTGACATCGTCGTGCCACACGAATCAGAAGCCGTCCTCGGAACGACCAGCGTCGCCGTCGAAAATCCGGACGACTACCCGAACGAACAGTGGGAGGTCGAACGCTCTGTCGAGGAGTGTGCCGAGATGCTGCCGCCAGTCGCGGACGCGCCCGTCGTTCGGACGTGGTGGGGTGTCCGGCCGCTCTACGCGCCCGACGAGGACGAACGCGGCGGCCGCGGCATCTCACGGGGCTTCTTCCGCCTGGATCACGCCGACGACGGCGTCGAAAACATGATCAGCGTCGTCGGCGGAAAACTGACGACCTACCGCCAGATGGCCGAGTCGACGACCGATCTGCTCTGTGACCGACTCGGCGTCGACGTCGCGTGTGAGACTGCCGAGCGCCCGTTACCCGGCCACGACGACCCGGCCCAACTCGACGCGTTCGTCGCTGAATTCGACGGGCAGGGGCCGACCGACCAGGACGTCGTCGGCCGACCGTCGTAGCTGTTGCCGACTCGGACCGATTCTCGAAGGCGAAAATCGGGGCTCCATAACTTATGAGGGAGGGGGAGAAAAGGAGCGGTAACCCAAGTCCTCACTATGAGTTTGATGATCGATATCCGGAAGCTGGCGTTGTTCAACAAGATGGCCAAAGAGGGCGGCAACACCGTCGCGGATCACCTCAGCCAGATGACGGGAATGGACACACAGATGGAGATCACGAAGATCAACTTCATCGACATCCCTGACATCAAAAAACACGTCGGCGACGAGAAGTTGATCGGCATCAGCATCGAACTGCAGGAGCCACCCCACGGCCACATCCTCTTTCTGCTAAACTACGGCAACGCCAAGAAGCTCGCCCAGGGAATGCTCGGCGATATGGGCGGCGCCGATCCCGAGTCAGAGGGCTTTACGGACATGGAACGCTCGGCGATCCAGGAGATTGGCAATATCATGACCTCCGGATTTATCGACGGGTGGGCCAACGTCCTCGAAACTACCATCGATATGGGGACTCCGACGTTCACTTACGGCCCCGGCAGCGGCATGGTGGATAAACTCGTCGGCGGTCGCGACTCCAACATGGCGTTGATGTTCGACTCCCGTATCCACGCCCTCGATTCGGACATCGACGTCACTGTCTACACCTTCCCCCAACTTGACGAACTCGTCGGGTTGATGCAAGAGATCGAAGTCTAGACAACCACTACCACTTTTTACTCCTTCGGGTGTCCTCGGCTTGCTTCTCGAGCCTGTGGGTACCCTCAGTCGCAAAAACTTGGGGAAAAACTACCTTCTCGCTCGGTCTCCGACCTCGCGAGAAGTGAAACGGCGACTTCGTCGCCGTATGCTGGCTGCTACCGCCCTGCTGTCGTAAATTTCAAACTTATTGTCTGTTTTAACCGGTTCCACTGCGTATATGCCGGGCCAGGTCCAACACGGACTATCATGGACTTACTGGACGATACTATCGTTCCGGAACACGCACGTGAGGTCAAACAGGAGGCCCGGGAGTTCGCGGCCGAGCACATCGAGCCCAACGCCGAGGAGTATTACCGACGTGGCGAGTATCCCTGGGAGATCCTCGAAGCAGGGATGGACGCCGGACTCGTCGCGCAGGATATTCCCGAGGAGTACGGCGGGCGCGGGCTGGACCTCCAGCAGATTCTGGCAGTCGCCGAGGAGTTCTATCGCGCGGACGCCGGCATCGCGCTGACGCTCCAACTGGCGAGTTTCGGCGCGGAGATCGTCTATCACCACGGGAACGACGAGCAGATTGACGAGTACATCCGTCCCGTGGCGAACAACGAGCAAATCACCGGTCTCGCAGTGTCCGAACCCGAAACTGGAAGCGACCTCGCCGGGATGTCGACCACTGCTGAGAAAGACGGCGACGAGTACGTGATCAACGGCGAGAAGTACTGGATCGGCAACGGCGTCGAGGCCGACTGGGTCACGCTCTACGCCAAGACCGGCGACGATCCGAACAACAGGTATGGCAACTACTCGCTCTTTATCGTCCCGACCGACACAGAGGGGTACGACGCCGAACACATCCCCGAGAAGATGGGGTTCCGGGCGTCCAAACAGGCCCACATCGAACTGAACGACTGCCGCATCCCCGCCGAGAACCGGGTCGGTGCGGAGGGGGCGGGCTTTTTCATGCTCGCGGAGTTCTTCAACCACGGCCGAATCATCGTCGGCGGTCACGGACTGGGCCTGGCCGGGGCAGCCATCGAGGAGGCCAACGACTTCGTCCACGACCGCAACGCCTTCGGGAAGAACGTCAACGAATTCCAGGCTGTTCAGCACACACTCGCGGACATGCGCCTGGAGTTTGAGTCCGCGCGCGCGCTGACCTGGCGCGCAGCCGAAAAGGTCCAGAACCAGAACGACGCCGGCTTCTGGGCCGCACTCGCGAAGACCAAATCGACCGAAGTCGCGACCGAATGCGCCGAGCAAGGCATGAAACTCCACGGCGGCCGCTCGGTGCTGACCGATCGCCGGATCGCCCGCGTCTATCGGGACGTCCGCATCCCCGTCATCTACGAGGGCGCAAACGACATTCAGCGCAACCTCATCTACCGCCAGCAGCCTCGGTGAGCGAAAAGGGGCGTCACACACCTGGGCACGTAGTTCTGAATAGCGGTCTGACCCGGATACGACACGCACAATCGTGCAATAGTATCCATCAGACCTTGTGTAACTGGACAAAAAGAGGCGGCCTCGGCAGAGAAGTCCGTACGTGCCCGATCGGGGCAGATATCGGAATTGAGCCCACGAAGGAATTATAATCATTATTGGAGACTCAGCCAGTGAAAACGCTTTTGTCTGGTCCATTCGATGTTCAGATACGGCACCCGCAGGGGGCCGATGATTTACCCATGCCAGAGAAAGACCTGATCTGGCGAATCGCAGGCGGTTCCGGA
>ENA-ORDC01001973-ORDC01001973.1-marine-metagenome-genome-assembly--contig:-NODE-1973-length-13609-cov-3.007759_pt1 | contig 13609 bp, 13 predicted proteins | sample MGYA00237783_ERZ508515 | MGnify/ENA primary metagenome ERZ508515 (study PRJEB26186, sample SAMN06268792) | marine metagenome | isolation source: Eden Landing Ponds, San Francisco, CA, USA | place... | reverse complement strand
GAACTCGGCCTCGCCATCGAGATGGGCGCCCGCCTCGAGGACGTGGCGGCGACGGTCCACACCCATCCGACGCTCGCCGAGGCGACCCGCGAGGCCTGTGCGAACGCGCTCGGAACGGCCGTCCACACGCTGAATCGGTGACTGACACTCCCGTCAGCGAAAGACTCTTTATATTCAGGCGACAACTACGGGAAACACAATGGGGGGCAGCCCGCTACAGCGCTCGGGAGTCGACCGCGTGCTCGACGCGCTCAGCGCGCACCACCGACGGCTCATTCTGCTGGAACTCCGTGCCGGTCGGGCCGAGCACGTGACGGACGTGCTCCTCCGGGAGGGGGACGAGGACACTGCGTTGCTGGAACTCGAGCACAACCACCTCCCGCGGTTGACCGAGGCGGGCTACGTCGAGTGGGACCGCGAGACCGGCGCACTCTCCAGGGGACCGAACTTCAGCGAGGTCGCACCGGTCCTCGCGTTGCTCGAAGACCACGCCGACGAACTCCCGCCCGACTGGCCCTGACGCCGTTCGCGACGGTCGCCGCTCTCCACCTCTTGCTCACTCTCCCAGTTCACGCTACGGCCGCGGCGAGCGCCCACTCGACGTACGTCTCCAGCAGCTGCTGGCGGAACTCCCCGGACGCCGAGGGGTCCGACCGGAACCGCTCGGCGGCGAGGTCGGCACCGGCGTCCGCGGCTGCCGCCGCGCGGGCGTCGCCGTCGGCCGGCCCGCCGGTCAGCGCCCGTTCGACCGCCGGGAGTCTGACCGCTCGCTCGACGGCGCCGGTCGCGGCCACGCGGGCGTCGGTCACCGTCTCGCCGTCGCGGTCGAGGACCGCCGCGACGCCGACCAGCGCGTACCCCGTCGCGGGATGGGTTCGCCGGAGGTAGGCGGCGTCGGCTCTCACGGCCGACGGCACGCGGATCTCGGTCAGAACTTCTGCGGGTTCGACGATAGTCTCGCGTTCGTCGACGAAAAAGTCCGCGGCGGAGACCTCGCGGTCGCCGTCGGGACCGACGAGGACGAGCGTCGCGTCGGCGGCGAGGACGGCCGCGGGCGGGTCGGCGGCGGGGTGGGCCTCGACGAGATTCCCGCCGAGCGTCCCGCGATTCCGGATCTGGACGTCCCCGACCTCCGCGACGGTGTCCGCGAGAACCGGCGCGCGATCGCGGACGAGGTCGGAGTCGGCGACAGCGGCGTACGTCGTGAGCGCGCCCACCGCGAGGCCGCCCTCGCGTTCGGTGACGCCGATGAGTTCGTCGGCGTCGAGGTCGACGACCACCTCGGGCGCGCGGTCGCCGGCTTTCATCGCCGGGACGAGGCCGTGCCCGCCCGCGAGCAGTTCCGTCTCGCGGCCGGCCTCGGCGTGGGCAGTCAGTCGCTCGACCGCCTCGGCGACGGAGTCGACCCGCTCGTAGTCGAAGGCGGCGGGGAACATCTCACTCGCCCTCCGCGGACTCCGGGCGCCCGTCGACCCGACCGCCGTCGGTCGCGGTCGTCTCGCCACCGTCGACCCGCTCGGCTGCCGTCTCGACGGCGTCGACGATGTTGCCGTAGCCGGTACAGCGACAGACGTTCCCCTTGAGCGCCCGGCGGATCTCCGCGCGGGAGGGCGACGGGTTCTCCGCGAGCAGTTCCTCGGTCGTCATGAGCATGCCGGGCGTGCAGTAGCCACACTGCAGGCCGTGTTCCTCGTGGAACGCGGCCTGGATCGGGTGTAACTCGCCGTCGGTCTCGTCGGCGAGCGCGCCCGCTGTCCGGACCTCGCTGCCGTCGGCCTCCACCGCGAGGATCGTGCAGGACTTGACGACGTCGCCGTCGAGGGAGACCGTGCAGGCGCCACATTTCCCGCTCTCGCAGCCGACGTTCGGGGCCGTGTAGCCCAGGTCGTCCCGGAGCGCGTGGACGAGCAAGGTTCGGGATTCGACCGTGAGAGATTCCGCCGTGCCGTCTACCGTGAGCGTGATGTCGTGGTCTGCCATTGCTAGGGAGAGTGCGCGAAACCGCGGCCGATACTCGCGCCAACGGACTACCCCGAGTAAAACGTTGGCCCCGCGGAAGCAGCGGCGGTGTCCCGCCGGCGAGCGGCCCCCGTCGTCAGGACGGTTCCTCGACCGTCCGTTCGTGCTCCAGCGCGACGGCGATCAGCAGCTCCGCGAGGTCTTCGCCGCGCTCGGGGTCGAGGCCGCGCTCGCGGAATCGCTCGGCGTAGTCCGATTGGACCGCGGTCTCGCGCTCCTCGTCGACCAGGTCGCGACCGCGGTCGGCCTTCACGTCGGCGACCTCCTCGGCCAGGGCGACTCGCTCCGCGACCGCGTCGGCGATGGCGTCGTCACAGCTGTCGATCTCGGCGCGCAACTCCCGCAGTTCCGGCGGCGTGGACTCCATCGATGCTCGACCCGATTCGCGGTCGCGTGAAAAATCTGTGGAGACTGACCGAGAGTGGTCCGAGTGAGTCGTGGATGTCGCCGTGGACCAGCGTGAAAACCCCGGCTGACGGAGCAGAGACAGCCGCCGCAAACCGCGCGAAAGCCCCGGCTGACGGAGCAGAGACAGCCACCGCAAACCGCGCGAAAGCCCCGGCTGACGGAGCAGAGATAGCCACCGCAAACCGCGCGAAAGCCCCGACGCGTTCGGCTCGCGCGCCTCGCTGCGCGCTTCCCTCCCTTCGGTCGGTCCAGTGCTTACGTCGTCGAGCGTCGCCGAACACGTCGCCCCTTTCATTCCCGCCCGCACAGACTGTCGAACCAGCCGATACGGGCGGGAATGAAAGGGGCCGCGCGCTCGTACCGCCCCGACGAAGTAAGCACCGCAGTGAGCGCAGCGAGCGAGGAGCGCAGCGAGGCGCGGCGGTACGAGCGTGCGGGGGCTTTCAGGCTGTTGGCGGTGGCGGTTCCAGTCGTTGCTGCGGAGGCTGTCAGGCTGTCTGCGGTAGTGGTGCCAGCGGTTCTTGGCGGGACTTTCACGAAGCGAACAACGGTCTTTCCCCCGCCCGTCTCTGAACAGTCCGCGATACCCGCGGCGGGTCAGTCGTCGAGGAAGGTCACGCCGACGCGCTTCTCCTCGCGCTCGCGGCGGAGGTGGGCGCGGAAGTCCTCGGGGTCGACGTCGCGGGTCTCGCGTTCCTGTCGGTCGCGCACGGAGACGGTACCGGCGTCGCGCTCGTCGGGACCGACGATGAGCATGTACGGGACATTCTCGTCGTGGCCGGTGCGGATCTTCCGCTGGAGCGTGCTGTCGCCGTCGGCGACGCTGGCGCGGAAGCCGTCGGCGTCGAGGTCTGCCACCAGGTCGGCGGCGTAGTCGTTGACCTCGTCGTTGATCGGGAGCACGCGGACCTGTTCCGGCGCCAGCCAGAGCGGGAACCGCCCGTCGAAGTGCTCGATGAGCACCATGAAGAATCGCTCGTAACTGCCGTAGAGCGCCCGGTGGATCATGACGGGCTCGTGGTCCTCGTTGTCCTCGCCCGTGTAGGTCAGGTCGAACCGGTCGGGCATGGTGAAATCGAGCTGGACCGTCGGGCCGTCCCAGTTGCGCCCCAGCGCGTCCTGAAAGGCGAAGTCGATCTTCGGGCCGTAGAAGGCGCCGTCGCCCTCCTCGACCTCGTAGTCGACGTCCTCTCCCTCGAGGACGGCCTCGAGCTGGGACTCCGCGGTCTCCCAGATCTCGTCGCTGCCGACGGATTTGTCGGGACGAGTGGCCAGCTGAACGGTGTACTCGAGGTCGAACGTGTCGAGGATGTCGAGGATGATGTCCATGATCGCCAGCACCTCCTCCTCGATCTGGTCGGGGCGGACGAACAGGTGGCCGTCGTCGATGGTGAACGCCCACGTGCGCGAGAGCCCCGAGAGCTCGCCGCGTTGCTCCTTGCGATAGACCTTGCCGTCCTCGAAGTACCGGACCGGCAGCTCGCGATACGACCAGGACTTCTGGTCGAAGATGGTCGCGTGGCCCGGACAGTTCATCGGCTTCAGGCCGTACTCCTCGTCGTTGACCTCCAGCAGGAACATGTCGTCGACGTAGTTCTCGTAGTGACCCGACTTCTTCCACAGTTCGGTGCGGAAGACGTGGGGCGTCTCGACCTCGTCGTAGCCCGCGGCGCGGTTGAGTTGTGCGACGTACTCCGACAGCTCGTTCAGGACCGTCTTCCCGTTGGGCTCGTACAGCGGCAGGCCCGGCCCCGTCGTCTCGTCGATGGAGAAGAGATCCATCTCCTGGCCGATACTTCGGTGGTCGCGTTCCTGGGCCTTGCGGCGCTGTTCGAGGTACTCTTCGAGGTCGTCCTCGTCCCCGAAGGCCGTTCCGTGGACCCGGGTCAGCGTGTCGTTGTCCTCCTCGCCGCGCCAGTACGACGCCGAGATCTCCAGCAGCGCGAACCCGCCGATCTCGCCGGTCGAGTCGACGTGGGGGCCCTGACAGAGGTCACGGAACTCGCCCTGCTCGTAGAAGGAGACCTCCTCGGCGTCGGCCTCGTCGTTCAGGATCTCCCGCTTGTAGCGGTTGTCCTCGTAGCGCTCCAGGGCCGTCTCGCGGTCGACGACCTCCCGTTCGATCGCGAGGTCCTCGTCGATGATCGACTCGGCCTCCGCTGCGATGTCCTCGAGGTCGTCCTCGTCCAAGTCGACGTTCGTCACGTCGTAGTAGAAGCCGTCGTCGGTCCAGGGGCCGATGGTCAGTTTCGCCGCCGGATACAGGCGCTGGAGCGCCTGGGCGAAGACGTGGGCCGCCGAGTGCCGCAGGACGTCGACGTACTCGTCGGCCGAGGGGGTGACGATCTCGATCTCGGCGCCGTCGTAGACGGGTTCCTCCTTGGCGACGAGGTCGCCGTCGAGCTTCCCGGCGACGGTGTCGTCGCCGAGCCCGGGGCCGATCTCGTAGGCGACCCCCTCGACTGTGGTGCCCGACGGAACGTCGAGCGTGCTTCCATCGGGCAGTACCACCGTGATTGACGACTCCTGTTGTGACATACGTTGGCCTCCACCGCGCTACGCGCCGCTTGGAAGCGGGTCGCGAACGCGAGAACGGGGCAGGTGCTGGTTAGGGGGCGACGAGCCCGCCTGTAAAGCAGTCACCTGCCATCCTGACTGGCGGTAGACCGCAGTCAGGTAAAAGCGTTGTGACGTGGGGCGACGCGGCCCCGTCCGGGGGTCGGACGCGTCCCGCTCCGGCGGTCGCGGGACCGGCGCCGACGGGCGATCGCAGCGCTGGGAGACGAGTCCACCGGTGGCCGCGGCGCCGAGGCGCCAGGTCCAGAGGGGGCGTGGCGCCGCTCGCGATCGACGCGACTTTGCCGGTCCTGGCCTAACTCCGGGTATGGCAGAGAGCCAGCCGGACGGCGGGTCGGCGAGCGCCGAGTCGACCGGGACCAGCGGCCGAGCGGCGTTCGTCGAGGCGTTGCGGGTCCGCCGGAACGCCAAGTGGGGCGCCGCCGTCGGCTTCTCGTTCACGGCCGCGGTGTTCGTCCTGTTCGTCCTCGTTCCGGGCGCAGCCCGCTCGCCGCTGTGGTACGTCGGCCTCGGGTTCGTCCTCGCGCTGTCGATGACCGGCCTCGTCGCGTTTCTGCTGACGCTCGTGCGTGCGGTCCGGCTCTCGCGGGAGCTGTGAGCCGCCGCGCCCGTTCCGCCGGGTCCGACCGGTTCCGCAGCCGTCAGTACGCCGAGAGGTCGGTCCCGCAGGACGGACAGAAATTCGGTCGCTGGTCGAACTGCCCGAGGTCAGCCCCGCAGGACGGACAGTAGGCGAGCGTCGTTCCCTCGTCGGTACCGCCTTCGCTCCCTGCCGGACCGCTCTCGTCCGGTTCGGGTTCGTCGCCGCCGCCCGACTCAACTCCGTCGCTCTCGTCTCGTTCGGCTCCGCTGTGGTCCGATTCGGCCCCGGTGTGGTCCGGCTCCGTTTCGATGTCCCGGCCGTCGCCGTCCGGTTTGTCGCGTTCACCCCCGTCGTCGTCCGCCGCTCCGTCGTCGGTCGTACCGTCCGCCGTCGCGCCGAGGGGGTCGCCGCTCGCCTCTTCATCCTCGTTCGCGTCGCTGTCGGCATCGGTCTCGACCGCTTCGGCACGCTCGATGCGCTCGACGACGTACTCGCCGGCGTCCTCGACGTGGTTCGCCTGTCCACTGACGTCGAAGAAGGCGACCGAGCGTCCGTCCCGGTGTTCGACCGTCAGCCGACCCTTGGTCCACCCCTGGTTGGCGTCGACGCCGACCAGATCCGAGTACGGAAAGGAGACGACGGTGTCAGTCCCGCTCTCGTCGCCGCCGACGAACAGCACCCGCCGGTCGGTGACCAGCAGGTGACGGCCGCCGGAGTGGCTGTAGGCGACGTTGTACGGTGTCTTCTTCTCGGCCCAGTCGGGATGGGTGAACCGAAGCCCTTTGTTGACGTTGTGGAAGTAGTAGTGTGGCTGTTCGCCGGGTCCGAGGTGGTCGGCAAGCGGCGTGCTCGTCTCGTTGTCGGTGAGATGGGATGCCGAGAGGTTGCCAGTCGCCGCCGCGGCTATCTCCGCGGGCGACCGCGAGTCCTCGCCGGTGCGGTCCCACTCCGGTTCTCCCGACCCGGTGATCGCGTCGCTCGGTGTTGGCGGCTCCGTTCCGCCGTCGTCTGGGGTCACGGGACCGACCGACTCGCCTTCGCGTGCGCCCAGAGCCGCCGTGATGCGGGCGCCGAGCGCGTTCCCGACCACCTCCGCGAGGTCGGACTGGGAGGCCCGTTCGAGGTCCGCGACGCTCTCATAGCCGGCGTTTCGGAGGCGCTCTGCCGGCTCCCCGCTAACGCCGGAGACTGCCGTCAGGTCGTCGCTGCCTGGCGTGTCACCGCTCGCCGAATCCACGACCGGGTCGCCGTCGGATGGCGCGTTCGCGTCTTCGGGCTCCTCGTTCGCAGGCGGTCGGTCGATCTGCCGGCGGACGTAGTCGCCAGCGGCGTCGATGTGGCTGGCTTGGCCGACACCGTAGAAGCTGAGCCGGCGGCCGTCGACGTGTTCGACGGTAAGCCGCTCTTTGGTCCAGCCCTGATTCGCTTCCCAGTCGACCAGTTCCTCGTAGGGGAGCGATACGACGTCGTCGGTCCCCTGCTCGTTGCCGCCGACGAACAGCACCCGCCGGTCGGTGACCAGCAGGTGACGGTCGCCGGCGTGACTGTAGCCGACGTTGTACGGCGTCTCGGACTCCTCGGCGTCGGGCCGTTCGATCTTGAGCCCCTTGTTGACGTTGTGGAAGTAGTAGTGGGGCTGCTCGCCGGGTTCGAGGTGCTCGAACAGCGGCGTGTTCGAGGCGCTGTCGGTCAACTGCTCGGCGGTGACGTTGCCCTCCGCCCGCTGTTCGAGCACTGCCGCCGACGGGCGCTCGTCGTCCCCTCCCGGCTCGTCCGCTCCCGTGCGTCCGCCGGCGTTCGGGTCGTTCGCCGAGGCGCCTGCACCGTCCGGTTCGTCCCCGAGGACTTCGTCGATCCCGTCGCCACCCTCCGAAACGTCGAACGCCGCCGGGTCGTCCGACATCTCAGACCCGTCGGCGGAGTCGGTTCCGTCCCGCTCGGCGACGGCCTTCGCACGCTCGGCCATCGTCTCGTCGACCCCCGGCACCGACGCGAGGTCCGACTCCGAGGCGGTCGCGACCTGGTCGACGGCCGCGAATCCGGCGGCCCGGAGCGCGTCCGCCGTGACCGTATCGACGCCCGGGAGGTCGCGGACCGTGCCCGTGGGGCCGCGCTCCCGGGAGGGGAACACGTCGACATCCTCGACCGCTGCGACGGCCTCCTCGAAGGCGCGCGCGAAGGCGTAGGCGCCCTCATGTCGTACGGACGGGTCGTCGTCGAGTGCCCGCAGGACTGGCGCATCGACCGCCGGCGGGAGCGCGTCGTGAACCTCGCTCGGCGGCGTCGGGTCGCCGTCGCGAATCGCCGCGCGGTCGGCGTCGCGAGGCGGGCGACCGGTCAGCGCGAAGTACGCCAGCGCTCCGAGCCCGTAGACGTCGGTCGCCTCGGCGGTCGCGGTGCGGTCGGTGAGCTGTTCCGGGGCCGTGTATCCGGTGACGTGCTCCCCGTCGGCGTGGGTGGCGACGGCCCGCGTCACGCCCCAGTCGTCGACCGCCGCCGTCCCGTCGGGCGTGACGGCCACGTTCCACGGCGCGAGGTCGCCGTGCGAGCTGTTGTACAGCGCGGCGTTGCGCAACGCCTCGGCCGCGTCGCCGACGACCGCACAGGCCTCCCGAACGGTCATCTCCGGTCGTGCGGCCGCGAACGTGCGCGGCTGGTCGGCGACGAGCAGCCACGGCCGCGGGGTGGCACCCGCATCGACGAGGTCCACGACGTTCGGGTGGGCGGCGGCCTGTCCCCACCGTCGCGCGCGCAGCTGGAGGGTATCGGACAGCGTCTCGTCGGGGTCGGAGATATCGTCCGCTGGGGTGCGCAGCTGTACGATTTGTCCGTCACCACCGTCGGTGAGAAGACCGCGATAGACCGCGAGGTAGGGCCCGGTTCGGACCGACGACAGGGCGGAGAGCCCGTCGATCGCGTCCACGAACTGTTCGATCATGTCCCTACCGTCTCTCGGGGTTGGATATCAAACTGTGTACTCTCCGCACCGAGAGACGACTCGCACAGGCGACCTCGCCGATGGAACGGCTACGGACCGCGGCGGTCGGTCTGTCGACCGGCGGACGAGGGGTCCTCGGAGACTACTCCTCGCCGGCCAGTTCGCGCAGCCGGCCGGCACCGGTTCTCGTCCCTTTGGCGATGAGGGTGTCGTCGACCGACAGCGCCGTCCGTGGACCGGGCGAGACGACCCAGTCGTCGCCGTCCTCGGCCATCCGGCGGACGGCGATGACGCGCATCCCCGTCTCGGTGGCGACGGCGAACTCGCCGATGGTCGTGCCCGCCAGTGGCGCGTCCGCGCCGACGACGACGCGGACGATCACCTCGTCGCTGTCCTCGACGGCCTCCGCGACGACCGGGTGGGTGCCCAGGCCGCGGAGGACGCCCTCGCTTATTTCGACGGCGGCGTCGCTGATCACCTCGGTGGCGGCGGCTAGGTGGACTAGCCCGCGCAGCGAGACGGGGTCGGCGACGCCGGCGGCCGCCCGGAGCGTCCAGGCCTCGAAGCGCGATTGCAGAGCATCGACCTCCGCTTCGAGTTCGAGGACTTCCTCGGCGAGGTCGTCGCTGTCGAAGAGGACGGCGCCGTAGGCCAGGTCGACGGCGAGTTCGGCCATGTTCTTCATCGTGACGATGGAGTCGACCGCGCGTTCGAGGTCGTCGATCTCTCGCTGGGCCGGTTCGGGGCGCTCGTAGGCGCGGCCGGTCGCGTCGGCGTAGACCGCGTCGATCCCGTCGGGCGGGCCCCGCAAGAGGACGACGTCGCCGCCTCGCAGCGCGGTCTCGGCGTCGGGATTGAGCAGCCAGTCGCCGCCGCGGCGAACGGCGATGGCGCGGACGCCCGTCTCGGTCTCCAGGTCGATATCGCCGAGCGTGCGGTCGGCCAGCGGCGAGTCGGACGCCAGGTCGGCGCGGACGACCGCCTCGACTGCCTCGGGCAGCGCTGCCCGCATCGCCTCGGGGAGGCCGACCGCCTCGACGACGACCTTGGCGATGTCGCCGGCGGCGTCGCTGATCTTCTCGGCGGCGCCGACGACGCCGAGGACGGGCGCCAGCGCCTCCGCATCGTCGGGGCTGCGGGCGGCCATCAGCAGGCTCATCCGCGCGCGTAGCTGGAGGACATCCATCCGGCGCTCGAGTTCGAGCACCTCGCCGGCCACCTCGTCGTCGCCCAGAAGCACCGCCGAGTACGACAGGTCGATCAGCAACTCGGCGGTGTCTTTCATCTCCGCCAGCACGTCCTTGACCCCGACGGGCTCGTAGGCGACGGTGTGGTCGCCGGCCATACCGTGGCTGCGCGCCCGGCCGGCAAAAGCGTTGTCCGACCGGCCCCCGGCGCCGCTCGCCGCTCGATGTCGGCCACCAGCGGCCTGCATTTCGCCGTTCGACTAACATCGACTCGGCGTTCGACGAAACCGAACGGGTTCGGACAGCAGTGGGCGACCGGTGAGAGACGGGATCGCGGCGGCAGGGGCCACAGACGGCCACAACGGCGTGTCCGGGCGGCGCGGTGGGGATTCAGGGGGTCGAATATAGACGTTCGGTCACAAAACCGTTCGGTGATTCCGTACGCGTCCAGCGAAGAACGGTAACCCTTTTGCCCGGGCCAAGACTACACTGGGGGTATGACTGACGAGCTTCAGAAAGGGCTTGAGGGTGTCCTGGTCGCCGAGTCGGAACTCAGCCAGATCGACGGCGACGAGGGGCGACTCGTCTATCGCGGCTACGCTATCGAGGACCTCGCGAGACACGCCAGTTTCGAGGAGGTCATCTATCTCCTCTGGCACGGCGAACTGCCCGACGCCGAGGAACTGGCGGCCTTCTCCGAGTCGATGAGCGCCGAACGGGCCGTCGACGAGGACGTGATGGCGACCGTCCGCCGGCTCGCCGAGGCCGACGAGAACTCGATGGCCGCCCTGCGGACGGCCGTCTCGATGCTCGCCGCCTACGACGCCGACGCCGACGCCCCCGCGACCGACACCGAGGCCACGCTCCGGAAGGGGCGGCGCATCACCGCCAAGATCCCCACCATCCTGGCCGCTTTCGCGCGGATCCGCGAGGGAGACGACCCCGTCGAGCCCCGGGAGGACCTGGGCCACGCCGCCAACTTCCTCTACATGCTCAACGGCGAGGAGCCCGACGAGGTGCTCGCCGAGACATTCGATATGGCCCTGGTGTTGCACGCCGACCACGGCCTGAACGCTTCGACGTTCTCCGGTATCGTCACGTCCTCGACGCTGTCGGATCTGCACAGCGCCGTCTCCTCGGCTATCGGCACGCTGAAAGGGCCGCTGCACGGCGGCGCCAACCAGGACGTCATGAAGATGCTCAAAGAGGTCGACGACAGCGACAAAGACCCCATCAGCTGGGTCGAGGACGCCCTCGACGACGGCCGACGCGTCTCCGGGTTCGGCCACCGCGTCTACAACGTGAAAGACCCCCGCGCGAAGATCCTCGGTGAGCGCTCGAAGGAGCTCGGCGAGGCCGCCGGGACGACCAAGTGGTACGAGTACTCCACCAAGATCGAAGAGTACATGCTCGAACACAAGGAGTTGGCGCCGAACGTCGACTTCTACTCGGCGTCGACGTACTATCAGATGGGCATCCCGATCGACATCTACACCCCCATCTTCGCCATGAGCCGCGCCAGCGGCTGGATCGCACACGCCATCGAGTACGTCGAGGACAATCGGCTCATCCGGCCACGGGGTCGCTACGTGGGCCCCGCCGACCGGGAGTTCGTCCCCATCGAGGACCGCTGACGTCCGGCGTCCCCTTCTCGACGAATCCCAACGGTTACAGCGCGACCAGAACCCGCCGGAGTATGGAGACGGCGACCGGGAGAGATGCCACGAGGCCCGCTCGCCGGAGCGCCAGCCCCCGGGCGTGTTTCACCCCGAAACTCCACAGCAGTCCCTGCCAGGCCGTGACGGCGAGACCGATGTCACCCATCACCGACACGAGCGGCGCGTCCCGGACTGCGTGGCCGAACGCGTCGAGCGTTCCGGGATCCGGCGGCGGCAGCGAGAGCGCGGCGTGGGCCACGCTCGCCGAGTAGAGCAGCGACGCGAAGACGCCGGGGAGAAACCCCCACCCGACCGCCCAGAGCGTCCGGCCGAAGCTCCCCTCCCCGCCGAGCCGCGCGGAGGCGAGGTGGATCAGCGCCGCGTAGATGAGCCAGACGGCGAAGGCTCCGACGATCCCCGAGACGGCCGTGACGGCGTACCCGAGCGCGACGTATCCCTTCGCTTCCGCGGGCGCGCCCCGGACAGAGACGTGGAGCAGGGCAGCGATCCCTACGAGGTTGGCGACCCCGAGGAGCGACACGACGACTCCCGGCCTCCGTAGCGTGGGCGCCTCGCTCCGTTCCCGGAAGAACCGGTCCGGATCGGTGAGCAACGAGTGCATCGTGGCGTCGTGGTCCCGGCATCGACCATGAATTCTCGGCCCCGATCGTCCGAAAGTTCATATGCGGGAACGAAGCAACCGGCGGTGGGTCGACAGGCCCACGAAACCATGACGACACACACGACAGCCAGACCGGGAACGACGTTCACGCTCGACGAACGAGTCCTCAAGGTGATCGCAGTCCTCGGGGTAGTCGTCCTGCTGGTTCCGGTGGTGGCTCCCCTCGCGACCGGTGGGTCGCCGGGGTACTACCTCTACAAGGAGTACGGGACGTCGGATGGCGCCGACGATAGCTTACGGGAAGATGGCGCGGCTGCCGGGACTGCTGGAAGCGCCATGACCGCGGGTGGCACGTTCGCCTACCAATCAGCATCATCGGCGTTGATCACGTACGGTGGAGCGACCGTCGCTACTGGAGGCATAACCCTGGCCGTGGCCGGGGGAATCCTCATCGGGTAGGAAAGGACCACAATGAACGTACAGCGTCGCGCGCTGGCGTCCGCTACTGTCGCAGTCTCGTACGCGGCTATCGGAGTGTACGCCGGCAGGGGATCACAGCTATTCCCACTGGTCACCGCCTCGTTTCTCGCGTCGTTCGTTCTTCTGACGCCGAACGACGAGCTTGAGTCTTCGAACGTCAGTGTCGGCGTGTTCGACATCCTCCTAAGGTCGAACGTGATCAACGCGGCGGTACTGATCGGCCTCGTGACGATGCTCCTCTCCCTCATCGCATGAAGAGAACGCTGTTCCCGTTTTTCCTTGCGGCAGGGTGCAACCTTGTGGGAGTCCTGACCGGATACGCGCTCGGTTCGCCGGCATCGGGAGCCGAACTTGCTCCTCCCGTCGCTGTCCCGTTCTCCGTATCCGGCGTGTTCCTCCACAACGCCGCGATCGCGCTCACGCTCGCCGGCGGCGGGATACTGCTGGGGGCGCCGACCGTCCTGATACTCGTCGTCAGCGGACTTCCCCTGGGGATCGGCATCCGGATGGGGATCGACCCGATCGTCGTTCTGCCGCACGCGGTCTTCGAGTTTCCGGCGATCTGGGCGGCCGGGACGGCCGGATTGCTCGTCCCGGTGAGCCTGCTTCGTGATCTCCGCCGCCCGAAGGAGCCAGGAACCGTCGCCCGGGCGATCCTGCAGGCCGTCTTTTTCACGACGGTCTCGATCGGACTGCTCGCGATCGCTGCGACGGTCGAGGTGATCGTGACGCCGTGGCTCGCCGGGGGATGATAGAGACCACCGGCGACCACCTGTCCGAGATGCGACAACATTAAAGTGCGTCGTTCTCCTGGGGCGCGGTATGGATGTTTCCGAAGCGAGCAAGCGGTGCCAGGACGTCATCGACACCCTGGCGGAGGCTATCATCGCCGACCGGGCGTTCTTCGAGGACCTCCTGGTGGGACTGCTCGCCGGCGGCCACGCACTCATCGAGGATGTCCCCGGGACGGGCAAGACGCTCACGGCCCGCTCGATGTCCACGGTGCTGGGGCTGTCCTTCTCCCGGATCCAGCTCACGCCGGACCTCCTCCCGACGGACGTCACCGGCACGCAGGTGTTCGACCAGCGCGAGCGCGTCTTCGAGTTCCGGAAGGGACCCCTGTTCGCGAACGTCGTC
>ENA-ORDC01001971-ORDC01001971.1-marine-metagenome-genome-assembly--contig:-NODE-1971-length-13612-cov-10.014924_pt1 | contig 13612 bp, 11 predicted proteins | sample MGYA00237783_ERZ508515 | MGnify/ENA primary metagenome ERZ508515 (study PRJEB26186, sample SAMN06268792) | marine metagenome | isolation source: Eden Landing Ponds, San Francisco, CA, USA | place... | reverse complement strand
TGAGTCGACCGAGATAGACGAGGAACTGGAACAGAAACTCGAGGACCTTGGATACATCCGGTGACCCGAAACCGGGAATCTACCTTCCGGAGGGGTGGTCCTGGCGGCACCGGGAGAGACCGCCCGTTCCCGGACGTCACGGCCTCACCGACGCTGCTTTCGTTGCTGTTGCTGTCTTCGCTCGACCTTGGTCTGTAACTGTGAGTAGATGGTCTCCAGTTCGCCGATGGTCCGGTCGACGGAGTACTTCTCGACCTGACTTCTGGTGTCCCAGGACCCGGCCAGACAGCAGTCGATGGCTCTGGCCATGTCCTCCTGGTCGCCGAACTCGAAGCGGGCCCCGTTCTCGGGGCCGATTGTCGTGGTGAAGGGTGGGACATCGGCGGCGGCGACCGGCGTTCCACAGGCGTTGGCCTCGAGCGGTGAAAGTCCGAGCGTATCTGCCGTCGAGGGGATTACGTAGACGTCGAGCGCGGAGTAGAAGTCTGGCAGAATCTCCCGGGCGAGGAAGTCGTGGAAGACGACGTTGCCGGGGGCCCGTGCCTCGAGGGCCTCACGCTGTGGCCCCTCGCCGACCATCACGAAATCACAGGCCGTGAACGTCTCGGCCACCTTGAGAATCTCGTCGAGGTTCTTCTCGAGGCTCATCCGGCCGCTGTAGCCGATGAGTGTCTGATTCTCTGTTGGCCCCGTCTCCCGTGGCGTGAAGAACTCGAGGTCGATACCGACGGGCAACTCGAAGGGTTCGACGTTCCGGTCGAGGTCTCCCGTCGAGGTGGTCACCATGTCGAAGCGCTCGATGATGTTGTTCTCGATGGGGACGTATATCTCGCTCAGGAGGCCGGCGACCGACTCGGAGTTGATGCTCTCGTGGAAGTACTCCTCGATTGGCGTGTGATGCGTGTAAATTGCGGGCAGACTGTGTTTCTGGGCGTAATAGAGCCCGAGGAGGCCGATTGGACCCGGACTGTGACTGTGAATGACGTCCAGTTCCGGCAGTTTCGACGCCCTGCGAAAGAGGCCGATGCGGTAGCCGGCGTAGAAGGGATTCGGGAGCGACCGGATTGGGATTTCCCTGGCGTCCGGGTCGTACTTGGCGTCGGGGTAGAAAATCCATACCTCGTGGCCGGCCGCCTCGAGGCGGTCGCGCCACGTCTTGAGCGTGTACGCGACGCCGTCGATGGTCGGGAAGTAGCCGTCGCTGAAGAAGCCGATTCTCATGTCAGCACCTCCGCATAACTTGCCTGGAGGTCGTCTGCGACGTTCGTCAGCGCGAACTCGGAACCCAGGTCGGCAGCGTTCGCCCCGAGTTCCTCACGGAGGTCAGCGTCCCGCAACCGGTCGATGGCCCTCTCGAAGTCTGATTCGGCCTTCAGACAGTGGGTCTCGTGTTCGAGCCAGCCGAACGTCGGGATGTCCCGGACCACGACCGGCGTGCCGGCCACCATCGCCTCTAGGAGCGCAATGCCCTCGTTTTCCTCGTGGGTCGGGAAGAAGAAGACGTCGCCGGCCGCATACGCCCCCCGGATGTCGTCGACGTAGCCCGGGAACGAGCAGTTTGCCGGGGCAGAGTCGATGAGACGCTTCGTCGGTCGGCCCTTCAGCGAGCGGTCGAGCGGCCCGAACCAGACGAAATCGAGGTCGGGCAAGGACCGTGCCGTCTCGATGAACGTCTCGAGGCCCTTGCGCTTGATGACGTGACCCACGGCGAAAACCACCGGCGGCGAGAGGTCGAAGCGGTCGAGATACTCCTCGCGGAGCGATTCGTGCCCCGCGAGTTTCTCCGTGTCGACGCCGTTCGAGACGACCCGGGTTTTCACGTCGCAGTAGTCCCGGATGATACCCTCGTTGTACGAGGACGGACAGACGAGCAGGTCGCCGAGGCTGTAGACTCGTTCGAGGTATGGACGGAGTGGCCGCGATAGCAGGTTGGTAAACCGGAAACTGTTTCCGAAATCTTCGGCAGTGATGTGGGTGTGGATGACCACGGGGATGTCCCGATTGCGGGCCCGCTTCGCGTAGTAGGCCGATTGCGGGCCCATCAGGTTGAAGTGGACCACGTCGACATCGAGTGACGGTTGGGTACTGTACATGATGTCTCGCATGTCGAGCATCTGCCGTTGATGCCGCACGGATTCACGTATGCCCCCGCTGACCGCACCCTCGAACTCGAGATAATGGGCAACCCGTGTCAATACTGTATCTCTCTCCCGGGATGAGTATAAATACACGGTTTCAGCGTCTCTGCTATTTAAGTGACTGTCTCGCTCCCGGGGGAACGAGGGACGAGTCCGGCGGACGCACGTCAGACGACCGGGTGACGGTGGGTAGGGCCTGAAGAGCGAGTCACGGAGAATCGGTCTGTGGAGGGGGTTCAGGGAAGTGGAGGGGGTTCAGGGAAGTGGAGGAGTTCAGGGAAGTGAAGGGTCCACAATCTCGCGGACCCAGGCAGTTCAGCGGGGGAGTTCGAGCCACGGCACCTCGACGAGCGGTGGGATGTGGGTCTCGATGTGGTGTTCCCAGATGCCTTGCTCGCCGAATGCCTCGCCGTGGTCTGCGGTCACCACGACGTCACCGTCGAGTTCCTCGACCAGTTCGGTGACACTTTCCAGAGCGATGCGGAGATTCTCCTCGTGGTACTGCATGACCGTGTCGCGAGTCCCGTCGGTGAGAATCGAGGCGGTGTCGAGTTCGAGCATCATCCCCGCCTTCATCGCGAGTGAACTCCCCTCGAGAGCGGATTCGACCTTCGGCCTGAGTCGTTCCCCGATGGGCGAGAGCAGGCCGCCGCTGTCCTCGGCATCGTCGTCGCCCTGCTTTTTGATTCCCTTGCGTATCGTGGTCAGTTTCTTGCCGTCGCCACGCCCGAGGAAGGGTGCGTGGGGCTGCATGTAGTGCAATACCGTGCGCTCGTGGCGCTCGACGGCCTCGGCGTGGTCGTGGAAGGACTCGGTCAGGCTATCCGGGGGCACCGTTCCCAGCGAGTCGTCCCAGCCCTCCTGCCAGACGTCCACGACCGTGCCGAGGTGGTCTGTCGCCGTCCACTCGTAGTCACAGCTCGCCCCCCACTTGAGTTCGTTCAGCGGGATGCCGAGGCTGTTGATGAAGGGATTGCCCGAGAAGTAGGCGAAGTCGTGCTCGCCGGTGAGCGTGCGGTAGGCCCACTCCGGCGTCGACGACCCGACGCTCCAGCGCTTCTCGAGGTCGCCGTCGAGGTACTCGTCGTACACGTCCTCGAACACGTCGTAGCGGCACGCGTCCAACACCAGGCAGTAGTCCCACTCCGATTCGAGGAACCGCTGATCGTCCATGAGTACGCCACCGTACCCCGTCGACGGTTGTATTCTTGTTGGTCCGGCCTGGGAAGTAGATCCGGCTCTGAACCGCCTGAGGCGCCGTATACCGCCGTCCCGACGTCTCGATTCGATCGGGTTCGGGCGCCCTCGGAGCGTGAGAACCGATCAGACGTTTCAAGTCCGCCAGCGCGTCATACCACCCATGGACGGGAGCCAGCGGCGGGGACTGATCATCGGCGGGATCGCGGCGCTCGCGGTCCTCGCCGTCCTCTTCGTCGTCGTCGGAGCGGACCGCGTGATCGAGACGCTGCTCTCGGCGGACCCGGCCCTGGTCGCGGCGACGTTCGGGTTCGCGCTCTGCTGGCTGGTCGCCTGGAGCCTCATGCTCCGGACCGTGCTCGGCTCGCTCGACGTCCCCCTCTCGGTCGCCACAGCGTTCCTCGTGTACTCCGGGGCCGTGTTCGCCAACAACGTGACCCCGTTCGGGCAGGCGGGCGGCGAGCCGGTGGCGGCCGCGCTCATCTCTCGGGTCTCCGGGTCGCGCTACGAGACGGGGCTCGTCGGGATCGCCAGCGTCGACGTGCTCAACGTCGTCCCCTCGATTTCGATCGTGCTCCTCGGCGTCGGCTACTACGCGACCACCGCGGCGGTCGGCGAGCGCCTCGAAGTCGCCGTCGCGGTCGCCGTGGCGCTGATCGCGGCGATCGTCACGGCGATCGCCCTCGGCTGGCGGTACCGGAGCGCCGTCGTCGACCGCCTCCCGAGCGCGGTCGGTCGGCTGGCCGGGCGGTTGGACCGGTTCGACGCCGACACGGTCGCGGCGGGGATCGCCACCCGGCTGCGGAACTTCTTCGACGACATCGAGCGCGTCGGTACGAGTCCCGGGCGGCTGGCCGCCGCAGTCGGGCTCTCGCTCTCCGGCTGGCTGTTTCAGGCGGCCGCGCTCACGGTCGCGTTCGCCGCCGTCGGCCACCAGGTCTCGCCGGTGATACCGCTGTTCGCCGTCCCGCTGGCGTACGTCGCGGGCGCGACCCCGCTCCCCGGCGGACTCGGCGGGATCGAGGCGGCGTTCGTCGCGCTTCTCGTCCCGACGACGGGCGTCTCGGCGTCGGCGGTCACCGCCGCCGTGCTCGTCTTCCGCGGCGGCGTCTACTGGATGCCGGTGGCGATCGGCGGCGTGTCGGCGTCGGTGCTCGGCGTCCGCACGGTTCGATGAGTTCGCCTCGGTCGGCCGGGTGACCCCGCCGGCCGTCCGGACGCGGGGGACAGCTGGCGTCCGGAATGAATGTAGCAGCGTCCGACAGGGTCACTTTTGTCGGTGGGGTCGCTATCCCGGACGTTATCATGGGCGACGAGGCTCGCAGCGCGATGGCGGCCCGGGAGCGACTCTACGAGGTGATGGACCGGGACCTGCCGTTCGAGGAGAAGGCGACGCTGGCGCTCTCCGTCGGGGAGGAGTACTTGCGCGTGGAGAACGGGCACCTGACGCGGATCGACAGCGAAAGCGACTACTGGAAGGCGATCGCCAGCACGGACTCGGCGGACGGGCGGTTTCCGTCCGGGCTCAAGTTGGACCTCGGGACCACCTACTGTCGCCGCACCGTCGGCGGCGAGAGCCCCGTCAGGCTGCACGACGCGCCGAATCAGGGATGGGACGACGACCCCGCGTTCGAGCGACACGGACTGCGCTGTTACCACGGCAGCACGCTCACCGTCGACGACGAGCTCTTCGGAACGCTGTGTTTCGTCTCCCCGGAGCCGCGCGCGGAGCCATTTTCCGACGGGGAAACGCTGTTCGCGGAGCTGATCGCGAGGATGTTGGAAACGGAGCTTCAAGAGGAGCGGACGGAGGCGAAGATCGACCGGCTCGACCAGTTCGCTAGCGTCGTCTCTCACGACCTCAGAAGCCCGCTGAACGTCGCGCAGGGACGCGTCGACATCGAACGCTCGACCCGCGACAGCGACAACCTGGAGATCGCCGCGCGGTCGTTAGACCGGATGGAGGACCTGATCGCCGACGTCCTCACGGTGGCCAGACAGGGACACGAGATCGAGGAGACGGGGCTCGTCTCGCTCGACGCGATCGCCGAGGGGTGCTGGGACGCGGTCCGGACCGGCGACGCGACCCTGACCGTCGGGGAGGATCTACGCTTCAAGGCGGACCCCGACCGCCTCCGACAGCTCTTCGAGAACCTGTTCCGGAACAGTGTGGAGCATGGCTCCACTGGCAGCCGGGCGGGGCCCGGCGACAGCGTGGAACACGGGGGATCCGACGTGTCGGTCCGCGTCGGAGCGCTCGGCGACGGAGACGGGTTCTACGTCGAAGACGACGGTCCCGGAATCCCGGCGTCCGATCGGGAGCGAGTGTTCGAGACGGGGTACACGACCGGAACGGAGGGAATCGGACTCGGACTCGCGATCGTCGAGGGCGTCGTCGACGCACACGGGTGGACGATCACGGCCGGAGAAAGCGCCGACGGCGGCGCGCGGTTCGAGGTGTCCGGTGTGGTCGTTCCGCCGGGCTGAGTGTCAGCGGCGGGGTCTCCGGTCGGTGCCGGTCGGCGACGAGCGCGCGTTAACTGCGGAGTGTTCCGTCGACCACGAGGAGCGATGTCACGGATAAGTATTATACAATTGTGGCGTCCAAACTGTCATTCGATGATTGGTGCGTCTGTTCAACGACTTGCTATCCTGTTGGGCGTGATCGCTTGCTTCGGGGCGATCCGCACCTACGGACAGGGGTTCGGCCTCGTCTGGCCGTATCGAGCTCTAATGTGGATCGCGGCGATCGTCGGACTCTACGGGTTTTACCTGTCCCGCGAAGAGCCGGTCTCTCGGTGAACCGCCCGCCCGCGACAGCAACAAGCGATGAAGCCCGTGTCCGGGTTCATTGGCCGATATGTGTGTCTACTTGCGAGTGAGATAAACCACAGTACAGCCGCGTTCGGGATCGTCTGTACAGCCGCGTTCGGGATCGTCTGCGTTACTCGTCGAGGGTTCCATAGGGGGCGAATCAACGCCCCCGTTTCATCGGTCAGAAGAACAGCCAGATGACGAGCAGCGCGTACAGCACCACGAGCGCGATGATCGTCAGCCGGATCAGGATGTTGACGCTGAACACGAGCCCGTTGTAGTCATTTTTCAGGAGCTTGAGCGGCTGAGTCCGCCGGCTGGCCAGACCGACCGTCGCGGGGGCCACCTCGTCGGTCGCGCGCTCGACCGCCTCGGTCAGGGCGTCGATGTCGGACCGCGTCGTGTTCGCGAGCTCGTGGATGGAGGCGTGGGTGTCAGTCGAGAAGATCAGGACCTCGTCGAACGACTCGCGGTAGTCGGCCGCCAGCTCCCGCACGTCCGGCGTGACCCCGTTCGTGTCGATCCCCATGAAAAGGACTTCTTGGCCGCCGACCGACTCGACGACCGCGGTGACGTCTTGGTCCGCGCGGCGGACCGCGAAGCCCGCCGCGTAGTCGGAAAGCGGCGCGTCGGCGAGCCGGTCGCGGAAGTCGTCGAAGTGGCGCTTCAGTCGGTCCGCCTCGGAGGAACCGTACAGCACCTCCTTCTCCGGGCCGTTCTGGAGGTCGTGTTTGTGGAGGTCCACGAGTAGCACCTCGGACTCGTCGACGCCGCTCATGAACACGCCCGTGTCGTAGTCGTCGATCCCCTCGCCGTGGAGGAAGATAACCTGCTTGTCGCCGATCCGTCGGCCGTAAAACTCGATCTCGCCGTAGTCGTGGTGTATCAGCCGCGACGCGCGAGCGACGCGCTCGGGATCGGCGACGGCGTCGAGGATCTTCGCGGCGTCGTCCGGGTTCGAGAGGTCCTCCTTGTGCGTGCAGGGAACGTGGAGGAAGAACCCGTTCTCGCCCTCGCTGCCGTCGTTCAGGGCGTCGATGACGTTCCCGCTCAGCTGGCCTCCCCCGAACCCGCCGAGCGGGCCGGGGTGGACCCACGGCGCGGCGAGCGTCAGCCGGTCGCCGTTGTCGATCGCGAGCGTCTCGACGGCGGGCTCGGCCTCGACGCCCAGATCGAGCGAGGCGCGGTCGTTCCGCAGGATGCCGGAGGTGAGTTCGAACGCGGAGACGTCGGTGTTGCTCCGGATGAGGTAGTCCACGATCGCGAGCACCAACACGAGGAACGCCGCCGCGATGAGCAGCGAGGCGAACGCGAACACGTGGCGGTACGTCGAGAACCCGAGATCACCGCCGGCCAACGCGTAGAACGCGACGATCAGCGCTGCCGGCTCCGCGAGCGCGACGACGAGGATCCGCTTGTAGCGGTCGATACCCGTCGAGACGACGAGCACGAGGATGTTGATCAGGTAGACCGTGATGAAGAGGAGCCAGACGATGCTCCACGCGTTCCCCACGTCGTTGGCGCCGGAGAGGACCAACGCGTAGACGAAGGTGACGAACTGGTTCGTCAGGGCCAGGAAGAAGCTCCACGTCCGCGGATACCGCGGGAGGACGCGGTGGAACAGCTCCCCCGCGAACAGGAAGGGAAGCAGGAAGAGCACCACCACGACCGGGAGGAGGGTCGACGGCTCCGGGGATAGCGGCGTGAACTCCGAGACGGCGACGAACGCGACGACGCTGTAGACGACCCCGAGGACCGCCATCGCGGGGAGCTGTCGCGAAAGCGGCGGGACGCTGAACACCAGCCGTTGGAAGACGTCGACGTTGTCCGCGCCCATCTACGACACCCCGTAGATCTCCTCCAACTCGTCTATCGTGCGCTCGACCGAGTAGCCCTCGACCGCCGCGCGCGTCGGCCTGTCGCCGTCCAGGCAGTCGACGACGGCGCGCTCCATGTCGTCGATATCGCCGTGTTCGAACCGAGCACCGTTGTCGTCGCCGATGGTGCGGTCGAACGGGGGCACGTCGGCGGCGGCGACCGGGGTCCCGCAGGCGTTCGCCTCCAGCGTCGAAAGCCCGAGCGTGTCGCAGGTCGAGGCGGTGACGAAGACGTCGAGCGCGGAGTAGAACGCCGGGAGGTCCTCTCGCGGGAGGAAATCGCGGAATCGGACGTTCTCCGGCGCCCCCGCTTCGAGGTCGTCCCGGACCGGTCCCTCGCCGACCAGTTCGAACCGGAGGTCCGGCCGCCGGTCGGCCAGCCGGAGAATCTCGTCGACGTGTTTCTTCCGGGTCATCCGGCCGCTGTACCCCACCGTCGGCTCGTCGCTCTCGAACCGCGAGTCGCTCACGGGGCGGAACGTGTCCGTCTCGATGCCGACCGGGAGCTTCCGCGGCGTCACGTCTCGGCGGATCCGAGAGGTGGACGCGGTGACGCAGTCGAACGACCGGAGAAAGCGGTTCTCGTAGGTCACGTACGCCCGCCCGGCGATCCCCGCCAGCGACTCCAGTTTCAGCCCCTGCACGAAGTAGTCCTCCACGGGAGTGTGGTGGGTGTACACGGATTTGACGCCGCGCTTCTTCGCGTAGCGGCGCCCCATCAGCCCGGTGGAGGCCGGTCCGTGACAGTGAACCACGTCCAAGTCGGGCAGCGTCGAGAGGCGCCGGTACAGCGGGACGCGGTACTGACGGTAGAAGGGGTTCGGAAGCGACGGCACGGGGACCTCGCGCTCGTCGGGCTCGTGGCTGCTCGCCGGGTAGACGACGTACACGTCGTGACCCCGGTCTTCGAGCCGGTCCCGCCACGCGCGGATCGTGTACGTCACGCCGTCGATGCCGGGGAAGTAGCTGTCAGTGAAGAATCCGATGTTCATGCGAGGGCTGACCGTGTCGTCTGTCGCGCGTCGCCGTCGGGGCACTCGTCTCCGTCGGACGGACGGGCCGATCGGTCGTCGACCGGTGTGAAGGCCGCGGAAACGCCGCCGCGCCCGGGCCGTTCCGCAGCGCCGTCGTGTACTGACTGTGCCACGGTTGCTACGCCGCGGTTTTCCTCGGACGTGCATCAACATTTTCATTCCGTGTCGCGCGCGACGCGCCCGCTTCCGTCGCGGTCGCGCGCAGCGGCGCACCCGCTCGTCGACGGGCGTCGGTGTCGACGTCGGTGTCGCCGACCCACGGCCCCACAATTAATCACCCGGCGCGCGAACGCCCGCCCATGATCACCACCGATCGGATGGCGGCCGTCGACGCCAACGCCGCCGCCCTCGGCGTCCCGCGGAAGCAGCTGATGGAGTCGTCGGGTAACGCGGTCGCCCGCGAGGTCCGAGCGCTCGCCGACCCCGGCGCGAGCGTCGAGCTCCTCTGCGGACGCGGGAACAACGGCGGGGACGCGTTCGTCGCGGCGCGCTTCCTCTCCGCGTACGACGCGACCGTCAGCCTGCTCGGGCGTCCCGAGTCGATCCGGACCGAGATCGCGCGCGAGAACTGGGACGCCCTCGAGAACAGCGAGATTCCGGCCGAGACCGTCACCGACGCCGTCGACCTCGCGCTCGACGACCCGGACGTGATCGTCGACGCGATGCTCGGGAGCGGGGTCACCGGCGCGCTCCGGGAGCCGGAGCGGACCGCCGCGAGACTGACGAACGAGAGCGACGCCGCGGTCGTCGCCGTCGACGTGCCCTCCGGGGTCGACGCCGACACCGGAAAGCCGGCCGCTGGCGAGGCGGGAGTCGCGGGCGAGGCGGGGGCCGCCGACCCGGTCGCGGTCGACGCCGACCGCGTCGTCACCTTCCACGACGAGAAGCCCGGACTGGCGGCGCTCGACGCGGACGTGACCGTCGCGGACATCGGGATCCCGACCGCGGCGGAGCGGTTCACCGGCCCCGGCGACCTGCTCGGGATCGCGCGCGATCCGACCTCGCACAAGGGCGAGAACGGCGAGGTGCTGGTGATCGGCGGCGGCCCGTACACCGGCGCGCCCTCGCTTTCGGCCCGGTCGGCGCTCAGAACCGGGGCCGACCTCGTGCGCGTCGCGTGCCCGGAGACGGTCGCGCGGACGGTGCAGGGGTACTCCGCCGACCTGATCGTCCGCGGGCTCCCGGGCGACCGGATCGGCCCCGCCCACGTCGACCGCGCGCTGGAGCTCGCCGCCGGCAACGACGTGGTCGTGCTCGGTCCGGGCCTCGGCGACGGCGACGGGACGCGCGAGTTCGTCCGGCGATTCCTGTCGCGGTACGACGGGCGCGCGGTCGTCGACGCCGACGCGCTGCGGGTCGTCCCGGAAGTCGACACCGACGCCGAGCTGATCTGCACGCCGCACCAGGGCGAGCTGGTCGGGATGGGCGGCGAAACGGCGGACGACCCCGACGAACGCGCGGCGCTCGTCCGGTCGTTCGCAGCCGAGATCGGTCACACCCTCCTCGTGAAGGGCGCGAAGGACGTGGTCACGGACGGCGACGCGGTCCGGCTGAACCGCACCGGAAACCCGGGAATGACCGTCGGCGGGAGCGGCGACGTGCTCGCCGGCGCGGTGGGCGCGCTCGCGGCCGTGACCGACCCGTTCCACGCGGCCGCGGTCGGGACGTACGTCAACGGGCTGGCCGGCGACGCGGCGGCCGACGACATGGGGTACGGCCTCGTGGCGACGGACTTAATCGACCGGATTCCCGAGGCGATGCGTGATGAGTGACGAGCGCGCGGACGACCCCCCCGGCGAGCCGACCGACCGCCCCGCCGACGACCTGACCCACACCGACGCGTCCGGCGAGGTCCGGATGGTCGACGTGGGCGACAAGCCCGACACGAGCCGCCGCGCGGTCGCGCGCGGCGAGATCCGGCTGACGCCCTCGACGATCGCGGCCGTCGAGGCCGACGAGGTCGGGAAGGGCGACGTGCTCGCGACCGCCCGCGTGGGTGCGGTGCAGGCCGTCAAACACACCTGGGAGGCGATCCCGATGTGCCACCAGATCCCGATCACGAACGTCGACACCGACTTCGCGGTCTGCGACGACCGGATCGAGCTGACGGTGGCGGTGGAGACGACCGGGAAGACCGGCTGCGAGATGGAGGCGCTGGAGGGCGTGACAACCGGACTCAACGTGGTCTGGGACATGGTGAAGGCCGCGGAGAAGGACGACGACGGCGGCTATCCCGACACCCGAATCTCGGGCGTCGAGGTCGTCGCGAAGGAGAAGCGGGCGCTCGGCGGCGACGACTGAGAGCGCAATCGGCGACTGAGAGCGCCCGCGGCGCCCGAGCGCCGAACTGCGGACTGCACCTCAGAACAGCCCGCTCACGTCCCCGTCGGCGTCCACGTCGATGTCCTCCGCGGCCGGCTCGGCGGGGAGCCCCGGCATCGTCATCACGTCCGCGGTCTTGACGACGACGAAGCCGGCGCCGGCCGACGGCGACACCTCGCGGACGGTGAGCGTCCACCCCTCGGGCACGCCCGTCAGCGAGGCGTCGTCCGCGAAGGAGTACGGCGTCTTCGAGAGACAAACGGGGAGGTCGCCGTACCCCCACGCCTCGACGCGGTCGAGGTTCTCCTCGGCGCCGTCGACGTACTCGACGCCGTCGGCGCCGTACACCTCGCGGGCGACGATCTCGATCTTCTCGCGGAGCGAGGAGTCAACGTCGTACAGTGGCGCGAACTCGCCGGTTCCGGCGCGGTCGCGGACCTGCTCCGCCAAGGCGGTCGCCCCCTCGCCGCCGTCGCGATAGGCGGTCGACCGCGCGACGGCGACTCCCGCGTCGGACAGCGCCGACTCCAGGGCCGCGAGCTCCGACTCCGCGTCCTCCGGGAAGACGTTGATCGCGACGACCGCCGGGATCCCGAACGACTCGACGACCTCGACGTGACGCGTCACGTTGTCGACGCCGGCCCGAACCGCCTCGGGATCCGTCTCCGCCAGCGCCTCGAAGTCGGCCGGCCACATCTCCAGGCCGTGCCGCTTTGCGCCGCGGACCGTCGCCACCACGACCGCCACGTCGGGGACGACCCCCTGGCGGGCGACGATGTGCGCGAACTTCTCGGCGCCGAGGTCTGCGCCGAAGCCGGCCTCGGTGACGAGGTAGTCGGCCAGCGACGCGCCCACGCGATCCGCCACGAGCGTGTTGGTCCCGTGCGCGATGTTCGCGAAGGGGCCGCCGTGGACTAAGGCGGGGACGCCCTCGACGGTCTGGACGAGGTTCGGGCGGAACGCGTCGCGGAGGAGCGCCGCCGCGGCCCCCGTGACGCCGAGGTCGTCGGGCGTGACCGGGTCGCCGTCGGCGCCCTCGGCCAGCGCGATCCGCCCGATCCGCGCTTTGAGGTCCGTGAGGTCCTCGGCGAGCCCCAGGACGGCCATCAGCTCCGAGGCGGCGGTGATGACGAACTCGTCTTCGCGCGGCACGCCGCGCGCGGGCCCGCCGAGCCCCACGACGGCCTCGCGGAGCGCGCGGTCGTTGACGTCGAGCGCGCGCGGCCAGTCGACGCGGCGCACGTCGATTCCCGCGTCGTTTCCCTGATGGAGGTGGTTGTCGAGCGTCGCGGCGATCAGGTTGTGCGCCGCCGTGAGCGCGTGGATATCGCCGGTGAAGTGGAGGTTGATCGCCTCCATCGGGAGCACCTGCGAGTAGCCGCCGCCCGCGGCACCGCCCTTGATCCCGAAGACGGGACCGAGCGACGGCTCCCGGACCGCCACCGCCGTCGACTCGCCCAGCCCCGCGAGCGCCTGCCCGAGCCCCACCGAGGTCACGGTCTTCCCCTCTCCCTTCGGCGTCGGGGTCATCCCCGTGACGAGCACGGTCGTTCCGTCGTGCTCGCTCGCGGTCGCGGAGCGGACGGCCGACTGCGTGAGCTTCGCGACCCCGTCGCCGCGCGGTTCGATGTCGGCTGGGGTGAGCCCGAGATCGGCCGCGACCTCCTCGATGGGCCGCGGGGTGGCGGCGCGCGCGACGGCGAGGTCGGACTCCGGTCCGTCGGCGACGTCGGCTCCGTCGACCGTCGGATCTGGGTGCACCATACCGGAGCATTCTCTCGGAGCGGTAATGAGTCTTGGACGCGTTCTCGGGCGGTAAAAAAGCCGCTTGCGGGACCGCGAGCGCTCAGTCGTCGGCCGGCTCCGCGCCGTCCCGGGACTCGCCGCTGTCGTTCGCGCGCTCTCCGCCGTCGGCGACGGTGACCGCGATATCCGCGGCCGCGGCCTTGTACTCGGGGATCTTCGCCCGCTCGTCGAGCACGTCGTTCGTGAGGCGGTTCGCGGAGGCGGCCGCGAAGTGCGGCGTCGTCCAGACGACGCCCTCCTTGATGTCCTCGGTCACCTGCGCCTTCACCTCGATCTCGCCGCGTCGCGAGCGGAGCGTCACCATGTCCCCGTCCTCGATCCCGTACGCTTCGGCGTCGTTCGGGTGGACGTCGACGAAGTTCTCCGGGTGCTGGCGCGAGAGCGTCGGCGACCGCCGGCTCATCGTCCCCGTGTTGTAGTGCTC
>ENA-ORDC01001970-ORDC01001970.1-marine-metagenome-genome-assembly--contig:-NODE-1970-length-13619-cov-6.406144_pt1 | contig 13619 bp, 16 predicted proteins | sample MGYA00237783_ERZ508515 | MGnify/ENA primary metagenome ERZ508515 (study PRJEB26186, sample SAMN06268792) | marine metagenome | isolation source: Eden Landing Ponds, San Francisco, CA, USA | place... | reverse complement strand
CCACAGCGAGTGAGCCTCCGCAACCACTAAACGCGGCTCGCTCCTTGCTCCGGTAATGGCCGATTGGACGGAGAAATCACTTTAATCATGGGTACATCATACACATCACAACGGATTCGGTTGCTCAGCACCACACTTTACGCAGTATTGATTTTCTGAACGATGGACATAGCCACACGAACACACCTATATCTACTCGGCAGAGTTTTCTTTCAATGATATATAATAAGCATATAGTACCCAGTCCAAAATTTGTTCGATGAGCGAATTATTTCGGATTTAGGAGCGAGTCGAAGAGAGATTACAGGTCTCCGTTTTCCGTTTATTGTTATGTTAATTCATGTCATACTATCTTATTATATTATAATATATCAACTCTTGTTAGTTGCTAATAAAAGGTATTAGGGGGTAAAGGTATTACCTCATACACTCCGTGTAATCGTAATACACTAGGAGTATGTAAATACTCAAAACCGAAGGAAGGCTCTCCGACTCTGTTTTTCTCTACTTTCAAAAGCAGAGTGTGTTAGTAGTTTACAGTGTTACGATTACACTCGATGTATGAGGTAACACATAGGGTGTACGCTCTCTCTGTTCCGTTCAGATATGACCGCAATATAGTGAATTGTATGAGGATTACACTCGGTGTATGAGGTAACACATAGAGGGGAAGGACAAAGCGGTTTGTGAATCAGTTGTCGCCCTGTTGGTCTTCCACCCAGTTCTGAATTTTATCGTATGCTGGTTCTGGGTCAACATCCTGTAGGTAAATTTCAGACCCTGTGTCGTAGAGTAAATCTGTATCCTCTACGATGAAATTAAACAGGTCGCTAGGGTCGCCCACGATAGCGACATCTCTAAATCGTTGCGTCCACCGTTTTGGCTCTACTTTGTTTGTGTAGAGTTGCTCCACCATCTCAACAATTTCCTGCTTCCGCTCTTCCTTCTTTTCCTGTAAGTTCTCCAGTTTGTTCTGGAGCCGTTCTCGTTCTTCCTGCTTCTCTTCAAGTTTTTCTCGATTGTCTTCGAGTTCGTCTTCCAGTTCTTCGAGTTGTTCCCGAATCTGTTCCTCGGCTCCGTATTCAATACTTCGGCGGTGTTCATCCAGCAGGTCGTTAACGAGACCGCTGAAGTTGTCCACCTCTTCCGCAAACTCTGCGTTTTGGTCGTTTACATAGACTGTCTTCCGATTATTTGACATTATGGGATAATATCGTGTGAGGTAATAAAAAAGTGTTACGCCAGTTTGGAAGTAATACTCTTCATATACTGAGAAATAGAAAACGCAGTCATTGTTGAGTTCTAAATATCATTCCGATATTGGATATCACGAGTATATAATTTATTTTATTCGGACAACATACTTTATAAACACTATCATTTGATATATGGGTATGAGACCAGTTATGTCGAAGTCCGAACTGAAGAATAGTTTTGTAACAGGAGCAGACGCCCGAGAATTTGAGGAGAAGATGGAAAGAGTGGAAGAGTTGGAACAGGGTCTCAATGACCTACGAGCAGAGATTGAAGATGCTGAGGGGTATGAACTCCGAGCATTGAATCGAGCCGAGCAGTTAACTATCGAAGAGATAGGTTGCGTCTTGTACGAAGCCCAGCAGTTAGTTGTGGGTGATGACGAGGACGACCCAGCGGAACGAAAGTCGATTTTTCCAGCGGTCTAACTCCCCAGTGAAACCTGCTAAATTCCCTACTAATTTTCACCTACATAATTATACTAAATATTGGCGTTTCCGACAGGCTCCGAGATATCTATACCTATAAGGTATAGAATCTCTCCGCTGGAGTCCCGAGCCAGATGGATAGAACCCAGTTTCATGTGGAAGTGTATTAATGACTGAAGGTGCGTCTTAGAACCACCCGACAAACACACCTATAATTTTCTACTCAATTTCATATATCTAATATTGGTGGAAATTCAGAGGATATAGACCGAGAGGATAGAGAGACCAAACTCCACTCGACTTGTCTCTATATACTACCATTTTGACCAAATTAGAACTACTTCTGTGCGTTAAGTCTCTTAGCCTCTGTTATTGGAATACTCTCAAGAATTTCCAGTATATTTTCAACCATTCAATCCAACATCGAAAACTTTATATAATGTCCTATTCACAAATGGGTCGACATGAATGAACTATCATGTATCCAAGATTTGATTGAGAAGATTATTAAACAGCATCCAACGGCAGTTACAGTGTCTGAGAAGGGCATCAAGAATAATTTAATTATTATTACAATTCACGGTGTGGATAGACAGGATATCCCTGAGAGTATCACACAAGTTGGAGAGGTCTCTGTACGAGACATTCCGACGCAAGTTGTCATAGAATTTAGTCAATATGGAGTCAACTGGTTAGATGGTATTCTGGTGTATGCGGAAGACAGCGTTATTGCCGACCTCGAAAACCAACTCGATGACTCCAAAATTACAGACATGATGGGAATTGACCCTCTCTGTGATGTATTTACGGAGGTGGCTGAAGAGAAAGCACAAGAAGAACTTAATAGATTGCTTGAAACAGATTGTGAGGAGGTTGATTGTGCCCTCCTCCGAGGATTAGCAGAGCAAAAAATGCCAGATGATACATTTTTCTCTCCAGACGGCGACTCCGTTGTTGAGGTGTATCAAACGGAAGGATATCAGTACCTCCTCTATACTGATGGTGGAATCTATGAGGCGTATAAGGGTTCCAGTCTGTCTCCAACAACTGTTGAAAAGATAGTAGAATCGGATTATTGGCAACCAGTCAGATAATAAAAGATAGACCAGAAGTCTGGTTAAATCAGGTTGTCGTTGAACTCAATGACTATCTCTCCATCCTCGTCAATGAGTTCAATATCAAATCCAGAATTATACTCCCTCACGAAATCGTACACCTCTTTCCGATTATTGAAACTCGACGGGTGGTGATGTATATCAAATCGGAATTTTCCTTGAACGACGATTTCAGTTCGCTTCTCGTCTGCGTTTTCTACAATGGCTAACCCACCTTCACCATCTTGACGCTTGACTCTGGCAATAGTTTCGACTTCGTTCATTCCGTCTATACTCATTTATTAGGAACACATAATTGGGTATGGATTCGAGTCGGGAACGGTTCAGATGATTTCCCAGATGAGTGTGTTTCCCGCTTGCGTTGAAGTTACTAACCCATCGTCTTCCATCTCGGTAAGTTTGGAATGGGCGGTCGTCCGATGACATCCTAACTCGTCTGCTACTTCACTGGTAGAGAGCCGGGTTCCTTCCAAGACATCGCAGATACGACTATTGTTATAGACCTCGCTGTATTCACCGGTCTCCTCGTTCCGTCGCTTGGGCACTATCTGATATATTAGTCCGTCCCTGTTTTAAATTCTCTCTGTTCAGAATGCCAATCTTTAGGTGACCATACTACATAGCGTAGTTTGGACGCAGTTATGCGGTTTCACCGGTCAAGTTGGGACTCGAAACCGATAACAAACTACTAAGCCATGCCACTTACTACATCAGAACCAGAGCAAGATAGAATCATGGACGAGAAATCTAAAGTCGCCGGTCTGATGGATGCCGACCCTGAGTACTCCTCTAATCAGGGGTCGGTGTTCAAGGGCGATAGCAAGGAACTTCTAAAGGAACTCCCCGACAACTCTATCGACCTCATTGTTACTTCACCTCCATTTGCTCTCCAGCACCAGAAAGAGTACGGGAACGAAGACCAAGATGGATACAACAACTGGTTCATGGAGTTCATCCCGGAAGTCCGGCGTGTACTCCAGCCGCACGGGAGTTTCGTCGTTGAGATTGGTGGGGCTTTCAAACGAGGATACCCTGAGCGTTCTGAGTACCAGTTCGAATTACTGAATCGGCTCGTCGATGAAGATGAAGGCGGAATGCACCTCGCTCAGGACTTCTACTGGTACAATCCCGCAAAACTCCCGAATCCGATTGAGTGGGTGAATGTTCGGAAGATCCGGGTTACTGATGCTGTGACTCACATCTGGTGGTTGACCCCTGAAATCAACAAGGACTCGGCTGTTGAGGAAGGGGAACATCCGCACCCTGAAGCAAATAACCAGAGAGTGCTTCAGGAGTACAGCGACTCTCAAAAGGAACTGCTGGAGACTGGTGAATACAACGACGGTAAACGGAGTTCTGGATGGAATATCGACTCGGAGTCCTTCGCTAACGATAACGACGGCTCGATACCCGACAACTTCATTGAAGGTATCAAAGCCAAGCCTATCTTGGAAGCCCTCGATGAAGTGCCAGCAGAGGAGTTCTTAGAATGGGTCACAGGGTCTGAAGATTTAGAGGATATTTCGGCGGCAGACCTCTGTCGGCGGCTCGGAATGGGTGGTCGGACTCCGGACAATGTGATTGAGGCTTCGAACACCGCCAGCAACACACACTACCTCAAGATGTGCCGGAAGTTCGATGTTGATGCTCACCCCGCCCGGTTCCCTCGGCAGATTCCGGAGTTCTTCATTGATTACCTGACTCCGAACCCGCCGTATGATGACTGGACACAGGGGCATCTGGACAAGCCGATTGTACTGGACATCTTCGCAGGAAGCAACCTGACAGGTTCAATTGCGGAGCAGAAGGGTCGGTACTGGCTTGGATTCGAGCGTGAGCAGAAATACATCGACGGGTCTCAGTTCCGCTTCCTCACGGAGGGTGAGATTAGCCAGCGGATGGACAACGACCAGAGCGGTTTCGGTGACTTCCCTGAAATCGGAGAGTAGCCTCCCGAACTCAATCACTCAAAGTCCGTAATTTCTGCGGTGACCTCTGCTGTGGTCGCATCTTCCATCGCCTCTTCTATATCATCCTGATACTCAGATAGAATCTCGTCTTCTCGTTCGTCACCAACTTCGTCGTCGTCCTCATCCTCCTCAACCATATCTCGCTCTCCAATCCGCTTTCGGTTGTGGATTCGTCGGGACTTCCCCCGGAGGACATTGTGGAGTTGGTTCGGGTTGTTGTCCAGGTCTTCGAGGTCATCTACCTCCAAGAAGACGATAGCGATGTTCTCCTGATTCATTATCCTGTTCGCAAATCGTCGTGCGTCAGTTGTCACTCCGCCACGAGCAACCATCAGGATAGTATTCGTCTTCAGGAGTCGAGAGATACCGACTTCACGAGCGACATGTTTCGTCTGGAGGTTCCCTTTGATGTTCTTACACTGGATTTGGACTCGGTTGTAGGTCAACCCGATTTTATCCATCACAACATCCACTTCACTCCCACCAGTCTCTCGACCTCGAACCCGCCAAGCCACGAACTCAAGTCCAAGCATCCGACCCAGTTTCACCGAGAGCGTCTCCAAGGCGACACCCTTGTCATAGGTTGAGTCTGAGTCCATGTCCTCGAACAGCTCAGAGTACGACTTTCTGAGAACCTGTCGAGGAACGCCAGACCGTTCCGATAAGTCTTCTAAGACCGGCTTCAGGACTTCTGCCTCAAACCGGTCGCCCGGTTCAATCCAGTTCGCCTTTCCATCAACATGCTCCCATTCGATGAATCCCTTTTCTTCGAGCGGGTTTAGGAGTCGGTTGCTAATCTTGGACTGGCTGATGCTGACGCCGTAGGCGTCCTCAGCAATCTGTTTGACAACACTGTTCTTTATCCGCCCATCCGGGTTGATGAGGGCTAACGCTCGGAGGAATGCCCGCTCCCTCGCATCGAGGCTATCCAGTTCCAGAATCGTTTCCGAGTCAACACCAATCAGTTCCTCAATCTTCGAGCGGTCAATCTTGTAGTGGTGTGTGTTCGTATTGATGAACCCCGCTTTGCTCATCCACGCTCGCATCTGGCTCCAGTGATTGGAGGTCTCGTCAATGTGGAAGTCGTACTGCTTCCGGAACTCATCCTTCACATTCTCGTTAACCGTTCGCTTTCCCTGTGCTTCGAGGTCTTCAACAATCTCTATGCCCTTGAGACCGTGACGCTCTTGGAGGATGTGCTGGGCGAATCGGTCATAGAGTTCTTCTGGGTCATCCCGCAGCTCCAAGAGTTCCTCCCCGACCTCGTTAAACTCGAAGTCGTCGTTCATAATCCGATACCCATTCGTAGCCATCCCTGTCCGAACGGTGAACGCTCGGTCTGGGTTTGGGAAAAAAAGGTCTTCTATCGCTTCATCGAATCCATCTTTATCACCTACAAACTGCTCGGCTAAGTCCAGTAGAACGGATAGTTCCTCATCCTGATGCTCGATGTCGTAAGCATCTAAATCCGCACTTTCGAGGTCGATTTGGGCAGGAGAGAATGCGTCTCCAACTGGCAAATCTGTTTTCTGTCTCGCCATGACCAAACCCCATCATGCCATACATAAAGCTGTTATCCCTGAAATATAGTTCAAACAACCTCGCATGAACCGTCATCTGAACGGAGACCAAATATATCTACATTCTCTTTTCTTCAATAGGTCTGAGGGGAACCTCTCGAAATCTTATACACAGTGCTCGTGGGCGACCTCATTAATCCAGCAGGGAGTTCCAGAGTCGAATATAATGAAGTGGGTCGGATGAGAGAGGGATGAGAACTTCAGAGACCATTACTTCGAGGAATCAGACGAACAGATAGAACGGCAGTTACAGGGTGTTAGCGGGTTCTGATTCGGTGGAGGATGTCATTTAGGAAGACATCGAACCCGTCGTTCGTGTCGAATGTGTACGATTCAGACTCTGCTATCCACGCTTCTATATCTTCTTCGTTCCCGATAAGTACAGCATCAGCCTCTGAAACAGTAGAGACGAGACTCACATTAGGATACTGTTCGACCACAGCATCGACTTCGAGGTCTTCGAGGTCTCCGAGTACAACGAACGAAACTGTGTCATCTTCCATAGACGAGCATAATGCGGGTGTGTGATATACAGTTCGATTTACACCTCTTCGGTACACCACTTTCGTAAGACTGAGCGAATTACTTCGAGGTCAGAATTTCGACAGATAGAGAGTTGAGGAACTCCGTTTCCTTTGTGATTCTTCTCCAGTTCGAACCCGCTATTTTCTCGCCTGTATAGGGTGATTCTGTGCCCGTTCGACTCGCATTTGTAGAGAGCAATGACTGACGGATGCCCAGAGGATAAACGACTGATGCGTCGATAGGTTCCAATCCGTTCTGGCAGGTCTCTCTGCCCATCTGGAACCGCTGAAATCATACCGAACCCTACCCCTGCCGCCGTTTTAATCAGTTTCCTTCTATCCATTGTGAGGGTTGACTCGTTCAGTTGGAAGGTCTCCGCTGGCGTACTCTGCGTAATAATGGGCGAGCGTCGTGTAGGTGTGTACACAAAACGAAGTCTCGTATGACCACACATCACCAGAGTCCAGTTTGATGTCCGCCGCTCTGTTTTCTCGTTCACACGAGCAACGAGAGAACATCGCAATGCCATCTCGGATTCCGAGGATTACAGTCTGGTCTCCACACCGCCACCGTTGGTACTCGTTGATAACTGGTTCAGACATTCTTACAGTCCGAAGTCCAGTCGAATGTTTTCCAACTCTTCCTGCTCCTCCCTCAACAATACCAAATTGTACCTTTCAGGGTAATCTGGAGCCTCGATAGACTGTCGAGGCAGTCGGGCATCCATCCGATTCACAGCGTCTATTTCGCCCGTCTCACGCTCGTATGTGAGATACTGGACGACCTCCTCTCGTTTCTCCTCATTCATGACAAACCGAATCTGAATCGTGTCGGAGAGAACGCCGAGCGAAAGCGACTCCACATATTCAGAATCGGGTATCTGATACCATTCACTCAGAAACTTCACGAACCCCCCTGTAAACGCAACTCCAAGACCTCCGAGGAATGCCCGCCGAAGCATTATCCGAAGACACCTCCTGCGGCACCAACTCCGAACGGGAGAAGCATCCAACCCATCACGATACCCGTAGCCACAGACGACCCAGAAACAACGCTATAATACCCTGTGAGAGAAGCCATTAGCAGATAGTATGCCATCCATCCTTTGCTATTCATCAACCAGTACACGCACCCAAATGCGACCGTCCAACCGATGATAACAGCCCACGCCAGAACTCCCATTACTGCTCACCAAACAGAGCCGTGAAGAGGTCTCTCTGTTCGATAACTTCGTATTCTCCAGCGAGGTGGTGTTTCATTATGCTCTCCATCTCGGGGGAAAGTTCCTCCACGAGTTCATCTACATCCATCTCGTTGGACTGAGCAGAGACCTTCAAATCGCAGGCTTTCAGAGTTACCTTATTCGGTTTGTTTTGGTTGCCTACGGTGGTGTTAGTGGCTGTTTTGCTATTGCCGTCGCTACCCGCTGGGGAATCCTCGCTATCAGACATTACACCTTACAGTACGACCGCAGGGTTATTGAAAGTGTAGCTCATGCGACAGTAATTTTCAGATTCTAGGAATTACGGTCTATACCTCTTGTCCGCCTCTTTAACATCGTCCTCCCTGAAATGAAGATACTTACGAGTAATGTCGATATCAGAGTGCCCCATGAGTGTCTGTAAGTACACCAGCGGCATCCCTTTTTTGACCCTATTAACGGCGTAAGAATGCCTGAATGTGTGTGCTGTAACTTTGTTACGAGGTCTTCCAGACTGGTCTGTATAGACGACCTCCTGTACACCAGCAGGCTCCGCTATCTCTCGTACTATTTCAGAGACCCTACCTACCGCCATACTCGGAGCCTGCTTAGTAACGAGGAGGTATCCCTGTTCGTCATCCTCCACGCCCAGATACGCCGACCTGCCACCTTTATCGAGCCACTTTCGAAGGAGTCCAGCAAACTGACGGTTATAGTACACCGTCCGCTTTTTTGCCGATTTGAGTTTCGCAGATTTCGCAGTCTCGACAACTATACTGTGGTCATCTCGGTCAATATCTTCAATCTGGATATCAACTGCTTCAGAGGCTCTTACACCAGTATTCCACAACAGACGAAGGAGTAACTCATTGCGGAGTTTACCGCACTCTGAAAGCATCTGCTGGTAGTCATCTGGCGTGATATACCGTACCTCCGTGCTTTCGTTAATTCTGGTGTCCGAATAGCCTTTGAGGTTGACCGACTCGACTGGATTTTCGTCCACCTCATTGCGATTTGCCGCATACTCGTAGTATGCGGATACAATATACACCTTCGCACGGATACTTCTCGGTGCGTAATCGTCCAACAACAGAGTGTCTATCCAATCCTCAATATGATATGGCTCAACGCTCTGAACATCCAGACCTAATCCGTTCAAATACTCTCGAAACTGCCGTAAGGCTACTCTTCGGTTTTTTAATGTATTTTCTGCGTGCCGAGCCTCTGTCCGACTCAAAAAATCATCGACCGACATTACTCAGTTTCCTCGATATAGTCGATAATCTCGTCTTTAGACATATCTACCAGACGGTTGCGTACTAACTCTATATTACGCATATTTGGACGAATAACAGCGTTATCCGTCCAGTCCCACATTGCCTCCCGTACTGCCTGCTCTACAACTTTCTCGATTACTGGGGCAAAATCCGAGTGGATGAAGCCTTCTAAATCATCTTCCTGTAAATTCTCAGTTCTGAGTGCTTTCAACTCTGTATCAATACTGCCGAGGTCTGACTCTAACGAGTCAATCCCTGCGATTATCTCATCCATATCATCACCCACTCCCGCACCCTGTTGAGCCTCGGTGGCTATCTCTGACTCTACGGTACTCCGAACCAAATCACTCACAGAATCAAATCGGGGGTCGTCCTCGGCATAGTCTGACCAGCGTGTTTTTTGCTCATCAGAGACTACGACCTGTATCCGTGGCATACACCCGACAACGCACCGAGATTAAAAATAAGTTGTGTACGATATACACACGATATGAGTGACTGGACGGAGAAGTACCGCCCGAGCACGCTCTCGGAGGTCCGCGGCAACGACAAGGCCCGCGACGCGTTCGCGGAGTGGGCGCGGTCGTGGGACGACCACCGCGAGGCCGTCGTTCTCCACGGGAGCCCGGGCGTCGGGAAGACGAGCGCGGCCCACGCGCTCGCGAACGACATGGGGTGGGAGACGGTGGAGCTGAACGCCTCCGACCAGCGCACCGCCGACGTCATCGAGCGCTTCGCGGGCCGGGCCGCCCGAAACGCCACCCTCGGCGGGAGCGCGGCCGGCGGCGGCGCGACCGGCGGCGACACGGCCTCCCGCCAGCTCGTCATCTTGGACGAGGCCGACAACATCCACGGCAACTACGACCGCGGGGGCGCCTCGGCGATCACGAAACTGGTCAAGGAGTCGGGCCAACCGATCGTCCTCATCGCCAACGACTACTACGACATGGCGCGGGGGCTCCGGAACGCCACCCAGGAGATCGAGTTCCGCGACGTCTCCGCGCGCTCCATCGTCCCCGTTCTCCGCGACGTCTGCCGGAAGGAGGGGATCGAGTTCGAGTCGGACGCGCTCGAACGGATCGCGGAGCGCAACCGCGGCGACCTCCGCGGCGCGATCAACGACCTGCAGGCCGCCACGGAGGGACGAGATTCGATCGCGGTCGAGGACGTCGTCACCGGCGACCGCGACAAGGCGCTGGGCCTGTTCCCGTTCCTCGACGCGGTCCTGAAGGAGGAGTCGGCGGAGGAGGCGCTCCAGTCGGCGTACGCCGTCGACGAGACGCCGGACGACCTCACGAAGTGGATCGAGAACAACGTCCTCGACGTGTACGACCCGACGGAGTCGGTCCGCGCGTACGACTTCCTCGCGAACGCCGACGTGTGGCTGGGTCGGGTGCGCGCCACGCAGAACTACACCTACTGGCGCTACGCCACGGACAACGCCGCCGCCGGGGTCGCCGCCGCGCGCGACGGGGAGAAGGGCGGGTGGACGCGCTACGGCCGTCCGCAGTTCTGGAGCTCATCCGACGCGACCGCGGACGAAGTCGTCGGGCGGATCGCCGCCGAGAGCGGGTGCAGCGTCGCGACCGCGCGCCGCGAGGTGCTCCCGTTCCTGCAGGCGGTCACCCACCACTGCAAGCCCCGCGAGCTGACGGTCGCGATGGCGGCGGCCTACGACCTCGACGAGACGGGAGTCGCCTTCGTCACCGGTTCCGGCGAGTCGACGAACAAGGTGGAATCGATCGTCGCGGACGCGCAGGCGCTCCGCGAGGAGCGGATGGAGGACCACGCCGAGGGGGCGTTCGCCGGCGGCCGCCGCGGGGCGGACGCGGTCGAGTCGCCGGACGGCGACGGTGAAGCCGACGAGGTCGGCGACCGCACCGCTGACGACGAGAATACCGACGACGACACCGCTGACGGCGAGAATACCGACGACGATGACGACGGTCAGGCGGGGCTCGGCGACTTCGTCTAAGCGAACGCGAGGCGGTGTCGACGATTGGGTCGCCGCGACGAGACATTCATTCACTCACCTACTCACTCACCTACTCACTCACTCGGCGGCGGTTCCGAACCGCTGGACGAACTGAGGCCGTCGGTTCGGGAATCGACGTCACCGTTCGGTGCAGCGTCGACGGTCGGTCTCCTCGGGTTCGATGAGGTCGACACCGGTGAACTCGAACCGGGCGCCGCCCGCCCGGCTCTCGGTCGCCGACACCTCCCAGCCGTGGGCCTCCGCGATGCGGTCGACGATGGCGAGTCCGAACCCCGTCCCGTCCTTATTGGTCGAGTGTCCCGGGTCGAAGACCGCGTCGCGTTCCGCGGGATCGATCCCCTCGCCGTCGTCGGCGACGTAGAATCCGTCCGACAGCCGTCCCACGAACACCCGGAGCGACGGGTCGCGGTCCGCGTCCCCGAACGCGTCGCCCTCGGAAACGGAGGCGGAGTCGGCGGTCTCGGAGTCGGCGTCGCCGCTCGACGCCCCGCCGGTCTGCTCGACGGAGTCGACCGAGAGCGGGTCTTCCGCCCCGTGTTCGATCGCGTTACGGAAGAGGTTCTCCAACGCCTGTCGAAGCCGGCTCCGGTCGCACTCGACGGTCGGGAGTGAGTCGTCCACGACGAGGGTGACGCGTTCCGGAGCGTCGACCGTCCGCCACGCCCGATCCACGACGCCCCGGAGATCCGTCACCGCGGTCTCCTCGACGGTTCGCCCCTCACGGGCAAGCGCGAGGAGGTCGGAGATGAGGTCGTCCATGTAGTCGAGCGCGTCGTGAGCGCGGTCCAACCGCTCGACGGCCGCGTCGCCCTCGAGGTCGCGGGCCAGTTCGATGTTTCCGACGGCGACGGAGAGGGGGTTCCGCAGGTCGTGTGAAACCACGCTGGCGAACTCTGCGAGCTGCTCTCGCTGCTGTTCGAGCCGGTTACGACGCTGGACTCGGTCAGTAGCCGGAAAGAGATAGCCGACGACGTCGCCGCTCTCGTCGCGGGCGCCCCGCTCGTGGACCCACTCGGGATCGTCGTCGCCCGCGAGCCGATACGTCACGTCGACTCCGCCCGCCTCGAGGGCGTCGCGGAGCCGATCTCTATCGTCCGGCTCGACGCCCCGGAGCCAGTCGGCTCGCGGCAGCGCTTCCAGGTTCAGGTCTGACTCGCCGGCGGTCTCGACGACGAATCTCGTCGGGTCGCCGTCCGGTCGCCGATACGCGACTCCGGGTCGACGATTCATCGGCTGCGTCACACCGGACACACCTTACTATAGAATAATAAACCTTTCTCAAATATCAGTTATATTATTGGTTGTGCTGTCGACCGTGTTTCATAATACGCATCTAAAAACCGTTAAAAGAGGTCTCTGTGGGTGAAACAAAGGTCGGAGTCGATTCCGTCCGATATCATGTCACACGCGGATCACGTGTCTGACGCCGTGGTCCGCGTGACGGCCTGCGGCGTCTATCGGAGCGACCGGCACGTGTGGGCCGGATACGGGAAGTGGGCCGGGTGACCGCGTCGCCCCCTGCTCGATCGGCGCCGGCTCATCGCTCGGTGACGGTTCATCGATCGGCGCCGGTTCATCGATCGATCCGGTCAGTCGCCGCGGACGGGTTCCGCCGTCGTCCCCTCCGATCCGACGCCCCTGACCGCCCAGACGGCGCCGATAGCGAGCGCGGCGGCGACGCCGAGCGCGACGAGGTTGAGCCGCTGCCAGAACGGGGTGTACAACACAAGGTCGCGGCCTAAGAGGAGGGTCCCCACCAGCGCGGCCATCGACCCGGCGGCGAGCAGACGGACGGTCCTCGCGGTCGACCGATCGAGTCCCGGGTAGCCGGTTCGGACGGCCTCGGTGGCGTACGCGACGGCCGCGACGAGCCCGAGGTGTCCGGCGAGCCCGGTCGCGTAGAAGCCCGCCTGCGCGCCCGGCGAGTAGGTGACGAACGGGACCGCCCGCGAGAACACCGCGCTGGCGACGATCCCGACCGCGGCGACCCCGATCGCTAGCCGGAGCAGCCGCGGGGAGCCGCGACCGCCGCCCCAGATCGTCGCCAGTCCGAGCAGCGTGAATATCGCCAGCGCGACGATCAGGTGCGCCGCGTGCGTCGACACCGTGTACCCGCCGGGGACGAGCCCGCCGAGAGTAACGGTGATCGCGCCGACCGTGATCTGCAGCGGGAGGATCGCGACCGCGAGCGTCGCCGCCAGCCGGGTCCGGCGGTCTCGACCCCCGAACCACGTCCAGCCGGCGACGCCAATGATGAGGAATCCGGTGACCAT
>ENA-ORDC01001969-ORDC01001969.1-marine-metagenome-genome-assembly--contig:-NODE-1969-length-13629-cov-3.207718_pt1 | contig 13629 bp, 13 predicted proteins | sample MGYA00237783_ERZ508515 | MGnify/ENA primary metagenome ERZ508515 (study PRJEB26186, sample SAMN06268792) | marine metagenome | isolation source: Eden Landing Ponds, San Francisco, CA, USA | place... | reverse complement strand
GTTCGGCCGCAACTCCTACCCCGGCCTGTTCCGCGCCGGCGCCAAGCGCTGGGGCCGGCAGCGCGTGCATCCGGCGCTGCAGTTCGCCGCCGGCACCCGCGAGGGACCGCCGCTCGCCGCCCGGCTGACGCACTACGGCTTCCGCAACCTGGGCGACCTGCTGGCCAAGCTGAACGGCTATTCCGAGGCCCGCGCCGCCGACCTGCGCGCGGCCGGCGATCCGGGCTCGGCGCTCGACAACTACCGGCGTCTGGTCTCGCGCTTCTGCAAGTGCTTCCTCGCCCGCAAGGGCTATCGCGAGGGCGGCGTCGGCTTCCTGATCGCACTCTGCGCCGGCCTGTTCCCGCTGTTGTCGCACCTGAAGGCGCGGCACGATCCGCAGCCCCAGCCGGCCGCCGAGCCCACCGCCGAAGCCGACGACGCCACCAATGCCGCCGCGGCCGACGCCAACCGGCCGCCGCGCCACCAGAAAGGAGCCTGAGCCATGCGCCGCCACCGCATCGCCGCCATTCCCGGAGACGGCATCGGCTCCGAAGTCGTCGCCGCCGGCCTCGAGGTGCTGCACGCGCTGCAGCGCCGCGACGGCGGCTTCGAGCTCGAGGTCGAGGAGTTCGACTGGGGTTCCGAGCGCTACAAGCGCACCGGCGCGATGATGCCGGCGGACGGCCTCAGCCAATTGCGCGGCTACGACGCGATCTACTTCGGCGCCGTCGGCGACCCCGAGGTGCCGGACCACGTCACCCTGTGGGGCCTGCGGCTGGCGATCTGCCAGGGCTTCGACCAGTTCGCCAACGTCCGTCCGGCCCGCATCCTGCCGGGAATCGAGCCGCCGCTGCGGCGCTGCCAGCCCGGCGACATCGACTGGGTGATCGTGCGCGAGAACAGCGAGGGCGAGTACGCCGGCGCCGGCGGCCGGGTGCACCAGGGCCGGCCCGAGGAGGTCGGCACCGAGCTGGCGGTGTTCACCCGCGCCGGCGTCGAGCGGATCATGCGCTTCGCCTTCGAGCTCGCCCGCGGCCGCGACCGCAAGCACCTGACCTGCGTCACCAAGTCGAACGCGCAGCGCTACGGCATGGTGCTGTGGGACGAGGTGTTCGCCGAGGTCGCCGCGGACTATCCCGACGTCGCCACCGACAAGGTGCTGGTCGACGCCATGACCACGCGCATGGTGCTGAAGCCGCAGGCGATCGACACGGTGGTGGCGACCAACCTGCACGCCGACATCCTGAGCGACCTGGCCGCGGCGCTGACCGGCAGCCTGGGCGTGGCGCCCACCGCCAACCTGAACCCGACCGGCGCCCACCCCTCGATGTTCGAGCCGATCCACGGCTCCGGCTTCGACATTACCGGCCAGGGCATCGCCAACCCGGTCGGCACCTTCTGGACCGCGGCGATGATGCTGGACCACCTGGGCGAAACCGCCGCCGCCCGCACCCTGATGGACGCGGTCGAACGCGTCCTGGCCACCGGCGAGGCCTTCACCCCCGACCTCGGCGGCGACGCGACCACGCGCGCCGTCACCGACAAGGTAATCGCGGCGATCGAGGGGGCGAACGCGTGAGAGGTGGCCCGGGCGTCGGCGTCAGCCGGGCCCGATCCTTCGACGTTGCTCAGGATGAGCGGATGGCACGACCGGCTCATCCTGAGCCTGTCGAAGGACTGAGCCCTACGCTCCACTGCTCATCCTGAGCCCCATCGAAGGACGGGCCCTCGCCGGCGCCGCGCGTTGCTGCTTCGACTCGGCTCTGCGGGCCGGCTCAGCATAAGCCTGCCGTGTACCCGCCCCTGGTCAGCCCGCCCGAGCTCATCCCGAGCCTGTAGAAGCTCATCATGAGCTTGCGGCCGCGCCGGCGTGGGGCCCTTCGAGACGGCCCTTCGGGCCTCCTCAGGATGACACTGGAGAGAATGCTTCAGAGTATAGTGTCATGGTGAGGAGCCGCCCGCAGGGCGGCGTCTCGAACCACGCCTGCACAGCCATAGGCGCCGCCGGACGCCCGCCTGGACGCCGGCGCCCGCCGCCCCTATATCGCAGGCCGACGGCAACGTCCGCGCACCCAGGAGGCCGAGGCATGACCGCAGAGGCGGTGGTGCGGCGCGGGCTGCCCTCGCGCATGCGCCGGCAGATCGAGTTCGCGCTGCTGTACCTGACGGTGCCGGGGCTGCACGTCGCGTACTACGAGCAACTCGGCACCTTCGCGCCGCTGGCGGCGATGGTGGCCGTCGGCGTGGTGCTGCTGGCGCTCACGCCGGGCTTCGCCTGGCGCGAATTGGTGGACCTGCGCAGCCTGCGCGGCCACGGCCCGACGGCGATGGCCTTCGTCGCGGTCGCCACGGCGGCGATCTTCGGCTGCGTGCTGTGGCTGGTGCCGCACCAGCTGTTCGCCTTCCCGCGCTACGCCACCGGAACCTGGGCGATGGTGATGCTGCTGTACCCCTGGGCCTCGGTGCTGGGGCAGGAGCTGATCTACCGGCCGCTGTTCTTCAAGCGCTACGGCGACCTGTTCCCGGCCGCCTGGGTGCTGGTGCTGGCGAACGCCGCGGCGTTCGCGCTGGTGCACGCGTTCTACCAGAACTGGGTGGCGGTGACCCTGACCTTCGCCGGCGGCCTGATCTTCGCCGAACTGTACCGCCGCACCGGCTCATTCCCGCTGGTGTTCGTGCTGCACGCGCTGGCCGGCCAGATCATCTTCACCAGCGGACTCGGCATCTTCTTCTACCACGGGGCGATTCCGGGGTAGAGGACCTGCTGGCCAGCGTGCTGAGCGCGTCGACGCAGCCGATCCGGCGAGGTTGACCTACGAACGCTCTAGTTTCCTACCTCACCCTCTTCCGAATAGTGTAGGCCGGCATTTTTTCAGATGCATCTTCGGCCATTTCCCTTTCCAGCGATGGTCGGACGCATGCTACCCGTGTCATTCGTAGGGCGGGCGCCAGGGGAATACGCCGTTTCTAGTAAAAAGTATTCTGATCGGCTCCCGTAACCGCGCGAAAAGCAACAAGAGTCAGGGAGAACAACGATGCGAAAATTTGCAACGACCGTCGTATGTGCAGCGGCAATGCTCGGCACGACGAGCGCCAACGCGGAAACGCTGACCGCGGGCGTGGAGGCGGCATTCCCGCCCTGGGCCTACGTCGAAGGGGGTGAGTACAAAGGCATCGCCATCGACGCCATGCGCGCCATCGCCGAAGAGCAGGGCATGGACGTAGAGTTCAAGGACCTGCCTTGGCCTTCGCTGATCCCCGCTCTCGCCAAAGGCAAGATAGACATCCTGGTCACTGGGCTCAACGTAACGCCCGACCGGGCCAAGGTGCTCGACTTCTCGATTCCCTGGTGGGAGAACGACGATGAAGTGCTGGTGACCGAGGACTCCAACCTCAACGTCGTCACGGCACTCTGTTGCGGCCAGACTGTCGGCGCGCAAGGCGGTTCGACCCAGTTCACCTGGATCGAAGAAAATCTGGTGAACGCCGACACCGGCGTCGAGATGCGCGGTTACGAGGACTACGTGACCGCGGTGGAGGACATGAAAACCGGCCGCCTCGATTCCGTCGTCACCAGCACGGACACCGCGCAAACGCTGATCTCGAAGGGCCAACCGATCAAGATTGTTGGCACGATTCAGCAGAATCAGCCGCAAGCCCTGGCCGTGCAGGAAGGTGATCCACACGAGCTTCTCGCGAAGATCAACAAGGGAATCATGGCGATCTACAACTCCGGCCAGTGGGGCGAAATCATGCACCGCTATCAGCCCGGCGTGCAGATCCGGCAAATCCCAACCACGATGCCGGACTACGTCGATTCCTACGAGAAGCCGATCCCGGGCTACTCGAACTAACCGATCGGTCTGAGAGCTGCAGCGCGGAGAACGCTCATGATATGGGAAATCATCTGGGATCAGATGCCCCACCTGTTACATGGCCTCTCGGTCGCGCTGCAGCTCTTGGCCTGTCTCCTCCTGGTGGGGATCGCTCTTGGCCTCACGATCGCCCTGATCGAGGTCTACGGACACTGGTCCCTGCGGTTTCTCTGTACCGTTTTCGAGCGGGTATTTCGCGGCATCCCAGCCGTTGTCCTGCTGCTGCTGTTCTACTACGGCGTAACCGATTTCATCGAGATGACATCCTTCATGGCTGCGGTGACGGCGCTCGGCCTACGTTCAACGGCCTATCAGTCGCAAATATTTCGCGGCGCCATTCAGTCGGTGCCCCCAGGGCAATTGGCCGCGGCCCAGTCGATGGGCATGAGCAAGGCCAAGGCAGTCCGCGAGATCGTGCTGCCGCAAGCTTTGCGCCACGCGATCGGCCCGTGGACCAACGAATACTCTTCGGAACTCAAGGCAACTTCGCTTGCCTACGTGATCGGGGTCGTCGAACTGACCCGTCAAGGCAAGTACATCATCTCCAGCACCCAGGGGAACGTGCTGATCGTGTTCGGCGTGGTGGCGCTGATGTACTTCGTCGTGAACCGCGCCGGCAACTGGGGCCTTTACCGCTTCGAGCGGGCCGTCACCGTTCCTGGCTTCGAGAGGAGAGCATCGTGAGTGCGCTGCTGAGCGTGCAGGAGATCCGCAAGGCCTATCGCGAGGAAGAGGTCCTCAAGGGCGTCTCGCTAGAACTCGACAAAGGCACCACCAAGGTGGTCATGGGCCCTTCCGGGACCGGCAAGTCGACCCTGCTTCGCTGCATTAACTACCTGACTCCGCCAGATGCGGGCCGCGTCTGGCTGGACGGCGAAGAATTGACCCGACGCAACCTGAACAGGCTGCGCGAGGACATCGCGTTCGTCTTCCAGGACTTCAATCTGTTCACGCACCTCCGTGCGATCGACAACGTCCGTCTGGGCCCGCGTAAGATCCGCGGCCACTCCAAGAAGCGTGCTGACGAGATCGCGCGCCGCGAGCTTGAACGCGTTGGCATGAGCGACAAGGCCCAGTCCTATCCGGCCGAATTGTCAGGCGGCCAGCAGCAGCGCGTTTCCATCGCCCGGGCGCTGGCTATGGAACCCAAGGTCATCCTGTTCGACGAGCCGACCTCCGCGCTGGACCCGGAGCTTACCGGCGAGGTCGTTGCAGTAATGAAGCTGCTGGCCTCGGAGGGCATGACCATGCTGCTGGTGAGCCACGAGGTGAGCTTCGCGCGCTCTGCGGCCGACGAGATTGTTTTCATGGAGGGAGGTCACATCGTCGAGCAAGGTCGGCCCTCCGAGTTGTTCGCCAATCCTCAGAACCCACGCACACGGCGCTTTCTGCAGATGATCACGGACCATCATGACCCGGACACGCCGGATCGGTTGGCAGGAGCCGCACGGTGAACGAGTTCCTGGACTTCGCCGCGGAGCATCTGCCCTACATTCTCGCCGGCGTGCCGACCACGCTCGCCCTCTGGGCGATTGCTATCACATTCGGTTTCTTTTTCGGTCTTGTACTAGCCTGGTGCCGAATCTACGCGCCCGCTCTGCCATACTGGGCCGCGACGACCTATATTGAGGTGTTCCGCGGCACGCCGATGCTGGTTCAGATGCTTTTCATCTATCTTGGGCTGCCGGAAATCGGCATTACGCTCGACCCGTTCAGCTCGGCTGCCGTCGCTATTGGTCTCAACACCTCGGCCTATCAGGCCGAGTATTTCCGCGGCGCGATCCAGTCGATCCCGTTGGGACAGATGAACGCGGCCCGGTCGATGGGCATGACCGATCTGCAGGGACTGATCTACGTCGTACTGCCGCAGGCTCTGCGTCGGGTTATCCCGCAATGGTCGAACGAGGCCATCCTGGAACTGAAGTTTACTTCCATCGCTTTCGCCGTTGGCGTCACCGAACTTACCGCCCGAGCCGAAACGATCGGGTTCAAGACCTTCCGGTTCTTCGAAATCTTCTTAATCGTTGCTGCAGTCTATCTAGTTCTGACGGCCACCGTCGCGCAAATCCTCCAATTCGTGGAACGCCGCACCGCGGTGCCCGGCCTGTCACTCCAGTCCCAGTAGCACTGCCCGAGCCGACCGACGTTCTCCACAACCCTACCCCCCGACCCGCGCCTCCAGCGCGTCTAGGAAGTCGCGGATGCGGTGAGCGTTGGTGCCCAGGTCGCTGATGCCGACGCGGCTGGCCGAGCGGACGTCGACGCGCACGCCGCCGTCCTCGGTCTCGCGCAGGCGGATCGCTACGTCGTCCTGGAAGCCGAACCAGAAGGTCTCGGCGGTCGCCTCGATTCGGCCCTCCTGGGGCTCGGCGGCGGCGATCGTCCAGCCGGCCTCGCGCGCCTGCGCCAGCGCCGCGTCGAACACCGCCCGCCGGGGCGCCTGCAGCACCAGCGGCTCGACCCAGGGATAGGCCTGGTGCTGCTGCTGCGCCGTCTCGCCGCCGGGGTACTCCACCGCGTTCATCGCCTCCGATCGCGGTTCGACGAGCGCGACGAACGGCGGCGGGCTCTCGGTATCCGTCGTGATGTCGTGGATCGGGGGCACCGACCCGGCGTGCTGCATGTGGCTCAGCGGCACCGCGACGATTCCCAGCGCCGCCAGCATCACCACCGCCGCCCAGAGGATCAGCCGGCCGCGGCGCATCAGCAGCGCCGAGACGAAGGCCACCAGCCCGACCGCGAAGGCGCCCAGCGCCCCGTAGGCGGCGTACTGCAGCACCGCGAACCCGGTCTGGAAGCGCCACCAGCCCCATTGCGTGCCCAGGCCCGCCAGCGCGGCCCCGGCGCCCGCCAGCACCACGAAGGCGACGCCGCACCAGACCAGAAAACCGGCGAGGTGCAGTTGCCGCGGCGTGTAGGTATCGCTGTCGTCGGGCTGCGCCATGATGGCCGCGCCTTTCCGCGGGAGATGGAAGGGTTACTCGGCCGCCTCGGCCGGCGTCCGAACGTCGCTGCGCTTGGCCTCGGCGCGGGCCTGCGCCGCCTCGACGATCGCGTACGCCTCGGCGATGCGCTCGGCCGGGGCGTCGTCGGCGCGGGTGGTCTCGCTCAGATGCCGGCGGAAGTGGCGCGCGCCCGGCAGGCCGGCACACAGCCCCAGCAGGTGGCGCGCGACCCGCTTCACCGGCACGCCGTCCGCGCGCTGCCGGGCGGCGTAGGCCACCAGCGCGTCGACCGCCTGCGCGCGCGTCGGCGCCGCGCCGGCGGCGCCGAAGATGCGCGCGTCCGCCTGCGCCAGCACCCACGGCGTGTGATAAGCGGCGCGGCCCAGCATCACGCCGTCGACGCCCGCGGCGAGATGCGCCTCGGCCGCGTCGAGGTCGGGCACGCCACCGTTCAGCACGATCTCCAGCTCCGGCCGCGCCTGCTTGAGCCGATACACACGGTCGTAGTCCAGCGGCGGCACCTCGCGGTTCTGCTTCGGGCTCAGGCCCTGCAGCCAGGCCTTGCGGGCGTGGATCGCGAAAGAGCGGCAGCCGGCGGCGGCCACCGCATCGACGAACGCCAGCAGGTGCTCGAAGCTGTCGGTGGCGTCGACGCCGATCCGGGTCTTCACCGTCACCGGCACGTCGACCGCGCGGATCATCGCGGAAACGCCGGCCGCCACGGTGTCCGGCTCGGCCAGCAGGCAGGCGCCGAAGCGGCCGGTCTGCACCCGGTCGGACGGGCAGCCGACGTTCAGGTTGATCTCGTCGTAGCCCCAACGCTGGCCGATCTCGGCCGCGCGGGCCAGCTCGTCCGGATCGTGTCCGCCCAGCTGCAGCGCCACAGGGTGCTCCGCCGGATCGAACGCCAGCAGCTTGTCGGGATCGCCGTGCAGCACCGCGCCGGTGGTCACCATCTCGCTGTACAGCAGCGCGCGCCGGCTGATCCGCCGCAGGAACCAGCGGCAGTGCCGGTCGGTGCAGTCCATCATCGGCGCCACCGACAGCCGGCGGTCGAGCGGCGCGGGCGTAGGAGTGGCCGGGGTCTCGGTCATGATCCCTTATATAAGGGCGATGGGCGGTCCGGGAAAACACGCGGCGCGCGGATTTGCGGTCGCGTTGAAGTGCCGACGATGTCAGCCCCCTGCGACCGCCTTCATGCCGAGGGGAGCCCGCCGAGCGGCGGCGAGCTCCCAAACCCAGCTAGGCCGCCCGCATGCTGGCCAGCAGCTCGTCCAGGTTGCCGCGCAGGCGCTCGGCCTGCTGGCCCAGCTCGGCGACCGAGCGGCTGACCTCGTGGGCGACCTCGTCGGTCTCGCCGACGGCGGTCTCGACCTCCGAGATGCGCTCGCTGACGCTCTGGGTGGCGCCGGCGGCGTCCTGCGCGCTGCGCGCGATCTCGCCGGTGGAGGCGCCCTGCTGCTCGACGGCGGCGGAGATCGAGCCGGCGATCTCGTCGACGCTGCCGATCCGCTCGACCACCGCGCCGATGGCGCCGACCGCCTGCTTGGTCTCGTCCTGGATGCGCGAGATCTGCTGCGAGATCTCCTGCGTCGCCTTGCTGGTCTGCTCGGCCAGCTGCTTGACCTCGCCGGCGACCACCGCAAAGCCCTTGCCGGCCTCGCCGGCGCGCGCCGCCTCGATGGTGGCGTTCAGCGCCAGCAGATTGGTCTGCTCGGCGATGTCCTCGATCAGCGTGACGATGTCGCCGATCCGGTCGGCCGCCTCAGCCAGGCCGCGCACCTGCCCGTCCGCCGCCTTGGCCTCCTCGACCGCCTTTTGGCTGGTCTGGCTGGCGTTCGAAGTCTGGCTGCTGATCTCGTCGATCGAGGAGCGCAGCTCCTCGCTGGCCGAGGCCACCGTCTGCACCGCGCCGGAGGCCTGGCCGGAGGCCTCGACCACCTGGCCGGCGCGCTGCCGGGCGGTGTCGGCAATGCGCTGCATCGACTGCACCGCCTGGCCCAGCTCCTCGGCCTGGCTGCCAACCGAATGGATCACCTCGCCGACCTGGGCTTGGAACTGCTCGGCGACGGCGTCCAGCGCGCGCTTCTTCTCCTCGGCGGAGGTCCGCTCGGCCTCCTGCTGCGAGGTCTTGGCGCGCTCGGCCTCCTCGGCGGAGGCCTGCGCCTCGGCCAGCGCCGTCTCGGAGGCCTCGAAGGACGCCGACAGGCGCCAGGCAAGCCAGACCAGCGTCGCCGCCTCGACCACCACGATCACGGCGTGGAGGATCACCCGCAGCAGGCTGGTGCCCTCCGGGAACACCGCCATCGGCAGCGCGTAGTTCAGCACCAGGTGGTGCACCGCGACGGTCCCGGCGGCGGTCAGGATGGCGCGCCAGTCGCACAGCACGGTCAGGATCGCCAGGCTGGCGAAGAAGTACATGTGGCCGTCGATCTGCCAGGGATGGCCGGTCAGCCCGAACACGATCAGCGCCGGCATCGCCATCGCGGCCACACCGAGGGTCGCCCGCACGCCGGCGTTGTCGCCGGCGAGGTACCAGTGGATCGTGGCCACCGCGGCGGCGACCGCCGCCATGACCGTCGGCGCCAAGACGCCGTTGCCGACGCTCCAGGCGACCACGCCCACGATCGGAATGTTGACCAGCAGGAACGCGAGCGTGACGCGCGCGCCCATCTGGCGGATGTCTGCGATGCCGTTCATAAGCTCAACTGCTCCGACCGAGTATTAGGGCTTTGTCGTTAGATGGCGGACAGGGGACCGGCGGATGCGCCCCGGGGCGTCAGGCAGGCGCCCACGACCTTGGCGTTGGCGATCGCCCAGGCGCCGGCGTCCAGCAGCGCGGAGCCGCGCCGCCCGCCCAGATCGACGATGACGATGTTCTCGAAGCCGCCGCTGCGCACCACGCGCATGCCGGTGCCGGACAGACGCGCCTGGATCTGTTCGAACCCGTCCTGCGGCGGAAACACGGCGGCGAGCTGACGCGCGTCCGGCGCCGGCCAGACCGCCAGCACCGCCAGGGCGACGATGCCGGACAGCAGCAGCCCGATGGCAGGCAGGTAGCGCATTCCGGCGATGGCCCCACGTTCGCAGTTTCGTCCCGCACGCCCGTCACCGCGAATACAACGGCTGGCGTTTCGAATTGGTAAATTCTACCCAAAGGCGGTCGGTTTTCTCCGCCGCCGCGGGACTATCCATGGGGCCGGCCATGGGACCGGCCGCGCCGGGAGGCGCGTCGTGCGCGTTGCTTGCCCCGCGAACGACGGTCTAGAGTGCGCGCCGCCGCGCAACCGCCCTCATGCAACGGTTCTCCGGGAGTGTCCGCGTGCGCTACCTGTCCACCCGCGGCGAGGCGCCGCCGCTCGGCTTCGACGACGTGCTGCTGACCGGGCTGGCCCCGGACGGCGGCCTGTACCTGCCCGAGTCCTGGCCGCAGCTTTCGGCCGGGACGCTGGCGGGCTTCGCCGGCAAGCCCTACGCCGAGGTCGCCGCCGAGGTGATGCGGCCGTTCTTGCAGGGCTCCTGTGCGCTGGACGCGCTGGACGACCTGAGCGCCCGCGCCTACGCCCGCTTCGCACGGTCGGGCACCTGTCCGCTGGTGCAGATCGACGAGTGCACCTGGCTGCTGGAGCTCTTCCACGGCCCGACGCTGGCGTTCAAGGACGTCGCCATGCAGTTGCTGGGCGACCTGTTCGAGCACGTGCTGGCGGCGCGCGACGAGCGCATCACCATCGTCGGCGCCACCAGCGGCGACACCGGCTCCGCCGCCATTGAGGCGTGCCGCGATCGCGAGCGCATCGATATCGTGATCCTGCACCCCAGGGGCCGCACCAGCGAGGTGCAGCGCCGGCAGATGACCACGGTGGACGCCGCGAACGTGCACAACGTGGCGGTCGAGGGCACGTTCGACGACTGCCAGGCGCTGGTGAAGTCGATGTTCGCCGACCGCGGCTTCCGCGAGGACGTCGGGCTGGCGGCGGTCAACTCGATCAACTTCGCCCGCATTTTGGCCCAGACCGTGTACTACGTGACGGCCGCCGTGGCGCTGGGCGCGCCGCAGCGCCGCATCGCCTTCTCGGTGCCCACCGGCAACTTCGGCAACGTCTTCGCCGGCTACGCCGCCGGCCGGATGGGCCTGCCGATCGAGCGGCTGCTGGTGGGCTCCAACAGCAACGACATCCTGACCCGCTTCTTCGAGACCGGCGAGATGGCGAGCAAGGACGTCGTCCTCACCCTGTCGCCCTCGATGGACATCCAGGTGTCCAGCAACTTCGAGCGGCTGCTGTACGACATGCTGGACGGCGACGGCGCGGCCGTCGCGGAGACCATGGATGGCTTCAAGCGGACCGGCCGCTTCGCCCTGTCCGACGCGCAACTGCAGCGCGCCCGGGCCGGCTTCGACGGGGTCCGGCTGGACGACGCCGGCACGCTGCAGGAGATCGCCCGGCAGGAGCGCGCGACCGGCATGCTGGTCGACCCGCACAGCGCCGTCGGCCTCGCAGCGGCGCGCGCCAAGCCGGCGCCGGACGGCGTGCCCACGGTGGCGCTGGCGACCGCGCACCCGGCAAAGTTCCCCGACGCCGTCGAACGCGCCACCGGCCGCCGCCCGGACTTGCCGGACCGCCTGTCCGACTTGTACGACCGCCCCGAACGCTACACCACCCTGCCCAACCGGCTGGCCGAGGTGCAGGCGCACGTGCGCGCCGCCAGCCGCCGCGCCCGCGCTCCAGCCGCGGGCTGACGGCCGCCGCATCGACGGCTAGCTGGTCCGGCAGGGCCCCCGATCCGCGCGAGCGAGAGGACTTCCATGACCGACGACAGCGTGCGCGTCACCCGCCTCGACAACGGCCTGACGATCGCCACCGACACCATCCCGCACGTGGAGACGGTGGCGCTCGGCGCCTTCGTCGACGTCGGGACGCGCCACGAGGCGCCGGAGCTGAACGGCGTCGCCCACCTGCTGGAGCACATGGCCTTCAAGGGCACCGCCAAGCGCAGCGCCCGGGCCATCGCCGAGGAGATCGAGGCGGTCGGCGGCCACCTGAACGCCTACACCGGGCGCGAGACCACGGCGTACTACGCCAAGGTGCTGAAAGAGCACGCGCCGCTGGCGCTCGACATCGTCTCCGACATCCTGCTCAACCCGGCGTTCGACGGCGACGAGCTGCAGCGCGAGCGCCAGGTGATCCTGCAGGAGATCGGCCAGGCGCACGACACGCCGGACGACATCATCTTCGACCACTTCCAGGAAACCGCGTTCCCGGATCAGGGCGTCGGCCGCCCGGTGCTGGGCCGCTCGGAGATCATCGACCGGCTGTCGCGCGACGATCTCTGGAGCTACATGCGCCGGCACTACGGCGCTGGCCGCATGGTGATCTCCGCCGCCGGCAACATCGAGCACGACCGCTTCGTCGAGATGGCGGCGAACGCCTTCGCGCCGCTGCCGGCGGCGCAGCCGGCGCCGACCGAGGCGGCGAACTACGTCGGCGGCGACTATCGCGAGTCCCGGGACCTGGAGCAGGTGCACGTGATCCTGGGCCTGCCCGGCGTCGGCTACCGCGATCCGGACTACTACGCCGCCGCGGTGCTCTCGACCCTGCTGGGCGGCGGCATGTCCTCGCGGCTGTTCCAGAAGATCCGCGAGGAGCGCGGGCTGGTCTACACCATCTTCTCGTTCCACGCCGCCCAGACCGACAGCGGCCTGTTCGGCGTCTATGCCGGCACCGGCGAGCGCGAGGTGGCGGAGCTGCTGCCGGTGGTCTGCGAGGAGATCGCCGACGTCGCCCGCGAGATCTCCGACGCGGAACTGGAGCGCGCCCGCGCCCAGCTCAAGGCCAGCATCCTGATGGGCCGCGAGAGCACCAGCGGGCGCTGCGAGCAGCTTGCCAACCACCTGCTGGTGTTCGGCCGGCCGCTGGGCACCCAGGAGGTGGTGCGCGCGGTCGAGGCGGTGGACGCCGGGCAGGTCAAGGCGCTGGCCGGCCGGCTTGCCGACAGCCGCCCCACCCTGACCAGCCTGGGCCCGGTGGAACGCGTCGAGCCGTTCGACACCGTGGCCAAGCGTTTCGCCGCCTGACGGCTCGGCAGGGCGGGCCGGCACCGCGGAATCGGGGGGACGAGCGCAAGCGATGCTGGCGTGGCTGCGCGCACAGAGCACGCACGGACCGCTGCTGGAGCACGGCCGGGTGCGGCTGCGCCCGCCGCGCGCCGGCGACTGGCGCGCCTGGGCGCGGCTGCGCGAGGACAGCCGCGACTTCCTGGTGCCCTGGGAGCCCAGCTGGCCCTACGACGCGCTCAGCCGCGCCGCCTTCCGCCGCCGGCTGACGCAGTACCGCCAGGAAATGCGCCAGGACACCGGCTACGCCTTCCTGATCTTCCGGCGCGAGGACGGCCGGCTGGTCGGCGGCGTATCGATGAGCAACATCCGCCGCGGCGTGGCCCAGTCGGCCAGCCTGGGCTACTGGATGGGCCGCCCGTACGCGCGCCAAGGCTACATGACCGAGGCGCTGGAGGCTGTGCTGGACTTCAGCTTCGACCACCTCGGCCTGCACCGCATCGAGGCTGCCTGCCTGCCCTCGAACCACGCCTCGCGCGGCCTGCTCGCCAAGGTCGGCTTCCGCGAGGAGGGCTACGCCCGCGAGTACCTGCGGATCAACGGCATCTGGCAGGACCACGTCCTGTTCGCCGTGCTGCGCGGCGACGTGCGGCCGGGGCGGTAGCCGGCGGGGCAGAGCGGGCGATGCCGCTGCGCTCAGCACCCCCCTCTCCCTTGATGGGAGAGGCCAGGGTGAGGGTGGCGGAGCGGCCCGGCAGGGGCGCGACAGATCGGC
>ENA-ORDC01001966-ORDC01001966.1-marine-metagenome-genome-assembly--contig:-NODE-1966-length-13647-cov-3.503021_pt1 | contig 13647 bp, 12 predicted proteins | sample MGYA00237783_ERZ508515 | MGnify/ENA primary metagenome ERZ508515 (study PRJEB26186, sample SAMN06268792) | marine metagenome | isolation source: Eden Landing Ponds, San Francisco, CA, USA | place... | reverse complement strand
TTGAGGAACCGCGTCCCCTCCCGGATCGTGACGATGACGATGCCGCCGAACAGCGCCCCGCGGTTGGAGCCGCTGCCGCCGAGGATCACGGCGACCCACGCGTAGAACGTCGTGATCGGGTCCAGGTCGCCCGGCCCGACGTAGAGGTTCAGGTGCGCGTAGAACACGCCCGCCAGCGCCATGATCAGGCTGCCGAGGACGAACGACTGCATCTTGAACGAGTAGGTGTCCTTCCCCAGCGCCCGCGCGAGGTCCTCGTCGGACCGGATCGTGCGGAGGACGCGACCCCACGGCGACCGGTGCGCGCGCCGGAGGACGAAGTAGACGCCGCCCGCGAACGCCAGCACCAACAGGACGTTCAACAGCGCCTGCCAGAACGCCGTCTCCAGGAGCACGGGCGAGCCCGGAATGACCTCTAGGCGGAGCCCGGGCATCGCCTCGGGGAACGTCCCCAGGACCGGCCACCCGGCGAAGAAGCCGGGGATGCCGCGGACCCCGGCGCTGCCGTTGGTCAGCCACCGCTCGTTCAACACGATCAGCCGGACGACCTCCGCGAGGCCGAGCGACGCGATGGCGAGGTAGTCCGCCCGGAGCCGGAGCGTCGGGATGCCGATCAGTATCGCCAGCACGAACGCCACGGCGAGCCCGACGACGAGCCCGACGATCGGGAGCCCGAGCAGCGAGGGGAGGAGCGGGACCCCCTCGAACAGCTCAACGAGCGGCGACCCGCTCGCGGTGAACAGCGCCGCGCCGTACGCGCCGACTCCGAAGAAGGCGGCGACGCTGAAGTTGATCAGCCCGGCGAACCCCCACTGCGAGTTCAGCCCGAACGACAGCAGGGCGTACATCCCCGCGAGGCCGACGAGGAACAGGAAGTACGTCGGCCCGAGCGCGCCGGTGAGCAGCGCGGCGAGGAGGAAGAGGAGGAACGCCGCGCTGACGCCCAACACCCACCCCTCCGGGCGGGTCAGGTCCTCGACCGCCCCCCGCGGATCGGTGAGGGCGCTCACGTCGCCCCCTCCCCGGCGATCCCGTTCGGCCGGACGAGCAGCACGGCGACCATGATCACGAACGCGATGGCGTTCGCGTACTCGATGCTGATCAGGCTCTCGAGGAGGCGCGCGAGCCACCCCGGCCAGATCGGCAGCGCCTCGACCACGTCGGAGAAGAACGGTGTGAGTTGGTTTATCATACCGATGAGGAAACCGCCCGCCATCGCGCCGTAGACGGAACCGATCCCGCCCAGGATCACCGCCGCGAAGATGACCAGGAGCAGGTTGAACCCCATCCGCGGCGAGAGCTGGTTGAACAGGCCGAGGAACACCCCGCCGGCGCCGGCGAGGCCCGCGCCGATGACCCACGTCCAGAGCTTGACCCGCCGCGTCCGGATGCCGCTGACCCGCGCGAGGTCGGGGTTGTCGGCCATCGCGCGCATCTTCCGGCCGAGATCGGTGTACTGGAGCAGCACGTGGAGCCCGACGACGAGGACCGCGGCCGAGACCACGATCGCCACGTCGTGGAGCGTCACCCGCACGCCGTACGGCACCAGCGCCTCGATCGGCCGCAGCGGCTGGATGTCGAACCGCGTGAAGTCGGAGCCGAACCGGATCTGGATCAGCGCCCGGTAGACGAACGCGATCCCGATCGACGTGATCAGCAGGCCGATCGAGTCGACGTCGAGCGGCTCGTAGATCACCCGCTCGGTGATCACCGCGACCGCGGCGGCCGCGGCGATCCCGACGACGAGCGCGACGAAGAACCCGTACGGGAGCCCTAGGACCGCGCCGCCGAGCCCGCCGACAGCGCCGAACGTCACGAGCGACGCGTACGCCCCGATCGTCATCGTGTCGCCGTGGGCGAAGTTCGCGAAGTCGGCGATGCTGTACACGAGCGACAGCCCGATGCTCCCGAGGACGATGATGCTGCTGAAGACCAGCCCGTTGGCCAGGTATCCGATGACGGTCATCGGCCCGGGTTAGCCTTCGACGAAGTCGATGCCTTCGTACTCGTGGTCCTGTACCTCGAGGACCTGGAGGAAGCCGACCGGGTCGCCGTCCTCGTTGAAGTCGATGGGACCGCTGACCCCCTGGTAGTCGACGTCGTCGGGGCCGCCGCCGTCAGCGAGGATCTCGCTCGCGGCCGCGAACGACGTCACGGTCTCGCCCTCCGGTCCGGAGACGCGCCGGACGGTGTCGCTGAGCGCCGCGCCGGTGAACTCGTCGGCCGCCTGGATCGCGAGCGCGGCGTTGATCACGCAGTCGTACGCGTACGCCGCCCACGACGTCGGCTGGCGGTCGTACTCCGCCGCGAAGTCTTCGGCGAACGACTGGTAGTTCTCCTCCTCGACCGGGGCCGAGGGGACGACGATCTTCATCCCGTCGATGCTCCCCTCGGGGGTGTTCTCCAAGACGTTGTCCCCGGAGACGGAGTCGGCGCCGTAGAACTGCGCCTCGTAGCCCGAGGAGAACACCTCGTTGACCATCGTGGCGAACTCGGCCTGGTAGGTGACGAACAGCCACGCGTCCGCCCCGGAGCCGTTCATCTCCGAGATGACGCCGGAGTACGACTGCTGGTCCTGGTCGTGGGGCGTGTTGTAGACGACGTCGCCGTCGTAGGCGTCGACGAACGCGTCGGTGAGGCTCTGCCCGTAGTCGTTGTTGACGTAGGTGACCGCCACCTCGTCGTAGCCGTCGTCGGCGATGATGTTCGAGAGCGCGAGCGACTGGCTGCGGCCGGACGGCGACATCCGGAGCAGCCCCGGGAACTCGGTGAGGTTGAGCCCGGTGGAGTTCTGGCTCAACTGGACGACATCGGTCCCCTCGACGACGCTCTCGTAGATCGCCAGCGAGACGCCGGACCCGACCGCGCCGATGAGGAACGGGACGCCGTCCTGATTGACGAGCTTCTGGGCGGCCGCGATCCCGCCCTGGTTCTCGCTCTCGGAGTCCTCGACGGCGATGTCGAGCTCGCGTCCGTCGATGCCGACCTCGTTGACGCGCGACAGGGCGAGGTCGACCCCGCGCTGGTTCCGCTCGCCGAACGCCGACAGCGACCCGGTCTGCGAGTCGACCATCCCGATCTGGAACGCCTCGGTCGTGTCGCCGCCGTCGCTCCCGTCGTCGCCGTCGGTTCCGTCTCCGCCGTCGCTGCCGTCGCTGCCGTCGCTGCCGTCACTGCCGTCGTCGCCGTCTCCGCCGTCGTCGGTCGTGCTGAGACAGCCCGACAGGGCGACGAGCCCCGCGCCGCCGGTCAGTTTCAGGAGCGTTCGCCGGTCAGCCGCGTCCGTGGTATCCCGTGACATATTTATCCGATAGACTCGAACACATCTGGGTATCTCAATCCCGACCCGTCCATGGTCGGTTCGGCGCACGCGGGCCGTCGAGCCCGGGAGCAGAGACGGTCGAATATTTTACAGTTAATTAAGGCTAGAATAATTGGTCGGGTGCGGATATATACCGGTCCCGGCTCGAACTGTTCGTATGATCCCGCCCATCGCGAGCAATTTCGTCGCCGGGGAGACGCCGGAGGCGGCGCTCGCGCACGTCGAGGCGCTCAACGACCGCGGTGTGGCCGGCATCCTGAACCTCCTCGGCGAGCACTACGAGGAGCGGCCGCCCGCCGACGCGGACGCGGACGCGTACGTCGACCTCGTCGAGGCCATCGCCGAGCGCGACGTCGACGCCTGCGTCTCCGTCAAGTCGAGCCAGATCGGTCTCGACATCGGCGACGACGTCTTCGAGGAGAACCTCGCGCGCATCGTCGCGGCGGCCAACGATTCCGGGGCGGCCGGCGCGGACGGGGCGGGGACCTTCGTCTGGATCGACATGGAGGACCACGAGACGACCGACGTGACGCTCGACGCCTTCGAGCGGCACGCCCTCGACACCGACGGCAACGTCGGGGTCTGCGTCCAGGCGAACCTGAAGCGGACCCGCGACGACCTCGAACGGCTGGCGGAGCTGCCCGGGAAGGTCCGGCTCGTCAAGGGCGCGTACGACGAGCCCGCGGCGCTCTCGTACAAGGAGAAGGCGCGCGTCGACGAGTCGTACCGGAACTGCCTCGCGTACATGTTCGAGGCGTTCGACGACGGCGTCGCCGTCGGGAGCCACGACCCCGCCATGATCGAGTACGCGGCAGAGCTGTACGCCGAGCACGGGACGCCCTACGAGGTCCAGATGCTGACGGGGGTCCGCGAGTCGGCGCAGTTCGACCTCGCGGCGAACGACGACGTGGCGGTGTACCAGTACATCCCGTACGGCTCCAAGTGGTTCTCCTACTTCTATCGGCGGATCAGGGAGCGGAAGTCGAACGCGCTGTTCGCGCTGCGGGCCATCGTCGGGAACTGACCCCGGGCCGCGCACGCGGATCTATCTCCGACCGCAATCACGGACCTCCCTCCCGGCCGCGCTCACGGGTCCAACAGCTTTGACTCCGCCTTCCGGAGGTGTTCGAGCAGCGTCGTCTTCGAGACGTCCATGTCGTCGGCCAGCTCGCGGGTCGACGCCTCGCGGGGCCACTCGTAGTAGCCGGCCTCGCGGGCGTGCTCGAACACCTTCCGCTGGGTCGTGGTGAGCGTGTCGAGCCGGTGCTCGCGGGGGGTCCGCCCCGCGTGGCCCGACGACGACATCGACTCGACGGACACCTCCGCGCCGGACGTCTCCTGGACCGCGTCGAGCGACTCCCGAATGTCCGTCCGCTCGCCGACGAAGCACACCTGCCACTCCTCTCGCCCGTTCTCGATCCTGACCGGCGCGCTGTGGACGAAGCCGTGCTCTAAGAGCGTCGGACACACCATGTCGGCCGGGTCGTACTCCAAGAAGAACTCGCGGACGACGTTGCCCGGCGCGTCGCGGGCGCGCCCGAACCGCTCCTGTAGCTCCAAGAGGTTCCCCGCCCGGTCGGACTCGCGGATCGCGTCGAGCAGCGCCTCGACGTCCTCGTTCGTGTCCCCGAACGCCGTGAAGAGGCCGTTCACGGAGTTGGGCGCGTCGGTCTCGGCCCGCGGCGAGTTGTAGATAGCGTGCGCGAGCACGCCGCCGTCGGTCCGTTCCGTCGCCTCGATCGCCCAGCAGTTCGGATGCCAGAGATCCAGCGTGAGCCGGGTTCCCGCCCACTCGTTCGCCCCTTCTGCGTCGGTCGTCGCCATTATGCTACATGCTTGGTAGCGCATCACAAAGACTCTGCCGACCATGGGAGGGTGGGTTATTTGGACGGGCGACGACAACCGCCGTACATGGCGCAGCCCTACCGACACTACATCGACGGCGAGTGGGTCGACGGCGACGGGTCCGAGATGTTCGCGAGCGAGAGCCCCGCGACCGGGGAGACGCTCGGCGAGTTCCACCGCGGGACGCCGGACGACGTCGACCGCGCGGTCGACGCCGCGGACGAGGCGTTCGAGGAGTGGCGAGAGCTCTCCCGGGTCCAGCGCGCCGAGTACCTCTGGGACGTCTACCACGAGCTCCGGGACCGGACCGACGAGCTCGGTGCGATCGTCTCGAAGGAGTGCGGCAAGGAGATCAGCGAGGGGAAAGCCGACGTGGTCGAGGCCGCGCACATGGTCGAGTGGGCCGCGGGCGACGCCCGACACCCCAAGGGCGACATCGTCCCCTCGGAGATCCCCTCGAAGGACGCGTACATGCGGCGGTCGCCCCGCGGCGTCACCGGCTGTATCACGCCGTGGAACTTCCCGGTCGCGATCCCGTACTGGCACATGGCCATCGCGCTGGTCGAGGGGAACACCGTCGTGTTCAAGCCCGCGGAGCAGACGCCGTGGTGCGCGCAGATCGTCGCGGAGATGTTCGACGACGCCGGCATCCCCGACGGCGTGTTCAACATGGTCCAGGGGTTCGGCGACGCGGGCAACGCGATCGTCGAGAACGACGACGTCTCGACGGTGCTTTTCACCGGCTCCGCGGAGGTCGGCCACCACATCCAGGACAAGCTCGGCGGCGTCGCCGGCAAGCGCGCCGCCTGCGAGATGGGCGGGAAGAACGCGATCGTGATCACCGACGAGGCGGACCTCGACACCGCCGTCCACTCGGCGGTGATGTCCTCGTTCAAGACGACGGGGCAGCGCTGCGTCTCCTCCGAGCGCCTGATCGTCCACACGGACGTGTACGACGAGTTCAAAGAGCGGTTCGTCGAGGTCGCGGAGTCGGTCGCGGTCGGCGATCCGCTCGACGAGGAGACGTTCATGGGCCCGCTCATCGAGCCGGAGCACGTCGAGAAGGTGACCGAGTACAACGAGCTCGCCCGCGAGGAGGACGTGAACGTCCTCGTCGACCGGACCGAGCTCGACGACCACGAGATCCCCGACGGCCACGAGGACGGCCACTGGGTCGGGCCGTTCGTCTACGAGGCGGACCCCGACGCCGACCTCCGGTGTACCCACGAGGAGGTGTTCGGCCCCCACGTCGCGCTCTTGGAGTACGAGGGCGGCATCGAGCGCGCGGTCGAGATCCAGAACGACGTCGAGTACGGGCTCGCCGGCGCGGTCATCTCCGAGGACTACCGGCAGATCAACTACTACCGCGACCGCGCCGAGCTGGGACTGGCGTACGGCAACCTCCCGTGTATCGGCGCGGAGGTCCAGCTCCCCTTCGGCGGCGTGAAGAAGTCCGGTAACGGCTACCCCTCCGCCCGCGAGGCGATCGAGGCCGTCACCGACCGCACCGCGTGGACGCTGAACAACTCCAAGGAGATCGAGATGGCGCAGGGCCTCTCCGCGGACATCAAGACGAAGGACGACTGACGGCCGACGCGGTCGCTCGGTCCGCGTCAGTCCGCGACGTCCTCCACTGCCGCGATCGTCTCTGTCGGCGTCTCGGCCGCGGCGAGCGCGCCGCGCGCCGCGAGCCGCTCCCGCGGCCGCCCCACCGGCTGCGGCTCGGGGGCCGTCTCGATCAGGTCGGCCTCCCGCAGGAGCCGTTTTATCCGCGTGAACGTCGAGGGACTCCCGAGCCCGGCGTCCTCGCAGGCCCGCCGGAGAGTGCGGTCGAGGACGCCCTCGCGCGCGCCGACCGCGTAGGCCCGAATCCGAGTTTCCTCTGGATCTGGACCGGCGGCCGGGCTCTTCGGGCCGCCGGATCCCGCCGAATCACCAGTATCCTCCAGAGCGGCGGACACGTCGAGCGCGCGGAGCACCGCGGCGGCGACCGACTCGTCGCACCGCGTCGCGAACCCCTCGTACACCAGCCGTCGGCTCGGCGTCCGGAGCCGGTACCGGTCGGCGTCCGCGAACTCGGAGGCGTAGCGCCCGCGGAGCGTGGCGTCGTCGCCGACGCGGAGCCACCGCCCCTCACCGTTCCCGCCTCGGACCAACGCGTATCCGGTGTCGCCTCCGGCCAGCGCCGTGTTGGGCTGGGGCGCGTCGAGGACGCGGAGGTCGACGACGTCGGCGTCGAGCAGCGCCGCGAGCCGGCTCGCCGCCCGGAACCCGGCGGTCGCGGTCTCGATCGCGGACTCCCCCGCGAACACCCGCAGCGTCGGGAGCTCGTCGGCCGGCGTCGTACCGTCGCCGTCTCCGCTGTCGCCGTCGTCCTCGTCGCCGCCGTCGCCGCTGTCCGCGCTCGCGAGGCTCGGCTCGACGAGCGCCGGGGCGACCTCGCGGTACGCCTCGACTACTTCTCCCAGCAGTCGCGGTCCCGGGTCGACGAGGATCGGCTCGGAGAGCCCGCCAAGCGGGACCGGGTCGGTGGCCGACGAGAGCGCGGGACCGGTGACCATCGGCCCATCCTACGGGAGCGACGAATTAAGCCTGCGGGACGGGACGCCGGATCGCGGCGTGCCGGCTCGCGCGCCTTTTTCACCCCGCGCTCGCAACGGACCCCCGTGCCACCGCTGGACCTGTCGATCGGGCTCGGAACCTCCGGGCTCGACGATCCCGAGACCTGTACCGAGACCGTCGTCGCGGCGCTCGAGGCCGGCTACCGCCACGTCGACACCGCGCAGATGTACGACAACGAGGCGGCCGTCGGCGAGGGGATCGCCCAGAGCGACGTCGACCGCGACGACGTGGTCGTCGCCACGAAGGTCCACCCCGAGAACCTCGCGCCCGACGACGTGCGGGAGACGACGCGCGCGAGCCTCGACCGGCTCGGACTCGACCGCGTCGACCTCCTGTACGTCCACTGGCCGATCCGGGCGTACGACGCCGCGGCGACGCTGCCCGCCTTCGACGACCTCCGCGACGCGGGCGTGACCGACCACGTCGGCGTCTCGAACTTCACCCCCGGGCTGCTGCGCGAGGCGCGCGAGATCCTCGACGCGCCGATCGCGGCCCACCAGGTCGAGTGCCACCCGCGGTTCCGACAGCCCGCGCTCCGCGAGCTCGCCGCGGAGTTCGACCACGACCTCGTCGGCTACTCCCCGCTCCGGCGCGGCGCGATCCTCGACGACCCGGCGATCCTCGAAATCGCCGAGCGGAACGATCTCTCGCCCGCCGTCGTCGCGCTCGCGTGGGCGCTCGATCGCGGAATCGTGCCGATCCCGAAGGCGCGCGGCGACCACGTGCGGGAGAACCTCCGCGCGGTCGACGTCGACCTGCCCGACGACGACCTCGATACGATCGACGCGCTCGAACCCGGCGACCGGCAGATCGACCCCGACGACGCGGCGTGGAACCGCTGACGAGGGCGGCCCGACTGCCGCCCTTGACCCGCTTCCCGGTCAGACTGCGTTGAGCCGCGCCCGCAGCTCCGCGTCCGCGCGCTCGACCAAGTCGTCGAGCGGCTCGTCGAGGTACGGTACCCACTGGTCGATGAATCCCGAGCGGCCGAGCATCCGGACGGCCTCGTAGATCGGCCGACGTCGCTCGAACCCCTTCGGGAGCCCGCCGGCGCGCTCGCGGTACCCATCGCGGAGCGCGGAGGCGAACCGCTCCGGTCCGGTCGAGTCGAACCCGTTGAGGAGCTGGTCCTCCGCGCGCACCAGGTCCCGAGCCGGGTCGCCGGCGTGGGAGAGCTCCCAGTCGATCGCCGCGACGCCCGGGCCGTCGGTAGCGTCCGCCCCGTCACCTTCGGCCGTCACGAAGAGGTTCGGCTTCGTGACGTCGCCGTGGAGCAGCGCCGCCGGCGCGCCGTCGAGCAGGTCCCGGTTCGCGCACACGCAGTCGACGACGGCGTCGTAGTGGTCCGCGAGCCGCTCCGAAGTGCCGATCTCGCGCGTCCGCTCGATAGTGGCGAGCAACACGTCCGTCCACGACGCGAACTCGATCGCGAGTCCGGTCTGTCCGTCGGGGTCCGGGGTCGCCTCTCCCGCTGCGGCGCTCCCGCGTTCCCTCCCCGCGCCGACGATCTCCCCGTGGCTCGCGAACCGGTCGGCGTGGAGCGCGGCGAGCGCGGCGCCGACGCGGCGGAGCAGTCGCTCGCGCTCGTCATCGCTCGCCGCGTCGTACACGTCCAACAGCCCCCGACCGGGCGCGGGCGCCGTCGCGAGGTACGCCGGGTCGCCGTCCGGATCGGCCGCCAGCACCTCGGGGACCGGGAGGAGGCCGTGCGCTCCGACGTATCGGAGCACGGCGCGCTCCCGGGTGAGCCGGTGGCTCTCGTCGGCGAGCGCGACTTTGAGGAATGCCCAGGAGCCGTCCGCGAAGGCGACGCCGACCGTCTCGTTGGCGCCGTTCCAAGAGGGGCCGACGCCGGTCAGCCGGTCGACCTCGCGGTCAGGAAACGCCACGGCGAGCGCGCGGTCGATCGGTTCCGACCCGGTGCCGTTCATGCGTTCCGTTCCGCACGGCCCCGTGTTAACATTGTTGTCAGGACAGGGATGACCGTGCCACGTAAATCTCTGAACACGTTTCAGAATCCTGTTACCGCGTGATTATCGATGCCCTCATACGTGTTGGTGAAAGATAATGAACTCGTGAAAGACGGGTCACCGGACGGGCGTATCGCGTTCGATGTCGACGGGACGACGCTCACCGTCCGGGACGTGATCGAGGGCGAGAAGATGCGGCTCGGCGTCGACCGCGAGCCGGATCTCAGTCCGGCGCTGCCCGCGTTATTCCCGTCTCCGGTCGACGACGCGGTCAGTTTCGAGGCGCAGTCGCTGACTGTTCCAGAGTACACGTCGATCGTCGTCCGCGACGACGAGGGCAAGTTCATCGGGCGGCCCAACGAACCGACGGAGTTCCCGCGTGGATCGTACTGTATCGACATCACTGACGTGACGAAGGCGTCCCTCAGGTTCGAAGACGCAGAACTCTCCGTGAGCGGAGTCGAAGGCTCCGACCCGGTCGAGATCGCGCTCGGCCGTCCGGCGACCGTCAGTCTCGGCGCGCGGTCGCTCCACACTCGTCCGGAGGCGACGGTCACCGTCCCCGACGATCCGGAGGCCCTCGCGGAGGCGGTGTCGGTGTTGGGGTCGTCGATCCGGGAGTTCTCCGCGGAGCGATCCTGGCCGACCCTGCGGGGGTATCCGCCCCGAATCCGGCGAGGCGAGTCGCTCGATATTCCGAGCCCGTTGACCGTCCCCGACACGGGCCTCGAGGTCGTCGTCCGACCGACGTACGCCGACGTGTACCGTCTCTCGACGCTCGCCTACTACCTCGGCGCGCGGATGACGGTCGGCGAGAAACCGGCGGTTCGGCTCGACAACGGATACACGGAACGGCTTCCCACCAACGGGCGCCAACTCGAAGAACGAGCGGAGGCACTGCTACGCACCTGGTTCTTTCTCGACACGCTCGTGCGGACCGACGGCTACACGCTCTCCGACAGGAAGGAGTACGAGCAAGTCGGCCCGCAACTCCCCTTTTACCCGCCTAATCTGGACGAACTCTCGCTAAGCGAGCGGCTGATGGAGTACCTGGAGGTCGATCCGGCGACCGTCGAGCCGCACGCCCCCGAGTGGTCGACCGAAGCGGTACTCCGCCCCGGTCCCGCGGGCGCGGAGCTACTGCCTCACCTCGCACACGTCCTCGCACCCGTCCGTGTCCGCGGTTCGGTCGAGCGGACACGCCCGGGCGACTCGGTGGGGCTCACGACGGCGGATCGGCCGACCGACGGTCCACAGTCCCCCACACACGACGACGACCCGATATCGGACCCGGACCCGGATTCGGACCCGATACCGGCGTGGACCGCCGCGGCGATCCCGGCGGCGCACGAACACGAACTCCAGCGAACCTCTCCGGATCCCGGGGAAGCGAACGTCACGCTCCTCGTCCGGTCCGCCAAGCGGGCGCGGCGTCTCCGCGAGACGCTCACGGACCCGTCGCTGGCCGCCGGCGTCGGATCGCTTTCCGTCCTCGAAACGCCGACCGCGGATACCGTTGCGGAGGTACTCTCGGACCCGTCGATCGACCTGTTGTACTGTGACCTCCCCCTCGACGGGGGCGCCCCGGTCGTGGACTCCGGTCGGGTCGAGTTCCAGCACCGCGCGGCAGCGGACGGTCGGTCGGCACCCGGCGTTAGCGTCTTCGAGGGGAGCCGACGCGTCGCGGTCGGAGCCGACGCGGTCCGACGCGGCGGCACGGGGTCCGCGGTGATCGACGGTCGTATTCCTGACGACCGGATACGAACGCTAGTTGAGCTGCTTGCCTCCGTGGGTCTCCCGCTCGACACGTCCCTCGCTACGCTACGACTCTCCAGTCGGGCTCCCGTCCGGTTCGCGGGCGGCACTTCTACGAACGTGGTACCACCGAACCCTCCATTGCCACGACTTCTGTCGGCCGAGTCGGTATCGGAGTCGAAGCACCGGTTCAGTTGGCGAACAGTGCTGTGCCCCAACTCGTGGGTCGGTTCGGAGTATCAGATCGTTCATGATTGCTTCGACGGAAAGGACCGTCTTGTCGGTCGCAATCCGGAGGATCGGCCACTTGTCTCCTCTCAAAGGGTGGTAGACTCTTCGGATGAGCCCGACACCACGCTGTTCCTCAATGGCCAGTTCGTGTCCCCGACTGTCGATCTCACGGTCGAAGATGTCGAGAAATCGGCTCGCCGAGCGCTCGCAGCCGACGATTCGACCGCTGACCGTCCGACCGAACGCCGGGGCGAAACCGAGTGTCACGACTGACCTTTCGCACACGGCCGAGAGCGGTCCCCGTCCACGGCGGTCTCGTCGGATGTCCTCGGGACTCCCCTCTCGCCGACATTTTTTATTCCCCGGCTGACCAACCGCCGTGTATGCCCCAGATCCACCTCGACGAGGAGACGGTCGAACGGCTCGACGCGCTCCGGGTCGACGACGAGGAGTACGACGAGATCGTGACCGAGCTCATCAACATCTACGAGGCGGAGGAGCTGACGCTGTTCCGCGGCAGCGACTTGGAGTAACTCGGTTGCCCACCGCGGGACCGTTTCGCTACTCCTGGTACGCGACGCGGACCTGCTCCCACTTCCCGACCTCTTCGAGGTGGGCCTGTAGCTCGCCGGCGTACTCTTGGACCAGCCGCTCCGCCGCCTCTAGTTCCTCGTCCGAGGGACCGCCGCCCCCACCGCCGCCGAGTCCGAGCGCGCCCTTGATCGAGTCGACGACGCCGCCGCTCGACCCGCCGGCGTCGCCCCCGCCGGGCGCACCGCCCATCCCCGCCATCTGCGACCGCAGGTTCTCCAGTTCGGGCATGATCGCCGGGAGGCTCGACGTGTCCGCGACGACGCGCGCGGCCTCGGCGTCGTCGGCGTTCTCGATCTCGAACTCGGTCGCCGTCATGATCAGTCCCCACTCCTGGCTGGAGAAGCGCGACGCGGCGACGCGCTCGTTGAACTGGTTGTCGACGGTCATTCGCTCGCCGACGATGGCGTCGGTCCACTCGCTCATACGGCTCCGTTCGACGGTCGCGGTGAAAAGTCCGTCCCCCGCCGCCGACGGAGCCGTCGGAGCCGTCGGAGCCGTGGCTCCCGTTCGGCCGGCCGCGCGGTTGCGATTCAACCGCGACGCGGTGAGGTTTATACCGCGGAGCGCCTCCGTTCGGCTATGAGAGATAGGAGTCGCCGCGCCCTCCTCGCCGCCGCCGGTACCGGAACCGCCGCCGCGCTCACCGGCTGCCTCGGCTCGGTCCTTCCGGACGCGGGGACGGGCGGCGACGGGGCGGCGGACGACGAACGGATCGACCTGACCGGCGAGGCGAGCGTCACGGTCGCCGTCGGCGCGGACGGGGAGTTCTCGTACGCGCCGGCGCACGTCCGCGTCGATCCCGGGACGACGGTCGTCTGGGAGTGGACCGGGCGCGGCGGCGGTCACGACGTGTACGCCGTCGACGGCTCGTTCGCGTCCGACATCCTCGCCGGGGCGGGCAACACATTCGAGCGCGCGTTCGAGGAGCCCGGCACTCACGTGTACCTCTGTACACCGCACCAGACGCGGGGGATGCGCGGCAGCGTCGAGGTCGCCCCCGACGACGCCTGAGCCGCGAGCCGCGCCCGCCTCACTCGCGCCGGAGGTCGTCGAACGCGCCGCCCGCGATTCCCGGCCCGGTCGGGACCGCGATCTGCCCGTCGTCGATCGGGCATGGGTCCGATGCGAGGTCCTCGTCGAGCAGCGTCCCGGTCGCGAGCCCGCAGGGCGACACCCCGGCGATCGCGGCCGCGACGTGGACCGCGGCGGTGCGCGCGACGACCGCGTCGACGGTGGTGGTGACGACCGGCTCGACGCCGGCCGACCGCGCCCGCAGGGCGGCCGACAGCGCGCGGTCGGGGCCGCCGA
>ENA-ORDC01001965-ORDC01001965.1-marine-metagenome-genome-assembly--contig:-NODE-1965-length-13654-cov-3.240112_pt1 | contig 13654 bp, 11 predicted proteins | sample MGYA00237783_ERZ508515 | MGnify/ENA primary metagenome ERZ508515 (study PRJEB26186, sample SAMN06268792) | marine metagenome | isolation source: Eden Landing Ponds, San Francisco, CA, USA | place... | reverse complement strand
CATCCGTGGCTCTTGTTGAGCTGTGAGTTATTGCTACAAACAACGGATAAATCTACAAAAAATGAAGCCCAATTTCGGGAGTAAATTTGGGATTGCTGACGGACAACGTAGACTGGCTCTATTTTAATTCGTTGCATAAGTTGCAGTTTTTTTAAAGTATTACAACAGCAATTGTTACAAATTAAACGAACAATGCTGAGATCACACCGCCACAGCCCATTTTTTGTTCTACTTATCTTATTTGTGGGCTTGTCTGCTTGCAAGAACGAAACCCCCACGGCAAACGAAAAAACGCCATTCAGCCAGCCCCCGACCAATGAACTGACGGTCTTTGAAAATGGGTTATATGCCGTAACCGACGAGGGGCTGTACCGGCGCCCCGTGGGCGATACCAGCGCCGAATGGATCTCGCTGGGGATGGCCGAGAAGGAGGTCAAAGACGTTGTGTTTTTGACCGGGGACCGATTGCTGGTCGCAACCCGTATTTCTGATTTTGGGTCCGGGATCCCATCCCTTTACCTGTCTGAAGACGGCGGGGAACATTGGCAAACGTACATGAATAACTATGGAGGAGAAGAAGGGAAATACACCTGGGTAGGGGATATGACCACCCCATCCCAGCCATCCGATACGGTTTATTCCCGTGTTAGTGGTTCCACCGTAGTACGTTCCATTAATGGAGGAAAAACCTGGAATTTAATAAATGGTCAATGGGATTATTGGGGTGGATTTGCCAGTTTTCTTGAGATTAGTCCTTATCACAAGAATAATATTTGGACTGGAGGGTCAAATGCCATTTTTCAAGGTTATTTGATTAAATCTACTAATAAGGGGAAAAGCTGGGAGCAAGTTACTCCACCGGTTTCTGCCACCATTAATGATATATTACTAAACCCCACCGAGAGCGATTCGGTACTGGCGGCCACCGGGTACGGTATATTTCGCACTGCCGACGGCGGACAGAATTGGCAGGTGGCGTATAAAGACATTGATATACGCACGATGGCCCACAGCGCCCGCAACCCCGAAACAATATACGCCAGCGGAAAAAACGATTCGGGCACGTTGTTTTTTGCTAAAAGCACCGACTTTGGCGAAACGTGGCAGCAGGTGCAAATTCCCGATGCCCCGTCCGGCATCGTCGTCAATGATATGATATCAGTGATGGCCGGTGGCCAAGAGGTGTTGTACTTTGGTACCAATAAAGGGGTTTTTAGCTATCGCCCGGAAGAAGAGTAACCGTAGAACGATTTGCCAAATCGTTCTACAAAAAGCACCGATTAGAAGAAGCAGAATTGAAGTTGTCATTTGTAATCTTATAAAGCTTCTGAAGTCCCCCTTTGAAGGGGGATAGGGGGATGACCCTGAAAGCGTATATGAAAATTGCGCTACCCTATTTGCAGAGTTTCCCCTTAAGCCACATCCGCTGATTTCCGAGCGGTCAGCTCCAGCGGATCGCCTTCTTCCAAGATACGAAATTGCTCTTCGCTAATGTTGTTGCTCTTGCGCGCGATCTCCAGGTCTTCGGTGGCCTCAAACATGCCGTCGTCGGCCATCGGAAAGGTGCCGAAGTGCATGGCAATGCTTTGCTGCGACTGTACGTCGCGGTGGGCTAGTACAGCTTCCTCGGGAGACATGTGGATGGGCGCCATAAACCAGCGCGGCTTGTAGGCGCCGGTCAGCATCTCGCGGCGCCACACCAGCAGCAGCTCGTCGCTCAGGTTCGGCGACGGCAGCCGCAGCGCGACGCCGCGGCAACTGCCGCCCCCCACCAGCGCCAGCATCAGCCCCGGCGTCTCCGGCGTTCCGCGCCCCATCTCGATCCTCAGGCGGAAGTCGCGATGGTAGCCGTGCAGCCGCGCCGTGCGGCGCTCGGCAACCTCGACGCACGGGTTCCAGATCAGCGAGCCGTAGGCGAACACGAACACGCCATCGATCGTCCGGGCGGCCGCCGAGCGCCGATCGAGCATGTCCCGGATCGATCTGCGGTGGTCGGCGTCGCTCCACAGCGGCAGCTCCGGGTGGCGCTCCGCGAAGTGGCGGCGCAAGGCGTCCTGTTGCAGCCCTGCGCGCGTGATCGCGGGCGGCTGTGCGCTCGATCCGTCGCCGGCCAAGGGTTTGGTAGAGCTCGCTGGACAAGGGGGCTGAATGGAACCGGCCCGCGAGGTCCCGCGGGCCGCCGCGTGACGGCGACCGACGGTAGCGCGCGCCCGCCCGCCGGCCAAGACCCGTGAATGGCAGGCGCCGCCGCACCGCTCGTTGCCGCCCCGCCCCGACCGAGGACCCGCACCGATGACTGAGATCAACCTCACCTACCTGAACCGCTTCGACGTCGAGGCCCTGGAGATGAGCGACGACGAGATCCTGGCGGCGGTGGAGGCTGGCCTGCACGCCCAGGGGCGCGGCCAGACGGTGATCGAGCCCCGCGTCCATCTCGAGCCCGACCCGGCGTTCAACGGCCACTTCAACGTGCTGCGCGGCTACATCGCGCCGATCGCCACCGCGGGGGTGAAGATCGTCGGCGACTACGTCGACAACTACACCAAGGGCCTGCCGTCGGAGATGGCGCTGCTGAACCTGTTCGATCCGCGCACCGGCATGCCGCAGGCGGTGGTCGACGCGACCGCGATCACCGAGATGCGCACCGGCGCGCTGACGGCGCTGGGCGCCAAGCACCTGGCACGCACGGACAGCCGCGTGCTGGGGCACGTCGGCGCGCGCGGCACCGCCTACTGGAACGTCCGCCTGCTCGACCGGCTGTTCGATTTCGCGGAGATCCGGGTGCACTCGCGCCGGCCGGAAAGCCGCGACGGCTTCGCCGAGCGCCTGCGCTGGGACCTGGGCAAGCCGGTACGCGCGGTCGACAGCTGGCGGGACTGCCTGGACGGCGCCGACATCCTGGTCGAGGCCTCGCGGCTCGACGCGCCCGAGCCGTTGCTCAAGACCGACTGGGTGAAGGCGGGCGCGCTGGTGATCCCCTACGGCACCATGAGCGCCGTCGAGCTCAGCCTGACCGACGTGATGGACAAGGTCGTGGTCGACGACTGGGGCCAGTGCAAGGGCGGCAAGCTGGGCGCCCTGCGCCGGCACGTCGAGACCGGCCGGCTCACCGCGGACACGCTGTACGCCGAGATCTGCCAGATCGTCACCGGCGACCGCCCGGGCCGCGAGCGCGACGACGAGACCATCCTGTTCTGGCACCGCGGCCTGTCGCTGAGCGACATCGCGGTGGGCCACGCCATGCTGGAAAAGGCGGCCCGCAACGGCGTCGGCCAGACGCTGCGCTACGCGTGACGCAACAGGTCACGCGCAGCGCTCGCCGGTAGACGTATCGCCGGGTCCCGTGACGCCGCCGGAGCCGCGCGGGCTCAGCGCACCAGGCCCTGCTCCTTCGCCATGTCGTAAGCGGCCTTGGGGCCGAGGTAGAGGGACGGCAGCAGCACCAGGGACACCGGGATTGCGGTGATCACGATGAACTGCTGCAGCGCGCCCACCTGGCCGGCGCCCATGTAGAGCAGGATTGCCGCCATCACCGACATGGTCACGCCCCAGAAGGCCCGCACCAGGGTGGACGGCTCGTCGTGGCCGGTGGCGACCATCGAGATCGTGTAGCTCATGCTGTCGCCGGTGGTGGCGACGAAGATCGTCGTCAGCACCAGGATCAGCACCGCCATCAGGCCGCCCAGCGGCAGCGCCTGCGCCACCGTCAGCGTCGCCACGTCGAACTGGAAGTTGGTCAGCGCCTCCTTCAGATCGATCGCGCCGGCGAGCTGGTAGTGGATGCCGGAGCCGCCCAGCAGGGTGAACCAAATGGTGCTGGCGATCGGCGCGGCAATGGCAACGGCGACGATCATCTCGCGGATCGTGCGGCCGCGCGAAATGCGCGCGACGAACAGCGCCATCAGCGGCCCGTAGCCCAGAAACCAGGCGAAGAAGAACACCGTCCACCACTTCATCCACCAGTCCGGCGCGGTCTGCGAGGTCATCGTCGCCATCGCGAAGAAGTTCGAGACGTAGGCGCCGAAGCCCTGCAGGTAGCTGTCCATCAGGAACAGCGTCGGGCCGAACACGAAGATGAAGGCGGCGATGCCCAGCGCCAGGAACACGTTCATCCGGCTGAGGAACTGGATGCCGCGGTGGATGCCGGTGACCGCCGAGGTGACGTAGATGGCGCCCAGGATCACCAGCACGGTGAGCTGGGTGCCGTAGGTGTCGGGCACGCCGAACAGCACCTGGGCGCCGTAGGCCACCTGGGTCGCCAGGAAGCCGATCGGGCCGACCGTTCCGGCCACCACGGCGACCACGCAGACCGCGTCGACCAGGCCGCCGAAGGCGCCGCGCATCACCCGCTCGCCGAACACCGGGAACAGCAGCGTGCGCGGCTGCAGCGGCTTGCCGTGGGTGTAGTGCGCGTGCACCAGCACCAGTGAGGTCAGCGAGCCCAGGATCGCCCAGGCCAGGAAGCCCCAGTGCATGAACGACTGCGCCAGCGCGCCCTTGACCGCGGCCAGCGTGCCGGTCTCGGTCGTGAACGCCGGCGGCGTCTGCGCGATGAAGTGGTACACCGGCTCGCCCGCCGCGAAGAACACCCCGCCGCCGGCCAGCAGCGTGCACATGATGATGGAGATCCACTTGAAGGTGCTCATCTCCGGCTGGTCGAGGTTGCCCATCTTGGCGCTCGCCGCGGGCGTCGCGGCGACGCCGATGGCGATGAAGAAGGTGAGCAGCAGGATCAGCTGGAAGAACGAGCCCAGGTACTTCGCGGTCCAGGTGAAGCCGCCGCTGACCAGCGACGACAGCAGGTCCACGTCGTAGACGGACAGCGCCAGGAAGGCGACGACGAAGCCGCCGCTCAGCCCCAGCACCCACGGGTCGCCCAGGCCGGCGTTCATGCCGATCCGGTCGTCAGTCCCCCGATCGATCGCCTTGTCGGTCATGTCGATCTCGCGCCCCTTGTTCGCTCGCATCGGCGTTGCGTCGGTCCGCGGCCCTTCGACCGGCCGCGTAGCCGCACCTTGGTTATTTCGCCGATTAAAAGAAGCGCGTCTCTTATAAGCAAATTAAAAAAACAAAAGGACTGATTGCGCGCCGCTATCAATCATCGGCGGCCGAGCCGGCCCCGGCGCCCTCTCCCAGGCGCGTCACCAGCATGTCGCGCATGCTCTGCGCCGCCGGCGACAGCGAGCGGCCGCGCCGGGTGATCAGGCAGATCGCCCGGGTCAGGTCGGGCTCCACCAGCGGCCGGAACACGATGCGGCCGCCGTGGCGGTCCGGCAGCGCCAACTCCGGCAGCGCGCTGATGCCGACGTCGGCCAGCAACATGCCCTCCAGGGTGGCGATGTTGGACACCTCGACGCGTGGCCGCCGGACCTCGTCCGGCAGCGCCGGCACCGCCTGCACCAGCGGACGGATCCCGGTGTCGTTCGCCAGCCCCAGGAAGCTGTACCCGGCAAGATCGCGCCAGGCGAGCGGCCCGCGCTCGGCTGCCAGCGGGTGATCGTGCCGGCACACCACCCCGAAGCCGTCGGTCAGCACGGACTCGAACGTCAGGTCCTGGTCCGGCTCCCACATTGACGCGATGCCGAAGTCGACCTCCTTGCGACGCACCTGCTGCTGCACGCCGCTGGCGTTGGCGTCGTGCAGGTGCACCGAAACCCCCGGGTAGGCCGCCTGGAAGTCAGCGACGATCGAGGGCATCAGCTTGACCGCGATCGACGGCAGGGTCGCCACGCCGACGTGGCCGCGCCGGCGCTCCGCCACCTCGCGCACATCGGCGATGGCGCTCTCGAAGTCGTCCAGCAGCCGTTCGGCCGCCGGCAGGAACTCGGCGCCGTTGTCGGTCAGCGCCACCCGCCGCGTGGTGCGGTCGAACAGGCGCACGCCCAGCTCCTCCTCGAACTGGTTGATCTGAATCGTCAGCGCCGGCTGCGACAGCGCCAGATGTCGGGCGGCGCGGGTAAAGCTGCCCTCCCGCGCGACGGCGACGAAGGCCTGCAGGTGCTTCAGCGTGACGTTCATCGCTTCCAGTCGAGGTCGTGGCGCCGGCGGCGGGTCGGGTTGGCCGGCGCGGTCGGGGAGATGTGCGCGCAGCCTGCCGCTATCGATAAGGCCCGGCAATAGAACTATTGGATATTTTTAATTAACGTGGCTTATCATTTTCAATAATTTATTGGCGAGAAAAACGACCGAACCCCTGGCGGGAGCGGCATGGCGGACGACCCGGGCCCGGCGGGCCCCGTCCGCCGTCCCCCGCTCCGCGCGCCGAACCGTAGGAAAGCGAGCCCAGTCCCGTGACCGAGGCCCCCCACGGCAACTACATCGCCGGCCGATGGACGCAGGCCGGCGACGCCGTCGCCAACGTCAATCCCTCCGACCTCGACGACGTCATCGGCCGCTACGCGCATGCCGGCGCGGCCGAGACCGAGGAGGCGATCGCCGCCGCCAAGCGGGCCTTCCCGGCGTGGTCGAGCGCGCTGCCGGAAGCGCGCCAGACGCCGCTGGAGCGCATCGGCGACGAGCTGATCGCCCGCAAGGACGAGCTCGGCCAACTGCTGTCGCGCGAGGAGGGCAAACCGCTGGCCGAGGGCGTCGGCGAGGTCGCCCGCGCCGGCCAGTTCTTCAAGTTCTACGCCGGCGAGACGCTGCGGCTGCACGGCGACTTCACCCCGTCGGTGCGGCCCGGCGTCGAGGTCGAGGTGCGCCGCCAGCCGCTCGGCGTGGTCGGCATCATCACGCCCTGGAACTTCCCGGCGGCGATCCCGGCCTGGAAGATCGCGCCCGCCCTGGCCTACGGCAACACCGTGGTGTTCAAGCCGGCCGAGCTGGTGCCGGGCACCGCCTGGGCGCTGGCCGAAATCCTCTCGCGCGCCGGCCTGCCGGAGGGCGCCTTCAACCTGGTGATGGGCCGCGGCGGTACCGTCGGCGAGACCATCCTGAAATCCCGCGAAGTGGCCGCGGTGACCTTCACCGGCTCGGTCGAGACCGGCGGCCACGTCGCCCGGCGCTGCGCCGAGACGATGAAGAAGGTGCAGCTGGAGATGGGCGGCAAGAACCCGCTGGTGGTGCTCGACGACGCGGACGTCGAGGTCGCCGCGGCGGCCGCGCTGAACGGCTACTCCGGCACCGGGCAGAAGTGCACCGCGTCGTCGCGGCTGATCGTCACCAGGGGCATCCACGACCGCTTCGTCGACGCGCTGACGCAGAAGCTGGCCGACTACCAGGTCGGCCACGCGCTGGACAAGGCCACCAAGATGGGCCCGGTGGTCGACGAGACGCAGCTACAGCGCGACCTGGACTACATCGAGCTGGGCCAGCAGGACGGCGGCGAGCTGGTGTTCGGCGGCCAGCTGCTGAACCGGGAGACCCGCGGGCACTACCTGTCGCCGGCGCTGTTCACCGGCACGACGAACGCCATGCGGATCAACCGCGAGGAGGTGTTCGGCCCGATCTGCTGCGTGATCGCGGTGGACGACTACGAGCAGGCGCTGGCCACCGCCAACGACACCGACTTCGGCCTGACCAGCGCGATCTGCACGACCTCGCTGAAGCATGCCAGCCATTTCAAGGCGAACAGCGAGTCCGGCGTCGTCACCGTCAACCTGCCCACCGGCGGCATGGACTACCACGTGCCGTTCGGCGGCATGAAGGCGTCCAGCTACGGCCCGCGCGAGCAGGGCCAGTACGCCCGCGACTTCTACACCACCACCAAGACCACCTACACCAAACCCTAGGCGCGCAAGGACAGGCATGGCCGACGCCGGCACCACGGGCCACGTGATCGACGCCCTGCAGTACTCGAACTGGACGCGCCAGCATTTCGAGGAATGGCGCGCCGGCGGGCTCACGGCGGTCGGCGTCACCGTCGCCTACCACGAGCGCACCCGCGACACCCTGAGCCGGCTGGCGGAGTGGAACTGGCGCCTGCGCGAACACGCCGACCTGTTGCGTCCGGTGCGCCGCAGCGCCGATCTCGACGCCGCCCGGCGGGAGGGGCGCATCGGCGTCGTCCTGGGTGCCCAGAACGCCGCACCGATCGAGGACGACGTCGGCCTGATCCAGGTGCTGAACGACGCCGGGCTCGCGGTGATGCAGCTGACCTACAACAACCTCAGCCTGCTGGGCGCCGGCTGCGCCGAGCTCGACGATCCCGGCGTCAGCCGCATGGGCCGCGAGGCGATCGCCGAGATGAACCGGGTCGGCATGGCGATCGACCTGTCGCACGCCGGCGCCCGCACCGCCCGCGAGGCGATCGAGCTGTCCGGCCGGCCGGTGGCGATCACCCACGCCAACCCGCGCTTCTTCCACGACATTGCGCGCAACCTCCCCGACGAAGTGCTGCGGACGCTGGGCGCGCGCGGCGGCATGCTGGGCCTCTCGCTGTACCCGCCGCACATGCCGGACGGCGCCGAGACGACGCTGCAGGCCTTCACAGACATGGTGGCGCGGACCGTCGAGCTGACCGGCGTGGGGCAGATCGGCATCGGCTCCGACAGCTGCCGCGGCTGGGACGGGCGCACGCTGGACTACATGCGCAACGGCCGCTGGCGCTTCGTGCCGGAGGCCGAGCGGCAGGGCTACGCGGCGACGCCCTGGCCGAAGCAGCCGCCGTGGTTCGACGGCCCCGCCGACATGCCGAAGCTGGCCCAGGGCCTGCGCGCCCGCGGCTTCGACGCGGACGAGGTGGACGCGATCATGGGCGGCAACTGGGCCCGCTTCTTTCGGAACGCATTGGAGCCGGCGGGATGACACTGGGGACGTTGCCAAGCCCGCAGTGTCATCCTGAGGAGCGCCGAAGGCGCGTCTCGAAGGACGTGCCACCAGCAAATCGGCCCGCGCCGCCCACCTGAATGGACGGCGTAGGGACCACGACCAAGGAGGCGCACGTGTCGGTCACTCTCACCATCGACGAGGTCGCGGACCTGAGCCGGCGGGCGCTGATCGCCTGCAACACCAGCGAGACCAACGCCGCGTCGGTCGCCCGCTCGGTCGCCGCCGCCGAGGCCGACGGCATCCACAGCCACGGCCTGGCGCGCCTGCCGACCTACTGCGAGCACGCCAGGTGCGGCAAGATCGACGGCCAGGCGAAGCCCTCCGCCGAGCGCATGCGCCCTGGCGCCCTGCTGGTGGACGCGCGCGACGGCTTCGCCCACCCGGCGATCGACCTGGGCCTCGACCACCTGCCCGGGCTGGCGCGCGAGACCGGCATCGCCGCCATGGCCGTCACCAACTCCTACAACTGCGGCGTTGTCGGCTACCACCTGGAGCGCATCGCCGACCGCGGCCTGGTCGCGCTCGGCTTCGTCAACGCGCCGGCGTCGATCGCGCCCTGGGGCGGCAAGGACCCGGTGTTCGGCACCAACCCGCTGGCCTGCGCGGTGCCGCGGCAGGGCCGCGCGGCGCTGGTGATCGACCAGTCCTCCAGCGTCGTCGCGAAGTCCGAGGTGGTCGTCCACAAGCAGCGCGGCGAGCCGCTGCCCGACGGCTGGGCGCTGGACGCCGCGGGCAACCCCACGACCGATCCCGACGCGGCGCTGGCCGGCGGCAGCATGGTCCCCTCGGGCGGCTACAAGGGCGCCAACCAGGCGCTGATCGTCGAGCTGTTCGCCGCCGTGCTGGCGCGGGCGACGCTGTCGATCGACGCCGCGTCGTTCGCGACCAACGACGGCGGCCCGCCGCGCACCGGGCAGTTCTTTATCGCCGTCGACCCCGACGCGTTCGGCGGCCCGCAGTTCGCGGAAAGCCTGGATCGCCTGTGCGCGGCGATCACGCAACAGGACGGCGCCCGCCTGCCCGGCGACGGCCGCCTCGCCGCGCGCGCCCGCACCGCCGAGGCCGGAGTGACGATTCCCGCGGCGCTGCACGAGAAGATCCTCGGCTACACCGAGGACTAGAGCGAGTTGGTTGGATGTCGGGGCCGCGGGTGGCGTGCGATGATGCTTCGACACGGCCCTACGGGCCTGCTCAGCATTAGCTGACACCGACGGTTGCTCGTCCTGAGCCGCCGCGCAGCGGCGAGTCGAAGGATCAACGACGGAACGGAGCCCGCGCTTCGGCATAGAACAGCAGGGAGGCCGACCATGACGACGGACCCGGTCGAGGAGCCCGACGCCGTCCCGCGCGATCCGCTGCGGCCGCCGGACACGGTCGCTCGCCTGCGGCGCATGGGCTGCCTGCACCAGACCCGGCTGTCGTTCGTCCGCGCCCTGACCCGCCGGATGGCGCGCGAGGGTTGGCGGATCGAGCGCGACGTCTTCGACATCGGCGCCGACGAGGTCGGCCACGCGCGCTACGCCGTGCACACACCGCAAGGCCGCTACAGCTTCGTGGTGTTCGCCGACCGGATCGATCCCCAAGCCCGCACCGACCGGGTGATCGCGGAGGAGTGGGACTACACCTTCGCCCTGGTCGAGGGCGTTCCCGACGACGCCGACATGGCCCGCCTGCGCGCCAACGTGCCGAAGCAGGAGGCCGGCCGGATGTGCGCCCGCGATCTGGTGCTGTCGCGCGGCAACAAGAGCGCCCGGCTGTTCGACCACGTGGTCGACGCACTGGCCCGGGGCCGGCAGCCGGCGCTCGCGCAGATCGCCAAGGTCGGCTACCTGATGCGCACGACGGCGGTCTACGGCAACGGCAAGTTCGGCCTGGCGGACTTCGACAAGCTGCGCCGCCAGGGCGCCTTCCCGCAACCGTTCAGTGCGCAGATGCTGACCGTCTTCCTGGCCCGCGAGTTCAGCCTCGACCTGGTGGAGGCGCTGGCCCGGACCCGCGATCCGCAGCGCGCGACGCGCCTGTTGCCGGAGCTGCGCCGGACGCTCGGCGTGGGCAATGCCACCGGGCTCGGCATGGCGCCGTTCCTGGTCAGCCACCCGCAGCTGCTGCACCGCTGGCAGTGGGCGCGCGAGACCGCGATCGCACGGGTCAAGGCGCTGCCGCAGGCGGAGCCGCAGACCCGCCGCCGGTTCGCGACCCTGCTGCACCGGGCCTGCAGCTACGCACAGGACTGGTGCACCGACGACGCCCGCCAGCAGCGGCGCGTCGAGACGCTGCGGCAGGAGCTGGCCACGCTGTGCGCCGAGCTGAGCCCGGACGGCGGCGACGCCGCGCTGCCGGAGCCGCATCCCTGGCGCCGGCTCTGCGACATGGCGGCGGAGCGGTTCGGGGTGGAGACCCAGGAGCTGCTGCACAGCCTGATCCTCGAGCCCTATCCGGAGCTGGTCGACGAGCTGGCCGAGCACATGTGCGCCGCCGAGGACGAGCGGCTGCAGCCGGGCATGCGCGTCGACGACCTGATCGCGCTGCTGGAGACGCACTACGCCTGGGCGCTGGCGATCGACGACCGCGGCGCGGACGCCGCCACGGCGTACTTCTGGTACCGCTCCGAGGCCAAGGAGGAGCCGCGGCTGGGCGAGCGCTGCTGCGAGTCCGGCGCCGACCGGGAGATGCCGCTCGGCATCGGCGTGCAGGTGCGACGCCTCTACCGCGAGCTGGGCGCGCTGGACGCCGCGCAGAGGCGCGAGCCGGTGGCGGCCTTGCTGCTGCGCCGGCCGGAATGGCGGGCGACCGTGCGGCGGGTGCAGACGCTGGCGGACCAGCCCTACGCCGAGGTGCGCGACAATCTGCTGGATGCCGACATGGTCCCGGTCGACCTGCTGCGCTTCAAGCTGTCGTTCTTCGGCGCCAGCAAGTTCGACCCGAAGTCCGACCGCTGGACCCGGATCACCCTGTTCCAGGGCGCCCCGACGGCGGAAGACCTCGCCGATCCGGCCGTCGACCCGGACGACTGGGCCTTTCCGGTGCTGCCGCGGGACGCGGAATGAGGGTCTCGCTCAACGAGCTGGAGACCCGCTACGCCCGCGCCTTCGAGGCCATGGGGCTGGCGGCCGGGCTGGCCGCGGACGCCGCCCGCATGGCGGCCCGGCACGACGTCTGGGGGCTCGACGGCCTGGCGGCGGTGACCGACCGGCTGCACCGGCTGGACGGCGCGCCGCTTGTCGAACCGTCCGTCGACCGCGGCCAGGCGGCGGCAATGCTGGACGCGCGCGGCGCCTCGCTGCTGCAGGTCGGCGCGCCGGCGCTCGACCTGCTGGAGATCGAGGCCGCGCGGGACGCCGGCGGCCGGCTGCATCTGACCAACTGCGCCGACGCCGACTTCGCGCCCGGGCTGGCGGCGCTGGCGGCGGCGCGCGGCCTGACCACGGTGCTCCGCGCCCGGGTCGGCGAGGAGTTGCTGACCGCGGCCGTCTGCGGCGGCGAGACGGCGCTGTATCGCGGCCCCGCCGAGGCCGGAACGGCGCCGGCGCCGGACGCGCTGGAGCTGACGGCGGGCGCGGCGGTCGGCGACCGCCTGCCGGACGCGGACCGGGCCACGGTCGCGCTCACCGGCAACCTGCTGCGCGCGCGGGAGCGCGATGCGGTCGACCTCGGCGTCGCGGTCGATGCCGAGCGCTGGCGGCGGATCTACGCGCTGGGCGCCCGCTTCCTGGTGTCGGAAACCGAGGAGTCGCGCCGGCGCGGCGCGGGCGGCGGCAGTGACCGCGACTGACCTGGCCGGCGCGCCCGCGCGCGTGGCGGCGCGCGCCGCCGAGACGCCGGCCCGGCGGATCGCCCTGCTGCTGCTGCCGAACTTCTCGCTGGCCGCCTTCGCCGGCGCGCTGGAGCCGCTGCAGCTGGCCAACCGGCAGGCCGGCCGGCCGCTCTACCGGCCCACCGTGCTGTCGCCGGACGGCGCGACCGCCACCGCCTCCGACGGCGCCCGGGTGCGGGTCGAGGCCGGGCTCGCCGCCGGCGCGTTCGAGCGCATCGTGGTCTGCGGCGGCTTCGCCGCCACCCAGTTCGACGATCCGGCGACCTTCGCCTGGCTGCGCCGGCACGCGCGCGCCGGCACCCCGGTCGGGGCGCTGTCCGACGGCGCGCTGGTGCTGGCCCGCGCCGGGCTGCTGCAGGGCTACCGCGCGACGGTGCACTGGCACTGCCAAGACAGCGCGGCCGAGGCGTTTCCGGAGCTGGCGATCGGCGAGGCGCTGTTCGTGCTGGACGGGCCGCGCTTCAGCTGCGCCGGCGGCACCGCGGCGCTGGACATGACGCTGACCCAGATCGCGCGGGAGCACAGCCGCGGGTTCGCCGAGCGGCTCGCCCGCGCGCTGTCGCACAACCGCATCCGGGGCGCCGAGGACGCCCAGCGCATGGCCACGCCGGCCCGCATCGCCGGCCCCAACCCGCCGCTGGTGCGCGCGCTCGACCTGATCGAGGCGCGCTTCGACGCGGCGCTGAGCGGCGCCGAGATCGCGGCCCACGCCGGCGTCAGCGCGCGCCAGCTGCAGCGCCTGTTCCGCCGTCGGCTGGGCTGCACGCCGCAGCAGCACCTGCAGGCGACGCGCCTGCTGCGGGCGCGCGAGATGCTGGTCTACACCGAGCTGCCGATCCTGCAGGTGGCGCTGGCCTGCGGCTTCGCCTCGCACACCCACTTCGCCCGCGCCTACCGCCGCCGCTACGGCCACCCGCCCACCGCCGCACGCGGGCGCTCGGCCAATGCCGGCCCGTCGGCCGCAGGGCGGCATCCTTAGAACCCGCCGCCGGCCGCCTTCATCTATGGACCTTCCCGTTCGGTCAAGGGATTGGATGGAGCCTTTTTGGCATACATCTATACGGCCTTTTG
>ENA-ORDC01001963-ORDC01001963.1-marine-metagenome-genome-assembly--contig:-NODE-1963-length-13680-cov-2.369771_pt1 | contig 13680 bp, 13 predicted proteins | sample MGYA00237783_ERZ508515 | MGnify/ENA primary metagenome ERZ508515 (study PRJEB26186, sample SAMN06268792) | marine metagenome | isolation source: Eden Landing Ponds, San Francisco, CA, USA | place... | reverse complement strand
GATTTGCGCCTGCCAGGTCTGGTCACGGTAGCGCGCCCGGCCGGTGCGCGGCAGCCGCGTCTGGGAACTGGTCTCCAGTCCGGTGTCCAGATCCTTGAAGTAGAAATCGTCCGAGGCGTAATTGACATCCGCGTCGAAAGTCCAGCTGCCCAGCGAACCGTCATGTTCCCAGCGCGCCAGTTCCCGGTCCCGGTCGTTGAAGGTGCGGTCGTTGCGCAGCCAGGCATAGCTCAGGCTGCCCTCGCCGGCGCCGGTGAGATAACGCAGTTCGTTTTCCAGTCCATTGCCCCGGCCGTGGATATGACGGGGTGCTATGGTGGCGTCGAGCTGCGGATGCAGGTTGAGATACAGCGGCTGGGTATAGTCCACGCCGCCTTCGTCCGCGCTCACCAGGGTAGGATAAAGCAGGCCGCTCTTGCGCCGGTCGTCGATGGGAAAGGTGAGCCAGGGCACCCAGAAGACGGGCCAGCCGTATAGATCGAGCGTGACATGGTGTGCCTCGCCCCAGCCGCTATCGCGGTTCAGTTCCAGCTTGCGGGCCCGGAAAAGCCAGCTGTTGTTGCCCGGTTCACAGGTGGTATACGCGCCCTGATCAATATGAATCAGCGGACCTTGCTGACGCATGATAGCGGCTTCGCCGCGCGCATGGGCCTTGAAAAGGGCGAAATTCGCGTTTTCCAGCCGGGTTTTACGGTTGCTGCGGTTACCGCTCATTTGCTCGGCGTTGAACGTCAGGCCCGGGGATTCCATCCGGATATTGCCGGTCAGCTTGAAATCGCCGCTTTGCTGATCATAGCGGGCCTGGTCGGCGCGCAGCCGGCGCAAGGGTTGCCGAATGCGCACATCGCCCGAGAGCTCGGCCGCGCCCTCCGGTTCCAGGCTGGACTGGTCCGCGGAAATCACGGTGTCCGTGGTTGCCACCGGGCGGAAGAAGGCCGGATTGTGATAGGTTCCCCCGCACCAGGCGGGAATCTCCGCGCGCTCTGCCGGTGGAAGCTTTTGCATCTCGTTGGTGGAGACCCAGTTCAGCTCATTGGCCCGGGCCGAAGAGCACACCGTCAGGGCCAGGAGGGCGAGGCTGTGGCAAAGACGGGGCAGTGGCATTCCCGGTCCATAACAGGTACAAAGCGCGTAAGTCGCAGCAGTTTAAAGGATTGCGGGGGGCTATGCAGCCGAACCGGGCGGAGTTGGACGAGCGTGTACAGACACTGGAGATCTGGGCATCCGCGGAACTGGAACATCCGGTGCAGGCCGAGCCCGTGGCCACCGATGCCGGCTTCCGGCGCTATTTCCGTTTTCGCACACCGGCGCGCAGCGTCATCGCCATGGATGCGCCACCGGAACGGGAAGGCACGACGGCCTTTCTCCGAGTGGGCGAGCTGCTGCGGGACGCCGGCGTGCATGTCCCCGACATCCTGGCCCGGGACACCGAACGCGGTTTCCTGCTGCTGACGGACCTGGGCGAGCGCACCTGGCTGGAGGTGCTCAATGACACCAATGCGGAGGAACGGTTTCCGCGCGCGCTGGATGCATTGTTGCGCATGCAGACCGCGACCCGGGAAGGTGTGCTGCCCGAATACGATGACACACTCTTGCGCCGGGAGCTGGCGCTTTTTCCCGACTGGTACCTGCGGCAACATCTGCAGGTGGACCCGGATGCACGCCTGGAGCAACAGCTGAATCGGGTCTTTGATCTGCTGGTGGAACACGCCCTGACGCAGGGCCGGGTCTGGGTGCATCGCGATTTCATGCCGCGCAATCTCATGGACTCGGACCCGGATCCGGGGGTGATCGATTTCCAGGATGCCGTGCTGGGGCCGATCAGTTATGACCCCATCTGTCTGTTCAAGGACGCCTTTATCAGCTGGCCGGAAGAGCGTGTCACGGAATGGCTGCACCAGTACTGGTCCCGGGCCCGGGAAAGGGCACTGCCGGTGCCGGCGGATTTCGAAAGCTTTCACCGCGATTGTGATCTGATGGGCGCCCATCGCCATCTCAAGGTCCTGGGTATTTTCGCGCGGCTGCGCTATCGCGACGGCAAGCCCAGATACCTGGAGGATGCCCCCCGGTTTCTGGCTTATCTTCGTACCGTCATTGAACGCCGTGAAGAGCTGGCGCCACTGGGCGCGGTGCTCGAGCGGGTCCGGGCAACGGCACCGGAGGCGCCGTGAAAGCGATGATTCTTGCTGCCGGACTCGGCAGGCGGATGCGACCGTTGACCGACGAAACGCCGAAGCCGTTGCTGCGCGTCGGCGGGCGCCCGCTGATCGAACACCAGATCGAACAGTTGCGTGACGCCGGCTTTCGGGAACTGGTGATCAACACGGCCTGGCTGGGGGAGCAGCTGGAACAGGCGCTGGGCGATGGTACGGCACTGGGCGTGCACATTCAGTATTCACGCGAGGGGCAGCCGCTGGAAACCGCCGGCGGTATCGTGCAGGCGCTACCGTTGCTGGGTGACGAACCCTTCGCGGTGGTGAACAGCGATATCTTTACCGATTACGATCCCGTGCGGCTGCCCCGCGCGCCGGACGGGCTTGCCCATCTGGTACTGGTCGATAACCCGGCGCACAATGCGCGCGGCGATTTCGGCCTGGATGCTCACGGCCGGATAGATGACAACGCGGCCGGGCGGCTGACCTTTGCGGGCATCGGCATCTATCGTCCGGAGCTGTTTGCCGATCTGGAATCCGGCGAACGCAAACTCGCGCCCCTGCTGCAGGCGGCGGCCGCGCGGGGCAAGGTTACCGGCGAGCGCCACACGGGCGCGTGGCTGGACGTGGGCACACCGGAACGTCTGGAACAACTGGATCAGCAACTGAGAGGCTTGTCATGAAGCAGGACCCCTGCATCGCACCGTCCATTCTCGCGGCGGATTTCGCCCGGCTGGGCGCGGAGGCGGATGCCGTGCTGGACGCCGGCGCGGACATGATTCATTTCGATGTCATGGACAATCACTATGTGCCCAACCTCACCATCGGGCCCATGGCCTGCAAGGCATTGCGGGATTACGGCATTGAAGCGCCCATTGATGTGCATCTCATGGTCTCGCCCGTGGATGAGCTGATCGCGCAATTCGCCGAGGCGGGCGCGAGCTATATCACCTTTCATCCGGAAGCGAGTCAGCATGTGGATCGCTCCCTTGATTTGATTCGTTCCCATGGCTGCAGGGCCGGGCTGGTGCTCAATCCCGCCACGACACCGGATTGCCTGGATTATGTGCTGGACAAGCTGGACATGGTACTGCTGATGTCGGTGAATCCGGGGTTCGGGGGGCAGAAGTTCATACCCGCGACCCTGCGCAAGGTGGCCCGGGTGCGCGAGCTGATCGACGCCCTGGGCGAGGATATCCGCCTGGAAGTGGACGGTGGGGTGAACGAGGACAATATCGCCGAGATCGCTGCCGCCGGCGCGGACACCTTTGTCGCCGGCTCGGCGATTTTCAAGCAGTCCGACTATTCCGGGGTAATCGAACGCATGCGCACCGCCTGCCGGTAACAGGCTAACGGGCCTCAACAGCGTGCTAAGGGCACTGGTCGGTCGTCTTCACGGGGGCGTTATACACCCGGTTGCGCCCCTTGTTCTTGGCCTCGTAGACGGCATGATCGGCGGCGGCCACCAGCTGCTCCGGATTGTAGCTCTGCTCGGGTACAATGCAGGCGGTACCGATGCTCACCGTAATGTGATCCGCCACGCTGGAGTGACCATGGGGCATGCGTTCGTCGGCCACGGCCCGGAGCAGCTTGTCCGCCATCTGCTCCAGTGAGCGCGGCCCCGTCTGTGGATAGAGCACGACGAACTCTTCGCCGCCGTAGCGCGCGGCCAGATCGCCCGGCCGGCGGGCGTGATCGGCCAGGATCCGGCCCAGGCGTTGCAGACAGTCGTCGCCGGCCTGATGGCCGTATTCGTCGTTGTAGGGCTTGAAGAAGTCCACGTCGATGAACATCAGCGAAAGACTGGCGCCATCGCGCATGCAGCGCTGCCATTCCAGATTCAGCACTTCGTCGAAATGACGCCGGTTGGCCAGGCCGGTCAGGCCGTCCTCGCGTGACATCTCCTTCATGCGCTCGGCCATGTCATCGGAGCGCGCCTTTTCCAGCGACAACAGGCTTTGCTGGAGAAAGACCTGCCGGCTTTGCCGCTCCATGAGCCAGGCCACGACGGTTCCCACGGCACAGCCGGCGGTCAGGGTCTGGTGGGTCAACAGCCAGCTCAGCGACTGCCCGGATACCAGGATGGCGACCACGCCCAGATAACCACCGCCCCACATGGCCAGTGCCGCCGGGCCGGCGCGCAGGCCCAGCACGGATCCGATCACCACAGCGGCATGAACGGTGCCGATGGTCGCCGCCTGTTTCATTACGGGTGCGCCCGTGAATTCGGGCAGCACGGTCAGAACCACCATGCCCGGAAAGGCCAGCGCGGTGACATACTGCTGATGCCAGGTGTCCAGCCGGTGGCTGCGGGACAACGCCACCGCGGCCAGGATCAGCAGGGTCACGGCACTGTAGCCCAGGGGCCAGCTGCCCAGGGTCTCCGAAGGAATAATGATCATGATGCCGATGCCGAGCACCAGATAGAGCAGCAACACATAGAAGACGGTGGAGCGAAAGGTGCGGGCACTGGCCGTGGCGTGGTAATGCCGGAACTCCTGCTCCAGCGAGCGGGGAAAACGAAAACGCAGCCAGCCGGCCTGCAAGAGGTCATTCAGGAGTGCGTAGCGCGTGCTGTCATGGCCGGGCCGGGCATCTTCCGGAAGATGGTCGGTTTCTGATGCGGTCATGCGGATTCCCTCTATGGACCGGGATGGTTTGTTCGTGACTGCATGGTCACTGATGCTGGCATTTTAGTGTCATTTACCTGGTGCGAGTCCATGGGAAGCCGACCTTTTGTGACTTTGTTCTCATTATCAGTCCATTATTGAGCCTAGCACTGGCGCGGAGATGCGTCCGGACCATTCGTACGCCGATTGACCGCGATCATCGCCCGTGTTGGTTGTGGGCAGGCCCTGCCCGTGTCGCACGGGTAGCCTCGCTGGCGCTTCCCCGCTACAATTTGATCACCATTCTCAACGGCAAGGATTACTTCCGGTGAATCGACATCCGGACATGGCCCGGTTTTTTCACGCTGCCGCTCACTGGCGATGGTGACGCGCCCGCGTGTGTCCGCGCACGCCCCGGATTTCACTTGCAGTGTCTGAAAATATCCTGGTTGGGGATCCCGCATGTCACCGGAACAACTTGCTGAATATGGCCGCGCCGGCTTCAACCGCGTCCCGCTGGTGCGCGAAGTTCTGGCCGATCTCGATACGCCGCTGACCGCCTACCGCAAGCGGGTCGGCGAGGATTTGTACTCCTGTCTCTTCGAATCCGTGCAGGGCGGCGAACGCTGGGGCCGCTATTCCATTATCGGCCTGCCTGCCCGGGAAGTCGTGCGCATCACCGGCCGGGAGATCGAGGTGCGCAATGACGAGGGCGGCTATACCGAGCATGCGGACGATCCCATCGCCTGGGTCGAGGCCTACCGCCATCGCTTCCGCTCGCCGGAAATCGCCGGGCTGCCCCGTTTCAACGGGGGGCTGGTGGGCTATTTCGGCTATGACAGCGTGCGCTACTTCGAGCCCCGGCTGGGGCCGGCGCCCGGACGCGACACCCTGGGCGTGCCGGATGTGGTGCTGATGCGTTGCGAGGAAGTCGTGGTCTTCGACAATCTGCGCGGCAGTCTCTTCCTCGTGGTGCATCTGGACCCGGAAACGCAAGGCGAGCTGGAACGCGGCCGCGAACGCCTGGATGCGCTGGCCGCACGGCTGCGCGCGCCCCTGGCCGAACCGGACGAGACACCGCGTGGGCGGCAGCTGGCGGAAGACGAGTTCATTTCCGAGTTCCCCCGGGCGCAGTACGAAGACGCGGTGGAGCGCATCCGCGAATACATCCTGGCCGGCGACGTCATGCAGGTGGTGCCCTCGCAGCGCATGTCCGTGCCCTATTCAGCGCCGCCACTGGATATCTACCGGGCGCTGCGCTACCTCAATCCCTCGCCCTATATGTTCTATCTGGATCTGGACGATTTTCAGATCGCCGGTTCGTCGCCGGAGATCCTCACAAGGCTGGAAGGCGAGACGGTCACGGTACGTCCCATCGCGGGCACGCGCCGCCGGGGGCGAACGGATGCCGACGACCGGGCCATGGAACAGGATCTGGTCAACGACCCCAAGGAGATTGCCGAGCATCTGATGCTTATCGATCTGGGGCGCAATGACGTGGGCCGGGTCTCGCGGGCGGGTTCCGTGGAGCTGACCGAGAAGATGGAAGTGGAGCGCTATTCGCACGTCATGCACATTGTTTCCAATGTGGAAGGCCGTTTGCGCGAGGAACTGGGCCCGCTGGACGTATTGCGGGCCACCTTTCCCGCGGGCACGTTGAGCGGTGCCCCCAAGATCCGGGCCATGGAAATCATCGACGAACTGGAGCCGGTCAAGCGTGGTGTCTATGGCGGTGCCGTGGGCTATATCGGCTTCAACGGCGACATGGACACAGCCATTGCCATTCGCACAGCGGTGATCAAGGACAACCGGCTTTATATTCAGGCCGGCGGCGGCGTGGTGGCTGATTCCGTTCCCGAACTGGAGTGGAAGGAAACCATGAACAAGGGACGTGCGCTGTTCAGCGCGGTGAACCTGGCCCTGAGCGGGCTGAGCCTGACCGGGGAGAACGAGGCATGAGCCGGGTCTTGATGATCGACAACTACGACAGCTTCACCTTCAACGTCGTCCAGTACCTGCAGGAGCTGGGCGCCGAGGTGGAGGTCTACCGCAATGACGCCATCACGCTGGCGGGCATCGAGGCATGCGAGCCGGATCACCTGGTGATCTCGCCCGGGCCCTGTACGCCCGACGAGGCCGGCATCTCGCTGGCGGCGGTGTGCCATTTCGCCGGCCAGCTGCCGGTGCTGGGCGTGTGCCTGGGCTATCAGGCCCTGGGGCAGGCCTTCGGCGGGCGGGTGGTACGCGCGCGTCAGGTCATGCACGGCAAGACCTCGTCCATTGTCCATACGGGCGTGGGCGTGTTCGCCGGGCTGCCTTCGCCCTTCACCGCCACGCGCTATCATTCGCTGGTGGTGGAGCGGGAGTCGCTGCCCGCATGCTTCGAGGTGAGCGCCTGGACGGAAACCGAATACGGGCAGCGCGATGAACTCATGGGCATGCGTCATCGCGACTATGTACTGGAAGGAGTGCAGTTTCATCCCGAATCCATTCTGACCCAACATGGCCATGCCATGCTCAAGACCTTTCTCGAGTATCGCGGCGGCAAGCGGGAGAACTGACATGGACATGCAGACGGCACTCGCACGGGTGGTGGATCATATCGATCTGTCCACCGAAGAGATGCAGGCGGTCATGCGCACCATCATGACCGGTGGTGCCACGGACGCGCAGATCGGCGGTTTTCTCACGGCGCTGCGCATGAAAAGCGAGTCCCTGGACGAGATCACGGGTGCGGCGCTGGTTATGCGCGAACTGGTGACCAGGGTCGACGTCAGCGACTGCAAGTATCTGGTGGATATTGTCGGCACCGGCGGCGACGGCGCCAATCTGTTCAATGTGTCCACGGCTTCGGCCTTTGTGGCCGCGGCGGCCGGTTGTCATGTGGCCAAGCACGGTAACCGTTCCGTCAGCTCCAGAAGTGGTGCCGCCGACCTGCTCCAGGCCGCGGGCGTGAGTCTGGAGCTGAGCCCGGAGGAAGTGGAACGCTGCATCCGCGAGGTGGGCGTGGGCTTCATGTTCGCGCCCGCCCATCACGGCGCCATGAAACATGCCATTGGCCCGCGCAAGGAACTGGGCTTGCGCACCATCTTCAATATCCTGGGCCCGCTGACCAATCCGGCCGGGGTGACCCATCTGATGATGGGTGTGTTCTCGCCGCAACTGTGCCGGCCCATGGCCGAGGTGCTGGGTCGGCTGGGCGCCAGCCGGGCGTTGGTCGTGCACGGCAACGACGGCCTGGACGAAATCAGTCTGTCGACCAGCACCAGTGTCGCCGAACTGCGTGACGGTGCCGTCCATGAATACCAGATCAGCCCGGAGGATCTGGGCGTGACCTCCGCCTCGCGGGTGGGCCTGGACGTGACCGAACCCGAAACCTCGCTGGAGCTGATCCGGGATGCCCTGGGCAAGAAAAAGACCGAGGCCGGCCGCAAGGCGGCGGACATGATCACGCTGAACGCCGGCGCGGCCATCTTTGTCTCCGGCATCACGGACAGCCTGGCCAACGGGGTGCGCATGGCCGAGGATCTGGTGCACAACGGGGAGGCGGGCGAACGGTTGAAGGAGCTGGCGCGTTTCACCTGGGCGATGAAGGAGGAGGTTTGAAGACCACCGGCACCGTCCTCGACCGGATCCTGGCGCACAAGCACACGGAGATCGCGGAGCGTAGCGCTGTCGAGCCGCTGGGCGCGATTCGGGCCCGTGCACGCGATCAGGGCCCGGCGCGCGGTTTCTTCGAGGCACTGACCGCGCGTCGTACGGCGAAACGAGCCGCCGTGATCGCGGAAGTGAAAAAGGCCTCCCCCAGCAAGGGGGCGATCCGCGCGGATTTCGATCCCGCCTGGATCGCCCGCCGCTACGAGGCGGGCGGTGCCGCCTGCCTGTCGGTGCTCACTGATCGCGCATTCTTCCAGGGCGGGGAAGCCGACCTGCAGTCGGCTCGCGCCGCCTGCTCCCTGCCCGTGCTGCGCAAGGACTTCACCCTGGACCCCTGGCAGATCTGGGAGGCCCGCGCCATGGGCGCCGACGCGATCCTGCTGATCGTGGCGGCGCTGGAAGACGACCAGCTGGTGGAGCTGGCGGGCGTGGCCCGCGAGGCCGGCCTGGATGTGCTGACCGAGGTGCATACGGCCGATGAACTCGAGCGGGCGCTGCAGACGGACGCGAACCTGATCGGGATCAACAACCGGGACCTGCGCAACTTCGAAACGCGTCTGGAGACCACGCTGGAACTGCAATCCCGGGTGCCGCGTGATCGTCTGCTGGTTACCGAGAGCGGCATTCACACGCCCGCGGACGTGGAGCGGATGCGTTCGCAAGGGGTCCACGCCTTTCTGGTGGGCGAGACCCTGATGCGCGCCGCTGATCCCGGCGCCGCGCTGGCGGAGCTGTTTCCGGCCGACCGTCCGGCGTGAGCGGACGGGAACTCAGCGGGTACCGTAGACCACCATGGTCTTGCCCTTGACCGAGACCAGGCCCTGATCCTCCAGATTCTTGAGCACCCGGCCCACCATCTCGCGCGAACAGCCCACGATGCGGCCGATCTCCTGGCGGGTGACCTTGATCTGCATGCCGTCCGGGTGGGTCATGGCGTCGGGCTGCTTGCACAGATCCAGCAGGGTGCCCGCCACGCGGCCGGTGACGTCGAGAAAGGCGAGATCGCCCACCTTGCGGGTGGTGGCGCGCAAGCGCCCGGCGATCTGGGCGGACACGGCAAAGAGGATGTCGGCGTCCTCGCGGGCGAGCTGGCGGAACTTGGCGTAGCTGATCTCGGCGACCTCGCATTCGGTCTTGGCCTTGACCCAGGCGGAGCGCGAGGGGTCGTCCTCGAACAGGCCCATCTCGCCGAAGAAGTCCCCCTCGTTGAGATAGGCCATGATCATCTCGCGGCCCTCATCGTCCTCGATCATGACCGTGACCGAGCCCTTGAGGATGTAATAGAGGGCGTCCGATTCATCCCCGGCATAGATGATGGTGCTCTTCGCCGGATACTTGCGGCGGTGGCAGTGGGCCAGGAAGTGATCCAGATTGGTGATGATCTTGTTGCCTGATTGCGTCATGGCCAGCAGGTTTTCCGTGAAAAATCCGTAAACGTCAACGATACTGCACGTTTTCGGCTTTATTGCCAAGGTAGCAGTTCACAGCCACCCTCGGATCAGGGCGGTCTATGGCGCTTTCCGGGGTTGTGATAGGCTTCGCTTCCCCCAAGATCCGAGGCAAGTAATGAAGGCGGACATTCGTTGGCGTGGCGACGCCTGTTTCGAAGCGAGCTCCGGCAGCGGTCATACGCTGGTCATGGACGGACCGCCGGATCACGGCGGACGCAACCAGGGCCCCAGACCCATGGAAACGCTGCTCATGGGCCTGGGGGGCTGCTCCGCCTTTGACGTCGTCCATATCCTGCAAAAAGCGCGACAGCCCGTGCAGGACTGCCGCTGCGAGATGACCGCCGAGCGGGCCGACGAGGTGCCAGCGGTGTTTACCCGCATCCATCTGCACTTCGTGGTGGTCGGCGACAACCTCAAGGAGGGGCAGGTGGAGCGGGCGGTATCGCTGTCCGCGGAAAAATACTGCTCGGCGTCCATCATGCTCGCGCGCGGCGGCGTCGAGATTACACACAGCTATGCCATCGAATCGTCGCGTGCCGACGGCGAATGATGTCGAACCTCATGGGTGAAGCGGGGTAGATGCCGGTGGAGAAAGATCCCAATCCCAAGATTACGCCCCACGGCTTCAACAACCTGACGAAGTCGTTGAGCTTCAATATTTTCGATATCAGCTATGCACAGACCGAGCAGCACCGGCAGGAGTATATCGAGTACATCGATGAGCTCTACAACGCCGAGAGCCTGACCGAGATCCTGACCAACGTCACGCGCATCATCGGCGCCAATGTGCTCAATATTGCCCGCGAGGACTACGAGCCCCAGGGCGCCAGCGTGACCATGCTCATCGCCGAACATGAAAAGTTGCCCGAAGGCGGCGACTGGGAAGCGGAAGAGCCCGGCCCCATGCCCGACGCCATTGTGGGGCATCTGGACAAGAGTCACGTCACCGTGCACACCTATCCGGAATCCCATCCGGACGGCGGTATCTCCACCTTCCGCGTGGACGTGGACGTGTCCACCTGTGGCGTGATTTCACCGTTGCGCGCGCTCAATTACCTGATCCACAGCTTCGATTCGGACATCGTTACCATCGACTATCGGGTGCGCGGATTCACGCGCGACCGCAACGGCACCAAGCATTACATCGATCACGATATCAACTCGATCCAGAACTTCTTCTCCGAGGATACGCAGAACGCCTATCAGATGATTGATGTGAATGTGTACCAGGAGAATATCTTCCACACCAAGATGCTGCTCAAGGACTTCGATATCGACAACTATCTCTTTGGTTCGGGCCGGGATCAGTTCTCCACGGAGGAGCTGGAGGATATCGAGGGACGGCTCAGGAAAGAGATGCTGGAGATCTTTTATTCCAGGAATATGGAATAAAAGAAGTAGAAAGTAGCAAGCACAAAGTGGCAAGAAAAAAGCCGAGCGCCTCTGGCGCTCGGCTTTTGGGGCTTTCGACTTTCGTCTTTCCGCTTTCGACTCTTTACAACCTGTAAGTTGTAAACGTCATAATCTTGCTCATCACCGTCATGGCCGTTTTGACCGGCGGCGGCAGGGCGGCGCCGCCGGCCTGTTCCGCGGTGACGGCATGCTGGCGTTCATCCTCGCGCATCTGGGCGATGATGCGCCGGCTTTGTTCGTCGGCCGGGGGGATCCGGTCGAGATGAGACTCGAGATGGCGTACTACCTGGTGCTCCGTTTCGGCGACGAAACCCAGACTCCAGCGGTCGCCGGCGATCCCGGCCGCCGCGCCCATGCTGAAGGACAGCGCATAGAACAGCGGGTTCAGGCGGCTGGGCTTTTCGCCCAGCTGGGCGATGCGCTCTTCGCACCAGGCCAGGTGGTCTTCCTCCTCGCGAGCGGATTCCTCCATGGCTTCGCGCACGTCGGGCAGCCGTGCCGTAGTGGCCTGGCCCTGGTACAACGCCTGGGCACAGACCTCGCCGGTGTGATTGATGCGCATCAAACCGGCGATATGAGGCCGTTGGGACTCGGGCGGTTGCGTCTGCTCCGGTGCGGGCCCCAGTTCCGGCTGGCGTTGGGCCCGGGTACTGCCCGGCACCAGGGTGCGCAGAGCATTGTCGGCTCGGGCGAGCCATTGATCCAGCGCAGTATAGCGGCGGCCGGTGCTCATACGGAGCTTCTCCTTCACAGGGTCCGGTGCCTGCGGGGCTGTCCGGATCGATTTCCACGGGTAGAATAGCGGATTACACGGAGTAACGCACGGGCTCGCCATGGCGCCTGATAACCCATCCGCAGTACTGGATCCGGCACTGGCCGGTACCGACCAGAGCCTGTCGTCCACCTATCTGGCCACGGTGCTGCCGGCGCTGGCGGCGCATTATGATCTTGATCCCCGCGAACTGCTCGCCAAGGCCGGCCTGGCTTCCGATTTGCTGGAGCAGGACGAGCAGTTCGTGCCCCTGGTGGATGTCATGCGCTTGTTCGTGGCGCTGATGGAGCGCACCGGTGATCCGGGGCTGGGGTTTGAGACCGGCAAGCATGTACGGCCGCGGGCCTATCAGGTGCTCGGCTATGCCATCCTGTCCAGTCAGACCCTGGGCGAGGCCATTGACCGGCTCACGCGGTTCGAGAAGCTGGTGGGCAATCTGGGGCGCACGGACTGGCACCATCGGGGTGAATCCGTGGAGTTGCACTGGCAATGTCCCATCAGTGGTCCGCCCCGGCGTTTCGTGGTGGAAGCGGCCGTGACCGGCTGGGTGACCTTTGCCCGGCAACTGGTCGACGAACAACCGCCGTCGCCCGACCGGGTCTGCTTTACCCATGGTCCCCCACCCGACACGCAACGCTACCAAATCTGGTTTGATTGTCCCGTGAGCTTTCGCGCCGGCTTCGACGGTGTCGTGTTTCCTGCGCGTTTGCTGAATCATCCGCTGGCGGGTGCGGATCCGGGGTTGAACGAGCTCATGGAACGCGAAGCCCGGCAGCTGCTGGCCGACTATGATATCAAGGCCAATCTGATCAATGCGGTACGCCGCCAGATCTACCGGCGCCTGGCCGACGGCGAACCGGCCATGGAAAAGGTGGCGGCGGAGCTGGGGGTAAGTGCGCGCACGCTGCAGCACCGGTTGCGTCAGCAGGGCCTGAGCTTCCAGGAGGTTCTGGACGGGCTGCGCCGTTCGCTGGCCGAGCTCTATTTGCGCGATCACGCGCTCAGTCTCACCGAGATCGCACTGCTGCTGGGGTTTGCCGAACAGAGTTCCTTCACCCGCGCGTTTCGTCGCTGGCGGGGGATGTCGCCGGCCGCCTGGCGGCGCTCCCCGCAAAGCGGCTGATGACCTCGCGCAGCACGGCCAGTTCTACCGGCTTGGGGACATGGGCATTCATGTCCGCCGCCTGGCTGCGCTCGCGGTGTTCGCGCAGGATATGGGCGGTAAGCGCAATAATGGGAACGGGGCCACGCTGCTGTTCGGTTTCCAGGGTGCGGATGGCGCGGGCCGCATCGAAACCATCCATTTCCGGCATTTCGCAGTCCATCAGGATCAGATCATAGTCGTGTGCGCGCACGGCTTCCACGGCCTCGCGGCCGTTGTTGACCACTTCCGCGGTCATGCCCAGCCGATTGAGCATTCCCTGGATGACCTGCTGACTGAGCGGATCATCCTCGGCCACCAGCAGCCGCAGCTCCGGCGCCGGTTCCGGTGCAACGTCGGGCGTCGGCGAGCCCGATTCGGCGAGCAGCCCCAGTGCGCTGGCGAGACTCCGGCGCAGCCGCGAGCCCGATACCGGCTTGGTCAGCACTTCGTGCAGCTTCACCTGTTGAACGGCCTGGCGGGA
>ENA-ORDC01001962-ORDC01001962.1-marine-metagenome-genome-assembly--contig:-NODE-1962-length-13681-cov-2.624375_pt1 | contig 13681 bp, 16 predicted proteins | sample MGYA00237783_ERZ508515 | MGnify/ENA primary metagenome ERZ508515 (study PRJEB26186, sample SAMN06268792) | marine metagenome | isolation source: Eden Landing Ponds, San Francisco, CA, USA | place... | reverse complement strand
GGGGGCGTCTGGTAGTGAAAGAGCGCCTCGGCCGGGCCCCAGAAGACGATGCCGGCGGCGATGCCGGCCGTAAAGAAGAGCGCGAAGTACGTCGGATACGTGTAGGTCGGCTCGGCGTCGGCACCGCCGAGTCGGACGCCACCCCAGGGCCCAACGACGAGGAACGCACAGTACAACACCGCGAGCAGGACGGCCACGAGGAAGACCCAGCCGAGGCTCCCGAAGACGAGGCCCTTCACCGCGCCGATGGCAGCGACAGTCGCGCCGGGGGCCACGAGGCGGACGAGCAAGACCGCGGCGAGGACGGCGACGGGCACGCCGAACGTCACGGGGTCCTGTCGCGCGACGAACGGCGCCAGGATCCGGCGGAAGTGCCCGTGGCGGATGCGGAGCAGGTACCTGGCCGTGCGTCGGTCGGCGTCGCCGTCCGACGTCGCCGTCTCCACCGGCAGGAGTGCGAGGTACGAGAGGCCCGTCGCGAAAAACAGCAACGAGACGACGAGCCACCCCCGACCGGACACCACCGACCCGACGACCGACGGGAAGAAAAAGCCCGAGACGACGAGAATGCCCGCGCCGACGCAAACCGGAGCGAGGGCTCGCCGGAGGAGGCGCTCGACGGTGCTGTCGCCCTCGGTCGGCATGCCACTCGGTTTCAGTCCACACACCAAAGGCGTGTCGTCACCCATGACATCTGACACGTCGAGCATCGATCCGGACCCGGCGCACGTTTTTACCCCGACGCGCCCAACCGGTAGGGGTGGCCAGTGACGTCCAGGACGGGTCCCGGGACTCGGCGCTCGAGCAGTTGTTCGACCACGCCGAGCCCGTCCGCCTCGTCGACTGGGCCGCCTTCACCGGGGGGAAGACCACCGTCATCCTGCTCGCGGCCGTCGCCGTCCTCTCGTTCGTCACTGGGCTGTCCGACCTGAGCCAGGCGTCGGTGACGCTGGACGGGCCCTTGGGGGGACTGTTCCCGGCGTCGAGCGATCTCGTCAGGCTCTACGGCGTCTTCTTCGCCTTCGTGCTCGGTGGGCTGACCGTGGGGCTCCAGCGTCGGTTCCGGCTCGCGTGGTACGGCGTGCTCCTCGCGCTGCCGCTGATCTGCCTCCTCTGGTTCTTCACGGCCGACGCCACGGACCTGCCCCTGCTGTTACTCGCACTAATCGCGCTCCCGAACGTCCTGCGGAACCGCGACCGGTTCGACCAGTCGATCGAGCTCTCGGGGTTCCAGACCGCCGCGCTGGCAGCGTTCGTCGGTGCCCAGGTCTACGGGACCATCGGGGCCTACGCCCTGCGCGCCGACTTCACCGGCGTCGAGTCGCTGACGGACGCCCTCTACTACATCGTCGTCACCGGGACGACCGTCGGCTACGGCGACGTCACGCCGACGACGCAACTCACGAAACTGTTCACGCTGTCGGTCATCGTGCTCGGGACCGGCACCTTCACCATCGCGTCGGGGTCGCTGCTGATCCCGGCCATCGAATCGCGGATATCGAGCGCCTTCGGAAACATGAGCGCATCGGAACTCACGCTGCTCGAGGACCACGTGCTGGTCCTGGGCCACGGCGAATTCAGCGAACCGCTCCTGGACGAACTCGACGACGCGGCGGACGTGGTCGTCGTGACCGAGGACACCGACGCCGCGACGGCGCTGCGCGACCGGGACCTGAACGTCCTCACCGCCGACCCGACGGACGGCGAGGCCCTGCGGGACGCGCGCATCGACGCGGCGAGCGGCGTCGTCGTCGCCACAGAAGACGACGCGCGCGACGTGCTCGCGGTACTGGCGGCGAGACAGGAGAACCCCGACGTCCGCATCGTCGCGGCCGCGACGGACCGGAAGCACGTCGACAAACTCCGGGGCGTCGGCGCGGACAGGGTCATCAGTCCCACCGTGATCGGCGGCCGGATGCTCGGCAAGTCGGTCGTCGGTGAGGACGTGGACGTCTTCGGGACCGCCGACGCGGATGGACCCGCCGAGGGTCACGGATCGGACGGCGAGGAGTAGCCGGACCAGTCGACGTACCGTCGAGGACCCGAGCGACCTGGGCGACCACAACACATCATAATTCTGAGCTGATTTGTTTCGATTGTCGGTAGTTGTCAGTGCGAGCCTGGGATCGGACGACCGGAATACAGGAATTCAGCGTCCGACACGGATATTCGTGCCCGATCTTCGTCGGTCCGAATGCGAATACCCTGGACTGCCGAAAATTATTTGCATCCGACAGGAGAACGAGGGGAGAGGGTTCCAGAATGTACGACAGGATATTGATCCCATTCGACGGCACCGACGAGGCGCGACGGGGGGCCGAGCACGGCATCGAGTTAGCGGCAGCAGTGGGGGCGAGCGTGCATGCGCTCTACGTGATCGACCTCCCTGGGGCCCCGCGGACGGTCTACGTCCGTGACGACGAGGATGAGATGCGAGAGGAGTACCGGTCCTACGGCGAGGAGGTGACCGCCGAGATCTGTGACATGGCCGCCGAGGCCGGCATCGAGTGCTCCACTGCAATCAAGAGTGGCACGCCGGCCGAGGAGATCGTCGAGTACGCCGAGGACGAGGGGGTCGACGCCATCGTCATGGGAAGCGCCTACCAGGGCCGTTTCCGCGCGATTCTCGGCAGTACGTCCGACAAGGTGGTCCGCACGTCGACGGTGCCGGTGATCACGACGCGGATGACGGTCAACGACTGATCGATCGGGCGTCCCGCGTCACCCGTCCATCGCCGAGCGGCCGTCGATACTCGGTACAGTCTCCCGACTGGCCGGACGACCGACCCCGGCACACGCGATCGGCCGCCTCGGATTGACCGACGGGTAACAACCGTCCGGTAACGACCGCCGGAGGGCGGGCGTCTACGCGTCGTCTGCCTGCAGGCGGGTCTCCCTGAGATAGATCGCGACGCTCGCGCTCAGGAAACTCAGTCCGGCCACCGTCAGGCGCCCCGTCGCCAGCGCGTACAGGGCGACGCCGAACAACGCCAGGACGAGCGCGATCAGCCCGTGCGAGATGAGATCGGCCATGCGCGATGTTCCGTGACGAGAGGGCCCGCCACCGAATAGGTTTCCCTGGTGCCGAAACGAGTGTCGCGCCCGACGACGCCGTCAGTACGCGTGCCGGTACTCCCAGTGGTACCGACAGCCGTTGCAGGTGGCCCACTCCGGGAAGTCGAACCGTTCGGGATGGCGCTTGCCGTGAGCCATCCTGTTCCCGCAGACCGGACACTCCATGTAGCGGAGCGTGAGATCGCTGAACTCGGCGTAGTCGAACTCGGCGACGCACCGTGGACAGTCGATGGGGTCGAACGCGGTCACCTGGCGGATGTCGCTCTCACACCGGGGACACGCGAGCGTCGCGGGCGGTCGGTTCGGCCAGCCGACCGACCCGTCGAAGGTCGTCGTCGCGGTGTCGGGACTGGAGAGGCGGAACTTGTTGGGGCCCTCACCACGACGAAGCGGCCTGGCGAGTCGCTCGAGAAGCCGACGGATACCCCCGAGGAGGGCGGCGAGCGCGCCGCGCACGTTTCCACCTTCCGCCACCACGAAGATAAATCGCTCGGCAGTGCGGATCCCGGCGATCGAGCGCTCTCCCAGGCACGGACAGACGTCCCCGGTCGACGACGAGGCACCCGGATCCGGCGGTATCGGCGTCCGGGCGCGGGAACACCTGATCGGTCCGTCCCGGCGACAGCTTTTCCCATTCGGGGTCTGTCCGCAGGGGTATGGGATCCGGGAAGAGGGGGCGCTGGGTGGGCGGGCTCGCGATCGTCTGGGGCCTGGCAGCGGTGCCGACGGTCGCTGGCGCACGGGCGCTCGGTCCGTCGACCGTGGCCGACGCGCCGGCAGTCGTGCGGGCGCTCGCGTCGGTCGTCCTCGTCGGACTCGTCGGTGTCGCCTTCCTGGCCCGGTACCGTCCCGTCGTCGACCGCGGGGTCGAGGACACGATGGACCGGCCACTGGTCGGGGTCGTCTACGGGCTCTTCGCGTACGTGCTGGTACTGTTCGCGGGCTTCTACGCGAACGACCTCTTCGTCCGGGCCGGGGTCGCCGGGACGCCGGTCGGCTACGTGGCGCTCGCGATCCTGGCGAGCGGCCTCGTGCTGGTCACGAGTTTCGGCTTCCTCGTCGTCGGGACGGTCGTGACCGATCTCTCCGGCGGTCGGCGACCGTGGCACGGACTCCTGCTGGGCGCGCTTCTCAGCGGCACGAGCTGGCTCCTGTTGCCCGCCGTGGCAGCCATCGGCGCCTGCGTGCTCGTCGCTGCCGTGGGCATCGGCGGCGCGACCCGGTCGTGGGTCCACCGCGAACGCCCGGTCCACGCCGAACTCGAGTCCTGACCGGGCTGGTGCGGTGACGACCGGTCAGCCCGCCGAACGGTTCTTGTAGTTCTGCGGCGATCGTGGAGTATGGGGGACCTCACACTCGCCGTCGGCGGTGGGCTACTGGAGTCCGTCGGACAACTGGCGGCCATCGCCGGCACCCTCGTCCTCGTGCTCCTGCTCGTCGGGCTCGGCTGGTTCGGATACGTGAGCCTCCGCGGCGACGGCGTCGAGTGGCCGGCGGACGAGGCGGAGGCCGACGGCGTCCAACGCGGCGACGAGGACGACGAGTGGGAGTTCTACTGAGTATCGCACGGAAGTCACACCCTGATCGGTCCGACTCGTCCCATCGTCGCCGCAGACGGGTCACGGCCCGTCTCCAGCCGTGACCCGGCCCAGGGACGCCAACTACTATGAGGGCGGCGGACATCTCACCGCTCGGAGGTCTTACCTTGGAAATCTCGAATCGACTCCTGTGTCTGTTCAGTGCGGACGTGACTGCGGACGGTGACCGCTACGTCATCGAGGTACCGCGCCGCGAGATCGAGACCGGATCGGTCGATCCGGACGGCACCTACCGCGTGGCGCTCATCGACGCCGACGTCCCGGCCGAAGACGAGGCGAGCGCGGCCACGGAGAGCGCGCCGACCGAGCCACAGCCACCGGTCGAGGCCGGCGAAATCCGGTACGTCGAGGTCGAGGACATCGGCAAACAGGGCGACGGCATCGCGCGCGTCGAGCGGGGGTACGTGATCATCGTTCCCGGTGCCGACGTCGGCGAGCGCGTGAAGGTCGAGATCACCGAGGTCAAGTCCAACTTCGCCGTCGGCGAGATCATCGACGAGGGGCTGTAACCGCACCGTACCGGTCGACGGGCGGCTACCACCTGGTCGTTACCGCTCGTACCAGCCACCGGGTCGTCCACGGACGCGCCGGGGGTCCCAAGTCGGCCCGGCGGCCGGCTCGGGCCTCGAATCGCCGGACGACGGGGGCGTAACCGACCGTACCAAACCCACTATGGTCACGTGGGGGAGTGTGACTGTATGAGCGCCACAGCGAGCGCGGGGGCGGAGGCGGCGACGACCGACCTGAGCGACAAACAGCGACGCATCCTGGCGTATCTGAGGGAGCGCGCCGACGAACAGACCTACTTCAAGTCACGCTGCATCGGCGAGGCGCTGGACCTCTCGGCCAAGGAAGTCGGGACGAACATGCAGGCCATCGAGGCGAGTGCCGAGGACCTCGACGTGGAGAAGTGGGGCTACTCGTCGAGTACGACCTGGATGGTCACCGCGTAGGTCACTCGGGATCGTAGGCGACGAGGTCGGCGGCGTCCGCGGCCAGTGCCGCTGCGTCCGCCCCGAAGGAGTCGGCGTGGGACACGATCAGGACGAGCAGCGTCTCCGGCCGTTCGATCTCGTACCCGTCGGCCCGCGAGAGGAGGGCCGCCTCCTCCAGTTGTGCGGCGTACTTGCTGACCGTCGGTCGCGAGACGTCCAGGCGACCGGCGAGGTCGCTGGCCGACTGGTCAGGGTCTTCCAGGAGCGCGATCACCATCCCGCGTGGCGTGTCACGCCGCAGGTAGCCCAGCGCGACCTGCTCGTACTCCGTGAACCGACCGGCGAGGAAATACCGCCGGTAATCCCCGTCCTTCCGGCTCTCGATTGCCCCGTCGCGTTCGAGCGCCCGGAGGTGGTGCTGGGTCTCGCCGGTGCCCAGTTCCAGGTCGTCGCGAATCTTCGAGAAGTGAGCGCCGGGCGTGGCGGCGACGTAGCCCGCAATCGCCTCGGGCGTGTCGCTCTCGCTCTCTTCGGCGCTCGCAATCGAGACGAGTGGGCTTGCCGCCCCGAGGGCGGCAAAGCGCCGGAGCGTCGACCGCTTGGACTGGTCGACGTCACCCCGTTTCGTCATCTGTCGAACAGTCGGTCCGCGGGCCTAAAACGACTTCGTTCCCCGCGATAGTCACGTGGTGGTGCCGGAACTGCCTCAGAGGTACCGCTCGGCGATGCTGTCGGCCGTCCGGAGTGCGAGCGCCTGGCCGGTGTGGGTCGGATTCGCGCCCCCGAGGCCGTTCGGAAGGACGCTGTGGTCGGCCAGAAACAGGCGGTCGACGGCGCGGGCCTCCGCGGCGCTGTCGGTGACGCGACCCAGGGCCATCGTCGAGTGCATGTGCAGGAGGAGGGGTGCCTGGTCGGTCCGGTGGACGTGGTGTGCGCCCGCCGCGTGCAGAATCTCGGCGGCGATTTCGGCCAGGCGGTCGCGCTTGCGGTCGTCTTCGGGGGCAGGCTCCCACTCGACGACCGGGACCGGACCGTGTTCGTCGGTCACCGTCGGGTCGAGCCTGACGCCGTTCTCGCGCCGTGGCTGGTCGTCGGTGTGGACGATGACGCTGAGCATCCGGGGGTAGGCCGCCATCATCTCCTTCAGTCGGCGGCCGGCGACGCGGCCGCGCGTGTCCCAGGGTCGGTCGGCGGGCACGTCGTTGTCGACGCTGAAGCCGGCCCGGCTGATGGAAAAGGAGGAGGCGGCCGTGAGGGCGGGGGGCATCGCGTTGACCGCCAGCGCACCGAGGCCGGGATAGTCCAGTCGAGCGGCACCGTTCTGGCCCACGTAGGGCCGAATCTCGTCGTCTCCGAGAATCTCCTCGATGACGTCCGCCTCGAAGAAGCCGACCACCCAGTCGAACCAGTGGGTGGTGAGTCCCCGGCCGACCCACGGCCCCTCGGGCAGGTCGGCGTTGAGCCAGAGCCGCGGCGTCTCGACCGCGCCCGCGGCCAGGACGACGGCGTCTGCGTGGACCCGCTCGCGCTCGCCCCGCCAGGTGTCGCGGTACTCGACGCCCGTCGCGACGAGGTCGCCGCCGCGGCGCTCGGTCAGGACGTCGGTCACGAAGGCGTTCGGCTGGATGGTCACGTTGCCGGTCGCGAGGGCCTCGGGGACGAGACTGACGAGCGAGGAGCGCTTCGCCCGCTCCTCGACCGGCGCGCCGCGGGGATGCGGGTCACCGTGGAGTTCCTGGCCGGCGAGGGTCGACCCTTCGACGTCGGGAGACCGGTAGTCGCCGTCGTACTCGCCGCGCAACTGCTCGTCGGGGGGCAGAATCGCGTTCGGCATCGGCCGGTAGCCGACGCTGTCGACGTCCAGCGTGGCGTGTCGCTCGTAGCCCGCCTCGCGACAGCCGTGGTAGAAGACGGCCTCCTTCGGGGTTGTCGGGGCTGGCCCGACCGGGTGGAGTGACTCGAGTTCGCGATAGTAGGGCACCAGGTCGGTGTAGTCCAGCGGCCACCGCGGGTCGTCGGTCACGGATTCGGGGTACGCACGCGGGTGATTGCCCAGGTAGACCAGCGAGGTGCCGCCCACGCCGGCCACCTGCCAGACGAGGGCGTTGGCCGGCATCGTCCGGGTCCAGGGCGCGCGCTCGCGGTCGGCGGGGCCCCACCGCAGGCGACCGCTCGTCGGCGAGGTCATTTCGTCTTCCTGGTTCGTGAACTGGCGGTCCAGCAGGGCCCCCGAGAGCGAGTCGGCCGAATCTGTCTGGCGCGCACCCGGCGACCGGTGGGGCGCCGGATAGTCCTCGTTGCCGTGGAACGGCCCCGCCTCGAGGATGTGAACGTCTACGCCCTGCTCGGCGAGTCGCCAGGCGAGCGCGGGGCCGTCCGCGCCCGCGCCGACGACGAGAACCTCCGTCTTCACGAATCCTCCCTCCGGTCGTCGGGTCCGGCCCGGTCGATGTCGTCCCAGTCCCACTCGTCGAATTCCTCCACCTCGTAGCCACGGTGGGCGGCAAAGCCGTCCTGGGGTCCCGGATAGCCGACCTGCTGCCAGGCCGGATTCGCGACCGCCGTCGAGCCCGGCCACTCGCTGTAGTAGCCCAGTAGCGGGAAGGTCGTCGCCCCGAGGGCGAGAAACCGGACGGTCCCCAGGACCGGCAGGCGGTGCTCGGTCCGCGTGGCCAGGCTATCGAGCGCGCCCTCTTCCAGCAGTTCGATGGCACGGAGACGGTCGGTCCGGCCGAGGCGGGCGAAGGGCGTGGCCAGCGACCACCACTCGACGGACTCCTCGTTGTCGCCCCGGACGAGCAGTTCGACGGCCACCACGTCCAGCAGGAGGGCGACGAGCAGCGAGTAGGGGTAGTTCCGGACGCCGAACCGCCGGAGGAGCGTCGAGAGTGGCCCGAGGTGGTGCTCCTGGTAGCCGTCGAATGCCTCGACGAGGTACTCCGCCAGGCCCACGTCGGTGCCACCCGTGACGTGCTCGGGACCGAGCGTCGCCGCGAGTTCCGGCGTTCGTGGGAGGAGTGCGTCGACGAGTGCGCCGAGTGTCGCTCGCCGGTAGCCGCCCATCACGCCGACCCCTCCGTCCGGTCGCGCTCCTCGGCCCACCCCGGTGGGACCGCGTAGGTGAGGGCGTCGGGCAGCACCTCGATGTCGGCACTTCCAATGGCGTGAGGGCTCGGGGTTCCGTCCACCTCGACGGGCAGTTTGGAGTCGGCAGTGATGGTGACGCTCGTCCCGCTGGCGGCGTGGACGCGAGGATGGCTGTGAAGGTGACCGCGGCGGGCGCGCCTGAGCAGGTCCATCGACGCCCCGAGTCCGGTGGGTTCGACGGCCAGTGCGTGGAGGCGGCCGTCGCCCGGCCGCGACTCGGGGAACAGTTCGAAGTTCCGTCCCCGGTAGCGGCCGCCGCCGACGGCCAGCACGCGGGCGTCGCCCGAGAAGACCGTCTCGTCGTCGACGGCCAGCGTGGCGGTGACGGGCTCGTCGCCGAGGACAGCGCGGCCGACACCCAGGAGGTAGCCAAGTGGCCCCGGCAGTATCTCGAACCGCCGTGCGTGCGTGACCGCACTCCGGAACAGGCCGGCGGTGAAGCCCAGGACGAAGTACTCCATCTCCAGGGGTGGGGTCGCCCGCACCGCGCCGACGGTGAGTGGTGCCGCCGTGATTCCCGCTCTCAGTTCGCGCGCGACCGACTGCCAGGACTGCTCGCCGTAGAGATGGCGGTACGAGGAATTTCCCCGGCCGGCCGGGACGACGAAGACGGGTGGCGGGTCGGCCTCATCGACGAGCGCGTCGACGACGTCCCTGAGTGTGCCGTCGCCGCCGATGGCGACGAGCAGGTCGACGCCCGGGGCCTGGTCGCGGGTTGCTGCCTCGTTCTCCCGGGGCCGTGTCGTGACGTACTTCGAGTGAGTCGCGTCGCTGAAGATGGTCGTGAGTTCGCGGTAGCGCTGGAGGCCGTCGCCGGCCCCGCTCTGTGGATTGACGACCGCGCCGATGCGCTGGTCCATCTCAGGCCACCCCCAGGTCGGGCAGGGACACGGTGTGGTCGTCCGCACCGTCGCTGGCCGATTGGCTGATTTGCACCCGGGACCGTCGTGTCGCCTCCTCGCGGTCGAAACCGCACGCCAGGAGTCCATCGCGGTACTTCGCCGCCGCGACGTCACAGATGTCCTCGAGGGGCTGGCCCGCGAAGCCTGTCGGGTGGGCCACCTCCGCGGCGTAGGCATGTCCCTCGGCCGTCTCGACGGTGACACGTGCCCCCATTCGCTTTGCTGCGCCGGCGAGGTCTGTGGGGAGGGGACGCTTGCGGACGTACCGACAGAGCGTCGGGAGGTGCCGGAGCGTCGTTCCCACACCGACGCTCTTGGCCGCGTAGGGCAGGACTGGCAGGCCAACGCGGCGGAGCATCGCGCCGATGGGCACCGCAGAGTCCAGCGCGGCCATCGTGAACTCCTCGCCGTGCTCGACCGACACCCGCTCTGCCAGGCTCCAGACAGCGGGGTCGGCGACGCGTTCTGGTCGCAACTGCCGGGGCGTGTGTTCGCCGTCGATAAGCGCCACCGCGACGTTGTAGGGGATGGTGAAGGTGAGCGCCGAGAGCGGACTGTCCGCACCGTCGAGATAGGGTGTGGCCCGGTCGTTCACCTCGGTGGCAAAGAGCGACCCCTCGACGGTGACCTCGGCGATGGCATCGGGGTCGACGTCGGCGTGGGTGGCGACGCGGCGGGCCGCCTCGACGGGCCCGGTCACGTAGGCACAGCCGGGGACGGCCTTGACCGTGACTGCGCGGGTGTGCCAGCGCGCTCCGAGGTCGCCGAGAAACTCCGGGAGCGAGACGGTCGCGAAGGCGTCCAGAAAGCCGCCGTCGCCCTCGAGGACGGTGGGAGACCCCCGGTGGCCGTGGCGGGCGGCCGAGAGCGCCCTGAGGCCGGTGCGAATCGGCTCACTCGCCAGACAGACCTTCGCGTCGCTTCCGAAGAAGGCATCGTCCAGGGGCCAGGGGGGCTGGGCGAGCGCGAGGCCGATAGCGTCCGCCAGCGTCTCGGCGTCGTCGCCGGCGACGATGGCCCGCGCGACAGCGGCCCCGACGGCGTGGACGTAGGCGGTCTGCTGGCCGCGGAAGGGGCCGATGGCCGCCGCCGACGCGACGCGGGCGGCGAGTTCGTTGGCCCCGACCTGGGCGAGGAGCGCCCGCTCGGGGCTCGCCCCCGCCGCCTCGGCGTCGGCCAGCGCGGTCCAGACCGTGCTGTGACCGGTGTGGCCCCCGAGAATCGTGCCGTCGAAGTCCTGGGCCATCGACAGGGCCGCGTTGCCCGCGGCCGCGTCGGCCGGGCCGAGCGAAGCCCCGCCGAGTAAGGTGGCTCTGCCGGAAGCGGCTTCCTCGACCACCGTCTCCGCTATCTGCTGGCCGAGTGGGTGGGTGGTCGACCAGACGGCGGCCCCGAGGGTACTCGCCCGCTGGGCGCGGGCGGCGCGGCGGACAGCGGTCGGCACGTCGTCGAATTCGAGGCTCGTTGCCCATCGTGACGCGCGAACGGCGAAGGGCGGGTCTGGCGTGCTGGTGTGGGTGGTGAAATCGAGAAGTCCCATTGCCTTGGTTGCCTGTCCCCCCGTTGCACCGGGACTATCTTCAAAGGTGTGGCGAGGGACGGGGTCACTATCGTGGCCGGCGCGGCGCTGTACCCGCAGTACGGTCGGCTCCACGACGGTATCCGGTCGCTGCTCCGTGGTCCGGTGCGCGCGAACTGGTGGTACGACACCGCCACGGAGGAGCTGAACCCGACGAGTACGGCTGTTCGTGACCGGGTGCAGAACGGCCTGCTGCGGACGTACGCGACGTGGGTTTCGGCGGCGTTCGTCGTGCTCACGTTCTCGGGATACCTCGCGACGAACGTGGGCGTCCCGCTCCCGACGGAGCCCGCGACCTATCTGCCGCTCGCCCTGACGGGCGTCGTGCTCGTCGCCGCAGTCTCGGTGTTCGGCGACGTCTCACTGCGCACCGCGACCGCGGTGGCCAGCGTTCTCTCCCTCCTCGCGGTGGGAATCTTCGTCTGGGCCATCTTCGGGTTCGGGCTCGCCCCGGGCGAGCTGGCGACCCAGCCCCCCGTCGTGTTCGTGCTCGCGCTGGCGGCTGTCGCAGGTATCGCCGTCTCGCGTGCGCCGTCACATATCGCCGGTGTGCTCACGCTCTCCATCCTCGGGTTCATGGTCGCCATCTTCTACATCCTGCGGGACGCTCCCGACCTCGCGCTGACCCAGCTGGTCGTCGAGACGCTCGTGCTCGTGATATTCCTGCTCGTGCTCGACAAACTCCCCGCGTTCTACGGCGGCTGGAACCGCGGGCGGATGGCCAGAGACGGTGTGCTCTCGCTCGCTGTCGGCGCGGTCGTCACGACGACCGTGCTCGTCACGACTGCGGCCAGTCCGAACGAGGAGTCGGTCATCGCACGCGGCCTCGCCGAAGCCTCGTACCCCGAAGCTGGCGGGAACAACATCGTGAACGTCATCCTCGTCGACTTCAGGGCGTTCGACACGATGGGCGAGATCGCGGTCGTCTCGATGGCCGCGCTCTCTATCGTCACGCTCATCGCCCTCCGGGAACGAGGTGAGACGAGATGAGCTACGGCGACGACACGACGGTCATCGCACGAACCGTTGCCCGCATCACGCTACCGCTCGTGCTCGTGGTCGCCATCGCGCTGCTGTTCCAGGGCCACAACCTGCCGGGCGGCGGGTTCATCGCGGGCGTCCTCACGACGGCCGCGTTCGCGCTGGTGTACATCGTGTTCGGGATGGAGTACGTTCAGGAGACCATCTTCGGCGACGAGTACGAGCCCGCCGGTAGCGTCGCCGGCCCGCTGGTCGTCGACCGCTATCGGACGCTGTTCGGCGTCGGGCTCGCGATCGCTGCCGGCACCGGCCTCGGCGCGATGGCGTTCGGGAAGCCGTTCCTGACCCACACGGACGAGGTGGTGAAGCCGTCCACCGAGTACGTCGCGTGGATCCCGGGCGCTGACTTCATCTTCGGGACGCTGTTCGAGTTCCACTGGGCGACGGCGTTCGTGTTCGACATCGGCGTCTACTTCGTCGTCGTGGGTGGACTTCTCGCGATTCTCGCGGTGGTGGGTGGCGAATGACGGAGTTCGTCCTCGCCCTCGTGCTCGGCCTGCTGTTCGCGCTCGGGACGTTCCTCGTCCTGCGACGCGACGTGGTCCGGGTCGTCTGGGGGGTCTCCATCATCTCGCAGGCCGCGAACGTCTACCTCGTGACGATGGGGCTGCTCGACGGGACAGTTCCCGTGCTCGAGGGCCACGGTGAGGGCGCAGGGGCCGTGACGGACCCCCTCGTGCAGGCGCTCGTCCTGACCGCCATCGTCATCGGCTTCGGGACGACCGCGTTCGCCCTCGTGCTCACCTACCGGGTGTACGAGGAGCACGGCACCATCGACCTGCTCGAACTCGGAGGTGAGACCGATGGCAACTGAACAGGTCGTCGTCGCGCCGTTGCTCGTCGCGCTCGTGACGGCCATCCTGACGCTTGTCGTCCACCGGTACGTCCGTGTCCAGAAGGTCGTCAGTGCACTCGGCGGCCTCGCGTACGTCGGTGCGGTCGCGATGCTGATCCAGCGAGTGCGCTCCGGTGCCGGCTCACACGGCGTCGAGGGCGTCCTCACCTACCAGCTCTCCGAGTGGGGCGCACCATTCGGCATCACGCTCGTCGCCGACGACCTCTCGGCGTTCATGCTCGGGCTGACGGCCGTCGTGAGCCTGCTCGCGCTCGCGTTCTCCATCCAGTACGTGGACGAGGCGGGCCAGCGGGTCTCGTACCACCCGCTGTACCACTTCATGCTGGTCGGGGTGACGGGGTCGTTCCTCACAGCCGACATCTTCAACCTGTTCGTCTGGTTCGAGGTGATGTTGATGTCGAGCTACGTCCTCGTCGTCTTCTACTCCGGACCGCAACACACGAAGGCGGCGCTCCAGTACGTCGTGCTCAACCTCGTCGGGAGCGCGTTCATGCTGCTCGCCATCGGCGGCCTCTACTCGACGACCGGCACGCTGAACATGGCCGACC
>ENA-ORDC01001961-ORDC01001961.1-marine-metagenome-genome-assembly--contig:-NODE-1961-length-13681-cov-3.555131_pt1 | contig 13681 bp, 11 predicted proteins | sample MGYA00237783_ERZ508515 | MGnify/ENA primary metagenome ERZ508515 (study PRJEB26186, sample SAMN06268792) | marine metagenome | isolation source: Eden Landing Ponds, San Francisco, CA, USA | place... | reverse complement strand
CCCGCCAGCACCAGCTGGCCATTGCCGTGCGCCGCGAGGTCAGCGAGCCGGTGGTCGACGCGCTGGTCGAGACCGGCGACGGCGACGTGATCACCGCGCTGCTGCGCAACGACAGCGCCCGGATCTCCGAGGCCACCATGGCCTATCTGGTGGACCAGGCGCGCACGCTGGACACCTTCCAGGAGCCGCTGGTCGGCCGCCACGATCTGCGGCCCGACCTGGCGCGCCGGCTTTATCTGTTCGTCTCCGCCGCGCTGCGCCGGCGCATCCTGGAGCAGTACGACGTCGACGTCACCGAACTCGACGACGTGCTGGAGACCGTGTCGCTGCAGCTCGCCGAGGAGCAGGCCAGCATCTGCGACGCCGACGGCCGGCAGAGCGCGGCCTGGACGCTGGCCCGCCGGATCGCGGAGGAGCGCACGATCGACACGGCGCTGATCGTCAAGGTGCTGCGCGGCGGCGAGATCGCCCTGTTCGAGGCACTGTTCGGCGAGTTCTCCGGCATCCGGCCGCCGCGCCTGCAGCACGTGATCTACGAAACCGGCGGCAAGGGCCTGGCGATCTGCTGCAAGGCGCTGGGCGTCGACAAGGCCAATTTCGCGCCGATCTACCTGCTAAGCCGCAAGGGCCGCGGCGGCGAGCAGGTGGTGGACCCGCGCGAGGTGTCCACCGTGATGCAGTACTTCGAGAAGGTCACGCCGGCCGACGCAAAGCAGGTCCTGCGCAGCTGGCAGCGCGACCACGAATTCCAGGACGCGATCGATACGATCGAGGAGGACCAGCGTGTCGGCGCCGCGTCCGCGCGCTAGCAGGCCGGACGCCGAGGCCCCGTCGCCGCGGCGGGCCACCGATCCGGCGCCGCCTGGCGTTCACCCCCCGTCCGCGCAGCCGCAGCGACCGGCGCCACCGGCGCCGCCGCTCGCCCAGCCTTCGGCCGAGGATGCGCTGCGCCAGGAGCTGCAGCTCACCAAGGCGCGCCTCGACGACCTCGCCCGGCTGGTGTCCGACTGGATCTGGGAGGTCGACCGCGACGGCAGCATCACCTCGGTGACGCCCCGGGTGATGGAAGTCCTGGGCTACCATCCGGTGGAGCTGATCGGGCGGCCGTTCGCGGAGCTGATCGGCGAGCACGGCCCGATCGTCGCCGGGGGCGCCAACCGCCGGGCGCGCCCGTTCCGCGACCAGGAGGTGCGGATCACCGACCGGCGTGGCGAGCCGCGCACCTTCCGTCTCTCCGGCATCCCGGTGTTCGGCTCGGCGGACGGCCGTTTCCTGGGCTATCGGGGCACCGCCCAGGACGTGACCGAGCTGAAGGCGCGCGAGACGGCGCTGCTCGAGGCCAAGAACGCGGCCGAAGAATCGGACCGCACCAAGAGCCAGTTTCTGGCGCAGATGAGCCACGAGCTGCGGACCCCGCTGAACGCCATCATCGGCTTCTCTGAGATCATGGAGGGCGAGCAGCTCGGGCCGCTCGGCACCGACCAGTACCGCGGCTACGCCGCCGACATCGCCAGCAGCGCGCGTCACCTGTCGCAGGTGATCAACGACGTGCTCGACGTCGCCAAGCTGGAGGCCGGCAAGTTCCAGCTGCACGAGGAGGTCTGCTGCCCGCAGGACATCGCTGCACAGGCGGTGCGGATCGTGCAGCCGCGCGCCGAGCAGGCCGGCGTCTCGCTGGTGCTCGCCGGCGCCCGCGCCGACCGCCTGCTGCGCGCCGACGGGCGCAAGCTGCTGCAAATCCTGCTCAACCTGCTGTCAAACGCGGTCAAGTTCACCCCGGATGGCGGCCGCGTCGACGTCGCCGCGCACCGCGACGAGGCTGGCGGCTTCCTGTTCGTGGTGGCCGACACCGGCATCGGCATGAGCGACGCCGATCAGAAGGTGGCGCTGTCGCCGTTCGGCCAGGTCGACAGCTCGCTGGCCCGGCGTTACGAGGGCACCGGCCTCGGCCTGCCGCTGTCCAAGGCGCTGACCGAGCTGCACCAGGGCGAGCTGACGATCGACAGCGCTCCCCAGGCGGGCACCCGGATCTCCGTCCGGCTGCCGGCATCCCGGGTGATGACCACGAAGTAGCGGCCGCGGCGCGGAGCGAGGTGCGCGGGGGCGGGACACGTAGCTAAGGCCGCGGCCATGCATCGACCGCCCGGCAGTGCATGGCACCCATGCAGGGTTTCGCCGCGGCTTCCCCGCGAACGCGCGCCCGGCTAGGCTCCGATGCGGCATGACCGTCGCGCCCGCCTCGCCGCATCCCGATCAGACCGGCTTCGGCTCGCCGCGCGCCGCGGCGCGGGCGGCGCTGCGCGACACCGCCGGGGCCCCGGCGGTGGTGCTGGGCGCCAGCTTCATCGGGTTCGGCGCGCTGGTGCGGCAGAACGGGCTGTCGCTCTGGCACGGTCTCCTGTCGACTGCGACCGGCTGGGCGCTGCCGGGGCAGATCGCGCTGGTGGAGCTGTACGCGGTCGGCGCCTCGGTGCTGGCGATCGCGCTGGCGGTGGCGCTGTCGAACGCGCGCCTGCTGCCGATGACGGTGACGCTGATGCCATTGCTGCGGGCGCCGCGCTGGTCGGGGTGGACCTACTTCGCCGCCGCGCACTTCGTCGCGGTCACCGGCTGGGCGGCGGCGATGAAGGTGTGCCCGCGGATCCCCGAGGACGAGCGGCTGCCCTATTTCACCGCGTTCGCGGCGGCGCTCTGGGCGATGACGATGGCGACCACCGCGGTCGGCTTCTTCCTGGCCGGCGCGGTGCCGGGCTACGTCAGCCTGGGCCTGGTGTTCCTCAATCCGATCTACTTCATGCTGGTGTTCGCCGGCGACGCCAACGTGCGGATGCGCGCCCTGGCGTTGGGCGCGGGCGCGGTTTGCGGCCCGGGGCTGCATCTCGTGGCGCCGGACTGGGGCCTGCTGATCACCGGCCTGTTGGCCGGCACCCTGGCCTACGCCGCCGAGAAGCTCTGGAGCCGTCGCGATGGGCGATAGCGCGCAGCTCTGGGGCCCCGTGGCGGTGATCCTGATCGGCGGGCTCGTCACCTACCTGTGGCGTGCGCTGGGGGTGGCGCTGTCCGGCCGGATCGATCCCGAAGGCCCGCTGTTCGCCTGGACCGCCTGCGTCGCCTACGCGCTGCTGGCCGGCCTGATCGCCCGGATGATCCTGCTGCCGCGCGGCGACCTCGCCGACACCGCGACGCTCGACCGCCTGGCTGCGGCCGCGGCGGCGCTGCTGGTGTTCTTCCTGCTGACCCGCCGCAACATGCTGCTCGCGGTGGCCGCCGGCAGCGGCGGTCTGGTGCTCCTGACGTGGCTGCGCGGGGCCGTTCTGTAGCGTCGGCGAGGCTTCGAGGCGCCGCCCTCTGTGTCTGCGCTTGGCGGCGCTCGCGCCGCTACGCCGACGCCTCCAGTGCCTTCACCCCCGGCAGCTCCTTGCCTTCCAGCCACTCCAGGAAGGCGCCGCCGGCGCTGGAGACGTAGCTGAAGGCGTCGAGCACGCCGGCGTGGCTGAGCGCGGACACGGTGTCGCCGCCGCCGGCCACCGACAGCAGGGCACCGGAGCGGGTCAGCTCGGCCGCCTTCGCCGCGACGGCGTTGGTGGCGGCGTCGAACGGCGGCGTCTCGAAGCAGCCCAGCGGACCGTTCCAGACCAGCGACTTGCAGTCGGCCAGCCGGCGGCCCAGGTGTTCGGCGGTCTTCGGCCCCAGGTCCAGGATCATCCGGTCCGCCGGCACCGTCTTCACCGAAACCGTTTCGCTGGCCACGCCCTCGGCCAGCTCCGCGGCGACGACCACGTCGGTTGGCAGCACGATGTCGCAGCCGCTCGCCTTGGCGCGCTGCAGGATGGTCTGGACGGTGTCGGTCATGTCGCGCTCGCACAGCGAGGCGCCGACCCCGTGGCCGAGCGCGTGCAGGAAGGTGTTGGCCATGCCGCCGCCGATCGCCAACGCGTCGACCTTGGCCACCAGGTTCGACAGCAGATCGATCTTGGTCGACACCTTGGCGCCGCCGACCACCGCCATTAGCGGCCGTGCCGGGGTCTCCAGCGCGCTCTCCAGGTGCTCCAGCTCCTCCTGCATCAGCCGGCCGGCGCCGCTGGGCAGCCGGTGGGCCAGGCCGGACACGCTGGCGTGCGCCCGGTGCGCGGCGGAGAAGGCGTCGTTCAGGTACAGGTCGCCGAGCTTGGCCAACTGATCGGCGAAGGCTGGATCGTCGGCCTCCTCCCCGGCGTGGAAGCGCAGGTTCTCCAGCAGCAGCACCTCGCCGGGCTCCAGCGCCTCGACCGCGCGCTCGGCCGCCAGGCCGACGCAGTCCTCGGCGAAGGCGACGCTCTTGGCGCCCAGGATCCCGGCGAGCGGCTTCGCGATCGGGTGCAGCGACATGTCCGGCACGCGCTCGCCCTTGGGCCGGCCGAAGTGCGACAGCAGCACCACGCGGGCGCCCTTGTCGCGCAGCTCGGCAATGGTGCGGGCGGCGCGCTCGATCCGGGTGGCGTCGGTGACCTTGCCCGCCTTCATCGGCACGTTGAAGTCGACCCGGACCAGCACCGTCCGGCCCGATACCTCGAGATCGTCCAACGTCTTGAAGCGGGCCATCGCGGTCTTCCCTTCCCTGGGTTGCGTGGGCGTCGCCGTCTGCGCCCGGAGCTAACCCAGTGCCGGGTTCGGCGCAAGCGTCGCCGGCGGGGCCGGCGGCGGCGCCTTTGGACAGGAGCGGGCGCGCTCGCTAGAACGAGACGTCCGCAGACCCGTCCCCCGGAGGCGTTTTCCGTATGCCCGCCGGCACCACCAGCATCGCCGCCCGTATCGCCGAATCCGCCGCGCTGCAGCCGGACGCGCCGGCGCTGTCGTCGTTCGGCCGCGGCTGGAGCTACGCCCAGCTGGCCGAGCGCACCGGGCGGATCACCGGGGCGTTGGCGCGGCTCGGCGTCGGCCCCGACAAGCGTCTCGGGCTGCTGCTGCCGCCGGTGCCGACGGCGGCGATGGCGGCGGTGGCCGGGCTGCGGCTGGGCGCCGAGGTGGTGCCCTGCGATCCGCTGCAGCGCGACGCGGCGCTGAGCGCGCGGCTGCACGACATCGCCGGCGGCGTGCTGGTCAGCCTGGACCTGACGCGGTTGCAGGAGCGCTGGCTGACGGTGCTGCAGGACGGCGGGCCGGACGCCGTGCTGGTCGACAAGATGGCCGAGCTGCTGCCGTTTCCGCGCAACCTGATGGCGCCGCTGATGCGCGGCGGCGAGCTGGCGCCGATCCCGCGGCGACCCGACACCAGCGCGCTGCCGCGGCTGCTGGCGGCGGAGTCGGCGCGGCCGGGCACGCTGGACTCGGGGGCGGACGCCGTCGTGGTCGGCGCCGACGGCCGGGCGCACGACGACGGCGACCTGGTCGACGCGGCGGACGCGCTGCTGGAGACCGCCGGCGGGGCCGGGCGCTGGCTGTTGGCGCACCACATCGACGATGCCTGGGCGCTGACCGCGCTGCTGGCGCCGCTGGGGGCGGGCCGCGAGGTGGTGCTGCTGCCGCGGCTGGATCCGCGCACCGTCGCCGCGGCGGCGGCCCACGAGCGGCCGCGGGTGGCCGTGGTCTCGCAGGCGGTGGCCGAGGCACTGGTGCAGACGCCGCCCGAGTCCGGGTCGCTGAGCCTGCTGGTGGTGCCCCCGCAACTGAGCGCTGACACGGCCGCAGCGCTGGAGCAGGCCACCGGCGCCCGCGTCGCCGCCTGGCCCGGACCGTAACGCGTTCTTAATCCATGCCAACCGATAGTGCTCGGACCTGGGCCCATTACTCCGGGTTTTTTCCACCCATCGTTGCCGTCGGAGTCCGCGTTTGCCGCCCGCACCTTTGCCCGTGGACGAACCCGCTCGCCTGGCCGCGCTGCACGCGCACGTCGACCCCGATGCGGGGCCCGACAGCGCGCTGCAGGCCTTGGCGGAGGCGGCGGCCGCCGCGCTGGAGATGCCGATCGGGGGGGTCACGCTGATCGGGGCCGAGCGGCAGACCTTCCTGGGCTGCTGCGGGCTGCCGACCGCCGTGGGGACGCGGCGCGAGCACGCCTTCTGCGGCTACACGATCCTGCAGGACGACATCCTGGAGGTGCCCGACGCGCGGGCCGATCCGCGCTTCGCCGACAATCCCTTCGTCACCGGCGCGCCGCATCTGCGGTTTTACGCCGCCGCACCGTTGACGACGGCGGACGGCTACCGGCTCGGCTCGCTGTGCGTGCTCGACCTGGCGCCGCGGCGGTTGGCGCCGCAGCAGCGCGCGCAGCTTCGCAAGTTCGCCGAATCGGCGTCCGCGGTCCTGGCCAAGCTCCGCGCCCTGCGGGCCAGCGAGGCGCGCCTGCAGGACGCGTTGGCGGACGCCGAGGAGGCGAGCCGCGCCAAGTCGGTGTTCTTGGCGACGATGAGCCACGAGCTGCGCACCCCGCTGAACGCGGTGATCGGCTTCTCGGAGGTGCTGCAGAACCAGTGCTACGGACCGATGCCGGATGCGCGCTACATCGACTACGCCCGCGACATCCGCGAGAGCGGCCGTCACCTGCTGACGCTGATCAACGACATCCTCGACGTCTGCAGGCTCGACGCCGGACAGGCGCAGCTCTACCCGGAGCCGATCGATCTGGCCGAGGAGTTCGAGTGGACCCGGCAGATGGTGCGCCAGCACGCCGAGCGCAGACAGGCGGCGGTCGAGATCGACGTGCCGGCCGACCTGCCGGCGCCCTGGTTCGACCGGCGGGCGCTGCGGCAGATCCTGGTCAAGCTCGCCAGCAACGCCATCAAGTACGGCCCAACGGGTGTCCGCGTACGACTGTCCGCCGCACCCGACGGCGGGTTCGTGGGGCTGACGGTCGCGGACGACGGGCCCGGCATCCCACCGGAGTTCCGGCGCCGCCTGTTCGAGCCGTTCGCCCGCGCCGACAGCGGCATCAACAGGACGACCGAGGGCACCGGCCTGGGGCTGGCCCTGTGCAAGGGCCTGCTCGACGCGGGCGGTGGCGAGATCGCCGTCGAGAGCGCGCCGGACGGCGGCGTGCGCGTACGCGTACGCCTGCCGCGGGCCGCGCCGGAGTCGGATGGTTCGTTCGGCGACAACATCCACCGCCTGGACCGCGCCCGCGGCACCGGGACGGCGGGGTAGCGGGCGGCGTTCAGAGGGCTTAACCGTCGCGTCCCTGCCGGGGCCCGGCGATTGCCGTGCCTCCGCTACTCCATTGTCGGCATGACGTACTCGGCGCCGGCGCGGATACCCGTGGGCCAGCGCTGCGTCACCGTCTTCAGCTTGGTGTAGAAGCGTACGCCCTCCATGCCGTGCATGTGGTGGTCGCCGAACAGCGAGCGCTTCCAGCCGCCGAACGAATGGTAGGCCACCGGCACCGGGATCGGCACGTTGACGCCGACCATGCCGACCTGGATGTCGTTGGTGAATTGGCGCGCGGCGTCGCCGTCGCGGGTGAAGATCGCGGTGCCGTTGCCGAACTCGTGGCCGTTCACCAGCTCGACCGCCTGATCGTAGCTGTCCGCCCGAACCACCGAGAGCACCGGCCCGAAGATCTCCTCCTTGTAGATCCGCATGTCCGGCGTGACCCGGTCGCACAGGCAGCCGCCCATGAAGTTGCCGTTCTCGTAGCCCTGCAGCGCCTGCTGCCGGCCGTCGACCAGCAGCTCGGCGCCCTCCTCGACGCCGAGGTCGACGTAGCCCTTCACCTTCTTCAGGTGATCGGCCGTGACCAGCGGCCCCATGTCCGCCTTTGCGTCGTCCCACGGCCCGATGCGCAGGTTCTCCACCTTCGGTGCCAGCCGGTTGACCAGCTTGTCGCCGGCGTCGCCGACGGTGACCGCCACCGAGACCGCCATGCAGCGCTCGCCGGCCGAGCCGTAGCCGGCGCCCATCAGCGCGTCTGTCGCCTGGTCCATGTCGGCGTCCGGCATCACCACCATGTGGTTCTTGGCGCCGCCGAGGGCCTGCACCCGCTTATTGTGGGCGCAGCCGTTCTGGTAGATGTACTCGGCGATCGGGGTGGAGCCGACGAACGACAGTGCCTGCACGTCCGGGTGTTCGATAAGGCCGTCGACCGCCTCCTTGTCGCCGTTGACCACGTTCAGCACGCCCGCCGGTGCGCCCGCCTCCATCAGCAGCTCGGCCAGCAGCAGCGGGGTGGTCGGGTCCTTCTCGCTGGGCTTGAGCACGAAGCTGTTGCCGCAGGCGATCGCCACCGGGAACATCCACATCGGCACCATCGCCGGGAAATTGAACGGCGTGATCCCGGCGACCACGCCCAGCGGCTGGCGCATCGAGTAGCTGTCGACTGCCGTGCCGACCTGCTGGGTGTACTCGCCCTTCAGCAGCTGCGGAATGCCGCAGACGAACTCGACCACCTCGAGCCCGCGCGTCACCTCGCCCTGGGCGTCGTTGAACACCTTGCCGTGCTCGCGGCAGATGCTCTCCGCCAGGCGGTCGCGGTGCTGCTCCAGCAGCTCCTTGAACTTGAACATGACGCGGGCGCGGGCCAGCGGCGTCTTCGCCGCCCAGGCCGGCGCCGCCTGCTTGGCCGAGGCGACGGCACGGTCCAGCGTCTTGCGGTCGGCCAAGGCGACGGTCGCCGTCTGCTCGCCGGTTGCGGGGTTGGTGACGGGGCCGCTGCGCCCGCCCGGGTCCGGCACCCGGGTGCCGTCGATGAAGTGCGTCAGGGTCTCGGTCATGAGCGGGTGGTCCTCCCCGGGCCTTGGCGTTGGCGGACGTTGGATCGGGCGGCGGACCGCGATTGGCCCCGCCCAGCGTCGGTCCTTGCCTATCCCTATACCCGGGCGCGAGCAAGCCGCAACCTGACGGCGCTGGGCGCAGGGGACCACCTCGTCGAGCCGGCCGTTGGCACCTATGTACGAGTCATGAGCGAACTGACGGAGATCGAACCGGCGCTGCGCGCCGTGCTGGTGGCCCAGGCCAAGCGCGGTGAATGCATCCGCTACCGCGAGCTGGCGGCCGAGGCGCAGGTGCCGCCGCCGCACACCATTCACAAGACCGCCGAGGCGCTGGAGGAGATCGCCCGCGCCGACCACCACGCCGGGCGGCCGCTGCTGGCGACCCTGGCGGTCGGCAAGGCGAACGGCGGCCTGCCCGGACCCGGGTTCTTCCAGTTGCTGCGCGAGCTCGGCCGCTACGACGGCCCGGACGGCGGCGAGCCGGCGGCTGAGGCGCATGCCCGCGAGCTGGAGGCGGCGCTGGCCTACTGGGGCCGCCCGTCCGAGGCGCCCTCGGAGGAGAGCGAGCCGGCCTGAGCGGCCCGGCCCGCTGCCGCCCGTGCGCTTGCGGCCGGCCGGCGGCGCGTGTTCACCTGTTCGCGGTCAACGAAGAGCACCAGCGACCGGGGAGGACCGAGGCCGATGGCCGACAAGCTGCGCATCACCGTGGGCGACGTCTCCGTCACCGCCACCTGCCGCGATACGCCGACCGCGCAGGCCGTGCTGGAGGCCTGCCCGATCCAGTCGCAGGCCAGCACCTGGGGCGACGAGGTCTACTTCTCCGCCCCGGTCAGTCCGGCGCCGGAGAGCGACCAGAAGCAGGTGGTCGAGCCCGGCGAGATCGCCTTCTGGATCGACGGCGGCGCGATCGCCGTGGGCTTCGGCCCGACTCCGATGAGCCAGGGCGACGAGTGCCGCCTGGCGGCGCCATGCAACATCTTCGCCGACGCCGACGACGACGTGCGCGCGTTCAAGGCCTGCGGCGCCGGGGAGACGGTAACGGTGGAGAAGGTCTGAAGCGGCGCGTGCGATACGGCGCACTGGCGTCCCCGGCAGGATTCGAACCTGCGACCTACAGCTTAGGAGGCTGTCGCTCTATCCGGCTGAGCTACGGGGACGCTGCACGGCCGGCTTATAGCACGGCACGGTGCGGCGGTGCGACCCGGGCGCGCCCTAGCGCCGGCGGATCAGGGTGCCGACGCCGCGGTCGGTGAAGGTCTCCAGCAGCAGCGCGTGCGGCACCCGGCCGTCCAGGATCACCGAGGCGTCGACGCCGTTCTCCACCGCCTGCAGGCAGGTCTCCACCTTGGGGATCATGCCGCCGGAGATGGTGCCGTCGGCGATCAGCTCGCGGGTCTGCTGCACCGTCAGGTCGGGGACCAGCTCGCCCTGCGAGTCCAGCACGCCGACCACGTCGGTCAGCATCAGCAGGCGCGTCGCGCCGACCGCCGAGGCGACGGCACCGGCGGCGGTGTCGGCGTTGATGTTGAAGGTCTCGCCGTTCGGGCCCCAGCCGATCGGAGCGATCACCGGGATCATGCCGGACTGCTCCAGCGAGGCCAGGATGTGCGGGTTCACCCGCGACGGTTCGCCGACGTAGCCGAGGTCCAGAAGCTGCTCGATGTTGGAGTTCTCGTCGCGCTTGCTGCGGCGCAGCTTGGTCGCCTGGATCAGCCCGCCGTCCTTGCCGGACAGGCCGATCGCGGTGCCGCCGACGCCATTGATGGCGCTGACGATCTGCTTGTTGATGGTGCCGGACAGCACCATCTCGACGACCTCCACGGTCTCCGCGTCGGTCACCCGCAGCCCGTCGACGAACTCGCTCTTCACCTTCAGGCGGTCCAGCATGCGGGCGATCTGCGGCCCGCCGCCGTGCACCACCACGGGATGGATGCCGACCTGCTTCATCAGCGCGATGTCGCGCGCGAACAGGTCGGCCAGCTCGGCGTCGCCCATGGCGTGGCCGCCGTACTTCACCACCATTGTGCGCCCGGCATAGCGGCGCATGTAGGGCAGCGCCTCGGTGATGGTCCGGGCGGTGCGCAGCCAGTGCTTGGTCTCGGCGAAGTTGCGCTGGGTCATGGCGGGGGCCAACCTAACCGGTGGGTGCGTCGCTCGCCAGGGCGGCGATCTCGGCGCGCAGCTCGGCGATGCCGCGGCCCTTGTGCGCCGAGGTGGTCATGAGGTGCGGGTGCAGCGCCACGTGCTTGCTGCGCAGCGCCTGCACGTCGGCCATCACCTTGGCCAGTTCCGGCGGCTTCACCTTGTCGGCCTTGGTCAGAACCAGCTGGTAGTTCACCGCGGCGCGGTCGAGGTCGCCCATCACGCCCAGGTCGGTGTCCTTCGGGCCGTGCCGCGCGTCGATCAGCAGGCAGACCCGGCGCAGGGTCGGGCGGCCGCGCAGGTAGTCGCCGGTGACCCGGGTCCAGCGCTTGATCTCCGCCTTCGAGGCCTTGGCGTAGCCGTAGCCCGGCAGGTCGACCAGGATCAGCCGGCCGCCCAGGTCGAAGAAGTTGAGCTGGCGGGTGCGCCCCGGCGTGTGCGACACGCGGGCAAGCGCGTTCTGGCCGGTCAGCGCGTTCATCAGGCTGGACTTGCCGACGTTGGACCGGCCGGCGAAGGCGACCTCCGGCAGCGCGAACTCCGGCAGCTGATCCATCGTCGCCACGCCGGCCAGGAAGCCGCACTGCTGCGCGAACAGCCAGCGGCCGAACTCCGGGTCCGGCGCGTCCGGGTCGGGCAGGTCGCCCGGCAGGGGCGTGTCGTCGGTCGGCGGTGCGGTCATCGCGGCGGTGCGCCGGCGCGGGCCGCGCCTAGCGGCGCCGGCCGCCGCCCTTCTTGCTCTTGGATCGGCTGCCCTTGGCGCTCTTGGAGGCCGGGTTGCTGGAGCCCCGGCTGCCCTTCTGCCGGCCGGTCTGGCCCTGGCCTCCGCCCTGGCCCGAGCCGGACTTGCCGCCGCCCGAGCCGCCGGACGCCTTCTGCTCGCCGCCGTCCTGCCGCGCCGTGTCGGCCTGCTCCGTCATATCCTCGGCGGTGGCTTCGATGGTGTCGCCGTCGGACTTGCCGGCCGATGCGCCGCCGGCTTCGCCCCCGTTGCCAGCGCCGCCGGTGGCGCCCGCGGTCGCGGCTGCCGGGGTCATCTGCTGCTTGCCGCCGATCGGCATGCCGGCGCGCCTCATGATGATGTACTGCTGGGCGATCGTCAGGACGTTGTTGGATGTCCAGTACAGCACCAAGCCGGCCGGGAACTGCGACAGGATGAAGGTGAAGATCACCGGCAGCAGCTGGAAGATGCGCGCCTGCGTCGGGTCGGTCGGCTGCGGGTTCAGCATCTGCTGGCCGTACATGGAAATGCCCATGATCAGCGGCAGGAAGCCGATGTTCAGGATGTTGAGCACGCCCAGTTCGGGCACGCCCCAGGGCAGCACGCCGAACAGGTTGAGGATCGAGGTCGGGTCCTTCGCCGACAGATCCTGCAGATACCCGACGAACGGCGTATGGCGCATCTCGATGGTGACGAACAGCACCTTGTAGAGCGAGAAGAAGATCGGGATCTGCAGCAGGATCGGCAGACAGCCGGAGGCCGGATTGGCGCCCTCCTTCTTGTACAGCGCCATCATCTCCTGGTTCAGGCGCTGCTTGTCGTCGCCGAAGCGCTCGCGCAGCTTCATCATCTCCGGCTGCAGCTTCCGCATCTTGGCCATCGAGCGGTAGCTCTTGTTGGCCAGCGGAAACAGCAGGGCCTTCAGGATCAGCACCAGGCAGATGATCGCCACGCCGAAGTTGCCGGTAAGCTGGGCGAAGAAGTGCAACGCCTTGAAGATCGGCTTGGTCAGGAAGTAGAACCAGCCGAAGTCGACCGCCTTGTCGAAGTGCGGGATGCCGTACTGCTCGGCGTAGCGGTCCAGCAGCTCCACCACCTTGGCGCCGGCGAACAGGCGCGTGGTGGTCTCCACCGTGCCGCCCGGCTCGACCCGCAGCGTGTCGTACAGGACGTCGGCCTGGTACTTGTCGATGCCGCCGGCACCCTGGTGCACGAAGCGCGCGCGCACCGGCGTATCCTGGTCCGGCACCAGCGAGACCAGCCAGTACTTATCGGTGATGCCGTTCCAGCCGCCAGTGGTCTCGAAGCTGAGCGGCCCGTCCTCGGCGACGTCGTCGTAGTCGACCTCGTCCAGCGTGCCGTTGAACACGCCGATCGGGCCCTCGTGCAGGATGTAGTAGCCCAGCGTATCGGGCCGGCCGCGCCGAGAGATCAGGCTGTAGGGCGCCAGCGAGACCAAAGACTCGCCGTTGTTGACCACCCGCTGGGTGACCGTGAACATGAAGTTCTGGTCGACCTCGAAGACGCGCTCGAAGGTCAGGCCGTCGCCGCTGGTCCAGCGCAGGGTCACCGGGTTGCCGGGTGCCAGCGGTCCGCCGGAGGCTTCCCAGCGGGTGTCCGGACCGGGCAGCTCGGCGTCGCCCGCCACCGCCGACCAGCCGAAGTCGGCGAAATAGGCCTGCTGCGAGTCCTTCGGCGACAGTAGGTTGATGTTCGGGCTGTCCGGTCCCAGGCTCTCCTGGTAGTTGCGCAGCGTCAGGTCGTCGATCCGGCCGCCGATCAGCGAAATCGAGCCGCTCAGCGACGGCGTGTCGATCTCGACGCGCGGCGTGTCCTCGATCACTGCCTCGCGGTCGGGGACGTTGGCGGCGCCGGGGGCGCCGCCGGGCACGCTGCCCTCGCCGCTGCCGCCGGGCGACGGCGCAGTGGTGTCGTCGCCGGCTTGCTGCTGGTCCGACTGAGCCTGCTGTTGGGCCTGTTGCTGCGCCTGCTGCTCGCGCAGCGGCTGATTGTACAGCAGCTCGAAGCCCAGCAGGATGGCGATCGAGGCGACGATCGCACCGATCCCGAGTTCGACCAGTTCCATCCCGTACTTGCTGGCTTTCTTGATGGGGTACAGCGGGTACTCGAGGAAGAC
>ENA-ORDC01001956-ORDC01001956.1-marine-metagenome-genome-assembly--contig:-NODE-1956-length-13699-cov-3.054618_pt1 | contig 13699 bp, 14 predicted proteins | sample MGYA00237783_ERZ508515 | MGnify/ENA primary metagenome ERZ508515 (study PRJEB26186, sample SAMN06268792) | marine metagenome | isolation source: Eden Landing Ponds, San Francisco, CA, USA | place... | reverse complement strand
GCAAGGACGACGCCGACCGCCGCAGCGTGCTGGTCCAGCGCACCGTCGCCGGCTCGGTGTTCCTGCGCGAGTTCGCCGACCTGGCGGCGGAGAAGGCCAGGGAGTTGTAGCTCCCCTACTCCCCCGCCAGCATCATGCCGTCGATGCGCAGGGTCGGCGCGTCGGTGCCGTAGCGGAACTCCAGGTCGTCGGCCGGGGTGATGTTCTGGAACATCTCCTTCAGGTTGCCGGCCAGCGTGACCTCGGAGACCGGGTAGGCGATCTCGCCGTTCTCGATCCAGAAGCCGGCGGCGCCGCGCGAGTAGTCGCCGGTTACCAGGTTGACGCCCATGCCAAGCATCTCGGTGACGTAGAAGCCCTCCGTCACGTCGGCGAACAGCGCGTCCGGCGACCGGCTGCCCGGCTCCAGCCACAGGTTGCTGGGCGCCGGTCCCGGCGGGGACGAGGTGCCGCGGCTGGCGTGGCCGGTCGGCTCCAGGCCGAGCTGGCGGGCCGAGCTCAACGACAGGAACCAGGTCTGCAGCCGGCCGTCGGAGATCACCTCGCGGCGCCGGTTGGGCAGGCCCTCGGCGTCGAACGGCTTGGACTTCAGGCCGCGCGCCTTGTGCGGGTCCTCGACCACGGTGAGGCCCGGCGCGAACACCTGGTCGCCCATCCGGTCCTTCAGGAACGAGGTGCCGCGCGCCACCGCCGGGCCGGAGATCGCGCCGGCCAGATGGCGCAGCACGCCGTTCGCCACGCGCGGATGGTAGATCACCGGATAACGCCCGGTCTTGGCCCGGCGCGGGTTGAGCCGGCGCACCGTGTTCTGCCCCGCGCGCGCGCCCACCGCCGCCGGGTCCTCCAGGTCGCCGCCATAGACCGCGGAATGGAAGGCGTAGTCGCGTTCCATCCCGGTGCCCTCGCCGGCGAGCACGGCGCAGCCGACCGAATGCGACGACACCGCATAGCCGCCGCGGAACCCGTTGGAGGCCGCCAGCGCGATGCGCGCGCGGTTCCAGCCGGCCTCTGCGCCCTCCGAGTTGCTGACCCCGTCGACGGCGCGGGCCGCCTCCTCGCACAGCCGTGCCCGCTCGATCAGCGCGTCCGCCGTGGGCTCCGATGGATCCAGGCTGTCCAGCGCCGGCCAGTCGGTCGCCAGCTGGTCCGGCTCGGCGAGGCCGCAGTAGGGGTCCTCCGGCACGTTGCGGGCCATCGCCACCGCGCGCTCGATCAACTCGTCCAGGGCGGCGCGCGACAGGTCGGAGGAGGCGACGCAGGCCTGCCGCTTGCCAACCAGCACGCGCAGGCCGAGGTCCTGCTCCTCGCTGCGCTCGAGCTTCTCCACCTCGCCCAGGCGCTGGGCGTGGCTGATCGAGGCGGCGTCGACCACGACCGCGTCGGCGGTGTCGGCGCCCGCCTTGCGGGCCTTGGCAATCAGGTCGTCGAGCAGGTCGAGCGCGGCCGGATCGGCGCTGTCGCGTGGGCTCATCTCGGCTCCCGGCGGGCGATGGTGGATCGGGCGGGTGCGGCGGAGCCAAACCGGGCGACCGCCGCCCCGTCCTATATAGGGCGCGGTGCCGGCGCTTGGCCACCCATGCGGCCATACGGCAGCCCGCCTGCCGTACAAAGGGCAAATCTGTGACATACTTGCATGTACATTTGCATGCAGTATTATCGGCGATGGGCGCCCCTGGCACCCCGCCCGTCCGGCGTACCGGCAGCAAAGGAGATCGCCGCGATGATCCTGGCTCATCCCCACGCGCGTCCCGGCCGCCTGGTCCGGACCGCCCTCGCCGCCGCCACCCTGACCCTGGTCGCCGGCCTGTTCGCGGCGCCGGCCAAGGCCGCCTCGGCATCGCCGACGCCCGCCGTCGCCGTGCCGGCGGCGTCGGACCAGCTGCTGCCGGCCGGCGGCAAGCATTACGGCCATCACCGCCACTGGAAGAAGCGGTCCTACGGGCACCGGCGCTGGCACCGGCCGCGCCACTACGGGAACCGCTATTATAACCCGCGGCCGAAGAGCGGCTTCGTGTACCGCTTCGGCTACGGCGGGCCTTACGCGTTCGGCTACCACTACGTGCCGCGGCCCAGCATCCGGCCGCACAAGCATCGCCACCACGGCTACCGGCACTGACGCGCGAAGGCAGCGGACCCGGCGCCCCGCCGGGTCCGCGTCCGGCTAAAGCAGGAAGGCTTCCAGCAGCAGCGCCGCAGCGCCGGCGACGAACACGCCGAAGGTCAGCGCCGTCCCGACCGTGCGCCCGACCGACGCCCCGCGGGTCTGCCGCAAGCCGATGAAGTGCAACGCCCGCCCCGCCAGCAGCGCGACGCCCAGCGCGTGCAGCAGCCAGAACGGCGCCGCCATCAGTTCCAGCAGCAGTATCAGCAGCAGCCCGGTCGGCAGGTACTCGGTCGCGTTGGCGTGGATCCGCTGCGCCACCTCGAGCTCCCGGTTGCCGCCGCTGTTCAGCGCGATCCGGTGGCGCCGGCGCAGGCGGATGACCCGGACCGCGAGCACGACCAGCCAGAGCGCGGCCAGCGCGGCGTAGAAGGCGGTGATGTGAACCGGGATCTCCAGGGTCATAGCAGTTCATATCGCGCCGGGACGGGTGAAGGGAAGGCGGCGGGGGCAGGTCGGGTGGAGTCGCGAAGCAATCCACCATCGTTGCCGAACACAGGTGGTGGATTGCCGCTGCGCGGCGAATCCACCCTACGGTCGGCCGCGGACCTTGCGGGACCGCGCCGGCGCTCGCACCTGCAAGCTGCGACGCGCCATCCACGAGCGCAAACCGGGAGGCCCAAGATGCAACTCACCTGGCTGGGGCACGCGGCGTTCCATGCCGAGATCGCCGGCAAGAGCGTGCTGATCGACCCCTTCTTCACCGGCAATTCGAAGTACCCGGACGGCTGGGCCGACCAGCTCGACCGGGTCGACTACATCGTCCTCACCCACGGCCACGAGGACCACCTCGGCGACACCGTCGAGCTCGCCAAGAAGCACGGCTCGACCGTGGTCGCGATGTTCGAGATCTGCATGTACCTGGGCGGCCTCGGCATCGAGACCGTCGAGCCGATGAACATCGGCGGCACGGTGCACTCGGGCGGACTCAGCTTCACCATGGTGAACGCCCAGCACTCCTCGGCGATCGTGCAGGACGGCAAGCCGGTCACCATGGGCGACCCCGCCGGCTACATCATCAAGGCCGACGGCGAGAAGACGCTGTACCACCTGGGTGACACCGAGATCTTCTCGGACATGGCGCTGATCCAGCGCATCCATCAGCCGCAGATCGGCCTGGTGCCGATGGGCGACCGCTTCACCATGGGCCCGGAGACGGCGGCGATGGCCTGCAACGAGTTCCTCGAGTTCGAGACCATCGTGCCGACCCACTGGGGCACCTTCGACTTGCTGACCGGCGACCCGAACGACTTCAAGCGCCGGGTCACCCGCGGCGACGTCAAGCTGCCCGAGCCGGGCGAGACGATGACGCTGTAGCGCGTCCGCCGGTTCCCGGGACGCCGCCCCACACCAATAACGGACCCACGGACCGGCCGCGCATGCGTCTCCTGCTCTACGGCCTGCAGGCCTCCGGCGCCTCGGCGACGGCGATGCTGGCGGCGCAGCGGCCCGGCTGCCTGGCGCTGGTCGACGTCCCGTCGTACGCCTGCACGCCGGCCTTCGGGCAGGACCGCGACGCGATGGCGAAGGCGGTGGTGTCGCTCACCCACCCCTTCGCCGACCATGTCGCCGCGTTCCGGCCGCACGCCGTCGTCCTGGTGACCCGGGACCCGCTGCGCCACTACGCCAGCGCCGCCGCGAAGGCCTACCGCGACCGCGACGGCACGCTGGAGGAGAAGATTGCGGCGTTCGACGCGCTCTACGCCGCGCGCGCCCGGCACGCCGACGCGGTGGTCCGGCACGAGGACCTGATGGCGCGCGACCCGGCCGTGCTCGCGACCTTCGCTCGACTGGGCTGGGAGCTGCCGGACGACGCCTTCGACCTGCCGCGCGGCATCGACGCCATCCTGGACGCGCTGCTCACGCACGAGCGTACACTGTTCGACACCTTCGACCACGGCTTCGGCGAGGCGCGTCCCGACGGCGGGATCGGTCGCGGCGGGGTGCGCGAACGCCCGCCGCTGCCGCCGACCGAGCGCGCGCGCGTGCTGGAGCTGGCGCCGCATCTGGCGCGCGCCTACGGCCATAAGGCGTAGCGTTACCGCCAGATCGGCTTGCCGGTCCCCGGCAGGCCGTAGTCGGCCCACTTGCGGGTTACCTCGGCGATCGTCTCGTCGTCCATACGGATCTTGCTGCCCCACTCGCGGTGGGTCTCCGGCGGCCACTTGTTGGTGGCGTCGAGGCCGATCTTGGAGCCGAGACCGCTCTCCGGACTGGCGAAGTCCAGGTAGTCGATCGGCGTGTTCTCGATCAGCGTGACGTCGCGCGCCGGGTCCATCCGGGTGGAGATCGCCCAGATCACGTCGGTCCAGGCGCGCGCGTCGATGTCGTCGTCCACGACGACCACCCACTTGGTGTACATGAACTGCCGCAGGTAGCTCCAGACCGCCTGCATCACCCGCTTGGCGTGGCCCGGATAGGCCTTCCTGATGGCCACCACGGCGACCCGGTAGCTGCAACCCTCCGGCGGCAGCCAGAAGTCGACGATCTCCGGGAACTGCTGCTGCAGCAGCGGCACGAAGACCTCGTTCAGCGCCTCGCCCAGCACGCTGGGCTCGTCCGGCGGCCGGCCGGTGAAGGTGGAGAGATAGATCGGATCGCGCCGCATGGTGATCGCGGAGACGGTGAACACCGGGAACGGCTCGACCGCGTTGTAGTAGCCGGTGTGGTCGCCGTACGGACCCTCGTCGCCATAGTCCTCCAGCGACACCTGGCCCTCAATGACGATCTCCGCCTCCGCCGGCACCTTCAGCGGGACCGTCTTGCAGTCCACCAGATCGACCCGCCGGTTCCGCAGCAGGCCGGCGAACTGGTACTCGCTGAGCGTGTCCGGCACCGGCGTGACCGCGGCCAGGATGGTGCCGGGGTCGGCGCCGATCACCGCGGCGGCGGGCAGCGGCTCGCGCTTGTCCGCCTGCTTCCAGCGCTGGTGGTGCTGCGCCCCGCCGCGGTGCTTGAGCCAGCGCATCAGCGTGGTGTCGCGCCCGGTCACCTGCATCCGGTAGATGCCCAGGTTGAAGGCGTCCTCGCGCCGGCCCTTGTCCGGCCCCTGCGTCACCACCAGCGGCCAGGTGATCAGCGGCGCCGGCTCGCCCGGCCAGCAGGTCTGCACCGGCAGCCGGCCGAGGTCGATGTCGGCGCCCCGCAGCACCACCTCCTGGCACGGCGCGCGGGCGACGCTGCGCGGGCGCATGCTCATCACGGTGCGCAGCAGCGGCAGCTTGTCCCAGGCGTCCTTCAGGCCGCCCGGCGGCTCCGGCTGGCGCAGGAACGCCAAGGTCTCGCCGACCTCGCGCAATTGATCCGGCGTGCGGTCCATGCCCCAGGCGACCCGCTCGACGGTGCCGAACAGGTTGACCAGGACCGGCATGTCCCAGCGCCGGCCGTCCTTCGATTCGACCCGGTCGAACTGCACCGCCGGCCCGCCCTCGGCCAGCAGCCGGGTCTGGATCTCGGTCATCTCCAGCTCCGGCGAGACCGGCGCTTCAACGCGCTGGAACGCACCCTTGCGGGCCAGCAGATCCAGGAAATCACGCAGCGATGCGAACGGCATGAGCGGGGCCGGGGCGGTGGTGTCGGGACCGGAACAGGCGGGGCCGGGACAGGCGTGACCGGGCGGTTGCAGACGCAACCCACGATGCGGCAGCCTCGGCCCCGTGTCCAGGCGCGCCGGCGCACCGCCTGGAACCCGCGCGCTTCCGTCCGGGTTCATCTTCACGGAGCCTGTTAAGTTGACGGAAACGGGCGCCAAGTAACTTTATTGCAACAGTACCGAGCGCCGCTTACCTTTGAAGGAACGGCAACGGCGACTCCGAACGGCGAGAAGCGAGGCGGACAATGGCACGCTTTTGGGTCGTGGGTGGCGAATACCGCGACACCTCCTTCGATCATCCCGTCAACGGCGAGGACTGGTTCGGTCCGTTCGACGAATACGAGGAGGCCCGCAAGGTCTGGCAGCGCCAGGCCTGGAAGACGGTCGACGACGCCACCACGCGCTACCGGATCGAGCGCATCGATCCGGACGAGCCACCTCGGTGCACCGACTGAACCTCGGCTGAGCCCGGGACCAGTGCGCCGACGCCCGCCGCCTCGACCGGCGTTCGGCGCGACAAGGATGCGCGCATGACCGACCCACGCCCGCCCGCCGGGCGCGCCGCTGCCGGACCTGCGCCGGCCGGCCGCGACCCGCGGGCGCACACGGCGCCCTGGCGCCTGCCCGACGACCCGGCCGAGCGCCTCGCCCTCGCCAAGGGCTACCCCTATCCGGCGCCGGAGCGCTCCTACCTGTTCGTGCACGGCGAGCCGCGGCCGATCGACGAGGCCGACTTCCGCGGCCGCACGCCGGTGCTGGGCCACGGCTCCAACCGGGCGCCCAGCCAGCTCGCCCGCAAGTTTCGGGCGTTCCAGGGGCGCGACGCGGAAATCCCGGTCACCTTTGCCTGGCTGGACGACTACGACGTCGTCTACTCGGCGCACGTCACCACCTACGGCGCCATCGCCTCGACGCTGCAGGCCGTTCCCGGCTGCCGGGTGCGGGTGGCGCTGACCTGGCTGGACGACCGGCAGCTGGAGCGCATGCACGAGACCGAGGGCCACTACGGCTTCGGCCGGCTGCAGGGCGCCCGCGTCCGCCACGAGGCCGGCCCGCACGCCGCCGGCGACGCGGTGATGATGTACCTGTCGGACCACGGCTGCCTGCTGCACGACAGCGCGCCGGTCGGGCTCGCCGCGGTGCCCGCCGAGGGCCGCCGGCATCCAGCGCTTCACCAGGAGGACGCGCTGGCCCTGGTCCGCGACCGCCTCGCCGCCGGCGCCGACCTGGACCGCTTCATCCTCGAGTCGATCGCCGATCCGGAGCTGCGCTGGCGCCGCATCCAGGCCCTGCGGGCGCACGCCCAGCCAACCCACGTGCCGCATTTCCAGGACGTGTAACGCCTGCGCCCGGCGTTGCGTCCCGGCGCGCTTTGCGCGCCCTCTCTCGCACAGGAGAGAGGGCCGGCCGGGCCGCGACACATGAGCTGCGGCGACCCGTCGATCCCGACCGCTCAGCCCACTAAAAAGGCCCGCGATCCGGGATCGCGGGCCCTGTCCTGGCCGGACTGTGCGGCAGTGCTACGCTGCTGCGCTCTCGCGCTTGGCCTTGGCCTTCTCGACGCGGCGCTTGATCGCCAGGGCGTCGGGGCCGAGCTTTCGGTCGCTGGTGCTCAGCAGATAGGCGTCCAGGCCGCCGTTGTGCTCGATCGTGCGCAGACCGCGGGCGGTGATCCGCACGCGCACCATCTGATCCAGCGCGTCGGAGTACACCGAGGTGTCCTGCAGGTTCGGCAGGAAGCGCCGCTTGGTCTTGTTGTTGGCGTGGGAGACGTTGTTGCCGCTCATGACGGCCTTGCCGGTGAAGTCGCAGCGCCGTGCCATAGTGCTCTCGTGGTCCCGCGTCTCGAAGCGATTGATCGTGTGTCTCGAAGCCTGAGGCGTCGGTCCCTCCGCCGCGCGCCCGCCCGCTGGCGGCGCGCATCCGGGGCGGCGGTCCAACAGCCCGTGCGGGCCGACCCTGGGCGCGGCCCGTTCCAGGCGGCGGGTTCTAAGCCAGCCGGCCGGCCCCGTCAAGCGCCGATGGGAGGTTGCTGCGACGCGGCCGCCGGCAAAGGCATCCGGCCGCCCGGCTAGAGCCTCCTCCGACCCCCGGTTGCGGGCTGGAGCTCTACCATAGACGTGCTAATCCCTATTCATATCCCGGCTGCTAAACTACCGGCTTTCGGTTGAAGGGCCTTCTGCGGGCACAGGACGCCGAGCGGCGAGGGCTGGGGCGATGCAAGACCGCAAGACGGAGGACGACGATCTGTTCGTCGAGATCGAACGCCTGGACCGGGGCAATCGCGAGGAGGCCGAGGCGCGCCGGGACAAGATCCGGCGCCTGCTGGCGCTTCTGCGCACCCGCCGGCGCTCCGCCTACTTTCACTGAGCCGCGGGCGGGCTCACGCCGCGTCCTCCGGCGGCCGGCCCAGGAACAGCTGCAGCAGCTCGCGCGCCGCCGCCGCGGCCGGGATCGACCCGTCGGTCACCGCGCGCTCCAGCTCGGGCAGCCGGCGCGCCACCTCGGGGTGGCTGCGGAAGGCGCGGGTCAGGGTCTCCTCGACCTCGTTCCACATCCAGCTGCGCGCCTGCTCGGCGCGGCGGCGGGCCAGCTCGCCGCTCTGCGTGAGCGCGGCGCGGTATTCGCCGATCTTGTCCCAGACCTCGGCCACGCCCCGCCCGTGCAGGCCCGAGCAGGTCAGCACCGGCGGCGTCCAGCTCTTGCTCGCCGGACGCAGCATGCGCAGCGCGCTGCGGTATTCGCTGGCGGCCGCGCGGGCGGCGTCGGGATCGGCGTCGGCCTTGTTGACCACCAGCAGGTCGGCGATCTCCGAGACGCCCTTCTTGATGCCCTGCAGCTCGTCGCCGCCGCCCGGCAGCAGCAGCAGCATGAACAGGTCGACCATCTCGGCGACCGCGGTCTCCGACTGGCCGACGCCGACCGTCTCCACCAGCACCACGTCGAAGCCGGCGGCCTCGCACAGCAGCATCACCTCGCGGGTGCGCCGGGCCACCCCGCCCAGCGTGCCGCCGGTGGGCGACGGCCGCACGAACGCGCCCGAATGGCGCGCCAGCTCCTGCATCCGGGTCTTGTCGCCCAGGATCGAACCGCCGGTGCGCGACGATGTCGGATCGACCGCCAGCACCGCCACGCGGTGGCCCTGGTCGATCACGTGCAACCCGAACGCCTCGATGAAGGTGGACTTGCCGACGCCCGGCACGCCGGAGATGCCGATCCGCGCCGCGCTGCCGGTGTCGCCCAGCAGCCGTTCCAGCAGCGCCTCGGCCTGGCGGCGGTGATCGCTGCGCGTCGACTCGGCCAGCGTGATCGCCTGCGCCAGCGCCCGCCGGTCGCCCTCGCGGATGCGGCCGGCCAGCGCGTCCGGATCGTGCCGGCTCATCGCCCCGACCCGCCGTCCGTGTCCGCCGCCTCGGCGCCGGGGCCGAGCGGCTGGCCGTAGGAGAACTCGACGACGTTGCCGTCCGGGTCCTGCAGGCAGCAGAAGTAGCCGACCGGATAGGCGTCCTGCACCTGCGGCACCACCAAGCAGCCGCGGGCGCGGCCCAGCTCGGCGAAGCGGTCGACCTCCGCGCGGCTGGCGACCGCGAAGCCCAGGTGCGAATAGTCGCCCTCGCGGCGCGCCGCGCCGGGGCCGCCGGGCAGCAGCACGAAGACGAACTCGCGTTCGCGGCCCGGTTCCGCCATCCAGACGATGCGCTCGCCCGAGCTCGCGGCGCGCTCGTGCACCACGTCCATGCCGCAGACCTCGCGGTAGAAGGCGATGCATCGCTCGATGTCGGCCACGTGCAGGGCGACGTGCGTCAGGGTCGGCTGCATGGCCGCGAGTCTAGCGCGGGCCGCCGCGCCGGGAAAAGGGCGGCTCGTCCGGCTCCGCGACGATGAAGCGGGCGGCGTCCTGCAGCACGCCGATCTCCAGCGGCAGCCGGGTCAGCAGATCACCGTCGCCCTGCACCGGATCGCCGTCCGGCCCGTCGATTCGGACGTGGTGCGCCCGGATCACCCGGAAATCGGGCAGCCGCTGCAGCCGGCCGAGCTGCATCGCCACGCCGTAGCGCAGCGGCTGCAGCAGGCCGGAGCGCTCGAACAGGCAGACGTGCAGATCGGGCCCCCAGGGCCGCGCCTCCGGCGCCAGGACGTAACGGCCGGCGTAGAAGTGGCCCTTGCAGACCACCGCCGAAGCCGCCTCGTAGGCGACGCCGTCGATCTCCACCCGGTAGGTCGGATGGTCGAAGCGCGCCGCCACCTCCAGCGCCGCCAGGATGTAGGCGGCCTTGCCGAGCCGGCGCTTCACCCGGGTGCGCACCGACGCCACAACGTGCGCGTCGAAGCCGGCGCCGGCCATCAGCGAGAAGCGCTTGCCGTTGGCCACGCCGAGGTGCGCGCGCACCGCCGGGCCACGGGCGATCGCGCGGGCCAGCGGCGCCGGCTCGTGCGGCAGGCCCAGTTCGGCCGCCAGCACGTTGGCCGTGCCCATCGGAATCACCGCCAGCGGCAGGTCCGGGCGGCTGCCGCGGGCCAGACCGTTCAGCGCCTCGTTCACCGTGCCGTCGCCGCCGGCCACCACCACCGCGTCGACGCCGTCGGCCGCCGCGGCGAACGCGGCGGCGTCGCCGGGTCCGGTGGTGCGCCGCACCTCGATCCGGCAGCCCTGCCGCTCCAGCGCCTGGAGCGTGCACTGGAACCGGCCGAGCCGGCGCAGCCCGGCCACCGGGTTGTGCAGCACCAGCAGGCTGCGCACCGCCCCGCCGGCCGCAGCGCGCACGGCGGCGTCCGGCGCCCCGACCGTCTGCGGCGCGATGCTGTCGGCGGAGCGACGGTCGGGGCGCCGGTCAGCGGGGGCGGTTGCACGCATGGCTGGACCCAACCTGACAAGTATTACAGTGGTGTGAAAGTCGCGTTACGGAACAGAGTCGTGTCACGCGACTTTGATCGAACTGACGCAATCCTTCAAAACACTAGATATAGCGTCCGCGCAACCGAAAACCACCAGTCTCGGAGGTGGCATTAGGATGCACGGGACGTTCGGGTCGATCAGACGGCGCTACCGCGCGATCTTCATTTCCGACGTTCATCTGGGGACCCGGGGCTGCAAGGCCGAGTTCCTGCTGGACTTCCTCAACTCGACGGACGCGCCGCTGATCTACCTGGTCGGCGACATCTTCGACGGCTGGCGGATGAAGCGCTCCTGGTACTGGCCGGCCAGCCACAGCGCCGTCGTGCAGACCCTGCTGAAGAAGGCGCGCAAGGGCACCCGGGTGATCTACATCCCGGGCAACCACGACGAGGTTCTGCGCGGCTACACCGGGCTGCACTTCTGCGACATCGAGGTGATGCCGGAGACGGTCCACGTGGCCGGCGACGGCACGCGCTACCTGGTGCTGCACGGCAACCAGTTCGACGGCGTGGTCAAGTACGCCAAGTGGCTCGCCCTGCTGGGCGACTGGGCCTACAACCTGATGCTCGCCGCCAACAACTGGTTCAATGTCGCCCGGCGCAAGCTGGGCTTCGGCTACTGGTCGCTGTCGGCCTACCTGAAGCACAAGGTCAAGAACGCGGTGCAGTTCATCGCCAACTACGAGACCGCGGTCTCCGAGGAGGCGCGCCGGCGGCACTGCGACGGCGTGATCTGCGGCCACATCCACCACGCCGAACACCGCGACATGCAGGGCATCACCTACATCAACGACGGCGACTGAGTGGAAAGCTGCACCGCGCTGGTCGAGCACCTGGACGGCCGCATGGAGATCCTGCGCTGGCGATATCCGACACGCTCCGAACAATTAGTGAACTATGATTATAAAATTTATGTTCCAGTGACGAAATGGTACATGCTATGTTCCTCTTGACTGCAATCTAAAGGCGAATTTAGATTTTATCCTAGCAAGTTTAGCTACTCGTTGTTTTAAAGACTGACAAATGATTGTTCTTCTCAAAGAAAAAGATACGCTTGAGAAACGACTCCGGAGTTATATCAATCTTTCGAATCTCATAATTGGCATGGGATTCATTTCATTTATCGCTCCTAAAAAAATAAACTTGGAAAAACACGTAGGCACTGAAGATTTTATTGAGATTTTATTTCTTATACCAACGAAAAATTTATGGATTGGAATTGGTCAAGCTATTTCTGAGAATATTTATGTGACAGCTTTATTAGCACTCACAATTATTTGGTTTCTAAAATACAGTTACGCTGTTCGAACTGAAATGGAAATCATATCTAAATTATTTCCCCATTCTAAGAAGCCATACGGATGGGGCAATTTAAAAGAAAGGTTAGTTATCCCGATCCTCAGTGCAGGATTAACTATCTCATTTATATTTTTAATTTCTACTGTCGATCATATAGAAGCCTACTGTTTAATAGTAATAATTCTTAATTTGTTTGACATGATAGGTAACTCTACTATCCAAAAGAATCTATATACACATTTTATGGATGAGCATTTTTTCCCCTGATGATAAGGATCCTTACAAAGGCTTCATTGAAAGACGAAGAGAAATAGCTAAAAGATACTGGATTGAAAGACCTCAGATAGAAAGAATATTTGCTCTGATGTTATGGAACTTGGCATCTATTACAATTATTTTCTCTGAGGAAGTTTTCGGAATAGATATTCACAATGAAGTTGCATACATTATGATAATGCTTGGAATATTCTGGAATGAAATAACAATGGCTGCTTGGCGCAGACGCCGAAACATAGACCTAAATAAGATTGAATAAGAAGAAGAGCATTTTGAGCGTTCACGAATAACATAAGGACGCTTTTAAACATAGTTCATAACACAGTGATGTCGAAATCCTAAGTTTCGTGGTAGACGCGACAGCCGCTCTGCGGCAATTTCGCGCCGTCGTTTTCCTGGCCGCGCTCGGCCGAGTAATTTCTGGACAACCTGGCGCCCATCCAGTAGAGCGCGCCCGACACCGACGCGACGCATGGCTGCCGGCCTCCGCCGCGCCCCCAGCGGCACCGTCCCGCCGCCGCGCCCGGGGCCGGCGCGTGGTCACCCGGCGCCCTGCATGCTATCGTCGCGGCCCGCAACGCGAGCCGAACCCGAACGCCTTGGCCCAAGCTCTCCGCCCCAATTTGCCGCAGGACAGCGACCGTCGCGTGCAGGCCCGACGGCGCCCGTCAACGCCGGGGCGTCGCGCACGCGTGGCTGGTGCCGCGGCGGTCCCCACCCAGCCACGGTCCTAGCCGGCAATGCGGGTCTCCAAGCGGCTGCTGCGAAGCCATCCCGTCCGCGCCGCCCTGGCCCTGCTGGTCTGGGCCTACGTGCAGCTCGTCGAGCGCACCACGCGCTGGACCGTCGACGACGGCCCGCTGCGCGACCTGGTGGCGGAGGGCCGCGGCGGCATCGCCGCGTTCTGGCACGGCCGGATGATGATGCTGCACCGCGCCTGGACGCCACGCCCGTTGCCGTTCTACATCATGATCTCGCGGCACCGCGACGGCGCCTTCATCGCCCGGGCGATCCGGCGGATGAACGTGCACGCGATCGGCGCCAACCGGAAGGCCGGCAGCGTCAGTGCGATGCGCGGCCTGAAGCGGCTGATCGACGACGGCGCCTGGATCGGCATCACCCCGGACGGCCCGCGCGGTCCCCGGATGCGGGCGCGCGGCGGCGCGATCAAGCTGGCGCAACTGACCGGACGACCGGTGCTGCCGGTGTCGATCGGACTGTCGAACCGCCGGGTGATCGCCAGCTGGGACCGCTTCTACCTGCCGCTGCCGTTCGGGCGCGGCGAGATCCGCTACGGCCGGCCGATCGAGGTGCCGCGCGACGCCGATCCGCAGACGCTGGAAGCCTGCCGACAGCAGTTGGAGGACGAGCTGAACCGCCTGACGCACGAGTTGGATCGCGGCTTCGGCCAGACCCCGGTGGAGCCCGCCGGCGGCGCCGCGCCCGAGCGTCTCGACGCGCCCGCGCCGCCGACC
>ENA-ORDC01001955-ORDC01001955.1-marine-metagenome-genome-assembly--contig:-NODE-1955-length-13708-cov-10.836329_pt1 | contig 13708 bp, 18 predicted proteins | sample MGYA00237783_ERZ508515 | MGnify/ENA primary metagenome ERZ508515 (study PRJEB26186, sample SAMN06268792) | marine metagenome | isolation source: Eden Landing Ponds, San Francisco, CA, USA | place... | reverse complement strand
GCCGTCCGGAACAACGCCAACTACCTGCGCAACGTCAGACCGATCGACCCCGAGGAGATCGCGGAGTACATCGAGGGGGGCGCACACCCCGCCGTCGTCCGCGAGACGCTCCGCGAGGAGGCGTTCGACCTCCGGCTCCGCGAGCGCGAGGACGGCGCCTTCGAGCCGGTCCCCGAGGAGCCAGTCTCGGCGCCCGGCTGGGCGCCGACCGCGTTCCCCGAGAACTACTCGTTCGCTCTCGAAGACCTCCTCGTCCGAGAGTTCGGCGCGAACTGGCACCGCGGGGAGTCCGGCGACGAACTGCGCGAGGCGGTGCGTCGACTGAAGGACGACTACCTCTACGGGAACGACGTGGCGTACGACCGGGTCGCGGCGCTCGGCTACGCGATCTATCACCTGCCGGCCTACTACGCGACGATCGGCTACGTCCTCGACGACCTCGTGGAGAACGGGCTGCTCGACAGGACGCTCCGCGTCCTCGACGTGGGAGCGGGCGTCGGCGGCCCCGCCCTCGGCCTCTGGGACTACCTCCCGGACGACGCCGTCGTCGACTACCACGCCGTCGAACCGAGCGCGGCCGCCGACGTGCTCGACCACGTGCTCGACGAGACGGGGCGGAACTTCCGGTCGACGATCCACGAGGAGACGGCGGAGTCGTTCCTCGGACTCGACGGCGGGGGGGCTGGGGGCGACAGTGGCGGGACGGCGGGGGGCGGCACCGCCGAGGGCGCCGACGCCGCCGACGGGTTCGATCTGGTCGTGTTCGGGAACGTCCTCTCGGAACTCGACGACCCGATCGCGGTCGTCGAGGGCGCGCTCGGCCGGCTCGCGGACGACGGGAGCGTCGCCGCGTTCGCGCCCGCCGACCGCAACACCGCCATGGGGCTCCGCGAGGTCGAACGGGCGGTCGCGACGCCCGAGAGCGGCGTCGAGACGTACTCGCCGACGCTCCGACTCTGGCCGGACGCGACCCCCTCGGACGGCGGGTGGTCGTTCGACGTGGCCGACGACCTCGCGGTCCCGCCGTTCCAACGCCGGCTCGACGAGGCCGCCGAGCGCGGATCCGGGGACGAGCCGGGGGAGTTCGTCAACGTCGACGTGCAGTTCGCGTACGCGATTCTCCGCCCGGACGGGAAGCGACGGGTCGACGTGCGAGCGAGCGACGGGCGCTGCGCGCGCATGGCCGACTCCGAGGACCACGTCACCGACCGCGTGAACTACCTCGCCGTGAAACTGAGCCACGACCTCAGCGACGGCGACAACGCCCTCTACCGCGTCGGCGACGGCTCGCAGACGGTGGACCACTACCTCGTCTGCACGCGCGAGACCGTGCTCAACGACGACCTCCGGACGGCCGACTACGGCTCGGTGGTCTTCGTCGAGAACGGGCTCGTGCTCTGGAACGACGACGAGGGAGCGTACAACGTGGTCGTCGACGACGAGACGGTCGTCGACCTGGTGGCGCCCTGAGACGGCCGCGGAACCCGGTCCGGTCGTAGGCCGTCACCGAACCGGGTCACGGACGGCGGCTCGCGGTCAGTCCGCTCCCGCCCACCTCGTCGCGGACGGCGAGGTAGAGCGTCCAGACCACGACGCCGCCGAACAGGGCGGCGACCGTCCACGCGAGCGCGTGGTCGCTGTTCCGGTCCACCGCGTCCAGGTAGATGATCAGAGCCGCGCACACCATCGAAACGACCGCCACCGCGGCGAGGACGAGGACGACGAACAGCTCTGTACCGCCGGGAAGGCCGGCTTGGAGGACGGGGGACATTACCTTTCGTTCAACTAACGGGAATAAAAAGATTCCCTCGAACGCGCACGTTGCGTAGCCGTCACCCGACCGGCTCGATCAGCTCCGGCGCGTCGACGCCCGGCGAGTTCACGCGCGCGGAGACCGGATACGCCGTCATCTCGTCGGCCGGATACGGGTCGAGCAGCGCGGCGGCCTCGTCGGCGTCGCCCCGGAGCCACGTCTCTTCCTGGTCCGGGTCGAGGATCACCGCCATCCGGTGGTGGAGGTCGTCGACGAGGTCGTTCGGCTCGGTCGTGAGGATCGTGAACGTCTCGACAGGTCCGTCGCCGTCGTCCGAGTCGCCCCCCTCGCCAGACCCGCCGCCGAACGCGCCGAGCCCCGTCTGGGTCGTCTCGGGCTCCGGCGGCTCCCACCGCTCGTAGAGTCCCGCCATCGCGAACGGTCGATCGTCCTCGAAGGCGACGCGGTAGGGGGTCTTGCCGGCCCCGCCGCGATTCCCGTCGCCGTCGGGCCCGCTCCCCTCGACCCACTCGTAGAACCCGTCCGCCGGGACGAGACACCGCCGGCGCTCGAAGGCGTCGGCGAAGCTCCGCTTCTCGCGGACCGTCTCCGCGCGGGCGTTGATGAGGTCGAACGGCTCGTCGGCCCACGAGGGGGTGAATCCCCACTCCATCCGCGTCGCGGCGCTCGGGTCCTCGTCGGCGATCACCGGGAGGTCCTGGCCGGGCGCGCAGTTGTAGCTCGGCTCGACGCCGGCGAACTCGGCGTCGAACCGCGCTTCGAGGTCGGCGGCGGGGGTAAAGAGGGTGTAGCGGCCGCACATGGATGCGGTCGATTGGGCCCGGTGATACTTAAGTAGCGGTCGGGGGAGGCGCCGCCCGGACTGATCGCCGCCTCCCGTCGGGTTTTTGGCCGCGCGACGCCGCGGTCGTGTATGCGCATCGAGAACAGCTTCATCCCGGTCGAGGGGGTCGGCGAGACGACGGAGCGTCGGATCTGGCGCGAGGGCGTCACCACGTGGGAGTCGTTCGACCCCGCGGTCGACGTCGCCGGCGTCGGCTCGACCACCGCCGACCGGATCGAGTCGTTCATCGCCGAGGCGCTGACCCGCCTCGACGACGGCGACGCCGCCTACTTCGACCGCGCCTTCCCCAGCGGGGAACGCTGGCGGCTCTACGAGAACTTCCGCGAAGAGACCTGTTTCTTCGACATCGAGACGACCGGACTCAACGAGCACCGCGATCAGGTGACGACCGTGAGCTTCCACCGAGCCGGCGAGACGACGACGCTCGTCGCCGGCGAGGACCTCACCGCGGAGCGCCTCCGCGAGGAGTTCGCCGGCGCCAGCCTGCTCGCGACGTTCAACGGCGCCCGGTTCGACGTGCCGTTCCTCGAGACCTCCTTCGATATCGACGTCAACACGCCTCACCTCGATCTCATGTATCCCTGCAAGCGAATCGGGCTCTCCGGGGGGCTGAAGCCGATCGAGAAGGAGATCGGGATCGAGCGCGACCGCCCGGACATCTCGGGACGGGACGCGGTCCGGCTCTGGCGCGAGTACGAACGCGGCGACGACGACGCGCTCGACACGCTCGTCTCGTACAACCGCGAGGACACAGAGAACCTCCGGACCCTCGCGGACACCGTCACGGAGGCGCTTCACGAGGACGTGTTCGTCGGCGAAACCGACGAGCGGTAGTCGCGGTCGGACCGCTTGAGAGCGCTTCTCGGCTACGTCGCTTCCGCGTCGGCGTCCGGTTTTTCGGTGTCGGACTCGTCGGTGTCGGACTCGTCGGTGTCGGACTCGTCGGTGTCGGACTCGTCGGTGTCGGACTCGTCGTCGACCTCCGCCTCGCTATCGACTGCGTCTTCCTCGTTCGATTCGATCGCCGCGTCCGACTCTCGCGCCTCGCCGGCAACCGCCTCGGAGTCCGACTCTCCGTCACTCGTGGGGGCGTCGTCTCCGGAATCGTCGTCCTCGGACCCGTTCGCGTCGGAGTCGTCGCCTCCGGACGCCCCGCCGTCGGCGGACGGCTCGTCGATGTTCGTCTCGTCGGACTCACCGGGCCCGTCGGACTCACCGGACTCGTTCCGCTCCTCGTCCTTCTCACCGCCGCCGGCATCGGTCTCGGTCTCCTCTTCGTTCTCATCGCTGCGGGTCTCCTGAACGAGTTTCATCTCGCCGCGGGCGCGGAGGGTCCCGTCGATCTCGGCGCCGTCGTGGACGACGAGATCGCCGGCGGAGACGTCGCCGAGCACGCGCGCGCCGGCCTCCACGGTGACGGTTCCGCCCCGAGTGGTGACGTCGCCGTGGATCGTCGTGTCCGCGCCGACCGTGATGTCCTCGCGGGCGCGTAGAGAGCCGAACACCTCGTTGCGCTCGCCGACGCGGATCGATTCCGCGCGGAGGTTACCGTGGAGCCGGCAGTCGTCGCCGACGGTCGCGGGCGTCGAGACGCGCCACGCGTCGTCGGAGATCTCGGCGCCGCGCGGGACCAGCAGGGGGTCGCGCACCTCTTCGCCGTCGGCGAGCGCCTCCGCCAGGTCGTCGGCCGCGTCGGTCTCGCCGAGCCGTAAGAGCTGGGAGAGGACGATGAAGTAGAAGACGAGGGTGGGGACGGGATTCCGGATGACGATCCAGCCGTTCGCCTCGAACCCCTCCTCGATCGTCACGTCGTCGCCGATATCGAGATCGCCGGAGACCATCAGGCGACCGGTGACGGTCACCCGTTCGCCGAGGTACGCGTCCTCGCCGACGAGGACGTTGCCGTCGACTGAACACCACGTGTCCAGCCGGCAGTCGCCCTCGGCCTCGATGTCGTTCTCGACGTTCACGCGCTCTCCGAGCGCGACGTTGCGCCCGCGGAGCCCGAACTCCACGGTCGACTGGCCGCCGACGAGCACGTCGCCGTCGATGACGAGGTCGTGCTCCTCGACGGTCGTCCCGGCCGGGACGGCGAGCTCCTCTATCGGACCGCCTCCCCTCAGCGACACACCGGGAGAACTCCCTCCGCCCGTATAAACCGTGTGGGGTCGTCCGACGGGCGTCGGACGCAGACGGGCGGTCACCCCGGAACCATGTGTGGGCCGTTGTCGAACCGCGGCGGTGTCACTACTCTTTTCCCGCCAGCCCGGGAGCATCTGATATGGGATTCGGATCGTACGACGAGAGCGAGCAGAAAGACCAGGACGTGGACACCGACGACGACAGTGCCGTAAACGTCCACGAAAACGACCACGACGGCGAGGTCTCCATCGAGGGCGGCGCGTCGACCGACGACCTCGTCGGGCGGCTCTCGGAGATGAAAGACGACGAGAACGACGAGTAGGTACCCCCGTCGACTGCGGCAGCTCCGGCTCGTGAGCCGACCGCCGGCGTGTCACGCTCCTTTTATCGGGTCGCGGCCTACCCACACCTATGAGCACCGACCTGACGTTCACCGACGACGGCGTCGACGTCGTCTACGAGGGCACCGAGTTCGAACTCGAAAAGGACTTGATCGAGGATGCGACGGGGAAGGGGTACCGCGATGTCACCGACCACGAGGTGTTGCAGATCGTCGCCGAGGACCCCGATCTCGACGGCGAACCGGTGCGGATCGGAGACGTGTTATAGGATCCGAACGACCGGGCCGGGCGCGCGCCGGTGAGACCTGTAACCAAGCCGAACAGTGTGCGACTCGATGCCAATGCGGTACGATTTTACGATCCCGCGAGGGTGAGCGAGTATGAACCCGAGCGACGTCTTCTCCGCGCTCGTCAGCTCGAAACTCAGGATCGCGCTCGTCGGGGTGCTCGTCGTCGTCGGAGCCGTCGGCGGGGCCTTCGTATTGGGGATTCTCGGCGTGCCGAGCGTGGCCGCCGTCGACAACACCTTCGGCGACGTGACCAACGAGACCACGGAGATCGAGACCGACCTGGTCGTTTCGAACCCGAACCCCGTCGGGATCGGCCTCGACGGCGTCTCGGTGAACTACACCGTCTCGATGAACGGCATCGAGATGGCGCAGGGCGGTCGAGAGGGCGTGAGCGTCGGCACCGGGAACTCCACGCTGGAGTTGGAAACGCGGCTTCGGAACGACGGGATCCCACCGTGGTGGGTGAGCCACGTCCGCAACGGCGAGCGGACGACCCTCGACATCGACGCGACCGCGACCTCGGACCGACTCGGCCGGGGCGTCGACTTCTCGCGGAGCCGCGAGATCCAGACGGATCTCCTCGGCGCCTTCAACTCCGACGAGACGCGTCCGGTGAACGCCGACAGCCCGCTGACGAGCGATCCCGTCCTCTACATCAACGAGACGCGGGGCGAGTGGGGGACCGTCAGCGAGTCTGAGACGCCGATCGAGATGGCGTTTACCGTGTACAACCCGAACTTCGAGCCGTACGCGGTCACGGAGATCGGCTACGACATCACCATGAACGGGGTGAGGATGGGGTCGGGACAGACCGAGGAGGGGTACGTGATTCCCTCCGAGAGCACCGAGACGGTCGAGTTCACCACGGCGCTCCAGAACCGCCACCTCGACGACTGGTGGGTCACCCATCTCGACGAGGACGTCCGGGGGCATCAGGTGACGGACCTCCGGATCGAGTTCTACGCCGTGATCGAGTTCCCGACCGGCGAGGAGACGACTATCCCGCTCGACGCGCTCACCTACGAGGAGAGGATCGAGACGGACATCTTCGGCGAGGGCGACGACGTGCGGAACGGGACCGATTCGTCGGGGAACGGCTCTGACTCCGACGCCGGAAACGAGACCGATGGGGACTCGTCCGACGGTGACGCGACCGATGACGGGAACCAGGCCGACGACAGCGACGGCGGCACCACTGACGGGACCGATGATGGGTCCGACGACGGAACTGAGAACGGAACCGACGACGGGTCCGGCGACGATGACGACGGCGTGCTGCCGGTGTGACGGGTTCGTTGTAGACGCTCGCACCGCTCGGCGTGTGGAGACTGAGGTAGTGGGGCCGAGGTTGTAGAGTGAACTGAGCCAGTTGTCGCTTTCATCACTCTAAATATGTCAGACGATACACCCACACAGAAGCTCGACGATATCCACCAGAGTATCCAAAAACAACACAAACTAGGAAATCAGCGAATCAAAGCGTGGTACTCTGATGAGTACTCACGACCTGAAGAATTGGACACTATTGATAGACCTCCTCATCAAACACTATTCAGTCGGAGTGCCGAATTAGCTGACTTTGCTGCGGACTCACTAGCCAACAAAGAGGTAAGACTCGGCGGACCAGCCCCGGCCGTTGAGATGATTACCTACGGTGTGGCAGTTGAGATCTTGTTGAGCGGAATTCATCTCAAAGTACAACCTGAGAAGTTCATTGAACGATTGGAAAATCAGAATGAAACTCCCTCGTATAATGAATGTGAACAAATTCTCATCGCCGACCTCAGATCAGATATTCCTTCGGAACAACTGGGGATTCTGGTTAAAACTTTGGAGATCGTTCGAGACCAGCGGAATAATGAAGCCCATCTAGGGTATCACACTTTCCAACACTCGCATCTTGACGGACTGATTCTAGAGCTGATCTATGTTCTGTTAGAATTATATTCTGACAAAGATATTCCAGAGTCAGATTCAATTAAGAGATCAATAGAAGAAGTAAGGGGCCAGCTCCCCACATACTCCAGAGTTGTCACTTTTGATCTGGACGAGTTATTTGATTAACCCCATAGGCTATCACAATCATTATCCGGTACGCTGTGCTGGAATTGTCGACTTGTTATACTTCCAGTTTCACTCCATGGCCATGGCTCACGCCCTTTACGTAGGCTGCTAGTGCTACAGATATGGCAACGACGGACTCGGGTAAGAGGATTCGGCGCCGCGACGTCTTCGTGAACCTCGCTGAAGAACTCCAACTTCGACGGTCGGGCGTCCACAGCGCGAAAATGGCTGAAAATCTATTCAGATTCGAGGAGGGGCGAGATCTCGTCGGGATCGGACACGAGGCCGAGCGGGCGATCTACTACGAGACCGCTTCGCGATCGCTTGTCGCGGTTCAATTCGACAAACACGGCGTGTACGCCGGCGAGCAGGAACTACTCCAGCGTGAGCTCGACGATCCAACGGCATGGGTCGAGGCGTACGGTGGCGGGCTGGTGTGGATTCACCCGCGGTATCGCTGAAATTCTCTCTTGTAGAAAGCAGACTGCGTCGGATACTAGCTTCCTATCACCCAATCCAATGTCCAATTTGGATACATCAGAGAATTTATTATGAATATCAGTTAACAGTAAAACGAAATACATCCCGTGGTTTCCAGAGTTCTAATACAGCAACTGAGGAGGTGTTTGGGCATTTGTAGTCATACAAAACCGTTATTAAAATTTCTAATTTGGCGGCCAAAGGAGCCTGATAAATCCGAACAAAGAGAAATTAAAAACCGAGAAGTGGTGGGGATGGTGTACGGCTTTGCTTTTTTCTTCTTTATATTTTCACTTTTGGATTATGTTGGGATATATGAAACTAATGTTGAAATTATATCAACAATCTTGTTCACGATATTATCCTTACTGCTCGCGCAGACCAGCTCTGTATACCTAAACAAACACATAGACATCCCTAAAGATGAACTGACTGGGATTGTAACCGCACTTTTGACGACCATTTTAGCGCTGATGTATGTCGAATTTGATATTCAAAGAGAAGTCCTAATTCTTATAATTATAATTATTGGACTGTATTCCGCCTATGCTAACACATATTATGTTGGAAAAACTGTGGCTGATATAGCTGCGTTTTACTTAGTTGCTGTATCGTTGAGTGTCGAGGTCGTTATTGAACTTGTATTTTTCAGCGCGGGACATCCTATCTCTACTTTAGGAAGAGCCCTATATGGATATCTTCTATTTATAATCGTACACTTATCTAGGCACTCTGATTATAAGTATTCACGACCCATTTGGATTGTCTCTGTAACCTCTCTTCTTGTTTATTTCCTCGGTATCTTGATCTCAGTCGGATTATTTCTGACATAAGCATTCAGATATAGATAATTTCTTAGACTGAAGTTGTGCCGAGGTCTGGGACAGGTCCGATCGATATTGTGAATCATCAAGGGCGGCTAGCTAGTTTTTGCCGAATTTATTGGATGAATCCGGAATTAACCCAACGTTGCTCGTGTCCGGGTTCTTGTTCGCGAGCACGCCGGCGGCGCCCCCGAACACTTCCACGAAGCAGGTGTGTTCAGGCGTCTGATCGAGGATCCACGACGCGAAGCGGCTCTTCCCGCCGGGGTAGGGGAAGACGGCGTCCGCCATCACCGATCCCCTTCCAGGCGCTCGCCGACGATGTCGGCGACGCGTTTGACCCAGTTGGGAATCACATCGTCGGGAACGCCGTCGCCGGCGTTGAACGCGCGGAGGATCTCCAGCGAGCCGTTAGCGATCCGTGCGTCGAGCTCCCAGTTCAGCTCGTTCGCCGCTTCAATCTCGACGCGGAGCGTGTGGTTCGCGTCGACGCTAACGACCGCGAGCGCGTGGGACGGCCCGCGGTGCCTGCGGATGCCTTCGGCGACGAGGTCGACGTTGAACTCTTTCGTCTGTGCGCTACCGCTGTGGGTCGGCTGTTTCGACGCCATACTCTGCGCTGGTCGTCGGCGTTGGTTTAGACTGACTCGCGGGGTTCCGATCGGTTCCTGACGCGCCGCGATCGCGAGACGTAGCGAGGAAAGTCGGGTTCCGGACGGAGTTCCGAACGGGGCCGCGTCTCGGTCAGTCCGGCTGGTACGGATCGGTCGCAACGTCGAGGCGATACACGTCTTCGGCGGCGTCGAAGTCGTCGTCGAACGCGTAGAGATAACCGAGTCCCTCCATCTGCATGTACGCGACGATACAGGCGTCGACGAACGAGAACCGCTCGTGCTGCCGGAAGAGGCCCTTCGCCGTCGCGAACGCGTCCGCCGTCAACGATTCGACGTGGAATCGCGTGTTCTCCTCCACCCGGTCGAGAAAGTCGACGGCGGCGTCGTGACCCGCGTGCGTCGTCAAGCCGTTGAGCGTTTCCGCGAGCACGTAATCGACGATCACCGCTTCCGGGAGGTCCGCGGTGTCGATCCCCCTGAGGATCGGGAGCGCGTCATCGTGCGCGCTGTCGCGGCGGTACGCCGCCGCGAAGAGAACCGTCGTGTCGACGAGCGCCCGGGGCATCTACTCGGGATCGACGCCCCACGCGTCGTGTTCGCTCTCGACGTCGGTCTCCCGGTCGCCGTCGTACCCGTCGAAATCGCTGAACGTCCCGCTGCGCTGTTGGACGACCTGCACGCGGATCGTCCCGTCGTCCTCGATCTGCCAGCGGAGTTTGTCGCCGTCGTCGATCTCCAGTTCTCGGCGGATGTGGGCGGGGATGTTCGCCTGGTTCCCCGAGACCTTGCTCTCGGAATCGACGCTCTCGCCGCTCATACGCTAGCGTATGAGGACGCCGCCAATAAATATAGTGTGTCATCACACTACTGCATGGACTCTTCGAATCAGAGCTGTTCGGGAGTCGACTCGGAATGGTCGACCCCGACGAGACTGTACCGCTTCGACCCGCGGTGTGGCTCGACCTCGACGAGGTTGTAGTGCTCCAACTTCGGCAAGTGGTTCTCGCGGAGGTACCGCAGCGTCACCGGATCGTCGTGGGTCTCCCGGTAGTGCGCGTAGAGTTCCTTCTGGATGAGTTCGCCCTCCTCCTCGAGGACCTCGTAGAGCACACGCTTGGTGGGCGTTCAGCTTCGAGATGGTCTTCTGTCTGACCTCCCGTTCCGCGTCGGCGACCGCGTCCTCGACGAGCCGCCCCGGAATCGCTGACAGTCCCTCACGGGAGGCCATGCGTGCGGCGACCCACAGCGCCGCGATCGCCTGTCGCGCGTCTCCTTCGGAGAGCCGCGCGATACGCGCGAGCACGTCTTCGCCGACGGCGTTCGGACCGAGCCCCTCGCGAGCCCGCCGGGAGAGGATCTCCGTGATCGCGTCCTCGCCGTAGGTGTCGAAGTTCACGCGGTAGGCGACGCTAATGCGTGAGGTAACTCGCTCGTCGAGGTCCGCGAGCAGGTCGACCTCGCGGTTCGCGATGCCGATCCACGAGAGTCCGCGAATCTCGTAGAGGTTGTAGAGGACCTTGTTCTCACGCAGCTGGTCGACCTCGTCGAGAATGACGACACCGGGGCCGTTGAGGTCGGCCGTGATGCGGTCGATGAGACGCCCTGTGGAGGCGGAGCGTGGGGGTGCGGCGCCGACGAGGTCGCGGGAGATCTGTTCGAGGACCGCGTTCCGCGTGTAGTCCTGACAGCAGTTCACGTAGGCGTAGGGGACTTCGAGGACTTCCTGCCGGAGCTCGCGAACGGCGGCCTTCGCGACCGTCGTCTTCCCGACGCCAGAAGGACCGAACAGGAAGCAGTTCTCGGCGCGAAATCCGTCCTGAATCGGCGCGAGCGCGTCCGTCACCTCGTTCATGTGCCGATTCCGGCCGACAATCGAAGAAGGGAGGTGGTCGTCGTCGAACACCGTTCCGTCGCGTATCACGTTCTGGTCGGTCACGACGTGGGGATATAAGCCGACTCCCGAGTGTTCCGGACGGTTCCGGATGGTCTGAAGACGGACGATGCTGGAGATCAAAACGGATCCAGAGGAAATGATCTGGAATGAAGTGAAACAACTACACTCACGAAGCAGTATTAAAACGGGGATGTCCGGCTAGTGCGCTTATAACGGCCGTTAGTCGCTAAAAATAAAAGTCCGCAGAGAACGGCCTAATATAGGTCCGACCACCCTCTGAATCTTCTGTCAATTCTATTTGCTCGGTTACTGTTTCACCTGCGGGAATCTCCTTAACAATCGGCTCTGGATGACCGATATATGTTTGCGACCCCTTTTCCCACTCGGCTGCACCCCGAAACGTCCCCGCTACGTCACCGGTATTCTGCACGGTTAGCTCAAGTGAAAGATCGCTCTCGCTATACGAATAGTCGACCAATTCAAACTTAGGGAGCTTGAGCGGCGTCTCGATCGTGTCAAAAATAACATCGGGTTTGTCAAGCTCGTATCTGTCTTGCCGGTCCTGACCGTATAGCGATAGACCCACTTCGACGTTTTCGGTCTCGTCCCGCCGTATCTCTGCGATCGACCACATCTCTGTCGTTCCTGGTTCTAACACGCTGCCAGCAATCAAGGGCTCGCCCTGAATCTGGATGGTGGGAAAATCTTTGGTCTTAATTGGATCTTGGAGGAGACCACCTGATTCTGGTTCATATGGAAAATTCCGCACATGCGGGTCACTACGTGGCTCATCGTGTACTTTTCCGATCGTGATTGCCTCATCACGATCGACTGTAACCTCGAAGCGGTTAATGGCCCATACAGCGTCATTCCCGGAGAAAAACAGTCGTGTTGTAGGCTCGTCGTAGTAGTCGTCCGGTTCGGTTAGGAACACAGCTGGCTGCACTCGGGACTCAAGAAGTTCGATGGAAACGCGATCAAGAATCGCGGTTGAATCGCCAACACCGATCTTCGCCGGAGAGATAGATACTGTCGGCTCAACCTCCGGGTGCATCTCTGCGTCAGGTACCGTGAGGGTCCACTCACCGACCGTCTCGACTGCAAGCTCGACCCGTTTTGAGGTCCACTCGCCCGAAGGGACATCCGTCAGTTCGGTTGTCGCAGAGCCACTGGCGTATCCGTCTTCGGTATGTCTGAACTCTGTGGTGAGTTCCATGCCGGTTATATCCGCTCCACCGAGGTTCGCGACTGCCAAATTAATCGGAAGCCGCGCTCCCGGTGTTAAGTCGTCAGATCTAATGGAGATATCGACGATAGTCGGTAACTGCTGTGCGTCCTCGTCGACGACGTAATCTGGGATTGAATGTTCTGATTTTCCGTCACTATCGGCCGACTCTCCGTCCGATGACCCGCTATCTGTAGATCCGCTACAACCGGCAACCGAAACCGACGCTGCGCTCATAAGAGATGCCACGTAATTGCGTCTTTGCACTATGTGACATCTACCAATATCTATTATAAAGCCAACGATACTTAGAGAATAGTAATAGAGCAGTCCTTTGATTTAGATAGATAGAAAATTTATCACTATTAAAAAGATAGAAGTAAGTCACTCTTGTTAATGTCGAGGACATGTTTGGTTTGCCCATACTCACAACTTATAAGAGGAACACCGAGTATTCCGGACGGTTCCGGATGGTTCCCAACTGCCCCGAACTCTTTTGATGAGGTGCACTCTAGGTACAGCCATGGGTACGGATACGGGGAAAAACGGTGAAAGACCGGCACCCGCAACCCACATCACGCTGGAGCTCTCGGAGGACGGCAAGACGTGGATCGTCACCGACGAGGAGACCGGCGTGACGACGCAGGGTGACACGCGCGAGCACGCTCTTGAAATGCTCGACGAGGCGGTCGCGCTGTTCAAGGGCGAGGCTGGCGATCCCGTCTCCGACGACGACCTCCGCGATCTCGGCGTCGATCCCGACACAGTCCCGGACGAGCCCGGCGTTCCGGACGCTCCGTGGTTCGACGCGGACGAGGAATGACGCGGCGACAGTTCTCCGGTGACGAGGTCGCGAGCGTCCTGATCGACAACGGCTACTACCCGGTCGATCGGACCGGGAGCCACCTGAAACTCCGCTACAAGCACCCCGAGACCGGTGAGGTTCGGAACGTCACCGTTCCGCTCCACGCCGAGATCGCGCCGGGAACGCTCCGCAAGATCGCGGACCAGTGCGGCGCACTCGACTTCGACGCCTTCTGCGAGTGGATCGATCGGAACCAGTGAGCGAGTCGGGTGACGGCTTGTGAAAGAAGTCGTCAACGAACCCCCTGTTTTCGCCCCGATCACGCCGAGGACCGCGTCGGTTCTGCCGTACTAAGTGCTATCTTCTTTTGGAAGTTCACATGCGCTTAGAGGCAACCGGAAAGCCGGACCA
>ENA-ORDC01001954-ORDC01001954.1-marine-metagenome-genome-assembly--contig:-NODE-1954-length-13711-cov-2.734927_pt1 | contig 13711 bp, 14 predicted proteins | sample MGYA00237783_ERZ508515 | MGnify/ENA primary metagenome ERZ508515 (study PRJEB26186, sample SAMN06268792) | marine metagenome | isolation source: Eden Landing Ponds, San Francisco, CA, USA | place... | reverse complement strand
GGCTGGACCCCCTCTACGGCGCGACGTACGTGGCGCTGTCGCCAGGTCACGAGCTGGCGGCGGCCGCCGCCGAGCGCGACGAGGCGGTCGCGGAGTACGTCGACCGAGTGACCGGGTCGGGCGCCGAGCCGGCGAGCGCCAGCGGCGTCGAGACGGGCCTGACGGCCGTCCACCCCGCTACGGGCGAGGAGCTGCCGGTGTACGTCGGCGCCTACGTGTTAGACGACGTGGGGACGGGCGCGGTGATGGGCGTGCCCGCCCACAACGAGCGCGACCACGCCTTCGCCCGCGAACAGGGCCTGCCCGTCGAACAGGCCGTCGAACCGGTCGACGGCAGCGGGACCGACCTGCCCAACGCCCCCTACACCGACGACGGGATGCTCACGGCCAGCGGCGACTACGACGGCCTGGCGAGTTCGGCCGCCCGCGAGCGACTGCTCGAACTCGACGGCGTCGAGGCCGCGACGGAGTACCGCCTGCGCGACTGGCTCATCTCCCGCCAGCGCTACTGGGGCACGCCGATCCCGGTCGTCCACTGCGAGGACTGCGGCGACGTGCTCGTCCCCGAGGAGGAGCTGCCGGTCGAACTCCCGCCGTACGTCCGGACCGCGGGTAACCCGCTCGAAGAAAGCGACGACTGGAAGCACACGGAGTGTCCGGAGTGCGGCGGTCCCGCCGAGCGCGAGACGGACACGATGGACACCTTCGTCGACTCCTCGTGGTACTTCCTGCGTTTCCTCTCGCCGGGGTTCGACGAGGCGCCGTTCGACGGCGAGCGAGCCGACGAGTGGATGCCCGTCGACGTCTACGTCGGCGGCGAGGAACACGCCATCCTCCATCTGCTGTACATCCGCTTTTTCACCCGGGCGCTGGCGGACCTGGGACTGCTCGACACCCGAGAGCCCGTCGAGCGGCTCATCAACCAGGGGACGGTGCTGTACGACGGCGAGAAGATGTCCTCCTCGAAGGGCAACGCCATCGCCCCCCACGAGTACGGCGCCGAGACGACTCGCCTCTTCTTGCTGTCGGCGGCTCACCCCTCACAGGACTTCGAGTGGACGGTCACCGATGTCGGCGACATCTACGACTTCCAGCAGCGGCTCTACGCGATGGTGACCGAGGTCGGCGACCTGGAGACCCGGACGGAGCGGCGGACCCACGACGACTATCTCGACCGCGAGATCGATAGGACCGTGACGGCCGTCGCCGAGGAGTACGAGCGGTTCCGCTTCCACCAGGTCGTCAGCGAGGTGCAGGGCTTCGCGCGGCTGCTGCGGCGCTACCGGTCGTACGCCCCGGTCCACGAGCCGACCTACCGGCGTGGGCTGCGGGCGCTGTCGCAGTTCGTCGCGCCGCTGGCGCCGTACCTCGGCGAGGAGCTGTGGAACCTCCTCGATACCGAGGGGCTGGTCGTCGAGTCGTCCTGGCCCGAGCCGGCGGACGCGGTCGACGACTACGGCCTCGAACGCCGGCTGGTCGAGCGGACGCTCGACGACGTCCGCGACATCACCGAGGTGGTCGACATCGACGACCCCGACCGGATCGAGGTCGCCGTCGCCGAGCCCTGGAAGTACCGCGCCTACGAGCACGTCCGCGAGGCCGACCCCGGCGAAGCCGTCGTCGGGTCGGCACTCGAAGACGACCGATTGCGCGAACGCGACGGCGCCGCCGAGTACCTCGGCGAGCTCGCGGCGAGAGGCAGCGGCCTCGAACCGACGCTCGACGCCGACCGCGAACTCGCGGTGCTGGAGGCGGCCGCCTGGCTGTTCGAGGACGAGTTCGGCGCCGAGACGGTCGTCCGGCGGGCAGAGGACGACGGCCTCGCCGAGAAGGCCGAGCCCGCGAAGCCGGCGATCCACATCGACTGACGCCGTGGCGCACACCCGACGGGCGGTTCTGGCGGCGGCGGCTTCGCTGTCGGCGGTCGGCGGCGCCACTCGGCGGCGGTCGATGTCTCGCCGGCCGACGGCGCTCCCGCCCGGCGCCGAGGCGCGGATCGGGCTGGTCGGCGACGTCATGCTCGGGCGCAACGTCGACGACCGGTGGTCGGGCGGCGACCCGGCTGGCGTCTGGGGGTCGACGCTCGACCGGGTCCGGTCGCTGGACGGACTGCTCTGCAACCTCGAATGCGCGGTCTCAGCCCGCGGCGAGCGCCGCTCCGGCCGGGCCTACTACTTCCGCGCCGACCCCGACTGGGCTGTCCCGGCGCTGGAGGCCGCCGGCGTCCGGTTCGCCTCGCTGGCGAACAACCACCTGCTGGATTTCGGCCCGACGGCGCTGGTCGACACGACCGACCACCTCGCGGCGGCGGGTATCGCCCACGCCGGCGCTGGACCCGACCGGGCGGCGGCGGTCCGACCGGCGGTCGCGAGCGTCGGCGACCTCTCCGTCGGCGTGGTCGCCTTCACCGACCAGTCGGCGTCGTATCGGGCCGGTCCCGACAGTCCGGGGACGGCGTGGACGCCGCTTTCCCACCGCGCGGCCGGCACGCGGCGGCTCGTCGCCGATGCGCTGGCGACGGTCCACGAACGGGACCCCGACCTGGTGGTCGCGTCGCTGCACTGGGGGCCGAACTGGGTGGTCGAACCGTCGCGCGGCCAGCGGGCGTTCGCCCGGTGGCTCGTCGACAACGGCGTCGACGTCGGGCACGGCCACAGCGCCCACGTCGTCCAGGGCGTCGAGACCTACCGCGGGCGACCGATCGTCTACGACGCCGGCGACTTCGTCGACGACTACGTCCTCAAGCCCGACCTGCACAACGACCGATCGTTCCTGTTCGACCTCGTCGTCGCCGACGGCCGGCTGGCGCGGCTGGACCTCCACCCCGTCGAGATCGTCGACGAGCGCGTCGAACGGGCCTCCGAAGAGGCCGCGGCGTGGCTGCGCGAGCGGATGCGGGCGCTGTCGGGGCCGTTCGGGACGACCGTCGAGCGGTCGGGTCGCGGGCTGTCGGTCCCGCTCGCCGAGTGACCGCCCGGCGTGGACCGCGACGACGCCCCGACGGAGATGCGACCCGTTTTTTCGCTGGCGCTCGAACGGCCGGGTATGACATCGATCGGAGTCGTCGGCGCTGGCGCGGCGGCGGCCGCGGCGACCTACGTCGTCGACGGCGCGAGCGAGGCCGAGATCACGGTGCTGGAGAAGTCCCGCGGGCTCTGCGGCCGCGCGGCGACGCGCCGGCGCGACGGCGTCCGCTACGACTACGGCGCCAACTACGTGAAATCCGACGACGAGCGCGTCAACGAACTGTTGACCGAGACGCTGGACGACGAGGGACTCGTCGACGTGACCGAACCGGTCTACACCTTCGACGCCGAGGGCGCGGTCTCGGAGGGCCGCGACGCCGACGAGCACAAGTGGAGCTACCGCGAGGGACTCACCCAGATCGCGAAGCGACTGTTCGGCGACACCGACGCGACGGTCCACCGCGAGACGCGGATCGAGTCGCTGGCTCGCGACGGCGAGGCGTGGACGGCGACCGACACCGACGGCGAGCAGTGGGGGCCGTTCGACGCGCTCCTGCTCAACCCGCCGGCGCCCCAGACCGCCGAACTGCTGCGGGCGGCCGACTGGGACGCCGCCGCTCGCGAGGACCTGGCCGAGGCCGCGGAAGCGGTCCCCTACCGGACGATCTACACCGCCGTCCTGCACTACCCGTTCGAACTCGACCGGCCGTACTACGCGCTGGTCAACACCGACGACGGCCACGACGTGGGCTGGGTCGCCCGCGAGGAGTGCAAGGACGGCCACGTCCCCGACGGCGAATCGCTGCTGGTCGTCCAGGCCGCCCCCGACTGGTCGACCGACCACTACGACGACCCGTCGGCGGACAACGTCGCCGAGTTGGCCGAACTGACCGCCGACGTGATGGACGACGAGCGGCTGACCGAGCCGGACTGGACCGACAGCCAGGGCTGGCGCTACGCGCTCCCCGACGAGGGCGTCCGGCAGGGCGCGGTCGACGCCGCGGCCGACCACGGCTGTTACGCCCTGGGCGACTGGGTCGCCGGCGAGGCGCGGCTGCACGCGGCGCTGCGCAACGGGCTGGACACCGGCGAACGGGTCGTCCACTCGCTGTAGGCGGTCGCTGTCTCGGCGACCCTGGCTGGAGCGGCGCCGGAGCCCGAAGCGGCCTGCAGACGCCGGGTCGGTCGTTTTGCGTCGAGCAGTCCTGTCCGGGACCATGGGAGGACTGGGGGGACTTGTCGAGGCGGAGTCGACGAACGCGGCGCTGTCGTGGGCGCTCGTCGCGGTGTTGTGTGTCGCCATGGTGGTCGACCTGGCGACCAGCCAGTGGCTGTGGGCCGGACTCACTGGGGCGATACTCGCCGTCGCGGTCGCCCCCTCGGTTATCACGGGCGACCGGTCGGCCGTCGTCTCCTGGGAAGCGCTGGCGCTGTCGACGCTGCCGGTCGCGGCGCGGGCGGTCGGCAGGTTCGCGGACCCACTGACCTACGTGTCGGTTGCGACGCTCGCGCTGCTGGTCGCCGTCCAGTTGGTCACCTTCTCGGAGACGGAGATGCCGCCGTGGTTCGCGGTCGCGTTCGTCGTGCTGACGACGATGGCGGTCGCGGCCGTCTGGGCGGTCGTCCAGTTCCACGCCGACGCGGTGCTCGGGACCGAGTTCGTCTCGGAGCGGCGCGAACTCATGTGGGACCTGCTGGGCGCGACGGCGGCCGGCCTCGGGGCGGGGCTGGTCTTCGAGTTCTACTTCAGGCGCCGGCCGACCGACGGCCTCGCCGCGCTGGAGCGTGAGACCGGATGACTCGCTCGGGCCGGCTCGGGCGGGGGCTGGACGCCCTCGCGCACCTGTTACAGGCGCTGTTGCTCGGCGTCGTCGTCTACGCGGCGCTGGTCGAGCGCCGCGCCGGGCTGGTGCTAAACACCGCGCTGCCGCTGGCGATCGCGGCCATCCCGCTGGCGGTCCGGTGGCGCTACGACTACCGCCTGAACCCGGTCGTGACGCTGATCGTCGTCGGCGGCGCGGCGTTCCACGGCGTCGGATCGCTGGGCTTCTACCGGTCGATCGGCTGGTTCGACCAGCTCGCCCACGGCGTCGCCGGCGCGCTGGTCGCCGGACTGGGCTACGCGCTCGTGCGGGTCGTCGAGACGCAGTACGACCGGGTCAGGATTCCACCGCGACTGCGATTCGTCTTCGTCGTCGTCTTCGCGCTGGCGGTCGGCGTCGCCTGGGAGGTCGTCGAGTTCAGCCTCGAACTCGCCTCGACGGCGCTGGGCGGCGAGGCGCTGCTGGCGCAGTACGGCCTCGCGGACGTGGTTCTGGACCTCCAGTACGACATCGTCGGCGCCGTCGTCGTCGCGCTGTGGGGCACTACCTACTTCGACGACGTCCGGCGGCTGTTCACCGAGTTCGTCGACGGACCGAGCGGCGGGGAGGCGACCGGCGAGCGCTGACGCGCGCTCACTCCTCGTCGTCGAAATCCAGCGCGGCGCCGTTGATGCAGTAGCGCTTGCCGGTCGGATCGGGCCCGTCGTCGAAGACGTGGCCGAGATGGCCCTCGCAGCGGGCGCAGACGACTTCGGTACGAACCGTCCCGTGGCTGCGGTCGACGCGCGTCTCGACGGCCCCCTCTTCGGCGGGGTCCCAGAAGCTCGGCCACCCCGTCCCCGAGTCGAACTTCTCGTCGGTCGCAAACAGCGTCGCCCCGCAGCCGGCACACCGGAACACCCCGTCGTCGTCGACGTCGAGCAGGGGCGAGGAGAAGCGCCGTTCGGTTCCCGACTCGCGCAGGATCCGGTACTCCGCGTCGGAGAGTCGGTCGCGCCACTCGGCGTCGCTGTCGGGCAGGGACTGCTGGTCGGACATACTCCCGTGTATGTGCCGGACCCTCAAGAACGGCTCGGGGCCGGTCGCTCAGGCCGACGCGTCGGCCTCGCCGCGCTCCTCGTCGAGCGCGCGCTCGGCGTGGAAGAGGACGGAGAAGTCGGCTGGGCTGGGCAGCGCACAGGCCAGCCAACCGAGAACCGCCGCCTGGGCGACGGGGTGGCCGGCGGCAAACGGGTCGGTGACGACGCCCGCGGGGACGAGTGCCAGCGGCGCCAGCAGCGCCAGCGGCATCATGGCCGAGAGCCGGAGCGTCCACGGCGCGGCGCCCGCCGCGGGGACTCGCGGCCGGACGGTCGCCCACTGGCCGGCGACCGCCGAGCGCAGGCGGCCGCGCCCGTCGCCGGGGAACAGGGTCAACTCGTAGGGGACGCCGGCGGCCCGGAGCGCGAGCGCGTGGGCCAGTTCGTGCGCGAGGAGGCCGAGGCTGACCGCGGCGACGAGGACGACCGCGCAGCCGGCGAGTTCGATAGGCGTCATCTACCCGGGATACGGTTGTCTTACTCGACCCGTAGGACGATATGAATCTATCGGTCGGCGCGAGTGAGTGACCGCCGGTGGGCGACCGCGAGCGGGCGCACGTCGGCGCCACACGACGGCGCCGCGGCCGCAAACGACTCATGCAGGGCTCCCCTAACGGGAGTTATGTCAGAGGACGACTCCCCGGAGATCACGGCCGAGCCGCCGAACAGCCCGTTCCACACGACCGGAACCGACCACATCACGCTCATCGGGTCGAACGAGGAGGACACCATCGAGTTCTACCGCGACCTGCTCGGAATGCCGCTCGTCCTCCGTCAGCCGAACCTCGACGACCCGAACTCGACGCACCTGTTTTTCGACAGCGGCGACGGCCGCATCGTGACGTTCTTCGTCACCCCCGGCCGGGACTCGAACGCCTCGCCGCTACGCCACCAGGTCGGCTCGGTGCATCACCTCTCCTTTAGCATCGACGCCGAGCGCTTCGCCGACGTGAAGGCGGCGCTGGACGAGCACGGCCACGGCTACAACGAGTTCGACCGCGGCATCTTCCACTCGCTGTACACCCGCGACCACAACGGGCTGACGATCGAACTCGCCACCGACAAGTACGACATCCCAGACGACCGCCGCGGCGAGGTGCTGGCGACCGTCCAGCGGATCCGCGTCGAAGACGGCGCCGACTACGCCGAGGCCGAACACCTCGAAGCAGCGCTCGACGAGCTGGGCATCGACAGCGACCCCGTCGAGTTGCCCGACGCGCCGACCGGCGCCGGCGTCGACTCCTGACTCCCGGCCGCCACCGAGCGGTCGCTCTCGCCGCTCCACTCCGACTGGTCGTACTCGATGTATCGAACCTGGACAGTGACGTTTTCGCCGGTACGTTCGCTGATCTGGCGGTCGAGTGCGGTGGGCAACTCCGGGTAAGAGGCGCCGTCGGTCCGGCTCAGGACGACCGTCACGGTCGAGGGGTCGCCGACGGGACCGACGGCCGTGTACTCCGTCGAGACGGACGTGATGCCGAGGTCGTCGTAGGGCGAGTCGCTGAGGACCGCCGTGGTTTCGTCGTTGACCGACTGCTCGAAAGCGGCGTGCTGGTAGGAGCCGACGGCGACCGTGCCGACGATGGCGGCGACCAGCACGGCGGTCCCGGCGAGGACCAGCGCCCGCCGCCGCGGGGAGCGCGCCAGCATGCTCTCGTCGACGTCGTCGGGCCGGTAGCCGAGATAGGCGAGCATCAGCGTCGCGCCGACGTTGACCGCGACGATCGTGATCACCAGCAGGACGAGCGCGCCGACGGCGACGGCCGGCTGGACCCAGGCGGCGCCGATGCCCGTGACCGCCGCGGTCGGGATGAGCGCCGCGGCGATCATGACGCCGACGATGGTCACCGACCCCTTCGTGGCGAGCCCGTAGGCGCCGGCGGCGCCGGCCGCGAGCCCGACGGCGACCGAGAGGATGCTGGGCGCCATCCGGCCCGTGACCAGTCCCATCGACGCGATGTCGAGCGTCCGCGGGACGGCGAAAAACTCCTTGACGAGAAAGCTGAAGCCGGACGCGGCGACGACCGCCACGCCGAGGCCGAGCATCTGCTGGTGGAGGCTGTCGACCAGCATCGCCCTGTCCTCGCGGACGGTGGCGATGCTCGCGGTCAGCATCGGACTGACGATGGGCGCGATCACCATCGACCCGACGACGACGGCGGGCGACCCGATCAGGATGCCGGCGACGGCGACGAAGGTGCTGAGGACCATCATCCACAGATACGAACGGGTGTTCAGCCGCATGTCCCTGGCCTTCGAGCGCAGCGTGGCCGGCGATATCTGGTTGGGCGTGTTCGCCCACTGCTGTTGGACGTCGTCGACGTGCTCGAAGTCCGCGAACTCCGTCGCGACCGAGACGGTGAACGTGCTCTTGTCGTAGCCGGCCGCTTGCAGGTCGTCGAGGACGTACTCGACGGCGTCGGCGGGCGCGACGAACGAGATGCGGTTGTGGTCGGGTTTGACACCGCCCTCGTCGACGGTGTACGTCAGGTCGTAGTCGTCGAGCACGCCCTCCACCCCATCGCGCTGCTCGTCGGGCACCGACAACTGGAGCAGCCGCATGTCGTCAGGACGGCCGGACGGCGGAAAAGAATACTCCGCGTTCGCACGGTAACACCGGGATACCGGCCGATCGCGGGTCGAATGCCCCGGCCGCAGGACGTGTGTGCCGGCCGCGACCCCGGTTCCGACGGATCGTTCCGCGAGCCGAACCACTAAGCGGCTCGACGCCGACCCGACGGTATGGAGTATCGACGGCTCGGTTCGACGGGACTGGAGGTATCGTCTGTGTGTCTGGGCACCTGGCGGTTCGGCAAGGAACACGACGGCGTCGTCGAGACCGGTCGCGAGGAGGCCCACGAGTTGCTCGACGCTTTCGCCGAGCGGGGCGGCAACTTCATCGACACCGCAAACGGCTACGGCGGTGGCGATTCGGAGCGCTGGATCGGCGAGTGGCTCGACGACGAGGACCGCGAGGACTACGTCGTCGCCTCGAAGTGCTTCTGGTCCACGGTATCGAGATTCCAGGAGAACCTCTCGAAGAAGAACGTCAAAGCGGAGGTCGAGGGCTCGCTCGACCGACTCGGGACGGAGTACCTCGATATCCTCTACCTGCACCGCTTCGACGACGAGACGCCGATCGAACACACCCTGCGGGCGGTCGACGACCTCGTCAGCCAGGGGAAAGTCCACCACGTCGGTATCTCCACCTGCGACGCCTGGAAACTCACCAAGGGGCTCTGGAAAGCCGACGTGAACAACTACGAGGCCTTCACCGTCACCCAGCCGCTGTTCCACGCCGCTTACTACGAGGACGTCGCGGAGTATCTGGACGTCTGCGCCGACCAAGACCTGGCGGTCTGTCCGTACTCGCCGCTGGCCGGTGGCTTTCTCACCGGCAAGTACGAGCGCGCCGGCGACGGCACCTACGACCTCGATGCGCCGGAGGGGACTCGCGCGGATCTGGACCCGATGTTCGAGGACTGGTACGTCTCCGAGCGGGGTTGGCACGTGCTCGACGCCGTCCGCGAGGTGGCTGAGGAGGTCGGCGCCTCGCCCGCGCAGGTGGCGCTGCGCTGGCTGATGGACCAGCCCGACTTCACCTGCGTCCCCATCGTCGGCGCGCGGACCGTCGACCAGGTCGACGAGAACGTCGGCGCCGTCGACGTCGAGCTGTCAGACGAGCAGTTCGACCGCATCTTCGAGGCCCGCTACGACGAGGCCGGCGACCTCTACGAGACGAACGCCTGAGAGACGGGCGCCCGAGCGTCGTACCCGCTGGCCCGCCGCTCGCTGGTCGCTCGGTCCGTACCCTTTTGTCGGTCCCGCGCCTCCGGACGGTATGGCTATTGCTGACGGCGACACGGTAACTATCGAATACACCGGACGGCTGGACGACGGGTCGGTCTTCGACACCTCCCTGGAGTCTGTCGCGGCGGAGGCGGACCTGGAGAGCGACCGGCGGAGCTACGAACCCCTGACGGTCACCGTCGGCGACGGCGGGATCATCGAGGGGCTGGAAGAGGCCCTGCTGGGGATGGAGGCCGGCGAGGAGCAGACGGTGGAGATCGAACCGGAGCGAGCCTACGGCGAGCGCAGCGAGGACCGGATCGTCTCCTACGACGCCCCGGAGTTCGGCGAGATGCTCGGCGGCGAGGAGCCGGCCGAGGGGATGACCGTCCAGACCGAACAGGGCCTGCCGGGCGAGGTCGTCGCCGTCGACGACGAGGTGGTCCGCGTCGACTTCAATCACGACCTGGCCGGCGAACGGCTGACCTTCGAGGTCGAGGTCGTCGCCGTCGAATAATGGGGATCTTCGAGAACCTCGGTCGGAAAGTCGAGGAGTTCAAGCAGCAGGCCGAGGAGGCCTCCCAGCAGCAGGCCGTCGCGGAGTGCGCCGACTGCGGCGAGTCGGTCTACACCGAGCGCGAGGACTGCCCGGCGTGTGGCAGCGATGATCTGGTCGCGACGGACTCGTCGGACGCGGCCGGCGAGTAGGAGTCGGCGGGTGTGCGGTGCGGAACCACACCGGATTTCAGTCGGCGGCGAGCGTCGAGCGGACCTCCTCGACGTCGCCACCGCATTTCGAACAGGTGTCTTTCTCGACGGCGACGTAGACGTCGTCGCAGGCCGGACAGCGAAAGAGTGTGGTCTCCTCGCGCTCGCGGTTCTCCGTGTCGTCCGTCGTGTCGAGTGAGAGTGTCCGAGGTAGAACCGGCAGCGCCGACCGGAGCAGGCGAAGCAGCCGCCTCACGCGTTGCAGAGTGGCTGACCGCGCTCGTGGGCGTACAGCACCTCTAGCAGCGGCTCGACCGCGTCGAACTGCGGACCTCTGGTCACGGTGTCGCTCTCGCGGTCCCAGTCGACGTAGCCCAGGTCGGCGAGTTTCGGCAAGTGGACGTGCTTCATCGAGAGTCGGAACTCCTCGTCGGGGTCGAAACGCCCCCCGTCCGGCACGAGCGCGAACTGTTCAGATCCCTCGTCGCACTCTAAGAGAGCGAACAGCAGCCGTCGGCGCTGTTTCACGGCGACAGCGTCGAGTTGCACGTCGGTTGTTGTACTGGTGTGCCGTTCAACCATGCCGAAAGAGACGGACGCTAGCCGTAAAGCTCCACGCGATATTCCTAACAGATTTAGTTTTGATTAACTGGGTAAACTGGTGGGTAGCAGTCATTCGTCGCCGGGCGAGCGGTGGCGCCGGCCGACAGGCCAGGCGAGGACCTGCCCCGATCCGTGGACCGCGACCGTTCGACCGTCGAACCGGAACGTGACCACGCCCGCCTGCGGGTCGCGCGCATCCGCCAGCGACCGGACACATTCGTCGAGAGCGTCCGGGTCGACCGCGTCGTACAGCGGCGTCAGCTCCAGCGGCCCGCGGTCGGTGACGACGGCGACAGTTCTGACGACCGCCTCCGACGGCAGCGTCTCGGACCAATCGTAACGCGCCCGGACGATGCCGTGTTCGGCGTTCCCCCGGTCCGGCTCGTCGGCTGGAGTGCCCATCACGAGTACGCGTACAACACTTACGAGTATAATTCTGTTGTTATTTTTCGAGTTAGCGGTTCAGACTTCGGACGCGACGCGCGACGGTGCCGCCGCTGGCCAATTAAAGCGCCCGGCCGCCGATGGCGACCGGACCGGCACACAGCGGATTGTGGTTGGGACACGAACCCGGACCGTGTGCCGGTGTGTAGGTGGGTGCTTCCTGCGTATACCTTTTTTGTGATTAATCGAATAACAGCGTAGCTGTGGAGGTTCCCGACGGGACAGGGGTTTGATCCGCTGAGAGCGGCGGCCACGGCGGCGTCGTCGGCTCGGCACGCCGACGGAGTGGCGTTCTCGTGTCGCCGTCGTGAGGAACAACGCCTATCAGCGCGCCCGTTCTAATTCTGAAAAGTCCGGTTGTTCGGACGACGGTTGGGACACATGAGCGACAACGAAAACATAGAAGAAGCGATAGAACTACTGCAGGAACTCGGGCTCAAGGAGTACGAGGCGCGGTCGTTCGTCGGGCTCTCGCGGCTGTCGGCCGGGACGGCCAAGCAGCTGAGCGAGGTGACCGACGTGCCGCGGACGCGGATCTACGACGCCATACGGGTCCTGGAGGCGAAGGGCCTCGTGGAGGTGCAACACTCCAGCCCCCAGCGGTTCCGGGCGGTCTCGCTGGACGAGGCGACCGAGACGCTGCGCGACCAGTACGAGAACCGAGTCCAGCGACTGCGAGGCGCGCTGTCGTCGGTCGGCCCCGCCGACTCCGACCCGGAGTCGCCGGTCCAGGAGGTGTGGTCGATGTCCGGGAGCGACGCCGTCGCGAACCGCGCCGAGGAGCTGATCGGGGACGCGACCGAGGAGGTGGTCCTCGTCGTCGGCGACGACGCCATTCTCACGGAGGACCTGATCGGCGTGCTGACTGGCCTGCCCGACGAGATCGACCTGTTCGTCGGCGCCTCGAACGAAGACCTCGAACAGCGGGTCTGGGAGGAGATACCCGACGCCGAGACGTTCGTCTCCGGGCTGGAGTGGCTCCACGGCGAGGGCGACGCCGAGGACGACACCGCGATCGGCCGCCTGTTGCTGGTCGACCGCTCGGCGCTTCTGGTGAGTTCGATCGTCCCCCAGACTAAGGAGGAACAGGCGGTGTTCGGCGAGGGGTTCAGGAACGGACTGGTCGTGATCGCCCGCCGGCTCATGTCGCAGGGACTGATCAGTCCTCGCGATACCGGACAGGTCGACTGACGCGGTCGCCCGCGACGGCCGTCGCGGCTCGCCAGCGGCGTCGTCAGTTCCCGACCGCGTCGACGAACGCGTCGGCGTGTTCGCGCCAGGCAGCGATGATCTCGTCGTCGTTTTCGCTGTCCCAGGGATCGATGTCGTCCTCGTCGACGGCCGCGATGGTTTCGGCGATGCCCTCGCTGAAGGGGATCGTGTGTTCGAAGTCCAGGTCGCGTTTCGCCTTGCTGTTGTCGAACACCGTCGAGAACCGGAAGTGGTCGAGCAGCGGCCCCGTGCGGTCGGGCGCGACCTCGACCAGCAGGTCCGTGGGGATGGAGACCAGTTCGGGCTCGGGCGCGTCCATCGCGTCGGCGACCTGCTCGTGATACTGCTCCCAGGAGATGACCGCCTCGCTGGTGACGTGATACGCCTCGCCGTAGGCCGTCTCGTTGCCGATGGCTTCGACGAAGGCGCCGGCCACGTCGTCGCGGTGGCAGGGCCCCCACAGCGTCGCGCCGTCGCCGTGGACGATGATCGGCTCGCCGTTTCGAACGCGGTCGAGGTAGTACGTCCCCCAGCCCATCGTGTGGATGACCGACCCGCCGGGGCCGTAGGTGCTCCACGGCCGGATCACCGTCGTCTCGAAGGCGTCGCCGTGGGCGTCCATGAAGATGTCCTCGCACTCGGCCTTGTCCTCGCCGTAGTCGCTGACCGGCGGCTCGCGGCGAGCGTCCTCGGTCGCGGGGTTGCCGTCCAGCGGTCGGTGGTAGACGTCGACCGTCGAGCAGAAGATGAACTGCTCGACGCCGGCGAAGGCCTCGACGGCGCTCTCGGCCTGTTCGGGCGAGAAACACACCATATCGACCACGACCTCGGGGTCGACTTCGTCGGCGACCGCCGCCAGTCGGTCGTCGTCGTTGCGGTCGGCGTGGACGTGTGTGACCGCGTCGGGCACGTCGGCGTCGGTCTCGCCGCGGTGGACGGCCGTCACGTCGTGGCCGGCCGCGACCGCCTGTCGAGTGATGCCCGTGCTGATGACTCCCGTCCCGCCGATGATGCAAACGTCCATGGCCCACCGTGGGCGAGCGGGCGGATAAATGGTCGCGTCGCGGAAGGACTCCGGAGGCGAGCG
>ENA-ORDC01001951-ORDC01001951.1-marine-metagenome-genome-assembly--contig:-NODE-1951-length-13779-cov-3.257992_pt1 | contig 13779 bp, 11 predicted proteins | sample MGYA00237783_ERZ508515 | MGnify/ENA primary metagenome ERZ508515 (study PRJEB26186, sample SAMN06268792) | marine metagenome | isolation source: Eden Landing Ponds, San Francisco, CA, USA | place... | reverse complement strand
GTCCCCGAGGACAAACGCGAGGACGTGGGCAAGCGCGCCGGCGGCGAGCGCACCAGCCAGGAGTACACGAACGACCGACTGGTCGAGCTCGCGGAGGCGGGCGAGCACGTCGTTCGCCTGAAGGGCGGCGACCCGTTCGTCTTCGGGCGCGGCGGCGAGGAGGCCGAACACCTCGCCGCCCACGGCGTCCCGTTCGAGGTCGTTCCCGGCGTCACCTCGCCCATCGCGGCGCCGGGCGTCGCGGGCATCCCCGTGACCCACCGCGACCACGCCTCCTCCGTCTCGTTCGTCACGGGTCACGAGGACCCGACGAAGGACGAATCGGCCGTGGACTGGGGGGCGCTCGCGGCCACTGGCGGCACCATCGTCGTCCTGATGGGCGTCGGAAAGCTGCCGCTGTACACCGCGGAGTTGCTCGACGCCGGGATGGACCCCGCCACGCCCGTCGCGCTCGTCGAGCGCGGCACCTGGCCCGACATGCGCGTCGCGACCGGGACGCTCGACACGTCGACGACCGAGACGGCCCTCTACGAGTTCACCAGCGTGGACGCGGCCAACTACTCCGAGTACCGCGTCGTCATCACGGGCGACGGGGCTGACTCGACGGAGATCGGCACCGTCCAGGAGGTCTCGGGCGGCGGGGGCGGCTTCATCGGTGGCTCCGGCATCTACGACTCGCTCCCGCTCGAGGACACCTCCGAGGAACACGTCGAGACCCCCTACGGTGCACCCGCTGCTCCCGTCACGGTCGGGTCGATGCCCGACGGGACGGAAGTCGCGTTCCTGCCGCGACACGGCCGCAACCACCAGTACTCCCCGACGACGGCGCCGTACCGCGCGAACGTCTACGCGCTCAAGCAACTGGGCGTCGAGCGCGTGCTCGCATCGAACGCCGTCGGCTCGCTGCGCGAGGGGCTCCCGCCGCGCACACTCGTCGTTCCCGACCAGATATTCGACCGGACGCGCCACCGCGAGTACACGTTCTTCGACGAGGGGCCGGTCGTCCACATGCCGTTCGCAGAGCCGTACTGTCCGCATATGAAGCGACATCTCGCCGACGCCGCCCACGAGACGGCCGAGGCCGACGTCGTCGAGGACGGCACCTACGTCTGCATCGAGGGGCCGCAGTACTCGACGAAGGCCGAGTCCGAACACTTCCGCGCTTCCGGGTTCGACATTATCGGGATGACCGCCATCCCGGAGGCCAAGCTTGCACGCGAAGCCGAGCTCTGCTACGCGACGGTGACAGGCGTCACCGACTACGACGTGTGGAAGGAAGACAGCGAGGTGACGCTTCAGGAAGTGCTCGACAATGCCGCTGCCAACGAGTCGTCGATCAAGGAGACGGTGCGTGAGGCCATCGAGACGATGCCGGAGGTACGCGACTGTGACTGTGACCACGCCGTCGAGGGTGCGGTGAACACGCCCGCCGAGGCTGTCTCAGAAGAGACCCGCGAGAAGGTCGACCTGCTCGTCGGCGACTACCTCTAAACGTTAAAAAGGTCGCGAGCGGACTGACCGGCTACTCCTCGCCCGCGACCAGCGTGACGCCCGTACACTCGAAACGCGCACCGCCGGTCTCGGACTCCATCAACCGTACCGTCCAGCCGTGAGCGTCGGCGATTTCTCTGACGATGGCGAGCCCGAACCCGGTCCCGTCGTCGGTCGAGAACCCCCACTCGAACGCGGACTCGTGGATGTCGGGGTCGATGCCCGTCCCGTCATCGGCGACGTAGAACCCGTCACCATCGCTGAGCCCGCCGACCGTAACCGTGAGGTCCCCGCCATCGTTCCCGTGTTCGACAGCGTTCGAAAGGAGGTTCTCGAGTAGCTGTCGGACGCGGTCGCGGTCGGCGAGCACCGTCGGCGGGTCGTCGAGGGCGTACCGGCTCTCTCCCGTCGGGAGCAGCTCCCAACACTGCTCGGTCAATGTCCCGAGTTCGACCGGGCCGGGGTCCTCGACGGACCGACCTTCCCTCGCGAGTTGAAGAAGCTGTTCGATGAGCTGCTCCATCCGGTCGTGTGCCTGATTTACGACTGCGAGGCGCTCGTCGTCGTTCCCCTCCCGCGCGAGGTCGAGATTGCCGGCGGCGACCATCAGGGGGTTCCGGAGGTCGTGAGAGATGACGCCGACGAACCGTTCGAGCCGCTCATTCTGTCGCTCGAGCTCCGCCTGTTTCTCCTTCAGCTCCCGCTCGTATCTCAGGCGATCAATTATCCGTGCGGTGTGAGAAACCAGCAGCTCCGCGAGCTCCACGTCACGCTCGTCGAAGGCGTTCTCGACCGTTTCGACCGCCTGAAACACGCCGACGTCGCCCACGGGAACGCTCAGCCCGGACCGATACGACTCCTTGGCCGGGTCCGTCTCGTCGGTCTCGGGGTCGACGCTGTCGATGGCGTACGACTCTCCCGTCTGGAACGTTTTCCCCGCCAGTCCGCTGTCCTCGGGCACCCGACGTGCGCCGTCGGGGGGTGCTCCGCTCGACAGCGCGACCGGCACCAGATAGCCGTCGTCGTGGAGCAGAATCGAACAGAGTTCGAACTCGAGTATCTGCTCCGCGGCAGTCACGGTTCGCTCACACGCTGCTTCGACACTGTCACACGTTTGAATCTCCCCCGCCGCCGCGTGCAGCGTTTCGAGCACCCGTTCGCGTTCCCCTGACATCGGTAAAGGATGGAAGACGACCGAGCATAAATACTCGCGCACACACTTCGCCACCGCCACCGGAGTTATCCGGCCGCCACAAGAGTGCTACCCATGGACCCCACCGTCCAACTCCTCACCCACGAGGCGACCGGCTGGAAGGCCGGGCTCTACGAGGACATCGAGACGACGCTCCGTGCGCCGATCGTCAACTCCGTGTGGCGCGTCGCGATGGCCCACGAGCCGGCGCTGTTCCGTCACGCGTGGCATCAGGTAAAGCCCGTCTTCGAGACGCGGCGGTTCGCCGCGTTCAGCGTCGCCTACCGCGACGCCGTCCTTTCGGGCGTCGACGCCGACGAACTCGACCTCGCGGCACATCTCTCACCGAGCGCGGCTGGCGAACTCCGGGGACAGCTCGCCACGTTCGACGTCGTCGCGCCGCGGCTCGCGGCCGCCTTCGAACTCTTCGACCGGCTGTTGAACGGCGGTCCGGTCGCGACCCGAGCGGCGACCGAGCGCGCCGCGACCGCCCCGTTCCCGTCGTGGCTCGATTCCGACCGCGGCCGGTCGGTGACGCTCGCCGGCATGGAGGAGTCGGCCGAGCGCGCTCCCGAGACCGTCGACGCGGTGCGCGAGTTCCACGACCTCGGGCCGATGCTCCCGAGCATCCATCGCTGTCTCGCGCAGTGGCCCGACGCGTTCGCCGCGCTGTGGGACGAACTCGAACCCGCATTCGGCACAGAGGCGTACGCGGCCGCGACCGAGGACGCCGCGGCGCTCGTCGACGGGTTCGTCCGCGGGCTCCCGACGCGGCCCGCGCTCCGGCCCGAAGCGCTCCGGGCCGCAGGCTTCGAGAACGATGGGATCGACGCACTCGGCGCCCACTTCGCGGGATTCAACGCGAACGCCGGCGGCGTGTTGCCGACGCTGTGTGCGTACGCGGAAGCCGCCGGCGCGGCCGGCGAGCGGGACGCCCTCCGGTTTCCCTACTAATCCCCGGCCTCGCCGCCGTCGGCGAGCGCCTCCGCCCCGTCGGCGACGGCAGCCGGGTCGCGGATCCACAGGTCGCCGAACAGTTCGTCCTGCTGGAGTCGGACCTGCCCGCGGTGTGCTAAGAAGAGTAGCCCGAGGAACGTGTCGACGCGGGAGCCGCCCGCGCCCTCGACTTCCGCGTACAGCACCTCGTCGCGCCCCTTGTCGTACTGCGCCTGCACGGCGAGGTAGACATCGTTGATGATGTCCTCCATGTGCTCGTCGTGGGCGTTGCCGAGCGTGTCCGCCTCCGTGGGCTCGTCGTCCATCCGGAAGTCGTCGCCACTCCGGTAGTCGAGCGTCTGTGTTCCGCGGGCGTAGCCGCCCGGCGAGTCCGAGGTGTCGTAGCTGCGCGACTCCTTCCAGACGGTCTCGCGCTCCCGCTCGCGGAGTTCGCGCACGAGTTCGTCGAGCGTGTTGGGAGTTCCGCGGGCGTGCTTGCGCTCGATGCGGCGGTCGATCTCCTTCTCGAGGGCGGCGAACGGGTCACCGCCGGCCGGCTCCGCCGGCTCCTCCCACGCCTCCTCCTCGAACGGGTCTTGCTCCGGCCCCTCGTCGAGCATCGCGTCCGACTTCATTCGAAGGAGGACTGAGGCGTAGAACAGCGCACGGCCACCCTGCCGGAGGTCCGCGTCGTCCAGCCGGTCGAGGAACGCGTCGGTCACCCGGACGATGTCGATGTCCCACGGCGCGATCTCCCCATCCTTCGCGAGCTGAACGAGCAGCTCGACGGGTTCGACCTCGTCGTCGTCCGGCTCCGCAACGTCGACGTCGAGGTCGGCATCGGCGAACACTGCGTCACCGTCGTCGGCAGACTCGCCCTCGCGGCGGCGCTTTTCGGCCTCGTGGCCCGCGATGTCGAGCGGGACGTCGTCAGTCATCCGCGGGCACCCCCTGTTCGCTGAGGTCGATGCCCGTGACCGCGGAGACGTTGCTGTCGAGCATCGTCACGCCGATGGCGCGCTCGCTGCGCTCCAACAGCGCCGAGCGGTGGGAGACGACGATGAACTGCGCGTCGCCAGCGAGGTCGTCGACCATCTCGCCGACCATCTCGGCGTTGGCCGCGTCGAGGAACGCGTCCACCTCGTCGAGCGCGTAGAACGGCGCGGGGTTGTATCGCTGTACCGCGAATATGAACGCGAGCGCGGTGAGTGACTTCTCGCCGCCGGACATCGCGTCCAACCGTTGAACGGGCTTGTCGCCCGGCTGTGCCTTCATCGTCATCCCACCTTCGAACGGGTCCTCCGGCTCCTCGAGGACGAGCTCGCCGGAGCCGTCCGAGAGCCGCGCGAAGATGTCGCGGAACTCCTCGTTGATCCCCTCGAACGCCTCCATGAACGTCTCCCGCTTGCGCGCCTCGAACGCGTCGATGCGGTCGCGGATTCCGTCCGCCTCCTCGCCCAGTGTCTCGCGTTTCTCCGTGAGGTCGTCGAGCTCGGCTTCGACGCGGTCGTACTCGTCGATCGCGAGCATGTTCACCGGCTCGAGCTCGGCCATCCGGTTCTCCAGCTTCGTTATCTGTCCCTTCACGCTGGCAAGGTCGGGGACGTCCTCGGCGTCGTAGTCACCGACCTGCGATTCGAGCTCGTCCACCTCCCACTCCAGACGACTCGCCTGCGATTCGAGCTCGTCGAGTTGCGACTCCGCCTCGGCCACGGCCGTGCGCTGTTCGTCGCGCTCGTCTTTCGCCTCGCGGACCTCCTCACGCAGCGTCTCGCGCTCCCCTTTCAGCTCCGCGAGCTCAGATTCGAGCTCGGCGACCGCCTCGTGTTTCTCCTCGAGGGTTGCCTCCTTCGATTCGATCTGCTCTTCGAGTTCGGCGACCGTCTCCTCGGCCTCGGCCTTTCGGTTCTGTGCCGACTCGATGGTGTCGTGGAGCTCCTCGATGGCCTCTTCGGCGTACTGCTTCTCCAGCTCTAGCTCGTTGAGGTCCGCGTCGATCTCGTCCATCCGGTCGTCGAGGTCCGCGATCTCCTCGCGGATCGACTCGGCGCGCTCGTTCAGCTCGCGCACCTCGGAGTTCTCCAGCTCCGTCTGGAGCTCCTCCATCTCGGATTCGAGCCCGTCGATGGCCTCCTTCTTCTCGCCGATAGCCGACTCGAGCTCCTCCATCTCCGCTTGCGTCTCCTCGCGCTCGGACTCGATCTCTGCGAGGTCCGCTTCCAGCGAGTCGATCTCCGCCTCGATCTCGTCGACCTCGGACTCGCGCCGCTCGATGGATGCCTCGATGTCGCGCACCTTGTCCGCAGCGTCGCTCTTGCGGTCGCGGGCGTCGTCCAGCCGGTCGTCCACGTCCCGGATGTCGTCGCGAATGGACCCACGTTCGTCCTCCAGTTCCTGAATCCGCTCCGCGACCCGCTGGAGCTGCCCCTCGCCACCCTTCTCGAAGGAGTAGCGAGAGCCGGAGGTCGAGCCGCCGGTCATCGCGCCGGACTTCTCGACCAGCTCGCCCTCGAGCGTGACGAGCCGGAACTCGCCCATCAGGTCGCGGGCCGTCTCCATGTCCTCGACGACGAGCGTGTCGCCGAGCACGTACGAGAACACCTCGTCGTACGCCGCATCGAACTCCACGAGGTTGTACGCGAAGTCGACGACGCCCGGCAGCGACGGCGCAGAGGGCAGCGACCGCGAGCGCATCTCCGTCATCGGGAGGAACGTCGCGCGGCCGGCGTTGCGCGATTTGAGGAACTCGATGCAGCGCTGGCCGACGCCGTCGTCGTCGACGACGACGTTCGCCATCCGGCCGCCCGCAGCCGTCTCACACGCCTCCGCGTACTTCGGATCGACGGAGCCGAGCTGTGCGACCGCGCCGTGGACGCCGTCGAGCCCGCCGTTCAGGACGGTCGACACCGCGCGGCCGAACGAGGAGTCACCCGTCTCGCCGGCTCGCGCCTCAAGCTCCGCGTACTCCTGCTGTTTCGCCGCGATGGCGTCCTCGACGTCGTCGAGGTCGTCCTGCAGGCTCGCCTTCTCCGCTTTCAGGTCTTCGACCACGTCGCTGATGCTTTCGAGGTTCGACTCCGCCTTTTCGAGTTCCGTCTCGAGGTCTGCAATCTCGGCTTCGACATCGGGGAGCTGTGCCTCCGCGGTCTCGATCTCCTCCTGTTTCTCGCGTTTCTCGGAGGACCGCCGCCGCGCCTCGTCGAGCAGCCGGTCCTGCTTGCGCTGGAGCTCGTTCTTCTCGTCGCGGCGCTCGTCGAGCCGGTCGCGCCGGTCGTCGATCTCGTCGCGGAGCGTCTCGTACTCCGTGTCGAGGTCCGCGATCTCGGCTTCCACCTCGTCGAGTTCCTCTTGCTTCTCCTCTTTGTCCGCCTTCAGGGACGCCTTCCGAACCTTCCGCTCGCGAATCTTCGACTCCAGCTCCTCGACGGTCTCCTGCTTGCGGTCGATGCCGACGAACGCCTGGCTCCGCTCGTTTTCCGCCTCCTCGATGCGCTCCTCTTGGCTCTCGATTCGGTCCTCGAGCCGGCCGATGTCGCCTTTGATCTCCTCGATCTCGCGTTTGATCGCGAGCTGTTCGTCTTCGCCCTTCCGCTCGATCTCGTGGTTGAGGTCGGCGAGGTCCTCCTCGAGGCGGGTGACGCGCCCCTGTCGTTCGTCGAGCTCCCGACGGAGGTCGGTGAGCGATTCCTCGCGCTCCTCGTTCGCCGCACGCGTCTCCGCGAGCTCGTCGCGTTTGTCCTCGAGCTCGGCGGCCTTCAGATGCCCCTCGTACTCCTCTTTCTGCTCGCGGAGCTCCTGGTACTGCATCGCCGTCTCGCGTTCGTCCTCGAGCTGTTCGAGCCGTGTCTCCTTCTCCTCGATGCGGAGCTCCGCCTCGTCGATACGCTCCTGGACGGTTTCGAGCTCCTCGAACGCGTCTTCCTTCTTCGCGTCGAACTCCGCGACGCCCGCGATTTCGTCGATGATGCCGCGGCGGGCGTACGGCGACATCGTGATGATCTCCGTCACGTCGCCCTGCATCACGACGTTGTACCCCTCGGGCGTGACCCCGGCCTGCGCGAGCAGGTCCTGGATATCCGAGAGGTTGACCGAGCGGCCGTTGAGATAGTAGTAGGAGTAGTAGGTGTCCTCGTCGGTCTGCTTGACCCGTCGACGGACGACGATCTCGTCCACGTCACCCACGTCCTCCGTGCCGGCCGCGGAGACGACCTGATCGCGGGTCAGGGTGCCGTCGGAGTTGTCGAGGACGACCTCGACGGACGCCTCACGCTCGCCGTCGAAACCACCCTCGTCGTCGTGTCCGGGGTCGAAGATGAGGTCGGTGAGCTTCTCCGCGCGAATACCGGAGGTGCGCGCCAGCCCCAGCGCGAACAGCACGGAGTCGATGATGTTCGACTTCCCGGAGCCGTTCGGCCCGCTGATGGTCGTGAAGTCCTCGTAGAAGGGGATGCGCGTCTTCCGGCCGAAGCTCTTGAAATCGTCCAGTACGAGCTCTTTGATGTACATGGGGGCGCTCGTGGCGGCCCCGGGTTATGCGACGATGATGTCGTCGGACCCGGCGCTCTCCTCTTCGGTTTCCTCCTCCGGGGCTTTAGCCTCGTCGGCCGACTCGTCAGCTCCCTCGTCGGCCGTCTGTCCGGCGTCCTGCTCGGCGTTGGCCGCGTGCTCGGGCTCCTCGTCGACGGACGCGACGGATTCGTCGACCGCCTCCTGACTACGGCCGCGGGGGCTGGCCCCTTCGGACAGCTCCGAGCGGGCTTCCGTCCGGGTCACGCTCCCGTTGATGATGTCGTCCAGCTCCGGGCCGAAGTGGTCCTCGATGAGTCGGAGTCGTTCCTTCGTCTCGACGAGTTCGTCGGTCAGCCCGGAGACGGTCGCGCGCAGTTCCTGCACTTCCCCTTCGAGCTCCTCCACCCGATTGCCTGTCATGTCCCCATAGCCTGTCCCGACCGACTTAAAGTTGCGTCAGACAATGACATCCCTCCTGATACGTCCGCGGGGTCGAGTTCGTTTGGAGATGCTGAGAGGAGACGGCCCACCTGTCGCGGCGCCGAGACGAGCCGGCAGTCGGACCGGAAACCGGGGCGGACTGTTCCCCGGACCGCAAGAGCCGTAAACCGGCCCGCCGTCGCCCGGACGTATGCAGACGACCCACGAGGTCCGCGTCGCCGACGCCCGGGAACTGTCTGTCCCGGAAACGGTCGACCTCGTGGTCACCTCGCCGCCGTACCCGATGGTCGAGATGTGGGACGACTGCTTCGCCGCACAGGCGCCGACCGTCCGCGACGCACTCGAGGAGGGGGACGGCGACCGGGCGTTCGCACTGATGCACGACGTGCTCGACGCGGTGTGGGAACGGCTGGCCGATGTCGTCCGCGAGGGCGGCATCGTCGCCATCAACGTCGGCGACGCGACGCGGAACCTCGAAGGGTTCCAGCAGTATCCGAACGCGGCCGAAATCACCCGTCGGATGCGCGGACACGGGTTCCAGACCCTGCCGGACCTGCTGTGGCGCAAGCCGACGAACTCGGCGGCGAAGTTCATGGGGAGCGGCACTCTCCCGACGAACGCCTACCCGACGCTCGAGCACGAACACGTCCTGCTCTTCCGCAACGGTGGCACACGGTCGTTCCCGCCGGGCGACGAGACACGCTACGAGTCCGCGTTCTTCTGGGAGGAGCGCAACGAGTGGTTCTCCGACACCTGGGAGATCCGCGGCGAGCGACAGCGGCTCGACGGCGAGGGACGCGACCGCTCGGCCGCGTTCCCGTTCGAGGTCCCGTACCGGCTCGTCTCGATGTTCTCCGTCTACGGCGACACCGTCCTCGACCCGTTCTGGGGGACGGGGACGACGGCGCTCGCGGCGCTCGTCGCCGGGCGAAACAGCCTCGGATACGAGCGGGACGACGAGCTCGTCGACGGGTTCGCCGACGCGGTCGACGAGGCCCCGGCGCTGTCCCGGGACGTCGTGACCGAACGGCTCGACCAGCATCGGGCGTTCGCCGCCGACACGGACACGCGCTACGAGGCGGACCACTACGAGTTCGGCGTGAAGACGAAGCTCGAACGGGGAATCCGGTTCTACGAGGTGACGGGCGTACGCCGCGACGGTCGGACGTGGACGGCGACGTACGAGCCGGTGTAGTCCTGTCGTACGAACCGGCCCGGTGTAGGGAGGCTTTTGCGGCCGGGCGCCGAGCCGCCTCTATGGACTTCTCGTTCGACACCTTCCGGCTCGCGGCCGCGACGGCCGACCTCACCGAGGAGCCGGCCGCGCGCGAACATGCCGACCTCGTCGAGTTCCGGATGGACCTCGCCGACGCGCCGCTCGACGCGCTCGCCGACTACGACGGCGAGCTCCCGCTCCTGTGTACGAACCGCGCCGCGTGGGAGGGTGGCGAAGCGGACGACGCGGGACGGCTCGACGCGCTCGAAACCGCGGCCGAGCACGACGCCGTCGTTGCGGTCGATGTCGAACTCGCCGCCATCGAGGACGGTGCACAATCGACGCTCGACCACGCACACGACCACGGTGCGGCGGTGGTGGCGAGCGTCCACGACTTCGAAGGGACGCCGGAGGGTGACGAACTCGCGCGGCTGCTGGCGCGGGCCGCGGCCGCCGGCGACGTCGGAAAACTCGCCGTCACCGCCGAGAGTCGGGCCGACACCCTCCGTCTGCTCTCCGTCACCCACGCTATGGCGGCGGAGGGTGCGACCGTCGCGACGATGGCGATGGGCGAGGCTGGCCGACACACACGAGCCGTCGCGCCGCTGTACGGCTCCCGGATCGGCTACGCGCCGGTCGACCCCGACGCGGCGACCGCGCCCGGACAGTACGACCTCGCAACGCTCGCGGGGCTCGTCGACCGGCTCGATGACGCGGAGGTTTAACACGCCCCCGTCTCGACCCTCCACCGTGAACCGACGCGCGTGGATCGCGGCGCTGCTCTCCTTCCTCCAGCCCGGCCTGGGGCACGCCTATCTGCGGGCGTGGCGCCGCGCGGTGACGTGGTTCCTCGTCTGGGCCGCGGTCACCGCCGCGCTCGTCGAGTTGCCGTCGCCCTCGCTCACAGTCGAGGGGCTCCGCCGGGCGGCGACACAGCTGTTCGCCGGGCTCGGGGGACTCGGGCTGGTGCCGTCGCTCGTGCTCTCCGCGGTGACGGCGTTCGCGATGGTCGACGCGTTCTGGCTGGCCGAACGGCCCGAACCTCGGGACGGCACGCCACGGTGTCCCGACTGCGGGAAGGAGATCGACGAGGACATCGACTTCTGTCCGTGGTGTACGGCGGAACTCGACGCGCCGCGGAGCCACGAAGCGGAGTGAGCCGAGGGCGGGCGGCGGAGCGGGCCGCGATTACTTCTCGATGATGCTCTCGTCGACCGTCTCGCCGAAGTGGCGGGCGGTGTCCTCGTAGTAGACGAGCAGCTCGTCGTCGACTTCGAGGTCGGTGACTGCCGTGCGGCCCGACTCCGTGGCGACCTTGATCGTCTCGGCGTTCTGCAGCAGCGTCTCGATGCGGTCGCCACCCTCAGTCTCCGCCTCGACGCGGAACATCGGCCGCTTCTCGATTTTCGACCGGCCGACGATGGCCTCGCGGGTGCTCCCGTCGGTCGAGACGACCTGTACCTCGTCGCCCGACTTCAGCTCCGCGAGGTACTTCGTCCCGCCCCCGGGCGTCCGGACGTACGCGTGGACCGCGCCGGCGTTGACCCGGAAGGGGCGCGAGGCGACGTACGGCGATTCGGCCGTCTCCGCGTGGACGAAGAAGAGCCCGCGGGACATCGACCCGACGAGCATTCCCTCGTCGTCGTCCATCATCGTCCCGGTGTCGACGCAGACCCGGTCGGCGCTGCCGACCTCCTCGACTTCGGTCACCGTGGCGTACTCCATCTCCAGCCGTTCACGTTCGGATTCGTCGCGGATATCGACCACGTCGCGGATGACGCCCGGGTCGTCGGTGTCGAGCAGGACGGCGTCGGCGCCGAGTTCGAGCGTCTCGAAGGCGGTCCGCGCCTCCTCGGCACTGCGGACGCCCGCGACGAGGTCCGTCTCGTCGCCGATACGCGCGATCAGGTTCTCCAGCGGGATGATCTTCCAGTCGTCGCCGACGACGACGGTGTAGTCGGCGTCCGTCGCCGCGGCCTCCGCGAACGTCTCGTAGTCCTGGTTCAGGATGCGGACGTACGCGGCGTCGGCGCCGTCGCGGCGGAGCGTCGTCAGGTCGGCGCTCCCCGAGAAGTCGGAGGGGAGGTCGACGGTGCCGTCGCCCTCGCCACCCTTGCCGACGACGCCGATGTCCGGTTCCGAGTCCGCATCCTCGGCGTCCATCACGTGGACGTCGTCGCCGGTGAACGCGGCGACGGTTACCTGTCCCAGTTCGCGGACGCGGTCGACGTCCCGGCCGTCGACGAGCACGACGTCGACGCCGGCCTCCAACCCGGCGGTGATCCGCGCTCGACGGTCGTCCCAGTCGCCGACTTCGTCGTCGGCCTTCAGCCAGACGGAGCGTGTCATACTCGGGCGTCGGCAGGTTCGGTATTGAACGTGGCGGAAGCGGGAGCGGGACCGACGTCGTGACCAATGACGGCCCACGCTGCCCGAACGCTTATCGACGTCTCGTCCCCTACCGTGTGTATGAACACTTCGCCCTCCGTCGCTGCGGTCTGTTTCGACCTCGACGACACGCTCATCCGCTACGACCAGGACCCCGAGGCGGTGCTCGACCGCGCGTTTCGCCGCGCCGGCGTCGGCCCGTTCTGCTCGCCCGACGAACTGTGGGCCGTCGCCACGGACACGGCGGATGCGGCCGACGACCACGAGTTCCTCACCAATCTGTTCCGCGAGGCAGCCGACCGCTACGGCGGTCCGACCGAGACGGCCGACACCCTCGCGCGCACCTACGAGGCCGCGACCGACCACACGGCCGTCTCCTTCCGGCCGGGTGCGGAGGCGGCGCTCGCGGCGGCGCAGTCAGTCGGCCCCGTCGGCCTCATCACCAACGGCGGCCGCGAGACACAGGAGGTGAAGCTCCGCGAGCTCGGGTTGACCGACGCGTTCGACACGCACGTGTACGCGGGCGAACAGACCCCGCCCAAGCCCGCCGGCGAGCCGTTCGCTCGCGCCGCGACGGCACTGAGCGTCGACCCGACGGAGACGCTGTACGTCGGCAACTCGCTGCACCACGACGTCGCCGGCGCAAAGCGCGCTGGCTGGCACGCGGCGTGGTACCCCCGTGAGTCAGACCGCGACGAGCGGCCGGACGAGCACGCGCCCGACTACACGTTCGAGACGCTGGCGGAGCTCGAGCGAGCGCTGTAAGCCGAAGAACTGAGCAACCCTACGCTTCGACGGCCAGCCCGGCGCGGTCGAGCGCCTCGTCGGTGTCGGCGTCGTCGTGGACGACGGCGCTGACGGCCGTCGTGATCGCCTCGGGGTCGTCGTGCTGGAAGATGGACCGCCCCATCGAGACGCCGGCGCCGCCCGCGTCGATGACCCCGCGGACGGCCTCGACGGTCTCGCGGTCGGTCCCCTTCGAGCCGCCGGCGATGACGACCGGGAGCCGGGTCGACTCGACGACGTGTTCGAAGCTCTCGGCGTCGCCCGAGTAGCCAGTCTTCACGAGGTCCGCGCCGAGCTCCTCGGCGAACCGAACGGCGTGGCCGAGCGCCTCCGGGTCGGAGCCGTCGACGCCGGGGCCGCGCGCGTACGCCATCGCGAGCACCGGAATCCCGAGCCGTTCGGCGTCGTCGGTGACGCGCGCGAGGTCCTCCAGCTGTTTCGGCTCGTAGTCGGAGCCGACGTTGATATGCAGGGAGACGGCGTCGGCACCCGCGCGGACCGCCTCCTCGACGGTGCCGCTCATGCGCTTGTCGTTCTCGTCGGGGCCGATCGTCGTCGAGGCGTTGAGATGGACGATGTACCCCTTCCCGTTCTTGTGCGAGTGGACGCGCGGCGCGATGCCCTTCTGCGTGAGAACGGCGTCGGCGCCGCCCCGAGTGACACCGTCGATGGTCGCCTCGATGTCTTTCAACCCCGTGACGGCACCCATCGTGATGCCGTGGTCCATCGGGACGATCAGATGTCGTCCTCCTGTGCCGATGCGGTCGAGCCGTGCTGAGATGCCCGTGTCCATGATGTGTTACCGTCTGGCAGAGACGTT
>ENA-ORDC01001950-ORDC01001950.1-marine-metagenome-genome-assembly--contig:-NODE-1950-length-13779-cov-5.554372_pt1 | contig 13779 bp, 11 predicted proteins | sample MGYA00237783_ERZ508515 | MGnify/ENA primary metagenome ERZ508515 (study PRJEB26186, sample SAMN06268792) | marine metagenome | isolation source: Eden Landing Ponds, San Francisco, CA, USA | place... | reverse complement strand
GGTTCGTTGGGCAAGCTCGGCTGCCGACACTGGTTCATCGGCGGGGAGATAATAGAGGACGCGAAGCATCGACGACGTCAGCAATTCCGGGAAGTCAACGTGGGAGTTGGTTGCCGTGAGGTCTTGGTACACCTCGAGGCACTTCGCAGACGTTGGGTGTATTATCGTCTCGTTTCCCACCCGATCGCGGGTGACCAAACCCAATTTTTCGAGATGTACCACAGCGTTCGTGATGGTCCCCGGCTCATATCCGAGCTCAGTAGCAAGTGCTCGGCGCTTTTTAGGGGAATCAAGTGTCGCCATGATTCGCAACTCATTCTCTTCTAGCATGGTGTCTCAAATTAGATGTACTTGTAATAAAGCACTACATCGGATATGAGACTTTTGGTGGTGATTGTTGAGAGATTCGATTGTTCTCTGCCGTAGAGAGTACACTGTATTCAAGGACAAAATATGGCTCTGAAATTGCGTCCGACAAAGAAATTGAGCGTGTCCAGATACCCTCGATTAGATGGAAAAGTGCTAGCACAACGGAATTGTTGTAACAGCCGGGACTTGGATATCTGCCCGTACGAGAGGTTGTTTCAGGACTGATCGCGCTGTTTGAATTCTAAGGGACAGGGCTTGTCGAACGAAATCTAAGAGAACGGCCTAGTTGGTCGCATTTCTCAGAAAACATACATAAGTATCGGTTAAGATGGTCACTATACTGCAGTCACCCCATTATGTTATTACTTTGACTGACTCTCGTCTAAACTGATGAGAGTATTTGAAGTGCCTTTGCACCTCCTGTACGAGAGGACCAATGGTTCTCAGACTCTGACGCCGGATGATTTGGCACTTGCACACCATATACTGACACCGCTATCTAAAGACCAATTATTGAGTGAGATTGATGTTGATAACCCATTTGAGGTTATCAGAGACAATCCCGCTGAACAGCCACAATTCTACTTGGCCCAACTATGTGGCTACAGTGAAAATGAGCACCCTTCGGTAGACACCCCATCGGCAGATCTACCACTCAATTGTGATGTTGCGTTTACTCAGGCTGTAGACGGACGGTTGGGACAAGCGCGTGAATTGCTAGAATACCTGATTCAGCGAGACGCAGAGGCAGATTCTCTCGACACTGCACTAATTGAGCGATACGAACAAAGACAAAGCGAGTTCTCGTCTGAAGAACGTGACATCACAGTCCGTGCAGCCTCTGGGACTACTGCTGAGGAGGACGCATTGGCTGGGAGGTTGCTTAGATGGTTAGAGACGCAGGAGAACGACTTTGTATTCGCTCAACAGGAGGCACCAGTTGGAATACAGCGATCCGCGGCGACTTTAGATAGGGAGATTAGCACTGATCGAACCGTTTCGGAAGTACTCAAGCCAAGCGGACGCAGAAACCTTCCGAGGGGTTTCTGGACGGAAGCAGAAATCACACAGAATTTCGGCTCTGGGACTTCCTCTGGAGTCGCTCGGGTCGACCTTGTTATCGCTGGGCCAAAAACAGTCTATGTAACCGAATTAAAAACCAAGAGTCAACCTATTCGGTCTGTTTCTGATGTCTACCAGTATCTCGGCCAATCCCTATTTTACTCGGACTGCTTTACTGAGGACTATCCGTCAATCGCAACTGAACAAAGAGTAATCCCTGTATTAGCCGCTGGGAGTATTAGAATCGAAGACGAGATGATGAAGCCAAGCTTCCAGAAGCACGGTGTTGCGCTGTTAGATGTCTCCAAAGAGAAGTGGGTCGTACATCCCCACGACGTTGTGTGAACATCAATTTTGAAGCAGGGATTTTGCCAGTGACGTCATCTGTGCGAAAATATTTCTGATTTGTCACCGGAGCCTTCCACATGGATTCTAATCGGGCCGGTGGCGTGTTGGTGGGGCTCGCGTGTGGGGACGCACTGGGTCGGCCAGTCGAGTTCACGTCTGCAGAAGCGATTGCTGCTGAGCACGGACGCCTGACCGACATGGTTGGGTACGGGACCTGGAATCAACCAGCCGGGACAATTACTGATGACACCGAGCAGGCCCTGTGTATCGCACGAAGTCTTGCAGATAATGACGAGTTCTCTCCAGGGGATATCGCTGACCGATTTGTAGCGTGGTACGACAGCGAACCATTCGACATTGGACGGATGACACTCCGGGCACTAAGCCGACTCAAACACGGTGCAGCATGGGACGAGGCTGGGCAGGCAGTCTGGGAGTCGAGTCCGGAAGGGCAGAACGCCGGGAACGGCAGTGTGATGCGATGTCCACCACTGGCGATTCCGTATGCGAATAACTGGGACACTCTCGTCGATGTGAGCCGACAATCTTCCCAAATCACACACGCTGATCCTCGATGTACGTGGGGGTGTGCCGTGTTGAATCTCACAATCGCTGGTCTTCTTGAGGACGCTGACACACCGCTTCGTGACGCACTTGACTTCGTTGGTAGTGATGCCCCTGTGGCGCTTACTGATGCGCTCGAACCGATTGCTTGTGGAGAGTCTCCGGACGCATTGAAAACCTCTGGATACGTCGTGGCCTCGCTGCAGACTGCACTTCACGACGCACTTGGTGCAGCGACGCTTGAGGGTGCGATTGTAACTGCGGTCAACCGCGGTGGTGATGCAGACACAATCGGTGCTATCGCTGGGACAGTCGCTGGTGCTCGATTTGGTCAGTCACAGCTACCTCGCCGTTGGACGGACGCCGTTGATGAAACAGCAGGACTCACAGCTCTCGCAAATCAGTTGCTCAGCCACGACTGAGAGAAGTCACACTCAGAATAGGGCTGCAGAAGTCCAGTTAGAGTACAGCGCGAGCAGGTTACACTAATTCACTTTGATCGGCCTCGCGACCGACGCCATCGCCGAGTCGCAGGGCAGTAGAAACCCAGAACGGGATTGAAACCGCTGTGGTCGAGCGAAGCGAGGCCGCATTATCTTGTCCAGTAGGGTATCCACCACGGTTGGTTCGAAATCACCGCTGACCACACCGTCGGTTTCTATATCACCTGGTTCTGTTGAAACCCTGTTTACGTCTGGCAATTTACTGAGAGGCTATTTCTCTAACCGGATCGACGAAATCCGGTGGGAAGAGGAGCCTTTCTCAATATCAACTCTGAAGGATTTCAACAGAGCGACTTTGGTGAATCGCCGGACAGCGACGGCTTTGCCTGTAAGGTGTGGTGTGAATACCCCAGATGAGTGCCGATTGGGGCCGCTATGAGCGTAACTACCGTTGAGACCAACTCCGGAGAGGACTTCATCGTAATCTTCCCGTTTCAAAGTTCTCCACTCCGGTTGCCTTCTAGCGATTCACCCGAGCCGAATGAAGAGGTCCGACCATTGGCATCATGGTAGTTAATCGGATATCGTAGGCCACACACATTCTGTACTTCGAGGTGCCTCATCGAGGATTTCAACTGAGCCAAAGATATCTAACGCGGGTCACATCACGGTGACGTGACACAACAGAAAAGTATCACCTGAACAACGCTCGTGTATGCAGGTTCCTCCCCCAGAGCTCCACAGGGGCGACCACTTTTCCCAAGAGGAAATTGAGGGCGTATTCGATACAGGATTCGGCTACCAAATCACTGGGATCAACCCTCGCACGGATGATAGCGGGCAAAAGTACGTCCTCCTCTTTGCAAAGGAAGACGGCCCGTACGACGACTCAGTACAGAGTGGCGAATTCACCTACATTGGAGAGGGATTGCGAGGTGATCAGTCAGAAAAATCGCCCGGGAACTCGAACCTGCTCCGAGCGGTCTCCGAACGTATGCCGATATTCTTCTTCTACAAGGGTGTCGACGACGGAAAGTGGCGGTACCAAGGTCAAGTTGAAGTCAACGACTCCGACTATGTCGAACGCGATGGACGAATGGTATACGAGTTCTCGATAGTCTATGTCGACAAACGGACCATCGACTCCGAACCCGGCCTCTATTTGATCCCTATCAGCGACGACTGGAAAACTCAGTTTGACCGGACGGTATCTACCCCTGTCGATATCACTCAGTACGACGATCTCCCACTAGCACTCGCTGAGGCGGGAAACCTTCGGGTTTGGGGGACGACAACGACCGAATCTGCAAAGAAACAGAACGCACTTGACCAACTGCAGTCGGGTGACTATCTTCTCTTCTACCACGCTGGTGAGTTTGTCGCTGGTGGACGGGTCGGCCGGATCATAACCGGAACCAATGCAGGTGAGGCGCTCTGGGGAGAGCCTGAAAGCCAGTACGTGTTCACGGTCACACGGTATACAGAGGACGTCCAACCAATTAGCAAGGTATGGAGCGCACTAGGCTACGAGGGCCGAGAAGTCGTGCAGGGATTCACACGTGTCGCTGACGAGCGCGTGAGCTCACTGCGTACTGGGAGACAGAGTCTGGGGGATGTAATTTTCGTCGACAGCACAGAAGACCTACCCTGGCCAGAGGAAATCGAACATGAACGGAAGGCGATAGCCGACCAAGTCAATCGTGCGCCCCAGTTGCTGGAAGACGCAGAGTACACTGAGAACCGGCGGATTGCCAGAGGTCAGGCCTTCGCTGACGCCGTGAAGGACGCATATGACGAGCAGTGTGCAGTGTGTGGAGCAAATCGACTGTCGCCGGCAGGGAACCCTGAGGTCGAAGCTGCGCACATCTATCCCCGCAGTGAGGGTGGGAAAGACGACATTCGAAACGGGGTTGCATTCTGTAAGCTTCACCACTGGGGCTTTGACACCGGTTGGTTCACAATCACCGATGACCACGACGTCGTGGTTCTAGATAAGCCTGACCTGGACGGCTATGAAGAGTTCATAGAGCTGGATGGTGAGTCACTGAATCTTCCTGATGACGAGGATATACACCCTGCCCAGATTTATCTCCAAGCGAGTCGGGAGTATCACGGTTTCAGTGTAGACGAGTGATGGTGAGGAACTCGAAAACAACTCTGAGAAGTAGTCTCGTGGTCTTACTGATTGAACGCTTCAGCCAACTTTTCCTTCATCCGCCGACGCCGCGCCTTCCGCTCTTGTTCCCTCGACAAATAGTTCCGAAGTACAACTTCTGTTGACGAACTCCCTTGGTCTTCTGCAACACCCTCCAATCCTTCGAGAACCTCACCAACGGCTTCCTGATATGCCGAGTACCAGAACCGCCGCCCCATCTTCGGCGTTGGTGTCTCGCCGTCGACAACCACCTCAGAACGGTCTGCAAGCTGTTTGAATCGTCGGCGAATGGTACTCACCGATATATGACCGGTCGAAGATGACCGTGACGGGAACAGATACCCGTTCCACTCTTTGCGGTCAGAAAGCGAATCAATCCGATCAGCGACGACGTCCACGCCGTACAGCAGTGCCACCTCTCCAGGCCCATTTTTCCTTTCACCGTCACAGAACGATAGATGTGCATCCTCAGCGTCGAGTACCACTTGATCGACGTGGAGTGCAGCGACTTCCGAAGGTCGGAGTCCCCATCCCGCGAGTGCGACGACGAGCAACTCCGCTTCGGGCGAATCCACCTCTCCATAGATTCGACGCACCTGCGACGCCGACAATGCCTGTGGATCCGGCTCAGCGGCCTCCCACCCGAACTCTTCGCCCGCCTCCGAGAGTGGGTTGTACTTTGCGTACTTCCGGCGTTTCACGAACGCGTACCACGCTCTGGCGACGTGCAGATACTCAAGTTTCGAGCGGTCGGTCGACAACTCTTCGTCGAAGGCGTCGAGAACTGTGAGGCAGCGCTCGATTTCTCGTGGTTGCTGGTCGAGGTCGGAGAGTGGTTTGAGTAATGCGTCTGTCCCGTGGAGCTCGTGATAGGTCCGAACCCACTTCGCTAGCCGTGTGCGGTGCGTCTCGACTGTACTGTCCGCTCGTCCACCACGGGTCTCGATAGAGGTGATATACGCGTTGAGTGCGTCGACAGTTGCGTCGTGGCCCACTCCCCATTGCCATTCTCCCGGACCTTCGCCTTCGAGACCAACGACATCGACGAAGAATTGCTTGGGTGTGAGGTCGTGGTGCTCACGCAGCGCGTACGCGATTCCGCTGTATCCGTGTTCAGTAAGCCAGTCGTAGGTTGGAATGTCGCGGTCTTCGTCGAACCCGTCTCGATATCGTTCCGGTGCGATGTCTTGCCAGTAGACGTCGACGAGTTCGTCGAGGCTCATTTGTGACCACTTGTAGCGGCGCTCTCTCGCCTCGTTCTCTGAAGCGTCCTCTTCGACCTCTAAACCCTGGGAGTCAGCCTCCGAATTCACGCCTGCTCACCGGGGAGTAACCCGCTCGCTGCGTGTTGGGGTAATTCTGAATGTGTGATTTTCATTACTCACCGACCTTATCCCATTGAGTTAATACTTTGGCTTATGCGGGAGTGGTTCGTACACAACGAAAATTAGTAAAATTGAGCAGTAGATTGCCGATAGTGTGGTATACTGCATTTCGCTATACAAAATTCTTGTGAGGGCCGACCCCACAGTTTCGGAGGATGAGAAATTTTAGCGTTAATTTGCCACTGAGTTTGTCTATATTGCGGAGAGGTGAGCTAGAAGGCTAACCAGTTAATCCCCAGTAATTGTCAGAAACCACCCGACAGATTCTACCTAAAGATAGTGCCACCGCTCACGAGGGCAAGCTGGAGTGGTCGTTCACTTAGTCCGGCGGAAGCAGCGCCGAAGAGAGCAACTCGACACACTCTCCAGCAGTCAAAATAGGAGCATAGTTCATCTCACGTCAGCACCAGCTTTCAACAGAAAGTCAGTGAGCCACCAGATGCTATAGAGAAGCACTACGAACACGAAGTAGAACAATCGAACTCGATAATCCTTCGAGGAAGTCTTCGCGAGGAAATCATGCTTGATGCTCTTGTACTCCGTTCTTGATACTACATCGAGCGAAACCTCATCGAGAAGTGGTTTCACATCCTCAAAATGCGAGTCGACCGCTCTCATAATTCGTTGGTGGGCAGTCACGGAAGCGTCCGCGAGTAGTTCATCAAATTTGTGCAATACCACTATTTTCAGAGACCGCATCAAGCGCTCGATGGACGAACGCCAGTCGAGGAGGTTACTAACTAGACAGTACCAGTGTGGAAAAGAGCGAAGTAGTATTAGTCAAGGAGTCCAAGTGAATCAATCGTATCGCTAATGACCTGAACTGCGTCTCTAGCATGGTCAACCTCTTTTGCACCCGTAATGACGATTTTCCCTGAGCCAAACATCAGTACAACTACCTTTGGTTCGTTAATTCGATAGACAAGACCTGGGAACTGTTCCGGTTCATACTCAACATTCTCAAGTCCAAGGCCAATAGCCAAAGTGTTCAAGTTGAGTGTTACACCAAGATCAGCACTAGAGACTATATTTTCGATCGTTACCTCTGCCCGGTTGTCCAGTGGGATACCTAACTCAGAAAGCTCTGAGAACACTTGATCCAATGCACACTTGACACCCTCAATACTACTCGCACCTGTACATACGATTTTCCCGGAACGGAAGACCAGACTCGCTGCTTTTGGACTTTGTGTTCGGTAGACAAGGCCAGGGAAATTGTCAGGGTTATAGTCTGACCCTTCAAGATCCATTGCTAATGATTCTAAATCCAACTCTTGACCGACTCCAGTCGCTGCAACAACGTTCTGAACCTCGAGTGACTCAACACGACTATGTGGCATACTAGTTGAGACTCAATCAGACTCGCTTAAACAATTGTGCAAACATAGGTTATCAGGATGGGTGACCGCTCAGTGAGACAACTAAGCAATATTCTCCCGGTTGTGTTAAAACCAGAGACGAATCAGAATATTGAGACGCCTACTGTCATGAGGTTGGGTGACCCGATAACCCACTCGTCTCCGTTCAGCCTGCTGCTCGGATTCAGTCAGGCGGGACATCCCGGTTGCAGATGGCTCCATTGATACGCCTGTTTCAGCACAGGTGTATGAGTACATCGACCATATCGGTACCGGTCTCTCCGAACTCCACTAACCTTCTCGACTCCAATGGATAGGCTGTCGTTTATACAACCGACTGGGACTCAATTGTTTAGTGCGTCGAGGACAGAGCGCGTTCGAACCGTGTCCTCAAGCTTGGGGCGAACACTACTCACACGCTCACCTGGGGTCGGTCCTCAAGCCGAAACCCCGGCCGCCTTGTTCGAAGTAGAGACCATGATCGCTTGTAGGGTCTTGCTGACGGAATTCGGACACCGTTTACGAACTACTGCTGGAGTCTGTCTGAGACTTTTGTCTCACTTCGCCTTGGAGCAGAAGTCGCGGGCCGGTGTGCCAAAGATGACCGAACACGTGACGAGAGGGAGTCATTCTTCTCTTACACAGTTCTGTTACCTCGTCGAGCTTAGGAGAGTATGACACGATACTGCCGTGTACTTTATTGGGTCTCCTCAGTAGCAACACCCGTGTGCGATTTAACGAAAGACAATGTGGGCCACCTGTCCGTGGGTCTTTTTCAGGTGATCTCATCAAGGTACCCATTGACCAACAAGAATCAGATGGCACTATCTCGTTGAGTGGGATTAGTCAAGCGAATCGCTTTCGATGCTGAGTTGAGTACACTAAGCGTCTGCCCGTCTCAATACGGAGAGCATCGCCTCACTCGAAATCTGTCGAACCGCCATTCCCGAATTCACCAATTCTTACTGACCTCCTCACGCAGGAGAGCTTGGCTCGCTCAGCTCACTAGGTAGTAGTAACTTGAGGACAATAACAGATGTCAGATAGCTCGTCAGACACACCACTATTGCCAGTAAAAACAGCAGACTCAAACGAGACTGAACTCACTGGCAACGATGTTTTATCGGCACTGTCTAGTTAGTGACTTCCTCAACCGGTGTTCGCCCATCTAGCGTTTGATGCGGTCTCTAAAAATTGTAGTATTGCACAAATTGTATGAGCCACTCGCGGACGCCCCCGTGACTACCCACCCACGAATTATAGAAGCGGTCGATCCTTATTTTGAGGGTGTGAAACCATTTTTCGATGAGGTTTCGCTCAACGTAGTCAAGCCGACCGCTCAACCCTGAAAGACTGCAGTCTGATTCCAAGGAATCTTCGTGATAATCGATTACCGAGTACGTCCTCCAGTGGTGCAAGATCGGAAAGAATGATGTCGCGTGGCGGAAAAGTTGAATTGACCGCATGGGAAATCCGAATCGGCTGTTGTATGTCTTCCGGCAGATCCACGTCGAAGTAATTGAGTGGTTCCTTGTCCTCGCTCAAGCCCGATTCTCACCTGTCTTCTACATAGACAATGTTCCGCTGAGTGTGCTCCATATCGTTCTGCCGGGCAATATTCTCCGAAGCATCGATATGGTTCTCCGACCGGTACACACCCTCGATTCGGAGAGCGGTCTCCAGTGACTCGTTTACAAACTCTTCACCGTCGTACGGACACTTCACCGTGCAAAGATTGGAGTAGCAAGGAATGAGGATCCGTATATTGAATCAGATTGAAGCCGAGCAATACGCCTCGATGCAGTTCGAAGACTTTGACGACTACACGTTCACTGCATGGGTAGATGCCGAACACGATGACCCCGGGACAACGTATGAATTGGTGAATCGATGTACCGAACTTAGGGTTGGCGGTATAGGTGACATCGCGGAAGCATTCGATGAGAACCAGTTTTCCTTGGACGTGGTGAAACAGGAGTACGTACAGGAACTCAGCGATCTTCTATCTCTCGTTGAGGTGCTTGAGGGCAGAGGGATAGAATATAGTGTCGTGGTTCGTGCGGAGGTTCCTGGTCGGTCGCCAGCCGATGCAATAGAGACCTTGGCCAGCCGAGACCTGTATCCGTTTGTGAACACACACCTTGGTATATTGCGTTACCAGCCTGGTGAATCGCCAGTATTCCAGACTGAAAATCCACACTCCGAACTTCAGGACCTGATCGAAAGCCTCCAGTAGAAGACTTAGATCAAGTACCCCAATAACTCTCTGTCCTAGCGATAGAGGCCACATCCAGGTGAATGAGCAGACGCCTCAAAATACGGGTGAGGCCGGTGAAAATATCTATGGAGGGTCAAATAAGTATCCGCAGATCCAGATTACCTATTCCGAGACAGATTCTTGCCAGAAGAGTTCGCTGCCTCTATCCATGTGCCCAAGTTGCTGTGAATCTGTGACTGATACTTCTCCGGATGCAAATTCAAGATTTTCTATCTCTATGCCTTCTGAGGTATAGTCCACCCGTCTTCCGGTTCCTGCCACTTCATTTGAACGGCTGGCCATACCGTAGTCACATCGTTATACTCCATCTCTTTCATGACCTGACGGCTCTGTTGAAATCTTCAGAGAGTTACAGGATCAACTGATAGTTCGGCTGAATGTAGGATCTTCCGAGGTCTGAGTTGCTCCAGCTCGTTAAACAAGCGATGCACTTGGCCCGGCGAGCTGTCGGTCGTACTCCTCAAAGTTCTCGAAATGACGATATTTGATTAACATATGTAAAATAGTCAATCAAGGTAGTTCCCTATAGACGTACCCGCCACCAACAGAGGAGAGTCAACAGTGCACCGGATACTGTTAGAATAGAGAACCCTGGTGCACTCTGTGAGGTTGTGTCTCCGGTGGATCCAGATCCATCTGTGGCCGGTGTATTTCCGTCCTGTGCGCTCACTTCAATGGGACCGACATCAGATTCACGCCGATCTTCCTGATCCCCAAAGTAGTAGACTGAATTGCCAGTAACCGGGAACGTTCCTGCGTCGTTAAATTGGATCCGAACTCGGATACTCCTTTTTTCTCCGGGAGGAACCGTCACAAATTCGGTTGAAGTTGGGCTTTCTATCCGGTCACCAGTAACACTCGTAATCTGTGCCCCGTTCGGGAGATTTAGTTCAAGCTTTGATGTCAGGGACTCATCTTTCACGTTATTAGAGATCTCGAACAGCACAATAGCTTCACCTCCCGGCTCAATATTTATTCGATTCGACGTCAAGTCGAAGTATGCATTTTGTTGAACGTGTACAACCTGATCTATCTGATTTTCAACCCCATTTCTATCCACTACTTCAAGCGTCACAGAATGTCTTCCATTCGAGTCGAACCGATGCGAAACTCGAGACCCTTCTTGATCAATGTTACCATCATTGTCGAAATCCCACCGATACTCACGGATGTCTCCGTCTGTCTCTGCTCTAAACGTCACGTCGTGTCCAGGCTTCGGTTTTTTCGGTCCGAATTCGAAGGCTGCATCGGGACGTGAGAGGACACTCATAGTCTGTTGAGCTGTTCGCTCAGCTCCAGTATTGTCTGACACCGTGAGTTCAATAGTATACTTTCCAGTACGGTCAAACGTATGTGATACTTGCTCGCCATACTTGGTCTCACCACCGGGGAAACTCCATTGGTACTCTACGACCTCACCATCTGGATCAATCGAATCTCCAGCATCGAAAGTAATTGATTCCCCAACCTCAGGGGTGTTAGAACTCACGTCGAATCCAACGGTAGGTTTCTGGTTCGGACGTTCGACGTGAACTGTCGTTCTGGCCGTGTCAGATAAACCGGTTGCATCGACGACCTCAAGATAGACGGTATACTCTCCTGGGCTGCTGAACGAATGCGATTTGGACATTCCACTTCCAGATGCTTCACCACCGAATTCCCATTCGATATTCGTAATGTCACCGTCGGCATCTGTCGATCCCGACGCAGTACAGCTAACTCGCTCATCGGAAAGAACTGTTTGTGGCTCACAGCTGATATCGGCGTTAGGAGGACTTGGCTCGCTGATGGAGAGTGTCATACTGTCCGAGTCACTCAGTCCATCATCATCAGTCACTACCAACGTGACTGGGTACTCTCCCGCCGCGTCAAACGACTTATCGAGATTGCTTGAGTAAACGATGTCGCCATTGACCCGCCATGCGTATTCGCTTAGGGATCCGTCTGGATCCGCTGAGCCGTCGGAGGTACAGTCAATCTGTTCCCCTACAGTATACTCTCGTCGCTCACAGTTGATTTCAGCTGTCGGTGGTTCATTGGGCTCTGGTTCGATAGTGACCTGTTGTGAGGCACTATCTGATGCTCCCTCTGTATCGGTGACAGTTAAATCAACATAATACGTTCCTGGATCATCGTACGTATGAGACACTGACTCCCCCGAATCACTTGTTCCATCGCCGAAGTTCCAGTCATAATCTTCGAGATTATCATCTGTGTCTGTGGTCTCGAACGCATCACAATCGATTTCTTCACCTACTTGTGCCGACGTATCACAATCGATCTCGGCAGATGGGGCGCTGTTTGAATCCTCTATAGAGATTGATTTATCTTCGTAGTCGGTATTCCCATCATCATCCGTGACTGTAAGCTCGATCGTCCAGTATCCCCCCTCATCTGAAGAGTAGTCAACGATCTCGCCGTACTTTGTATCGTCTTGAAATTTCCATTGATACTCCACAATATTACCATCTGGATCACTTGAATCGTAGGCGTCGCATGAGAAATCCTCGTGCGTCTGGATGTCTGATTGGCACGTGATTTGTGCAACAGGATCCTGACTTTCAGTAACCTCAAACACATCTGATTGTTCTTCGTTGGCGAGTCTCGTATTGAGGTTGTCTCGGTCTGTCTCCTCCCAAACACTTGTTTTAGCGTTATACTCTCCTGTTGGGGCGCTCTCTTCAACGGTCCACGTAACAGTAAACCAATCACGCTCTCCCGCATCTAAACTAATAACATACCCCGTCTGACGGTTATTGTCATACCAATCACCGTCAGGTCCCTGAACACCATATCCCAAGAAAAAATCTTGATCCGTCTTTCCGGTATTTCTCACTTCAACGTCAGCAGCAACAGTATCCCCTACCTGATAGTCACCTTCTTCTGGTTGAAAGTTGAGAATCTCAACAGATGAGCTATCTACTTGTGTTACCATGTTTTCCTTGGTCATAAGGTTCGATTGATATCCAGAAGCGCTCATACTAGCGGTAGCAGTACCTGCAGTAATCAGACTAATTATAGCGATAATCGCTAATAGGTCTAATCTGGTTAGTGATCCTGACATTTTGTCAGCACTAACATTTCTAGACTGATATATCTGGTGGAGAATACAATGAGAATTCAACGTCCGCCAGTTTGAGGAACGAGCAGGTCGTTGAGCGAGTTTGGAATGAAACTCACGGACCTACTCAGCGAGTTCTTTACGACGGATTTAGAAGAAACGTGGGAGCGTGATCGGACAGCGACGCTCGTCAGGATGTTCGCTGTCCGACTCCACGTGACCGGGTGTTCGATTAGAGAATAAAACAGCTTCTTCGATATCTCGACGTTGAACGCTCTCAAAAAGCTAGTTGGTAATATGCTTGTCCAATTTTACATTTACGCTCTTCTGTAGGAGATTGTTGATGGCGTTCAGCTGTTGCTCTGGAATCGAAGAGGGCAAGGACACCGCGCTAGCGGTGTCCGACACGAATGATTCCGCTGGATGTGTTTGGCTCGGAATCGCTCGCAGCGGACCTGCTGGAACAGGTTCGCTGGCGTGACGGCGTCGAATGCCCCCGCTGCCGTTCTGACCGAACGGTCAAGAACGGCAGCTATGGGGCGTTTCAACGCTATCTCTGTAAGAATTGCGACCGCACGTTCAACGACAAGACGGGCACAATTTTCGCTCACTCGAAGGTTGCGCTCCGCAAGTGGTTGTTCTCGATTTACGCGTTCTTGCGGTTCAACACGAGTCTTCGCCAACTTCAGCGAGAGATCGGTGTGACCTACAAGACGATGCACCGTCGCGTCGAGCGCTTTACCAGAGCGCTCGACG
>ENA-ORDC01001949-ORDC01001949.1-marine-metagenome-genome-assembly--contig:-NODE-1949-length-13780-cov-13.746187_pt1 | contig 13780 bp, 7 predicted proteins | sample MGYA00237783_ERZ508515 | MGnify/ENA primary metagenome ERZ508515 (study PRJEB26186, sample SAMN06268792) | marine metagenome | isolation source: Eden Landing Ponds, San Francisco, CA, USA | place... | reverse complement strand
ACCGATGTCGGGACCGAACTGGACGAGGAGTTCGAGCGGTTCATCGACGAGTACCGCGAAGGGTACAGCGACCAGACACTCCTCGAAGGGCTTGTCGAAGCACTGGAGGAGGCCGATTCACCGGAAGAGCGGGAGAACCGTATCGAGTACTGGGTTGGTGCGGGTGATCTCGACGTGAGCGACACTGCTGCCCTGAATCAGGACGCCGTCGAGGACCTGAAAGACGTCGCTGATCAGGTTACCGCCGTCGTTGACGACCCTGAGGAGGCCGAGGAGACAGTCGCGTTTGTCGAAGACCCCGAGAACGCCGACCGCAACGTCATCGAACCAGAGGACTCCTCGGACGAGGACGACTCACCCAATGCTCCGGACGAGGACGAGTCTCCGGATGTCGGACTCGTTGAGTCAGATCACGAGACGGGGTTGACGGATGGACTCGACCGGCCGCGGGTTCGTGCGCCCGACGAGAAGATACGGATGGGAACCAGCAAGGTGGACAAAGACACTGCCGACGAGTTCGGGGCCGGGCTCCGCGACCGTGGCGCGACCGTTGAGGACCACAGCATCACCGCGCCGCTGAGCGCGTACAACAACCAGGTCAAGGAATCGACGTCCATCCCGACGATGTCCGTCCTTCCAGAGGCAGAGCAAGCCGTGATCGGTGAGGACGACGAGATGATTCTCGTCGCTACCGACGAGCCGACCCCCGAAGTCTTGGATCATTGCCTCAACACTATCGAAGACTACATCGAGACCGTCCAGAACCACGGTCACACGCAATCCGAGACCGCAGTGATGGCGCAGATGTACGAGGCGTTCCTCTACGGGTTCTGGGCCCCGTTCGCCAACCAGTACGCCGAGGCATTGTCGTCACCGTCGCGGACGCTGGACAACGTCCTGCAGCACCTCTACATCGAAGGGAAGAGCGACGCGGGGAAGGACAAGCTCACCGAATACATTCTGCGGCTCGTCTCCGACAACACGGTTATCTCCGGTGTGGACGCAGATGACGTCGGCGTCAAGGAGGTCCGCGGCGTCCGCGAATGGGACACGTGCTTCCCGTACGCCATCATCGACGCGGAGAAGGAGAAGATCCAGCGGTGGAGCCCGATCCGAAACTACTGGGGTGACTGGACCCCTACGAGCGTCGATCAGCCGTGCCTGATCTTCACGACCAACGACGCGCTCCCGAAATCCGAGTTCCGGAACCGAATGAAGATCCTGAGCATGGACGTCTCTTTCCCCTCCAACCCGGAGGACCCAGGGTTCCGCGAAGCGCAGAAAGACCTCTCGGAGGTGCTGGAACGACAGAACCCGATCTTCAGTTACGTCGCCCGCCGAATGCTCACCGAACAACCGTGGACTGACGGGAACGGCACGATCGAAGACGTTCGCCGTATTGTCCGCGAATTCTACAACGAAGCCGGGCGAGAGCAACCCGAGTACTTCCCCGCTGACGAACCGGCTGAGAAGACGTACGACACGGGGCGGTTGAAGTGGCAGCGGGATATCCAAGGCGGCCGTGTCACGTTCGAGTCGGAACCGAATGCCATCACGGCTGACTTCGACCGCGAAGAGTACGAGGTGTACGACTACGAGAAGCGCCTCCCCAAACGATTCATGTCCGAGAAATCGTCCACAAGCGTCTACATCGGCGCACCTGAAGAATTCGCTGAGTGGATCGGGTACTCCGTCAACGACCTCCTGAATGGCGCGGCCGAAACCGGCACAGACACCACGCAGTCAGCCACCTCGGAAGACGCATCGGATACGGACGATTCAGGCGGATTCTTTTCTCGGCTATTCGGGGACTAATCCCCCTAATTCCCTGTCAGATTCTTGCGGAGGGCTGTACTATCTCCATCGCTTGCTCGGTCAGTCGATAGCAATACACGGGTCGGACAATTTCGACAGTTAGAGTCTCTTTAGTTTCACCTTGCTTGCCATACGTTATTGTACCCTCCGCTGTCAGTTTACAGTAATTCAGTACCAATGACTAAGATCCTCCATCTAAGTGACACGCATCTCGGCAATCGACAATACGGAAGCGATACTCGTAGGGATGATTTCACGCGCGCGTTCGATGCCGCCATCGACCGAGCGCTCGATGAAAAGGTCGATGCGGTTATTCACACCGGTGACCTGTTCCATCGCCGAACACCGTCACTTCCCATCGTCACGGACTGTATCGAGATCCTCCGGAAACTCGCCGATGAGGACATCCCGTTCTATGGGATCGTCGGAAACCACGACCGGAAAATGGATCAACAGTGGCTCGATCTCATCCGCGAAACAGGGACCGCAAAGCGACTTGACCAAACCCCAACGATGGTCAACGATGACGTTGCCCTCTACGGAATCGACGCTGTCACCAAACCTGCTTGGCACGCAGCAGACTTCACACTCGAAGAGCCATCGAACTCTGACGCGTTCCGACTGCTGGGTCTCCACCAACTCTTCGAACCGCTCGTCCCCGAGTTCTACGCAGACCACGACTTGACCGAAGTCCTCGAACGTGTGGATATTGAAATAGAAGCGCTTGCACTCGGTGACTATCACAAGACGGAGAGCAAGATCGTCGATGGTGTCCCAGCGTGGTACGCTGGGTCAACCGAGCGCTGTGCGACAGACGAAATCGAACCACGCACCGTCAGCCTCCTCGAAATTGAAGATGAAGATCTTGAACGGCGGGAACTGGAACTTGACACCCGGGAATTCGAATCCATCCGGATCGACTTTGACGACGGCGATAGTCATGGCTACGCACGCGACGAACTGGATCGGCACCAGCTCGATGACAAAGTCGCCATCGTGACTCTCACCGGTGAGCGGACGCCCGTTACGTCAAGCGATGTGTACGATATGGCGATAGACAAGGGTGCGGCAGTCTGCAAGGTGGATGACAATCGCGGTCGCAGACAACTCGATCTGGAGGGCGGGCCGCAAGGAGATATCCAGAGTGCTGATAAGCTCATCGAGGAGAAGCTTGCCGATCAGAATCTGAGTGACATCGCCACCGATGTCGAAGAACGAGTTCGCACAGACGACGACCTCGCCCAGACAAGTATCGACGACACTATGGAAGAACTCATCAAGGAAGCCCAAGCGAACGCCTTCAACGAGCGTGATGCCGAATCCGATCTCGATGACACGGAGGCAGAGGTGAGCGGCGAATGAAGATCAAGTCGCTCAGGCTGCAGAATATTCGGAGCTACGAGGATCAGACCGTCGAGTTCCCCGATGGAACGATTCTGATTCGTGGTGACAACGGTGCCGGGAAAACATCCCTCTTGATGGGGATTTTCGGCGGGTTGTTCCTCTCGAAGATCCGGAACGTCGGAACGAACGACTTCAATCTCGATGACCTGGTTCGGCGGGGTGAAGACAAGGGGACCGTAGAGTTAGTCTTCGAAATTGACGGGACAGAGTACACCGTGACTTGGGAGTTGTACACGACGAGCACCCCGAACAGTGCGACGCTGGACTCTGAGTCTTTCTCGGACCCCGTGACTGGAATCGAAGATGTCCGTGCAGAGGTGATCGGATTACTCGGGATGGACGAAGACGATTTCTCCAGTTCTGTTTACGTCAAACAAGGCGAAATCGACCGGCTCATCGAAGCCGGTGACCGCGCTGAGATGATCGACAGCCTCCTCGGGTTAGACGAACTCGACGAGTACATCGACCGGATGAAAGCGGCACGTCGCGGTGCCGGTCGCGTCCAGAAGCAGAACAAAACAAGTCGGGAAAATTACCAGGAAGATCTCGACGACATCGAGAAAACTGAAGCTGAGTACGAAGACGAGATCCACACGCTCACCGACGATATCACTGACCTCGAAGCAGATATCGAGGAGATAGAGGAGTTCATTGATGAGCTGAAAGACCACCGGACCAGCATCAAGAGCGACATCGAGGACTACGAAGATCTGCAGGAACGTAAAGCCGAGAAGCAAGAGCAGATCGAAGAAGCACAAGCGAAGCGGGCCGACCAACAGTCTACCATCGACGAGAGTGAGAGCACCATTGAGGAGGCACAGGACGAAATCGACACGCTCGAAAGCGACATCGAAGCCCTCGATACAGAGGTTGAATACGACTTGCGTGCTGCAGAGAGCGCGGCGGACGCGAACGGGGCCGTGCAGGAATCCTTCCTGGAGGCGACCACGAAACGCAACGATTGCGAGAACGATCTTCAGAACGCCCAGGAAGAACTGGAACGTCTCGAAGACGCCCTCTCTGAGGCCGAGACCGAACGTGAGGAGCTGACTGAGGAGCGTGACGACCTCCAGTCGGATCTCGAAGACGCTACTGATCGTCTCACGGAAGCGGAAGCAGAACGAGATTCGCTCACGTCTGAACGGAACGAGAGCGTGGCTGCGTTCCTCCCCGCGGTTGCTGATGCGGACGAGGTCGCAGATGATCACGAGGAGGCGGTCGAGGCGCGGCTTGGAGATCTCCGTGACAAACGGGAAGACGTGACCGCGACCAAGCGGGAAGTCACGACGAAACGCGGCCGTGCCGAGGAGGACCTCGAAACAGCGCGTGAGGAACTGGCGACGGCAACTGATGACCTAACGGACGCAGAATCCGCCCTCGAAACCGTCCAGTCTGATCTGGCGACTGCTAAAGAGGATCTCACGGCTGCCGAAGCGGAGTTCGAAGAGCGTGTCGAGACGCTCGTGGAACAGGCCGCCGAGTTCGACGTGGAGGTCACAGCTGAGAACTTAGACGAGCTTCGTGACACGGTACTTCCAGAGCTCATCGAGGAAACCAACGCGAACCTGAACGACATCGGGAACGCTATCGCTGAACATCGGAACGACAAGCAGCGTTACGAAGAGGATCTCGCGGAAATCAAGGAACTCGGTGAGCAGAACAAGTGCCCGAAGTGCGGGAAGACTGTTGAGGACGCGCACATCGAGAGTGAGGTTAGCGATCTAGAAGCTGCGATTGCCGCTGCACAAGAGGCGGTAGAAGAAGCCCAAGAGACAGAAGCGGAGCTGCAGTCACAGAAAGAGGAGTTGCAGGCATTCCGTGAGGACTTGCTGGATACAATCTCCTACCGGGACGAGACGCTGACAACGGCACGAGACAAGGTGGAATCGCTCCGTGACGAGGCGGACGAGTTGCAGTCCCGCATCGAGGAACTGGAGGAAACTATCGAGGACTACGAGTCCACCATCGCAGACTTAGAGGTAGACATCGATGACCTCGAAGAGCAGAAAGCGACGCTCGACGCGGAACTCTCTGAGATCAACGACGGTATTGAAACGGGGGAGGATGTCGTAGACGCGTTCGAGCAGGTGGCCGACCAGCAAGAAACGGTGGCCGATCTCGAAGACGAGATTAGCGATATCGAGGGAGACATCGAGGACATCAAGCAGGACCTTGCGGACGTTGAAGAGGGAATCGAGAATCTTGAGGACGCTATCGAAGCACAGGAGACTGTCGTTGACGACTGCGAGGCCGCACTCCAAGCTGCCAAGGAACGCGTCGAAGAGGTCGAATCCGTTCAGGAAACCGTTGAAGACGCGGTTGGGAAGTACGACACCATCAGCGAGTTACGGACGACGATTGAGCAAGAGCAAAACACCATCCAACACGCTCGTGATCGGATTGATGATCTTAATAGTCAGATCGCTCGCCTGCAAGACGAGAAGGAAGATATCGAGGATCAACTTGGTGACGAGGATGTCGAGGACTTGCGTGAGGACTTAGAGCGCGTCAACACTCGGATCGAGCAGCGGCAGGAGACGCGTGACGAGTATCAAGAAGACCTGCAGGATATGCGTGACGAGCGTACACGGCTCGAAACAGAACTCGATTCGCTGCGATGGACGAAAGCGCAGATCGAGTTGTACGAGGACAAAGAGCAGTGGGCAAAGGAAGTTCATGATGAACTTGACGCGGTCATCTCAGTCTACGAAAGCACGAAATCCGATCTCCGCGAACAGTACCTCGCCTACATCAACGAGTACACGAACGACATCTTCAAAGAGATCTACAAGAACAGCAGCTACCAGCAGGTCATCATCGAAGAGACGTACGACGACCGGCGAGACAGCTACGAGTACGACATTCGGCTGCTCCGTGACGACGGAACAACCGAAGACCCGAGCAACGCGAGCGGCGGCGAGCGCGCTATCGTGAACCTCGCGCTGCGCGCCGGGATCTACAAACTCATCGCCGAACTGCACGGCGGGAACCGCGGGCAACTCCCACCGTTCATTCTCGACGAGCCGACGACGTTCCTCGACGAAGGCCACGTCGGGCAGCTCGAACAGATGCTGACGACCATCAAGGAATGGGATGTCCCGCAAATCATCGTCGTCTCCCACGATGAAGCTCTCATCCACGGAGCCGACCATGAATGCCACGTAACCATTGAAGAGTCGGACAACACGAGCCAGATCACGATGCGTACCGCGGGGGCTGACTGATGGACACGAACGCACTCAGCATCGTCGAAGATATCTTCGACCACATCGACACGAACATCCCACGCGATGTCGCCCTACAAGCCAACTATGCCCGTGGTCTCTTCGAGCACCTCTCACGTGACGGTGGACGCGTCACCGCACTCGGTGAACCTGCCTACCAGAAAACACGAATCGACGAACTCGGCACGTGGACGGGTGACCCGTGGGGAACGCCGACGTACGGGCTCGACGCCAGCACCACACGTCCGATAGAGTTCAATAACGGGCTCATCGTCGACACGGCGTACGCCAAGCTCGGCGTCGCCGGTGCTGGTACCGACAAGCGAATCGAAGAGACCGGCACGGTAGAAACGGTCGTGTACCTCGCAGATAGCGAAAGTACGCTTCACGCCGAACAGTTTGAAACTGACCGCGTCACCGGCGAAGTCGTCCAATTCCCACCGACAGACCGTTCGGCAACCCTTTCGAAATCGGTCGCCAGCGCCGCGCAAGGCCTTGCTGAAAGTGCTCACGTCGCCGCCCACGTTGACTCGCTCGACGGCTTGCTGTTCATCGACGGCGCAGTCTACCCACTCGGCGTCCTCTACTGGGTACTCCTCGACCAAGTCGGCCGCACCACGCCCGCCGGCGCATGGGACAAACCTGATGAGATCATTCGAAACTACATCGACGTCATCGACACACAGTACGAGAAAGGCTATCCGGTCATCGGCGTTGTGAAGACCTCCACCATCAGTCAACTCCTCGACGCCTTGGACGCGAAACTCGCCACGAACCACGTGACGAACGACCACGGCGGCCGGCCCGACGTGCCGTGGACACGCGACCACCAATTCATTGCAGAGGTACTCCGTGACGATAGCCTCGAACACCTCACATACACGTCCTGGTTCGTCCACAAGCAAGCCCCCGTCGACGGACAATCGTTCGAACTCTTAGAACCGTACAGCGACGACTTAGCACACGGAGATCCCGCCGACTACCGGCGAGCGTTCTTCTACGTCCGGCTCCCAAAGACCGGTGATATACTCCGCGTGGAAACACCGCGGCTCATGATCGACGACGAGCAAACCCGCGACCAGATCCAGTACAAAGTCCTGAAAGAAATCGCACAGACCCAAGACGTCCCGCGAGCCGTTGGGCGAGCCGACCGCATCGCCCGGATCAGCCGCGACAATCGCGACACGATCCGGGACTTCCTCACCGCTGCCGATTACGCCCACGACTACAACTGGGACGGCCGCTGGAACGACATCGAACAAGCACCTGACACCCAACTCCAACAATGAGCGATAACACCGACGACATCCTTGACCGCGATCCAGTCGCCGACAACGAAACTAGCACCGACACGGACACTGACAACGCCACCGGTGACGAAGCGGCCGCAACAGGTACGGAGACAAATGACCAGACGACAGTTCCGGAAACGACGGTTCCGAACTCGCTTACTGACGCCGACGAAGACGAACTCGGCCACGTCGTTGCCAGCGAAGAAATTCACGTCACACGCAGCGACTACAAAGTCAACGCCTTCGTGAAAACAAACTGCCGTGATAACGTCCGCGTCGGCGACTACGTCCAAATCCCATACCCCGTCTCAGACCCAACCGAGCAAGCCGACGAACTCTTCGCCGTCGTCGATGGACTCCGATACGAACCCTACACGGAACTCGACGACAAATCCGACACCCACAACCGGATCGCATCCGCCCACACCCTCGACGAAACAGAGTTCGTTCTCCTCGCTGAGCTCGAACCCATCGCCATCATTTCCTCGACCGACACCGGGCTCGAACGCAGCGTCGTCAACAAGATTCCGAAACCCAACACGCCCGTCGCGCTCTCCCTCGACGAGGAATACCTCCGCACCGGACTCAACATCCCACAAGACGGCGTGTTCGCCGGCTACCTCTCCGTCGGTGGCGACCGTATGACTGTCGACGGCGACCCACTTCCGTACTTCATCAACAACCCCGGCATCGACCCCGTTACCGAAGAAATCGAATCTGGCGAACCCGCCATTTTCCGACACACCCTCGTCGCCGGCTCCACCGGGAAAGGGAAAACGCACTTCACAAAAAACCTGCTCCGACAGTTCGCCACGGACAAGCGGTATCCGATTGAGAACCACCAGACCGGTGATACCGAGCGCAGCCGACTCAACCTCGTCATCCTTGACCCTGAAAACGAGTACTCCGAAATGCGGAACGACAACCCAGAAATCAACGAGGATGACATCAGTAGCGATATCGAGGTTGGCGGTATCGACAACTTCGAGACGTTCATCCCCGACATCGGGAACACAAACGCCCCAAGTACCGGCGAGAGCCGCAACCTGACAATCCCCTTCTCGCTCGTCGAGCACCGCCCGCAGCTCCTCATGCCGTACAAACCAACGGAAGTCACACGCGGGGCCCTCGAAAACTGTATCCAAGCCTACTTTGACGATACGGATTCGCCGACGTACGACGGGTTCCTCCAGTACCTCCGCACCAACGAAGATTCAGAAAGTCCCCTCCGTCAGCGATACAACATCGAAGACGGCACGTGGAGCGCAATTATGCGTCGCGTCACCGACGCCGCCTACCGCGACGTTTTCGACCACGGCACAAACCCCCTCCCCGACGTGTCGAACGCCGTGTTCCGCGAGGGCCAGGTCACTGTCATCCCAACCAGCCACCTCCACGGCGCAAAAGAAGAACTCACCGTCCTCTCCATCCTCTCCTACATCATCGACAACAAAATCGACGACTACAACGTCGATCCCAACGTCAAAGACACTCCACTCCTCGTCGCCGTTGACGAAGCCCACAACTACGTCTCCGACCCCAACACTCTCCGGGAACAATACATCGTCAACCGCGCTCGTGACGCCGTCAAACAAGGCCGCAAAGACAAACTCGGCCTCTTCATGATCACCCAAAACCCCGAAGACATCGACGGCGACATCCTCAAACAAACCAACACCAACATCTTCCTCGGTCTCCGCGAAGAAGTCATCACCAAAGTCCCCTCCATCCCCCGCGGCTACGAACAAGACCTCCAAAAATACGGCAAAGGCCAAGCCGTCATCAAAGCCCCAGACGTCGAAGCCGTCGAAGTCAAAGGACTCTCCTACTGCCTCACCCAACACAGCAACTGAGAAGCCACCTACAGCATTCCACACGAGTCTACAAACTTGTTACCGGGAGTGTGGGAAGCAGTATTGAACAACGACGGATCACAGTCATCTCGCGGTCAACAGGCGGCAAATGACTAACCAAGACTTGGACTCAAGGACCTTATGAACTCATTGCTCCGATACGTTCCGTGTCGTGGTACTGATAGTATCCCTCCAGTGGATAAGAAGCGGATTCTGACAAGGGTCCGAAACGGAGTACTATAGATGCAATTTTATAACGTGTCGGCTGAAAATACTACGTACGGATTTCGACGAGAATCTCTTAAGCATGCATGAGACTGGTGAGCATTGGTTGCCCGGTAGGTCGGTCGTTGACCTCTTGGATCAGGATTCCGTTGTATACGGGTTTGCCCCAAATCAGGACTTCAACCATCTTGACGATAATCAACAGCGACAGATTACCTCTGCTCTCTTTGATGAATTCTCCACAGAGACCATCTCAACTCTATGGGGAGATCTGAAGGAATGGAAGGCTGGTAAGGTTCGTGCGATGGGTCGTGAGGAATCGCTGTTCTGTCAGATTATCAGCGGTGATGGTCCTCACAACGATCCGTCAGAGTTGACGATTCGACAGGAACAGGTCGTTGATGCAGAGTGGAACAATGAGGCATGCCGATGTGCATGGACATTGTATGGATTATCTCAATCAGTTTCGCTTGCCGTGGTAGGCGAGGAGTGTACGGTGACTGACGGACGATTCCGTTTGTACCGCGGTCTGAGTGAACGATACGATATTCCGCATGTGCTGGCTGCGGCAATTGACGAACCCTCCCGGCAGTCATTCTCAGTGCCTGCAACAGTTCTCAATAATTACTCTCCGAGTGAGGTAAACGCTGCAGGCTACAGCCCAATCGTGGTTCAGAAGGAGATCGACGTGACTGATATTCTGCTCACCCCCGATTATATCACACAGTATTCTGACGATACTGGATTACTTACTGACGATGGAGAGTGCAGAGTACTCGGGACGGTCACAGCAGAATTCTCTGCTGACGAGGTGGAAGTGCTTCTAAAAGCACCGAATCAAAAGGACGGGGCTATTCAGCATCGATATTCTATTGAGCAGTTCGTCGATCCGCTCCCACAACCTAGTGACCGTAGATTCAACACGTTGATTAATCTACTAGAGGAGGCTCACGAGCGTATACGAGGATATTCTGAAGAAGATTTATTCCCCCGTGAGAAACTTTTGGTTACGACCGTTGAGGGGGTTGAGAGGCTCAGTGACTGGTATGCCGAGGTCGCAGACGACATACCTACGAGATCGCCATCTGTCGAAGAGTCTCTCGCTCTCATCACTGATGGGGAAGTACAGTTATCGTGAGGATGAAGAGCATGGGAGTTAGTTTTGGTGCGGTACTGTATCCGGGAGATACGGAGGTCTTGCGCCGTGTGACGGCTATATGTGGCCATATATCGGTGGAGGACTACACTTTTGGGTGTCGGCATCTAAGACTTAGGTAAGAACCATGAGTTCGAACGCTGGTGAGCGAGGTGAGTACTTGCGAGAGAAGAGCCCTCGGGTTCTATACAACGCAGCCCAGCGTTCGTGGTATGACCGTCATATCGACACACCACGCGAGTTTCTTCAAGCGTGTATTGCGGCCGAACTGACAGAAGTACTGTCAGATGAGATGCTTCATTTGCTTGGTGAAGGGGAGTTGTATCCACTTGCCGTACGGTTCTCTCAGAAATTAAGTGATGACGAGGTAGATGAGGCGATGAGCCAGGCTCGTCGTAACCTTTCGAACTCGGGAGAACCGACGGTGTCATTGCAAATTGAGGCCGCTGCGGAGTGGCTTGTCCGTAATCGGCTGGCGCAAGTCAAAACTGTAGTCACAAATTACTACTGTGATGTAGACGGAACCTTCGATGAATTTGATGCTGCAACAGCTGCGGAGCTACGTGAACAGCGCCGGTCTGAGTGTGAGGCGGAGCTTGCAGAATTCCAGATACTTCGAGACCGTTTCGAGAGGCGTGCTTCAGACCTTGTGGTGACTGTAAGTTCTGGATCTGAGAAATCCAGTAGTACCGCGACTACTATTGCGAGTAGGCAGACACAGAATGCGGTTTCTTTTTCAACTGCCGATCAACGGCATCACAGCCGTCAGCATGAGGATGAGCTAGATGCACGACCAGCGTGACTTACGCGGTCATTGGTGGCTTCCTGGGAACAGAGAAGAGAGAATCGTCGGTGGCGTGCTTTCTTATCACCCAATAGATGGGCTTGAATTGGATGTTTTCGATTCACTTACCCAACGCGAGTCAGATGGGCTTGAGATCAGTGGAGGAGACGAACCAGAGGTTATCGGTAGAATCTTTGGAATTACCCACGATGGTGACCGCGTTACGCTCGACACATGCCAGCGGACATTTGAGAGGGTTGCCTACAATTCAGGAGTAAGTCGTCCAGAAACGTTCTCAGTTACAAGAGCACTGATCGGTGAGCATTTTCACGATGAGATCCGGTTCGGATCAGTTGGGATGCAAGTTGAGGCGCTTCATCGGTGGTTCTCACGGAGCGGACTAAATCTTGATTTCGATCCGGACCCAGGGAATCAAGAGACGAACGATACAGTTGAAAATCAGGGTTCAGACTCAGTTGTCAGCGCGCAGTACACGTACCCTGATTCTGAAACCGTTGTTTCTAATGATCTCACAGTTCACTTTGATCCAGGGATTACGGTTGAACGTGAGGGAAGCACGTCAGTGAAATTTTCAGAGACGACGTCGATAGAAATTGGTCCAACATGGAGCGAGGACACACTCTCGCTATCTCAAGCACAATCAGTACTACGTAAAATACAACTATTCCTTGCATTAGGGCTTCAAGAACCGATTCAGCCGATTGAGATTACAGGGTACTACGAATCAGAACGCGAGCAACCTGAAGCCTCGGTGGAGATACTAACGAACAGCTCCGCTGAAAACACAATTTCTGAAAATCCACATCAACAAGAGCTGCTCTTTTTATTGCCAGATATAGAGGACGAATTTGAGTCGGTCTTAGATACATGGATACAATCATTTGATGAACTAACACCGGTACTCAATATTTATTTCAAAACGATCTATGACGACTCTGATCTTATCACAAAGTACCTTCTTCAACGTGCAGTCTTGGAAGTCTACTACTGTACCCAAATACGCGGAAATCAACTCAGTGAACCGTCATTTGAACAAACTAATTTTGAGGAGTCACAGGCGGACTTTGATACGATAAGAGCCCTCCTCGGAAAAGAAACAGAAAAGCCGTTTGACGCACAATTGGAGGAGATACTTGAACATCACTCCGACACGGTCTCTAAGATACCTGACAAAGTAGCAGATCGGGTTTCTGAAGCTCATTCAAGTATAGAATCGTTGTTTGATAGATCGCAGAACGCATCCTCTGCACTGTACCGACAATCAGAGAGTCTTGCTATTATATGCAATATCGTCATTCTATCAGAAATCAATCTTTCACCGGAGAGAATTGCGACACTCGTTGAAATGCATTAATTCGTAACCATTACGCACAGGATGGTTGATTGGCTCTGACTCAGGATACATATTTGAACTCCGAGAATACTTTCCACGCGGTACGTCGTCTCGTTGAGCGTGATTTTTTGAGCTAATCGCGGTTTACACTTCCCATTTGTGGGCGAACTCGAAGCGTGGCACGCCGTCCGGCCTGTTAGTCTGTAAGCGTCACCTCCGCTGCGTAATCTGGGTGCGGAGTTCTGCGGCCGCGGTGATCGGCAACGGTGTCGTATAATGCCTCTTAGAAGATCGCATCGGCATCACTCTCTGTCCAGTTCGTATCGTAGCTTGAGAACACTGCGGCGTCGAAGACACAGGGGAGCACATCGGCTGTTGCACAGCCGTCTTGAACGATGTCCATGATGAAGTGGTAATACTCCGGCGTGCTGAGTCCTGACCCGGAAATGTGGTAGGGAAGATCGAAGTTCTTGTTCAGCCATTTCGTGATACGAGAGTCGAGTGGAATCTCGAACCTCGTTAGACCGAGAATCTGGAGGACGTTCCGCGCTTGCTTCGATCCCACTCTGTGGAGTCCATCACCAGCGAGTCGCTCGGACAGGTAAGTCGCTGCTTCACGCTCCGTCCCCGGATCACCGGCTTTCGGCTCTCGCGTTCGTGCCTCCCGTAACAG
>ENA-ORDC01001947-ORDC01001947.1-marine-metagenome-genome-assembly--contig:-NODE-1947-length-13797-cov-3.235641_pt1 | contig 13797 bp, 15 predicted proteins | sample MGYA00237783_ERZ508515 | MGnify/ENA primary metagenome ERZ508515 (study PRJEB26186, sample SAMN06268792) | marine metagenome | isolation source: Eden Landing Ponds, San Francisco, CA, USA | place... | reverse complement strand
ATCACCTCGACTTAGCGGCCGGGACGGTGTACCTCCCGAGCCGGATTCAGAAAGGCTCGCCCCCGCCGGCGACACTCGAGCTCGCGCCCGACACCGTCCGCCTACTCCGGCGATACCTTCGCGACCGCTGGAAAGACACCGACGCCCTGTTTCCCACCCGCTCGAGCGACCGCCTCACCACTCGGTCCCTCCAGCGTCTCGTCGAAAAGCTCGCGACCGAGGCCGACGTCCGGCCCCAGGTCGCCGGCGGCGGTGTCGGCGACCCCGACGACGTCACGCCTCACACCCTACGCCACTCGGTCGCCTATCGGATTATCCAGGTCGACGGCGGCCGCCTCGAGGACGTACAACTCCGGTTACGCCATGCGAACCGGCAGACTACCGACCAAATATACAGCCACCTCGTCCCGAGGTAACGGCGGTTAGAATCCGGCGGTGTCCTCGAGCTCCTCGGCGAGCTCGGCGACGTCCGCCTCTACCATGTCGTCGAGGTCGTACTCTTGCATGAGCTCGCCCGTCGCGGTGATCTCGTCGTCGTCGAGGCCGTCGACCGCGTCGGGCGCCCCCTCGGCGAGCACCTCGCCGACTTTCTGTTGACTCTCCTCGTATGCGTCGATATACAGTTGCATACGCTCGAGGACGTCCCGACACTTCTCCTCGGTGAGCCACCCCGGCCCTGTCCGCTCGTCGAACGGCCGTCGCTCGGGTTGCGACGCCTGGAGGAACTCGTCGAGCGTCATGTCGAGGTGCTCCTCGGCGAGGCGTCGGTAGGTGTGAAACGCTTTGTAGAACTCGACGACGGTTTCCATGAGGTTCGTTTCGGCCCGCGCCATAGCGGCCGGCGCGTAGTTATCCGTCACCTCGGTTCGATACCCGAGCAACCCGTCGGCCGCGAGCTCGGCGAAATACGGTCGCGAACGGTCCTCGGTATCAAAGGCTAACTCGAGGTCGTTCTGTTCCCACAGCTCGCGGTACTTGCCGGCGAGGCGCGACTCGTCGGGATCGTACTGGGGTCCGTAGTCGTGAGGCCATGACGCCGGCGCGTCGGCGTCCCCGTACTCGTCGACGGTGAAATGGCCCTGGGAAAGTTGCTCGAGCGCCTCGTTGAGGAGGACGACGGCGACGTGCATATTTCGGCCGTTCTCATACATCATCATGGCCGTATAGAGCCGCTCGAGTGAGGCGTTCGCCGTCCTCGAGAGGGTGTACGCCTCTATCGCACCGTGTGTAAACTCCAGGTCGCGGGTTTCGTATTCGTACCTCGGCGCCGAATCCCGGAGCATTTCTATACGCTCGTCCTGATCCCCGGCGGCCGCTTTCAGGAACATTCGCACCCGCTCGTCGGCGTCGAGATCGCCGAGGACGTTATCTTGTACGTTCTTGACGTCGTGTCTGAGGTCGGTAAGTCGTTTCATAGCTGAATCACCTCAATACTGTTCGACACCCGCCTCACCTATCGCCTGAGCAAACGCCTCGGCGCGGTCGTCGAGGTCGAGGGGGGCGTCGGGACGTTCCAAACCGGCCCGACCGGCGTACTCCTCGCGGATAGCCTGGTACGCTTCTAAGTAATCCTCGTTGAGCGACAGGATGTTTTCACAGAGCTCCTCGTCGACCGCTGGAACACCGGACGGCCCGGCGAAGGGGTCGAGGGGAGAATCGGCCGCCTCGGGCGGCCGGATAATGGCTAAGAACTCGTCGAGAGTGACGTCGAGGTACTCCTCGGCGAAGATACGCCATCCGTGAAAGTGTGTGTAGAACTCGACGAGCGCTTTCGCGAGGGACATTTCAGCCTTCGCGAGGGGGGAGGGGATACGGTCTACCTCCAGATCGTCGAACCCCGAATAGTCCTCGGCATACGCCGTGAGGCCGAGCGCCGCGAGGTGAGGGAACTGTTCCGACGTCCCGCTCCGGTCGTCCTCCTCGAGGAGGAGCTCGGCCGGGACGTCCTCCCACAGCTCGCGGTACTTTGTCGCGAGGTACGCTATGTCCGGCGCCTGTTGCTTACCGTATGCGTACTCGGCGTCCTCATGGTCCGGCGCGTCGAAATTCCCGAACTCGTCGGGGTCGAAGCTCCCGCGAGAAAGGCGACTCAGACTTTCGTTCAACAGCAAGAGCGCCATGTGCTTGTCGCGGTCGGCTTCGCGCTCGGTGATAGCCTGGTAAAGCGTCTGAAGTTCGTGCCTCGCCTGAAGGGAGAGGAAACTGTATCTCTTTATCCCGTCGGTGTACTCGAGGTCGGTCGCTTCGTATTGTTTCGTCGGCGCCGTTTCGGTGAGCCACTCTATCCGCTCCTCGCGGTCCTCGGCGGCTTCTTGGATAAACACCCGTAGGCGTTCCTCGGTGTCGAGGTTGCCGAGGACGGTGTCCGATACTCCCTTCAAGTCGTGTTTGAGGTCGTCGATAGACGTCATTTCTGTTGCTCCTGGTGTGCGTCTTTGAGAAACTCGAGCTGTTCCTGAATCTCCTCGAGGTCGGTTCGGTCGGTTACCCACTCGTCGTAATCCTTCGCCGTCCTCGCGGCTTTCCGGTACTCTCCCTCCTCGAGGAGGCCCTCTATCGACCGTTGAAAGACGGCGTCGATAGTGAGCTCATGCCGAGCGCCGAGGTTCGCCTCGACGTACTCGGCGATCCGGTCGAGGTCTTTCGAGATTTGCTGTTGACTTACGCCGTAGCGCTCGGCCGCCTCGCCCTGGTGGATCATCGACGGGTGGCCGAGATCGCGAACCTGTTGTAACAACTCGGCGCGGCGTTCCCGGTGATCGTACTCCGTCGGGGGTTTCGACGGGATATTGACGGCCGCGTAGTCCGGTTGACTACTACTCCCTACAACCGAATCCCGGCCGGTCTGTTGCGACGAGGTCATAAAATACAGTTACCTCCATATATGAGGTCGCGGACGGTAGGCGTGTCGGCGTCGCGACTGTTGGAACCCCGAACCTCGGCCGTGTGAACCGTCTTAGTCGGCGTCATCGGGCGGGCGATCACCCCCGTTCGCGGGTGCTCGCGCCGGGTCGGCCGTCGCGAGCGACGGGTCGCCGGTCGAACCGGCGTCCTCGGCGGGGAGGTTCGTAAACTCCCACGTATAGATACTACTACGTGCCAGTTGACGAACCTCGTCGTCGTCGAGGTCCTCCAGGTCGACGGGCTCTAATTCCACCTCGCCGTGTTCGCCGAGCCGGTGTAACCCGTCGTCGCGCCACACTACCCGCCGGCCGTCCTCGGTGTCCTGTTGCCGCTGGAGGACGCCCCGCTCCCGGAGCGTCTCCAGGTGGTCGAATACCTGTTGCCGGGAGAGGTCGACCGCCGGGTGTGCGACGACGTCCGCCGTGGTCGCCGTGGTGAGGTCCTCGAGGGCGTCGACAACGTCCCGCATACCGTCGCTCCAGGTCGACACTACGCGGCCCTCGCCGGCGAGCGGCACCCACTCGGGGAGGGTGTCGGTGTGAACATAGACGACGGCGCCGTTCCCGTCGCGACCGAACCGCATGGCCGCCTGGAGGGTGTCGTGCTCGCGCATATGCTGGAGGACGTCGTCGCCGAACCCGCTGTATGAGAGATCGGCGCCTTTCTCCTCGCCTCGGTCGACCGCCTCGCCGGCGTAGGCCCCCCACTTCTTGATGTAGTGGTCGCCGTAGTGGTTGCTCCCGATTACGGCGCCGAGCCGGGTGTCGTCGAACTCGTTTGAGCCGAGGACGTTCCCGTAGTGTTTCGTTTCGGCGACGTGCTCGAGGACGCCGTCGGCGTCGTATTCGTGCTCGGCGGTAGTCGTCGTAATCACCGACGGCCGCTCGCCGTGTTGCTCGGTGATCGCCTCGAGGAGCGCGGCGTCCTGTTCGGTGTTGACGTGGTCACCCGAGTTGTACGGTTTCACGTACTCGGTGGTCCGAACCAGATTCAGATTCAGGGCGTCGCGAACGTACTCGGCGCGCTCCTCGCCCTGGAGCACCGGCCGGTGATTCAGTCGTTCGCCGAGGGCGAGCTCCCACATACGTTTCGTCGGCGTCCCGTCGAGGGCGACGACACCGCTCGCGTACTCCAGCGCCGGCGCCTGGAGCACCGATACCCCGCCCCGAGCGCGGTCGAACACACCGAGGCCGACGTCCTCGAGCTCGGCGCGTTCAAACCCGTTCCCGAGATCGTCGCTCGCGAGGAGGGTAAACACCGCGAGGGGAGCGGCCGCGTGTGCGCTCGCGTCGTCGAATACGTGGGTTTCGTCGGGTTCGACACCGTGCTCGTCGAACCACAGTAGCGCGTCGGCGCGCCGGCTTTCGTCGTCGCGGTTCTCGAGGAGATCGGTGTAACTGTCGAACGGGACGCCGTCGGTCGCCTCGAGCCAATACGATACGGCGCCCTGGAGCTCCGGCCCGAGGAGCGTTTCGTAGGCGTCGGGGAACTCGTCGAAAACCACCGTCCGGCCGGCGGCGACTTTCGGTTTGTGAGCGTGGTTGTAGTGGCCTATGAGGACGTCGTACTCGTCGGGGTCGAACTCCCATTTCGAGGCGTAGGGGCACCGTTGGCCCTCATGCTCTTGACAGGGGAGCGGGCGGTCGAGGACGTACTCGGCCGACTTGTGAATCTCCTTTGGCGTCGCGCCCCGGTTGTACCACCCGCGAACGGTGTCGGCCCACTCCTCGCCGTGCTCGCCGTTCGCCGTATCACAGTCGCGCGTGAAGCTCGGGAGGGTGTAGTAGTCGAGGCCGTGCTCGTCGCACCATTCCCGAAATTGCTGGTACTGTTCTTTGTGTCCTCGGCCGGTGAGCACCGTCACCTGTTGGCCGGTGTCGGCGGCCGCTTTCACGGCGCCGTAGGACTTGCCCATCGTCGGGAGCGCCTCAACGAGCACCCGGTCGCTCGAGGTGTAGGCGTCGGCGATAGCGTCGACCGTGCGCTCGCGGGCGTCGTCGACGGTGAGGGTGTCGTCGGTTCGACCGGCGTGTTTCCAGTCCCACCCGCTCGCGGCCGTGGTGAGGTCGCGAACGGCGGCCGGGAGGACGGCCGTGTGCTCGCGCTCGCCGACCGATATGTCGCCCCGGCCGGGATCGACACCGTACTCGTCGCGGACGGTCGCGAGGGCGGCGTTGTACGCCTCGCGCGGGAGCTTCCACCCGTCCATGAGGTCGCCGTCCTCCATGAGGTCGTGCTCGCGGGCGACGTACTGGAGGGCGCGGTGAGGGATCGGGTCGTCCTCGGGGATACAGCCCTCGCGTTTGGCGTGTCGCCAGGCCGCGAACACCTCGCCGTCCTCGAGCCGGCCGTTCGGTGAGGCCGGGCGTCGCTCGCCGGCGTCGACGAGGAGGTACGTGAGGGCGTTGTACGCGGCTTTGTACTTGTGGTCATAGAGAACCCCGTGGTCGCCGAGGAGGACACAGTAGTTCTCACTCTCGCCGTGGTGGCCGAGCGGGTTCGGCCCTCGGTAGCCCTCAGACAGGCCGGTGACGTCCCGGATAGTGAGGTCGAATAGCGCCGAGTGGTCGCCGTCGGTGTCGACGGCGTCGGTGGTAATGGTGCTCGCCTCGGCGCCCTCGAGGGCGACGTCCCTCGCGGTGTCGGGGTCATACGCCGGGTGTTGATCGACGGGCTTCGCGCTCGCGAGGAGCGGCGTGAGGTCGTCGCTCCAGCCCTGGAGGTAGTCGTCGAGGTCGACTTTCTCGAGGCCGGGTCGCGGGAGCTCGGCGACTCTCGCCTCGAGGCCGTGGTCGTCGAGATAGGCGGCCGTCCGAACGGCGCCTTTGACACCGTCGCCGAATTGCTGGAGAGTGAGCCGGTCGCGGTCGTCGACGTCACTCGTCGGTCGCTCGGCGTCCTGAATCAGGAACACCCGGCCGACGTCCCGCTCGGCGAGCGCCTCGAGGAGGTCCTCGCGGTCGCTTTTCTTGAATTGCACCGTCACCGGCGAGAGACAGGGATACCCCGCCTGGTGTGCGGTAATCGCGTCGGCGATCCCCTCGGTGATAAGGACGGGGTCGCCGGGTTCGACGGTGTCGAGGCCGTAAATCGGTTCCTCGGCGGTGACGTCCTCGCGCGTCACCTGGAGCTTGTCGTACTTGTTGCCCTTCCAGTCGGCCGAGTGAACCGGGTCGGTCGCCCGCGAGATCGCGAACACCGGCCGGCCGTCGGCGTCGGGATACGGGAGGACGTAGCGCCCGCTCCAGGTCGCATAGAGGTTCCCGTCGTCGCGCTCGCCGAACAGCCCCGTCGCGAGAATCTCCTCGCGGCCGTGTCCTCGGTCGAACAGGTAGGCGATGAGGTCGTCTTTGTAGTTCGCCGGCGCGTACCCGAGGAGTTTCTCGTCGATAGTGTCGGCGTCCCACCCGCGCCCGTCGCGGTAGTAGTCGCGCGGCGTGTCGTGGTCGCACTCGTCGGGGAGATCGCGGTCGATCTGTTGGTGGAACCACTCCAGCGCGTCGACGAGCGCCGAACCGTCGGTATCGGGAGTTACGGACGTCGTCGAGGCCGGTTTGTCCGCCTCGAGGGTGGGGTTTGCGTCCCGAGAATGCCCTTCCGGCGCGCCGGCGTCGGGCGTTTCGAGCGCCAGGTGAGGCTCGTCGGTCGCGAGGGCGTCGTCGACGACGTCACCCCATACGGCCGGGTCGGTATCGGTCGCGCCGAGCACCTCGGGCGTGGTCGCCTCGGGATTCAGTCGTAGGTACTCGGCGAGCTCCTCGAGCGTGTCGTCGTCGGTGTCGTCGGTAGTCATGAAGATACCTCCAGAAAGTCCTTCGCGTGATCCGAGCACCGGACGCCCTCGCGGACGGTGTCGGTGTCGGCGGCGTCGTCGATCACCCGGACGGGCTCGGCGTCGCGCTCGCACCCGAGGACGTCGCACTCCTCGAGGCCGGCGGTAACGTGCATGAGCGCGGCCGTCGCTCGCCAGCCAGCGCTCGGCGAGGCTTCGGGCGTCGGTCGGTCGTCGTCGATACGACTATTCGTGTCCTGAGTGTCCGTCATGTAGGCCAAAGGCCGGCACTAAGGCGCGCCGGGAGCCGTTGACGGGCGTAACAGGGTGGCCGTTAGCGTCGGGAGTAACGCTAAAGGCGTCGGCGACAGAAATACGACTCACAGGCACCACCCGCCCGTGGTACGGCCTGCTCGTCGGCCGTCGTCGCACCCTTCCGGGTCGCGGCGTCGGTCGTCGCGACTCGGGATAACGCCCGTAATCGTCCGAACGTCGTCGGCCAAGGCCTGCCAAGAACCAGGCCGACGGCGTTTCTCACCGATACTACCGTTCATGAGTGGCTTCTCTCGCCCCGGTCGCTTAGTAGTTGCTCCAGGGCGGCGTCCATGCTCGGGAGCTCGTGCTCGTCCCGATACTCCCGGAGCGCCTCGGCGCGCTCGGCATGGACTGAAACGGTTGTGATCGTCGTCGCCATTCGTTCATGTACCCCTTATGGCTATTCCACCATTAATGTTTTTGTGTGGTGGGTATACGGTGTTAGCGTGAGCAGTAACGCTAACCGGGATTCAGACACCAGAATAGTCGAGCCGGACGTCGACCGCGAGCGGGGGATTCTCACCCCTCACGACAGGGGGTTTCTTCACCCCGAAACGGCCGACGGCGTCCGGGAGGACATGAGCGATACGGCGGTTCGGCAAAAGCGACACAAGATACGTAATCGCTTCCGAAACGCCCTCATCGACATACAGTACCTCCTATTCCTCGAGGACGACGACTTGAGCCGACTGTTCCCGTCCGACGAGTGGGACGTCGTCGACCGCCGGATAATTCACGGCGCCGTGCTCGCGGCCGTGTACCACATGATCCGCGCCGAGGCCGACCGCGAGGAGATTTTTGATACACTCGAGGACATGGTCGCGAACGACGTAATTCGCGACTACGCCGATAAACACGGCGTGTATGCGCCGGTCGAGGTCGGCGTCGAGGTCGACGTCCCGCCACCCGAGGAGTGTCCGACCCTCGAGGAGGTCCGGGAGGTCCTCGAGGCCGGCGAGGAGATACCGTACAAGGCCCACATGGCCCTCGACTACGGCGGTATGCATCCGAACCCCGAGGAACATCTGTGAGGGCGAGCATTAGGGCGGGAGGTGTCGGTCGTACACGTTTCGCCGGTGGCCGACCGCCTCGACTATGAGGACGTCCTCCTCGCGGTCCCAGGTGATGATCGCTCGGTAATCGCCGGCGCGTAGCTTGTAGTAGGGATACCCCGAAAGGCGTTCTAAACGGTGGTCGGTCCACTCGGTCGCCTCGTCGACTTTGTTCAGCACCCGGTCGGCGACGTGGTCCTCCAGGTCCGCCAGGTGCTCGAGGGCTTGCTCGGTGTATTCGACGTCCGTCATTCCTCGGTGTCGCCGTCGTCGAGGCCGAGCCGCTCGCGAGCCTCGGCGGCCGACACCGTCTCGCCCCGCTCCCGCTGTTCCCGACTCTCCTCGAGCTCGTCGAGAATCTCGTCGGAGAGCTCGGGCGACGGGTTCAACCAGTCCCGAAGGGCGTCGCGGATCGCTTCCGACCGCGAGGCGTACCCGCGCCGACCGTACTCCTCGTCGATAGCCTCGAGGACGCCGGCCGGCACCCGGACGTCGATCTTTTCCATCCCGCCCCCGTCGCCGGCACCGTCGGTATCCGTGCTCATACTGTGTGCGACGCTTGTCTCACAGATAAGTCCTCGGGCGGGCCTTAACCAACAGCCCCCGTAGGGAGGCCGGTGTGTTGGTTAATACCGGCGAACCTGTCGAAACCGGACGGTTCACCCCGTCGTCGAGCAATTTCTCACACACCGGGCGATAACGCCGTCTCGTCGAGGTACTTGTTACCGGCGTAAATCGGCCCGACGGGGTTCTAACCGAATCTACTCCCGTGAAACGGCGTTGCATATCGCGGATTTCGTCCAAAGAAAGGGGCGATATGCAATATGCAAACGCCGTAGGCTTGTGTCGCTGTTAACCAACAGTCGGGCGTTGAGAGGGTCGGTGTTGGTTAAGGCCGGTCGCGCCCGCGCTCGCGTAGCGTCCTCGCGTCGAATACCCCCAGGGTCACGGCGACTATTCTCCCGTCTCACGGCGTCGCCCCGTATTCTCGCCCGTTCGCCGGTATGATTAGATACGGCTTATCGGCGGTCTATCGACGACGTCCTCGAGGCCGGTTAGTAGTCTTTCAGCCACTCCGGCCCGCCGTAGGCGTCGACGTAACACCGGCGGTGTACGGGTTCGGATCGCGGGTTCGGGACGGCTTTCTCGAGCGGGACGGATTCACCGCAAAGGTCGCACTCGGCGGTGTGTCCCGCCTGTCGGGCGTCCGGCGAGAGGTCTTTCGCCTCGATATACAGCTCATGCAGGGCGCGAGGAGTGAGGCGAACACACACCCGCTCGCGGTCCTCCTCGGTTCGACCCTCGGCCGAGAAAGAGAGAATCCAGTCGTCGCCGGGTTCGGCGTCGGTCGCCGGCCCGAGCATTACCGTGCTCGCGAGGTCGTCGCTTACGTAGTACCAGGGCGCGTCGCGAAACCGTCCGTAGTGTCCCGCCGGTCGCGGGTCGTCGGGATCGACGGCGTCGGTATCGTCGGTCATGTCTCACCCGAACGGTCGGCGATCTCGCCCTCGACGGTTTCGAGGAGCACCTCGGCGTCCTCCAGGTCCTCGACGAGCTCCGGGTCCTCGAGCCGCTCGGCGACTATCCGTATCTGTTTCTGTGCCTCACCGAGGCGAGATACGTTGTCAGTCATGCCCGCACCTCGCCGGTGTATCGCCATTCGCTCGCCCCTCGCGCCGGCGCCTCGACGTCCGGGAGCGCTTTCAGGCCGGGTTTCACCACTCGGCGCCACCAGGCCCCTCGGTAGCGGTCGCCCGCCTCGACTTTCTCCAGCGCGCCGTCGACGTCATACCCGAGCGGGTGCTCCGGCATTACCTCGGCGACGATCTCCCGTTTGGTCGCCGGCCCGTGGTCGCGAAGGTAGTCGCGAGCGGCGTACACGGCGGCCGAACACGCCTCGCGCTCGCGCCCCGCCGGAAAGTCGACGTCCTCCAGAGCGTCGTCGACGGCGTCACTCTCGGGCGCCTCGGGCGGTGTGTCGCGCTCCTCGTCGACCGGCGCGGGGTCGGCGGTCGCCGGCGAGCGTCGGTCGGTGTCCGATACGCCCCGCTCGTCGACGAGCCACCATACCGTGTTTCGCCCGCCTATCTGTTTACTCTCGAGCTCGCCGTCCTCCTCGAGCGCCTGGAGCCGGTTTAGCGTCCCTCGGCGTTTGATAGGGACGGCGTCGGCGACTTCCGCCGTCGAGAGGACGGGGTCGGGCGTCGACCGAAACACGTCGAGGAGGTCCTCGTCGGTGACTCTCGGTTTCCGACCGCCTTTGTTACTGGATTCAGGCATTAGTGCCTACTACGGCGTTAGTTCCCTAAAAGGTAGGCCGTCTAAGGAGCGAACCCCAGATACCGATCGACAAATACGCCTCTCCGGGATTTTGATTCTCCATTCCGTCTAAGGTACTAACAAGAAAGGACGGTTCCCTCGGGACGTGTTGAAACGTCCGGGTGCTTGGAACACCCGAACTGGCCTTTCTTGGAGCAAAAGACCATGTCCGCCTACGACACCGCGACTCAAGAAGGAACCGACGCCGAACTAACCGACTTTGACGGTCGCCCCGACGACTGCGACTGTTGGGACGCCGACGCCGAGCTCCCGTGTTGGCCGTGCTACCGGGACGGGTTCGACGTCCCGAACCCGAGCGCCGGCGAGGAGTAACGCCGGCCCGCTTTGTCTGACGTACTGTAATGTATCCACCCTTCGAGGTGTGTCACGGCGTCCGGCGAACGTCGTAGTTTACTACAAACCCCGACGTTCGCACCCGAACCACCGACCACCGTTTAAGAACCATGTCGACGACACACACCGACGTAACGAATCCCGACGTTCAACACACCGATAGCGACGGGCGCGCCCGTACCTGGCTGAAACCCGGACAGGTCGACCAACTCCGGGACGTATGCCTCACCGACGCCGTCCCGACGTACCTTCAAGATCGTAACGAGGCGATAGTCGCACTCCTCTATGACGCCAGCCTACGCACCGGAAAACTGTGCACCCTCGAAGTCGCTCACCTCGACTTAGACGCAGGGAGGATGTACCTCCTGTGCCGGATTCAGAAAGGTTTGCCCCCGCCGGCGACACTCGAGCTCGCGCGCAACACTGTCCGCCTATTCCGACGGTACCTTCGCGACCGCTGGAAAGACACCGACGCCCTGTTTCTCACCTGGTCGAGCGGCCACCTCACGACTCGGTCACTTCAGTACCTCGTCGAAAAGCTCGCGACCGAGGCCGACGTCCGGCCCCAGGTCGCCGTGGTGAGCTACTTGAGGGCGTCGGCGGCGTCCCACATACCATCCCCCGGCGGATCGGTAGTGTGTCGGCAGACAACGGATACGACCAGACAACGTACGCCGTCTACCGGGAAGACAATGATGAGGTCCAGATGCACATCAGTAAGAGGTCGTACACAGCGACCGAGGTTATTAAAGACGCCCAGACAAAGTACAAAGAGGACCGCCGATCGGCCGAACGCTATGGCACCGACATCACATTCGAGGATCGAGACATCACCGTCCCGCGGGAGTCGCCAAGCGTAACCCAGGAGATGAAAGACCACCTCGAACAGGTGGCTACATCGAGTGACTCAAGTCCGGTCCGTCTCGATTGCCGACTCGATCGTCGGCCATATCTGATACTCCTCGAGCAACCGCCGTCTCGCCTCCGCGATCGCATCGAGGTTCCGTTCTCGGCGGTTGCTCGCGACGATATCTTGGACCCGTTCGACCGCTTCGCCGGCCTCGATATCGATGCGGACGAAGCTGTCCGCGGGGAGGTACTGTTCTAGGTTTGTACACCCCCAATAAATCGGCATACACCAGGCGAGCAGCGCGTCGGTCAGTTTCTCCGAGAAGTAGTTCGGACCGCTGTAGTTCTCGATAGCCAGCGAGTAGCGGTAGTCGACGAGCCCGTCCCACTTATTTTCGACCTCCCCCTTATAATACGGGCCGGAGAAGTCACCCCGACCGTACAGGTCGAGGAGATCCGTATTCGACGCGACGAGGTCGTCGAGAAACGACATCCGGAGGACATGGCCGTCAGTGCCGCCGCGATTGACCAGCGGGAGGTCCCGCCGCCACTGCTCGCTGATACCCAGTCGCCTACAGAGACGCCGCGAGAGACGACCGAGGCTCCCGGCCGCCCGCCCCTTGTCTGTCGTAATCCACGAAAGGTTGGTAGTCTTCTCCGGTGGGTCGAGCGCCCGCAGTTCGTCGTATGTCTTGCCCAACCACCATCTCTGGGGCTTATAGTGGTGCTCGATCGGGAACGTTTCGAGGTATTCGGAGTCGTCCCAGTTGCCGTATATGTTGCTCACAGGAGGTTCCGCAGAGAACAGGAGCGTCCGTGAAGGGTCGAGGACTTTGTCGTAGCGGTTGAAAGCGACGTGGTACTCCGCGATATCCGGGTCGGTCACGCCGTGGATGCCGTTCCACACCGGCTCCTCGCCTGGTGTCTGCTTCGACAGTCCTTGGAGAAACTCCGCGGCGGTCTCGTCCCACGAGGCATGAAAGTAGACGTTTGTCATCGTTTAGGACCCCACCCCTGTGGAGTCAACAAACAGTGTTGAAGATGTCCGCACATCTGGATGCTTCTCACAGGTATCCCAGCCCTTCGAGGTTCTCCTCGACTGCTGCTTGCTCTTCGGCGGTCAGCAGCGTTTCGTCCTTGTCCGGGGCTTGGGCGAGCATCGAGTCCAGTTCCGCGAGCAGATCCTCGCGGACACCGGATCGGTCGTCGCTCAAGTCGTGCTGCTCGTTCGGGTCAGTCTCGACATCGTACAGTTTGAGGGAGCCAGTCAACTCGTCTCGAATCAGCTTCCATCGCCGCCCACGGAGACAGACGAGGTCTGAGACGAGGTTGTCACGCTCGCTGGGAGACTCCTCCAACCGCGTTTCGGCGTATGCCATGCGGTCTTCCGCCTCCCCACTCGCAACATGATACAAGCTCTCACCGTCTACTGGAGGACCCGAAATACCTGCCTCGTTTGTCAAGGTGGGGTAGACATCGACAGAGCGGACCACGCCACTGTGGGTCCCGCGTGGTACACCTGAACTTGTAGGCGGCTTCACGATCATCGGGACCCTGATAGTCGAGTCGTAGACGTACTCCCGGTGACCGTATTCACCGTGTTCTCCGAACGCGTCGCCGTGGTCTGCAAGGACGACGATAGCCGTCTCGTCGTACTCACCGCGGTGTTTCAGTGTCTCGACTAATCTCCCGATCTGTTCGTCGATACGGTGGGTCTGTTGCAAGTGGTAGCGACGGCCGTACCGATTGTCCGGGTCGAGGCTCTGTGCCACCCGGTAGAGCCGCTTGAACGGTGCGCCGGCGGCTTCGTCGAGGTCCCGGAGATGGCTGTTGTAGAGTGAGCGGAGAGCGCCAGTTGTCTCTTCGTCCGTATCGCCCGCCTTCCGGCGTTCAGGGCTAGTATCGCCACCGTCGTGTGCATCAAAGTAGTGAGCGAACAACAGATACGGCCCGTCACGGTCGTCGAGCCACGCGAGTGCCCGATCCGTCACCTCTGTGCCGGGCCGACGGTTGCCAACCATCCAATTCTCCGAAGCCGCTTTGAACTCCTCGTCGTAGGTGTCGAACCCACGGGCCAGTCCGTACTGCGAACTGAGCGCATGTGCGCCGATAAACCCCCCAGTCGCGTATCCCGCGTCGGAAAACACCTCCGCGAGCGTCGGCAGATCGGCGTCCAATTTGTAATCGAACATCCCACGTATCCCGTGGCGGTAGGGGTTTGTCCCGGTGAAG